>Ga0268264_10000242_pt1 | contig 103492 bp, 111 predicted proteins | sample KBSSwiS32_FD_190357 | JGI IMG/M metagenome (GOLD analysis project Ga0268264, IMG submission 190357) | Switchgrass rhizosphere microbial communities from Kellogg Biological Station, Michigan, USA - KBS Switchgrass S3-2 (SPAdes) (version 2) | ecosystem: Host-associated > Plants > Roots >... | reverse complement strand
GGGGTGGTGTTTAGATCCGTCTGTGGAAGCCGTACTTGCCGGTCGGGAGCTTCTTCATCGTGTAGGTGGGGTCGTGAGCGCGTGGTGCCAGCCGCAGATGGCGATGAGGTCTATGAGGTCTATGAGGTCTATGAGGTCTATGAGGTCGGTGTGGCCGCCGTCGGTCCAGCGAGCTGAGCCGGTCAGCCACCCGTCGGGCTGATCACCAGGATCTGGTCGTCGTCAGTGCCTGGGTCGCCGCGACCGTCGCGGTTGCTGGTGGTGACCCACAGGTTCCCGTCGGGGGCGACGACCACGGTGCGCATCCGGCCGTAGGCACCGACGAAGTAGGCCTCCGGCTGGCCGGCGGACTGGTCGGCGCCGCTGCCGTCGACCGGGATCTTCCAGAGGCGGCTGCCGCGCAGTGCGGCCATCCAGAGCGCGCCGTCGGCGTACGCCAGCCCGGAGGGGGACGCGACGTCCGTGGCCCAGGTGGCCTGCGGGTCGGTGTAGCCCTCGGCCGCGCCGCCGGTGCCCTCGTGCACCGGCCAGCCGTAGTTGGCGCCGGGCTCGATCTTGTTGAGCTCGTCGAACGCGTTCTGGCCGAACTCCGAGGCCCAGAGCTGGTCGCCGTCGAAGGCGAGCCCCTGAATGTTGCGGTGGCCGAAGGAGTAGACCGCCGTGCCGAACGGGTTGCCCGGTGCGGGCTTGCCGTCGGGGGTGAGGCGCAGGATCTTGCCGCCGAGCGAGTTCCGGTCCTGGGCGAGCTGGCTGTCGCCGGTCTCGCCGGTCGAGGCGTAGAGCATCCCGTCGGGTCCGAACGCGAGCCGGCCGCCGTCGTGGATCGGGCCGAGCGGGATGCCGGTGAGGACCGGACCGACCGGCCCCAGCTTGGCGCCCTCGAGCTTGGCCTTGACGATCCGGTTGTCGTCGGGACCGGAGAGGTAGAAGTACAGCGTGTGGTCGCGCTCGTACGCCGGGGAGACCGCGACCCCGAGGAGGCCCCCCTCGCCCTGAGGTGCGGCGGCGCCGATCGTCCCGACCTCGGTGACCTCGTGGTCCGCGCCCGAGATCAGCAGCACCCGGGCCGAGTCGCGCTCGGTGACCACCGCGTCACCGTCGGGCAGGAACGCCAGGCCCCAGGGCACCTCCAGACCCGTCGCGACCGTGTCGACGACCGCCGGAGCGGGCCCCGAGGCGCCCGGGGCGCCCGTCGCGGTGCCCGTCGCGGTGCCCGTCGCCGGGTCCGTCGCGGTCGACGGGCTCTCGCTCGTGACGTTGACCCGCACCTCGTCGCCGCCCTGCGAGCAGCCCGCCGCGAGCAGCAGGACCGCGACGGCCAGGGCGGCGCGGGCGATCACTCGATCCGGTCCAGGAACTCCAGCAGCAGCTGGTGCACCCGCTCGGGCTGCTCCATCTGGACGAAGTGGCTGCCGCCCAGCTCGACGTAGGTCGACTCGGCGATCCGCGCTGCGGCCGAGGCCATGTCGCGCGAGCCGGCGAGCACGTCCCACCGGGCCGCGACGAACGCGGTCGGCACGGTGATCCTGCTCAGCGAGACCCGGCCGTGCTCGGAGGTCGCGATCGCCAGGTGCATGTACCAGTCGATCGGGGTCACCAGGAACTCGCGCACAGCATTGATCGCGCCGTCCGGGTCGGGCACCGGGAACATGAACCCGCTGTGGGTCAACACGGCGATCGCGCGCGGGCCCACCGGCAGCCGCGTCGTCACGGGCGTGATCGCCTTGCCGGTGACCTTCAGCGCCCGGGCGATGTTGACGGTCAGGCCACGCGCGATGAGCCTCGGCAGCTTGAACGGTGCCAGCATCGTCGCGAACGTGTCGCCCGGGACCCCGGCCACCGCGAACAGCCCCGACACCCGCTCGGGATGGCGCAGCGCTAGCTCGAACATGGTGTTGACGCCCATCGACCAGCCCATCAGGGGCGCCCGGTCGACACCGAAGTGGTCCATCACCGAGAGGGCGTCCTCCACGAAGGCCTCGATGCCGCAGTTCGCCGGGTCGGCGGGCCGGTCGGAGCCGCCGGTGCCCCGGTGGTTCCACGACACGATCCGGACCCCGCAGTCGCGGCGCAGCAGTGCCGGCCACGTCCACGGGCCGGTGCCGAGTCCGTTGCAGAGCACGACGGTCGGGCCGTCGATGGCCCCGTCCGGGTCGTTCGTCCACGCGGTCAGACGGGTGCCATCGTCGGACAGCACGTCGCGGTAGGCGATGCTCGGTGCGGGCGCCACCCGCGCCGCAGAGGTCGGCATGGGTCAATTCTGCCGGAGAGCAGGTGGCCCGCAGGCCGGAAGAGCCAGAGTGCGTGTCGTCCCGGACCCGGTCCGGCGACCGGGCTCAGCGGTGTACGGCGACCGGGCTCTGGCTCGGCGGGGCCACGAGGGAGGCGAAGTAGGCGTCGACGTCCTGACGCTCGGCGCGGCGGGCGGCCAGCGCGGTGCTGGCCACCATGGCGTTGCGGCGGGCACCCTGCTGCGACTCGACGGCCCAGGCCTGCAGGCGGTCGGAGATGAGGGCGATGGGGTTGGGCTTCGGGATGGAGACGGGGGTGAGCAGACTCTTCACAGCGGTTCCTCCGGGGGCGGGAGTAAGAGCGACGTTAGTCCTGCTCAGGGCACGCCGTCATCACCTCGGCGTTAATGAACTGTGAACAGTTCGCTGATCAGCCCCTGAGGGGCTCACGCGGGACCGGGCTCCTCGAAGGTCGAGGCGGACCGGGTGGCCCCCACGCTGGCCGCGACGACGCAGGCGATCGCCGCCAGCTGCAGCGGGTCGAGCAGCTCGTGGACCACGACTAGACCGGCCAGTGCCGCCGCGGCCGGCTCCAGGCTCATCAGCACGCTGAACACCGCCGGTCGCATGCTGCGCAGCGCCACCAGCTCGCAGGTGTAGGGGATCACCGAGCTGAGCAGGCCGACCAGCGCCCCGAGGGCGAGGATCCGCGCGTCCCCCAGCTGGCCGGCGTAGCGACCGAGCGCGAGCGGGGTCAGCAGCAGCGCGGCCACGACGCTGGCGGCGGCGAGTCCGTCGATGCCCTGCCAGCGCCGACCGGTCTGCGCGCTCAGCAGGATGTACGCCGACCAGGAGCCGCCGGCGAGCAGCGCGAAGCCGACGCCGGCCCAGGTCAGGTCGCCCGGCTGCAGGCCGAGCAGCAGCACGCCGAGACCGGCCAGACCGACCCACACCAGGTCCCGGAGCCGCCGGGAGCCGAGCACCGCCAGCGTCAGCGGCCCGACGAACTCCAGGGTCACGGCCAGTCCGATCGGGATGCGGGCGAAGGACTGGTAGATCGACCAGTTCATCAGCCCCAGGACCAGCCCGAAGCCGACCACCACCAGCCAGTCGAGTCCGCTGCGCCCGCGCAGCGTGGGCCGCGCGACCAGCAGCAGCACGACAGCGCTGGTGGCCAGGCGGAGCCAGACGATCGTGGTCGGTGCGACCTCGTCGAAGAGGGTCTTGGCGACGCCGGCGCCGAACTGCACCGACAGGATCCCGAACAGCACCAGCCAGACCGGAGAGATCCGCCGCGGGGCCACCGATGAGTCCCGCGCCGCCACCGGGTCAACCTATCGACGTGTGCCCGCGACGAGGACGAGGATGACCGCCATGGATGCAACGGTGCTGCTGGTCGGGACCCGCAAGGGGCTCTGGGTCGGGACCTCTGACGAGGCCCGCGAGGACTGGAGCTTCACCGGTCCGCACTTCGACATGGAGGAGGTCTACTCCTGCCTGGTCGACACCCGGAGCGGTCCGCCGCGCCTCTACGCCGGGGCGTCGTCGAGCTGGCTCGGACCTCGGGTGCGGCGCTCCGACGACCTGGGCGCGACCTGGGTGGAGAGCGAGGACGGCGGCATCCGCTTCCCCGAGGGCAGCGACGCCAGCGTCGAGCGGGTCTGGCAGCTGGTCGCCGGCCACGACCCGGAGACCATCTGGGCCGGCACCGAGCCGGGTGCGGTGTGGCGCTCGTCGGACGGCGGCGACTCCTTCGCGCTCGAGCGGCAACTCTGGGACCACCCGCACCGCAAGGAGTGGGGTGCCGGCTTCGGCGGCCAGGCCTTCCACACGATCCTGCCGCACCCCACCGACCCCGCCTCGGTGACCGTCGCCATCTCGACCGGCGGGGTCTACCAGACCTCGGACGGCGGCGAGTCGTGGGAGCCGCGCAACAAGGGGATCCGGGCCGAGTTCCTGCCCGAGGGCCAGCAGTACCCCGAGTTCGGGCAGTGCGTGCACAAGGTGACCCGGCACCCGTCGCGGCCCGAGCGGCTCTACCTGCAGAACCACGGCGGCGTCTACCGCTCCGACGACCACGCCGCGTCCTGGACCTACATCGGCGACGGCCTGGCCGCCGACTTCGGCTTCCCGATCGTGGTCCACCCCTCGGAGCCGGACACGATCTTCGTCTTCCCCAACAACGGCGGCGACGGACGCCACCCCCCGGAGGGGCGGGCCCGGGTCTGGCGGTCGAAGGACGCCGGCGAGTCGTGGGAGGAGCTCGGCAACGGGCTCCCCGACCTGTTCTGGGTCAGCGTCATGCGCGACGCCATGTGCGCCGACGACCACCAGTCCCCTGGGATCTACTTCGGCGCCCGCAACGGTGCCGTGTGGGGGTCGACCGACTCCGGGGAGAGCTGGCGGCAGATCGTGGCCAACCTCCCCGACGTGATGTCGGTGCGCGCCGCGTCCTACTGAGGCCAGGCAGACCGGGGTCAGGCCGACTCGAGCTCGGCCTTCTCCTGCTCGGACTCCTGGCGCGAGCGCTCGATGTGCCGCTCGATCTCCTCGGTTGCCAGGCGCGAGCGCACGGCCAGGACGTAGATCAGGCACGAGAAGACGAACAGGATCGGGACCGACGTGGCGAAGGTCAGCACGCCCCGGCCGTCGTAGTTGCCCAGGTAGGAGATCAGCGCCAGCCCACCGAGCCAGGGCAGCACCCAGGTCGCACCGGAGCGCCAGTCGAGGTCGGGGACGTCGTTGCCGAGCAGGTGGTAGACGGGCAGCAGCGCAAGACCGATCAGCACGGCGACGAACAGCTTCCAGTTGATCGGCCAGGTCGACCAGTAGATGACCATGTTGGCCGCCCAGAACGCGAGCAGCGGGATCACGTGGCCGCCGGGCACCTTGAAGGGTCGTTCGGCGTCGGGCAGCCCCCGGCGCAGCGCCCCGAGCACGAGCGGACCCGTGGCGAACGACAGCACGGTGGCCGAGGTGATGAACCCGACCAGCTGCTGCCAGCTCGGGAACGGCAGGAACACGATCAGCCCGACCACGAAGGTGACGATCAGGCTGATCAGCGGTACGCCGCGGTTCGTCGTCCGCGCGAGGGCCTGCGGCGCGTTGCCGTTGCGGGCCATGGCGTAGGAGATCCGCGAGGTCGCGGTGGTGTAGATCAGCCCGGTGTCTCCGGGGGAGATGATCGCGTCGGCGTAGAGGACGACGGCGAGCCAGCCCAGCCCGATCAGCGACGCGATCGCGGCGAGCGGGCCGAAGTCGTTCTCGAACGAGAGGTTGGACCAGCCCTTGTCGAGGTCGCCGGGGTCGACGGCGCCGATGAACGCGAACTGCAGCGCGACGTAGATCAGCCCGGTGAGCAGCACCGACCCGACGACCGCGATCGGCACGTTGCGCCTGGGGTTGTCGGTCTCGCCGGCGAACTCGATGCCCTGCCGGAAGCCGAGGTAGGAGAAGACGACCCCCGAGGTGGCGATCGCCTCGAAGACCCCGTGCCAGCCCGAGGGCATGAACTGGTGGCTGGTGAAGTTCGAGCCGTGGAACTCGGTGACGAGGAAGGCCACGATCACGAGCAGGATCACCGCGATCTTCCAGCCCACCAGGGCGTTGTTGACCCGGGCGAACCACTTGATGCCGTAGTAGTTGACGACCACGAAGACCGCCATCAGCACCACCGCGCTGCCGTAGCCGAGCGTGGTCAGCGTGTGGACCTCCTCGCCGTCCACCGTGTGGGTGCGGGTGAACGCGGCGTACTTGGTGCCGTACTGCAGCGCCGCCTCCACCTCGATCGGCGCGGTCGTCGCGACCGCGACCCAGGTGATCCAGCCGGAGGTGTAGGACGCGAACGAGCCGAAGGCCAGGTGCGGGAACCGCACCACCCCGCCCGAGAGGGGGAACATGGTGCCGAGCTCGGCGTAGGTGAGCGCGATGAGCAGGATCATCACCCCGCCCAGCGCCCACGAGATGAGGGCCGCGGGTCCGGCCGCGGTCGAGGCGTCGAGCGCTCCGAAGAGCCATCCGGACCCGATGATCGAGCCGACGCTGGCGAAGAGCAGCCCGACGACGCCGACGTGGCGCCTGAGCTGGTGCTGGCCTGCTGGATCGGTCTGCTGCGGTGCTTCCCGAGTGTGCGTGGACATCCCCGATTCCTTCCCTGCGGTCGCCGAAGCGGTGCCTCGGTACCCACAGGTGGCCGGGGTTCACCCCTGCGTTGCGGTCCGCCGGGTCAGAGGAGCCACTCGACCGGGCGGCCCGGGTCGGGCTCCCAGCGACACCTGATGCCGGTCTGGACGCCGTCGCGCAGCAGCCGCGCGACGGCGGGGTCGGCCGCGTCGATGCGGCGGACGGCTGCGGCGATGGCCTTGCGGACCGCGACCCGGGCCCGCTCCGCGCTGCCGCCCGGCCTCCGGTCGCGGCCGAGCAGCCCGACCGCGCCGGCGAGCTCGTCGAGCAGCGCCTGTCGCTCGAGGACCGCCTTCTCCTCGCGGGCCGGGTCGGCCCACGCGGCGGCCTCGTCGATCTCGGCGTCGAGCTCGACCAGCCGGGTCCGGTAGGCGCGCTTGGCCGCATCGTCGAGCACCGGGCCCAGGTCGGAGTCGACCGAGCCGGCGCCGACCAGGTCGAGCGCCTCGACGTCGACGCCTGGGTTCCGCATCAACGCTCGCAGGTGGTGCAGCCCGCGCAGGTCGGGCAGCGACACCGTGGCGCCGTCCCTGCCCACCGTCCAGGCACCGTCGTCGTTCTGGTGCAGGTGTAACCGGACCAGCGCGGAGGCGGCGGCCGGTGGCGCGTCGCCGAGGCGGTCGGCCCACCACCGCGCGCCGATGCGGCGGTACGCCGCGAGGGCGTCGCCACGGCGCCCGAGGTAGTCGTCGACGACGCCGTGGAACGTGACGGCACCGGCGTTGAGCACGGCCCGGCCGGCGTACGGCTCGAGGACCTTGGCGGCCCGGGCGGCGACGGCGTCCCGGCCGGTGCGGGCCGCGGCGTACTGCATCGAGCTGACCGTGAGGAGCAGGTCGACGTCCGCGGGCAGGGAGGCCGGGTCCGGCAGCGTGTCGAGCACGAGGGCGGCCCGGACGCGGTCGCCGGCGTCGACCCACATGAGCGCGGCCTGGGCCAGCACCGAGACGATGCCCTCGGCCCGCCCGAACTCCTCGAAGGCGGCGGCCTCCTCGGCGAGCCGCTCCCGGTCGCCGCGGCGCCGCAGCAGCTCGGCCAGCAGGCTGTGGGTCACCGCCCGCACGTCGGCCTCGGCGAGGGACTCACCCAGGGCGAACACCTCGTCGACCAGCGCGGCCGCCTCGTCGACCGTCCCGATCGTGATCGCGTTCATCGCCCGGCGCGACCGGGCGAAGAAGGCGATCCGCGGCGATGCGGTCTCCTCCGTCAGGCGGTCCAGGGCGCGCAGCTGGCGGGAGACCGCCAGCACGTCGAGGCACTCCCACGCGGTGGTCAGCCGCCACAGCGCCGCGCTCATGCGGGCGTCCGGGTCGGTGAGGTGCGCGGCCACGCCCTCGAGCCGGGCCGCCAGCGAGACCCGCTCCTCGAAGTCGTCGGGACTCCACCGGGCGGCCAGGGCCGCGTCGAGCGCGTCGGCCAGCAGGGGTGGGTCGTCGAGCTCCTCGGCCAGGGCGAGCGCGTCGTCCGCGAAGTCGGCCGCCCGGGCCGCCTCGCCGCCGTAGACCCACGACCGGGCGAGCCCGGCGAGCAGCCGGGCGCGCGCACTCGGGTCGTCGGTGGCAAGCAGGGCCTCGTGGAGGTACGCCGGCGCCTCGCCCGGGTGCTCCCCGAACCCCTGGACCCGGGTCAGGCCGAGCGCCGCGGCCCGCATCGCGGGCAGGTCGTCGCTCTCACGGGCCGCGCGGAACGCCGCCACGAGGTCGGCGCGCACCGAGGCGACGTCGCCGGTGGCCATGGCCCGATCCTAGGAGTCCGGGTTTGTGTCAGGGCCGGATCAGCTCGACGCTGTCGCGGTGCTGGGCGACCGTCGCCTCGTCCCAGTCCCCGGTGCAGTAGACCGAGATCGCGGAGACCTGGCCGTCGGTGACGTCGCAGCGCATCAGCTCGCGGCAGTACCACTGCTGGCCCTGGTGCTCCCACTCCTCCTCCACCTCGAGGAGGAAGCCGGTCCCGGTCACGTCGAGCCGGGTGCGGGGGACCCGGCCGTCGCCGGGGTGGCCGGAGGTGCGGATCGCGACACCGCCGGCCCGGTCCCCGGCCTGGATCCGCCACAGCGGCATCGTGAAGTCGGTGAACAGGTCGTCGGTGAAGAGGCCGGGGGGCGGCTCGTTCGTCTCGAGGAAGCGGACCAGCTTGGCCGCGAGCTCCTCGGCGACGGCTGGGTCGGTCAGGGTCTGCTGCTGGGTGGTGATGGTCATGACTGCCTCCTGGGTGGGTGTCGGGTTCTCACCCCGAAGGCGTGACGGCGGGAGGTCACATCGTGACGCTCCGCGCGGCCGGGCCGTGACCACGCCGTACGCTCAGCAGCCATGGCACAGCACCCGGGTGACGCGCCCGACATCAAGCCCCGCTCCCGCGACGTCACCGACGGCCTCGAGCGCGCCGCGGCCCGCGGCATGCTGCGAGCCGTCGGCATGGGCGACGAGGACTTCACCAAGCCGCAGATCGGCGTCGCGTCGAGCTGGAACGAGATCACCCCCTGCAACCTCTCGCTCCAGCGGCTCGCGCAGGCGGTGAAGAACGGCGTGCACGCGGCGGGCGGCTACCCGCTGGAGTTCGGCACCATCTCGGTCTCCGACGGCATCTCGATGGGGCACGAGGGCATGCACTTCTCGCTGGTGAGCCGGGAGATCATCGCCGACTCCGTCGAGACGGTGATGAACGCCGAGCGGCTCGACGGCTCGGTGCTGCTGGCGGGCTGCGACAAGTCGCTGCCCGGGATGATGATGGCAGCAGCCCGGCTCGACCTGGCCAGCGTGTTCCTCTACGCCGGCTCGATCATGCCCGGACAGGTCGACGGCCAGGACGTCACGATCATCGACGCCTTCGAGGCGGTGGGCGCGTGCCTGGCCGGCAAGATCACCCGCGAGCAGGTCGACAAGATCGAGCGCGCGATCTGCCCGGGCGAGGGCGCCTGCGGGGGGATGTACACCGCCAACACGATGGCGGCCGTGGCCGAGGCGATCGGTATGTCGCTGCCCGGCTCGGCCGCGCCGCCCGCAGTCGACCGGCGCCGCGACGGCTTCGCTCACCGCTCCGGCGAGGCCGTGGTCAACCTGCTCCGGCACGGGATCACCGCCCGGCAGATCATGACCAAGGAGGCCTTCGAGAACGCCATCACCGTGGTCATGGCGCTCGGCGGCTCGACCAACGCCGTCCTGCACCTGCTCGCGATGGCCCGCGAGGCGGACGTCGACCTGACCATCGACGACTTCAACCGGGTCGGCGACAAGGTGCCGCACCTCGGCGACCTCAAGCCGTTCGGCCGCTACGTGATGAACGACGTCGACAAGGTCGGCGGCATCCCGGTCGTGATGAAGGCCCTGCTCGACGCCGGGCTGATGCACGGCGACTGCCTGACCGTGACCGGCAAGACGATGGCCGAGAACCTCGAGCAGCTCGCGCCGCCGGCCATCGACGACGACGTGATCCGCTCGCTCGACCGGCCGATCCACAAGACCGGCGGTCTCACGATCCTGAAGGGCTCGCTGGCGCCCGAGGGGGCGGTCGTGAAGACCGCCGGCTTCGACGACTCGGTGTTCACGGGCACCGCGCGGGTCTTCGACGGGGAGCGGGCCGCGATGGACGCCCTCGAGGACGGCAAGATCACCGACGGCGACGTCGTGGTGATCCGCTACGAGGGTCCCAAGGGCGGTCCGGGCATGCGCGAGATGCTGGCCATCACCGGCGCGATCAAGGGCGCCGGGCTGGGCAAGACCGTGCTGCTGATCACCGACGGGCGCTTCTCCGGCGGCACCACCGGGCTCTGCGTCGGCCACATCGCGCCCGAGGCCGTCGACGGGGGGCCGATCGCGTTCCTCCGCGACGGCGACCAGATCACCCTCGACGTCCTGAACCGCTCGCTCGAGGTCGAGATGGGCGAGGACTGGGAGGCGCGCAAGGAGGGCTGGGAGCCGCTGCCGCCGAAGTACACCACCGGCGTGCTGGCCAAGTACCGCAAGCTCGTCGCCTCCGCCGCGCACGGGGCGATCACCGGCTGACCCGTCGGCCGGAGCCGCTTTCGTCGCAACCGAAGGCGATCGCATATCGTCTTCACCTCGATGGACAAACAACCGATGGACAGCTCGGAGCGCCCGGTCCTGGTCGGGGTGCTGCTCGTGATGGTCGCGCTGATCGCGATCGCTGCGGTCGTCCCGGACGCCTCGTCGCTCTCGGCCTGGGGGGCGATGCGCGGCAGCGACGACCGGGCGATCACGGTCGCGTCGTCCTCCGGGCTCTCCGCGACGGCGCACACCAACACCTCCCGGGGCGGCGCGGGCACCACCGTCATCGACCCCACACCGGCCACGACGACGCCGCAACCCCAGGCGTCGGAGCCTCCTCCGGCGCCGACCACGCCAACGCCGACGTCGCTCCCCGGCGGGGTGCAGAGCATCTTCGGTGACGGCCGGTTCTTGGTCGCCTACTACGGCACCGCCGAGACCGGCGCGCTCGGCGTGCTGGGGGAGACCAGTCCAGAGCAGATGGCCCGGCGGGTACGCCGCGCGGCCGCGCCGTTCGCCCGCCGCAACCAGCCGACCCAGATCGTCTTCGAGCTGATCGTCAGCATCGCCGACCGCTACGCCGGGCCCGGCCACGACTTCTCCCACGACATCGCGCGCGCCGAGGTGCAGAAGTACATCGACGCGGCGCACCGGCACGACGCGCTGCTCCTCCTCGACATCCAGCCGGGCCGCTCGGACTTCCTGACCATCGCGAAGCGCTGGGGCTGGGCACTGAAGGACCCCTACGTCGGGCTCGCGCTCGACCCCGAGTGGCGGATGGGCAAGCACGGCGTCCCGGGCGCCCGCATCGGCTCGGTCGACGCCTCCGAGGTCAACCGCGTATCCGCCTGGCTGCGCGACCTGGTGGCCCGCAACGCGCTGCCGCAGAAGCTGTTCGTGCTGCACCAGTTCCGCACCGACATGATCGACCACATCGGCGCCATCGAGCCGCGCCGGGGGCTGGTGATGGTCCAGCACGTCGACGGCTTCGGCACCCCGGGCCAGAAGCTGTCCACCTACCACGCGGTCGCGCGGCCGGGTCAGTTCTTCATGGGGTTCAAGCTCTTCTACGACGAGGACGTCCACCGGATGAGGCCGGCCGACGTACGCCGGGTCGACCCGAAGGTGCGGTTCGTCAGCTTCCAGTGAGATGACTTGTCGACCCCCGCGAGCGGAGCTCGCGAACCGCCCCCGGGTGACGGTCGCAGTCGAGCCCGGCGCGGGGCTTAGGGTCACGGCATGGAGGCAGCCGAGCTGGACGCAGCCGATCCGCTGGCGGCGTACCGCGACCGCTTCGTCGGTGCGGCCGACCCGCTCGTCTACTTCGACGGCAACTCGCTGGGCCGGCCGCTTGAGGTCACCGGTCCGCGGCTGGCCGAGTTCGTCGAGCGGGAGTGGGGCGGGCGGCTGATCCGCGGCTGGGACGAGCGCTGGTTCGACCTGCCACGCACCCTGGGCGACCGGCTGGGCGCGACCTGCCTGGGTGCGGCGGCCGGCCAGGTCGCGGTGGGCGACTCGACCACCGTGCTGCTCTACAAGCTGATGCGCGCGGCCGTCGCGGCCCGCCAGGGCCGCACCGAGATCGTGCTGGACCGCGACCAGTTCCCGACCGACCGCTATGTCGCCGACGGCGTGGCCCGAGAGACCGGGCTGACGCTCCGCTGGGTCGAGGTCGACCCGTCGGCCGGCGTGACCCCCGAGCTGCTGGCCGACGTCGTCGGGCCGCAGACCGCGCTGGTGGTGCTCAACCACGTGGCCTACCGCTCGGCCTGGCTCGCCGACGCCCCCGCCCTGACCCGCATCGCCCACGACGCGGGTGCGCTGGTGCTGTGGGACCTGTGCCACTCCGCCGGGGTGGTGCCCGTCGAGCTGGACGCGTGGGGCGTCGACCTGGCGGTCGGCTGCACCTACAAGTACCTCAACGGCGGCCCCGGCTCGCCGGCGTTCCTCTACGTCGCCGAGCGGCACCTGGACCGGCTGACCCAGCCGATCCAGGGGTGGATGGGTGCCGACGACCCGTTCCTGATGGGGCCTGCGTACGTCCCGGCGCCCGGCATCCGGCGCTTCCTCTCGGGGACGCCGGCGATCGTCGGGATGCTCGCGCTGGAGGACATGCTCGACCTGGTCGGCGAGGTCGGCGTCGCCGCGATCCGGGCCAAGTCGGTGGCTCTCACCGAGCACGCGGTCGAGCTCTCCTCTGAGCTGCTGGCCCCGCTCGGCGTGGTGCTGGCCTCGCCGCTCGACCCCGAGCGACGAGGCGGCCACGTCACGCTCAACCACCCGCTGATGCGCGAGGCCACCGCGGAGCTGTGGCGGCGCGACGTCATCCCCGACTACCGCGACCCGGGCGGCCTGCGGATCGGGCTGTCGCCCCTCTCCACGTCCTACGCCGAGGTCCGCGCGGGGCTGGAATCGGTTCGCGCCGTCCTGGACGGGCTGACAGCCTGAGGCGATGACACGCTTCCCCCGACCGCTGGTGCCGGGTGACCGGATCGCCGTCACCTCGCCGTCGAGCGGCGTGCGGCCGGAGTCGGCGCCGAGGCTGGAGTTCAACCTCGCGTGGCTGCGTGAGCGCGGCTTCGACGTCGTCGTGGGCGAGTGCATGTCGGGAGAGCGGGTCCGCTCGGCCCCCAAGGAGGAGCGCGCCGCCGAGCTGGTCGACTTCCTGTGCGACCCGGGTGTGGCCGCGGTCGTCCCGCCGTTCGGCGGTGAGCTGGCCATCGACCTGCTCGACCAGCTCGACTGGGACCGGCTCACCGCCGCCCGACCCACCTGGCTGGTCGGCTGGAGCGACATCTCCACGCTGCTGGTGTCGCTCACCACGCGGCTGGGTTGGGCCACGGCACACGGCTGGAACCTGATGGACACCGCGCTCGCCCCGCCCAAGGGGCTGGTGCACTGGACCGACCTGCTCGCGGCGACGGGGGAGGTGCGCCAGCACAGTCCCGGCGTGACCCGCGACGGCTGGGGTGACTGGCGCGCGGCGGACACGGTCTCGATGACGCTGGACCGGCCCACGGACTGGGTGGTCCTCGGTGGTGGCGACGTCGACGTGTCCGGACGGCTGATCGGCGGCTGCCTGGAGGTGCTCGGGCCACTGGCCGGCACGCCGTACGCCGACCTACCGGCCTACGGGCGCGCCTTCGCCGAGGAGGGGCTGCTGGTCTACGTCGAGGTCGCGGAGTACGGCGCCTACGACGCCTGCCGGCTGCTGCACGGGCTCCGCTACGCCGGGTGGTTCGAGCACGCCAACGCGGTGCTGATCGGCCGGACGCCCGCACCGGACGCCCCGGACCTCACGCAGCTCGAAGCGGTCGAGGACGCGCTCGGTGAGCTCGGCATCCCCGTCGTTACCGAGATGGACATCGGCCACACCCAGCCGTTCTTGCCGCTGGTCAACGGCGCCCCGGCCCGGGTCGTCGTGCGCGACGACGTCCGCGAGCTGACCCAGACGCTCGGCCCGGCCTAGTGCCCCGGGGCACTAGCTCGCCCGCGTCAGTGGATGTGCTCGCGCCAGTCGGCCGGCACCCGGTCGGCGGGGCCGGGGACGGTCTGGTCCTCGGGGTGGGCCGTCGGCGGCGCGAGCTCGGGGCCGTCGAGCGGCTCCTCGCGGCTGAAGTCCCAGAACCAGTCCTCACCGGGCTCGAAGCTCTGGATCACGGGGTGGCCGCTGGCCCGGTAGTGGGCGGTGGCGTGCTGCATGGGGGAGCTGTCGCAGCAGCCGACGTGACCGCACTGCGCGCAGCGGCGCAGGTGCACCCACCACCCTCCCGCGGGGTCGCACTCGGCGCAGCCGGTGCCGCTCGGCGGGACGTCGGGGTCGATCCCGGCGGTGGGTGACGTGGTCATGGGGATGCAGTACCTCCGCGGTAGGGGTCCCAGGCCTGCGGCGCTGGCTGGAGCCGTTGGTCGACGATGCGCGCCAGCCAGACTACGACGACGAAGAAGGCCGTGATCCCGGCGATCGAGACGACGACCCCGGTGGTGCCGTGCTCCTCGCGATGGTCGAGGAACGGGTAGGGGTACCAGCCGCTGAGCCACCCGACGACCAGCGTCCAGACGAGCCACGCGACCGGCCAGACGAGAGCGGCCTTGACGTCGCGGGTCTCGATCCGCGGCCGGGGTCCGAACAGCGCCCACCCGATGACGGCGAGCACCGGCACCACCATGTGCAGCAGCTTGTCGGCGACCCAGTCGGCTCCCTCGAGGTCGAGGAGCGGCCGGAGCAGGAGGAAGTGCACCACGCCGGTGACGAAGATGCCGGCGACCGCCGAGAGCCGCACCACCCGCCACCAGGAGCCGTCGCGCAGCGGGTCCCGAGCGAGCTGGGTGGTCACGACCGCCACCAGGAGGTTGCTCTGGATGGTGAAGTAGGAGACCAGCCGGCCGAGCCGGATGCCCAGCCCTGGGGGGTCGACCTCGTCGAGCACCCGGCCACCCCGGAGCACGAGCACCAGCTGGAGCACCAGCGCAACGATGGCGACCAGGGCGGTGAGTCCGTGCCAGAGTCGCGCACTCCGGATCGTCACGCAGGCAGCCTAGGGTGCTGCCGTGCCCGACCTGAACGAGTACGGCCAGCCGGTCGGTGAGCTCCTGGAGCCGGCGTGGTCACCGCGGCCACGGCCCGAGCCGGTGACCCTCGAGGGTCGCTACGTCGTCGTCGAGCCGCTCGCCATCGCCCACGCTGCCGCCCTCCTGGGCGCGGTGTGCGGACCGGAGGACCGGTCGCTGTGGACCTACCGGCCCACCGAGGCGCCCGGAGACCTCGACGAGATGACCGAGCTGATCGCCCGGACGCTGGCCACTCCCGATCTGCTGACCTTCGCGCTGGTCCCGGAGGGCGGAGCGGCGCAGGGCATCGCGTCCTACACCCGGCTGGATCCGGCCACCGGGCAGGTCGAGGTCGCGGGTGTGCTCTTCGCGCGGAGCCTGCAGCGCACCCGCGCTGCCACCGAGGCGGTCCACCTGCTGATGCGCTACGCCTTCGACGACCTGGGCTACCGGCGGTTCGAGTGGAAGTGCGACTCGCTCAACGAGCCGTCCCGGCGGGCCGCGGCCCGGCTCGGCTTCACCTACGAGGGCCGGTTCCGCCACCACATGGTGACCAAGGGCCGCAACCGCGACACCGACTGGTTCTCGGTGACCGATGCGGAGTGGCCCGCCGTACGCGCGGCGCACGAGGCCTGGCTGGCCCCGGCGAACTTCGACAGGGACGGCCGGCAGCGCGAGTCACTCTCACGGCTCACCCGGGCGGCGGCGAGCTGAGTCGGGCTGGGTCAGGCTGGGTCAGATCGCGGACGCCAGGATCCCCAGCAGGATCATCACGGCGGCCGGGAGGGCCGCTGCGAAGACGGCGATGATCAAGATATTGGTCGTGCTGAGCTCGTGCCCGTTCATCTGTCCCCGTTTTTTGGCGTCGGAACCGGAGTTGGTCCCGATCTATCTCTGCCACCCTGCCTGAGGGCGCACCGGCCCGATCAGGGCAGATGGGGCCTTTGCGGAGGGTCTAAAGGCCCTGGGTCGTCTGGTGCATCCGCACCATGGCAACGCGAGCGCGGGCACGCCCCGGGTACCGGGCGCGCTGAGGCTGAGCGTTGAAACCCGGACCGAACAGATGGAAGGTGCTTGCGTGACCGACCTCGATCCCAAGAAGACGATGCGCTACCCCGACGTGATGGCCCAGGACGGGCTCGATGACTGGCGGTTCTTCCTCATGAAGCTGCACGCCCGGTTCAAGACGGGAAGCTTCACCAAGGGGCTCGAGCTGGTCACCCGCATCACGGAGGCGGCCGAGGCGGCCAACCACCACCCCGACGTCGTCCTCACCTATCCGCAGGTCGACGTCGACCTGACCAGCCACGACGTCGGCGGGGTCACCAGCCGCGACGTCGCCCTCGCGCGGGAGATCTCGGCGATCGCGCGCGACCTGGGCGTCGATGCCGCCCCACGCGACGTGTCGACGCTCGAGCTCGCCCTCGACGTGCCCGACGCCGAGGAGGTGCGGCCGTTCTGGGCGGCGGTCCTCGGCTACGACTCGAGCAGCGCGTGGCCGGAGGTCGTCGACAAGGGCGGCCGCAACAACACGCTGTGGTTCCAGACGGCGCTCGGGGCCACTGGTGAGGTCCAGCAGCGGTTCCACCTCGACATCGTGGTGCCGCGAGAGGTGGCTGAGGAGCGCGTACAGGCGGCGGTCGACGCGGGCGGGACGCTGGTCAGCACCGATGAAGTGCCGGCCTTCTGGGTGCTCGCCGACAGGCACGGCAACAAGGTGTGTGTCTGCACGGCCGACGGGCGCGAGCCGGAGCAGGACGGCTAACGCGTCTCGATCCCGAGCACCAGCTCGCGCAGCAGGTCGGCCAGCCGGCGCTGGTCCGCCGGGGAGAGCACCGAGAGCAGCGCCGCCTCGTCGCGGCCCTCGTGCTTGGCGTGCCGGTCGAAGGCGCGCCGACCGGCGGCCGTGAGCCGCACGTGGACCCGGCGCCGGTCGTCGCGGTCGACGGTCCGGCTGATCAGGCCGGCGTCCTCGAGCGGGCCGAGCCGCACCGAGAGCGCGCCGCGGCTCAGGCCGAGCGCCTCGGCGAGCTCAGAGGGGCTGGCGGCGTACGGCGGCCCGAGGCGGCGCAGCGTCAGCAGGATCTTGAACGACGGCCGCGGGAGCCCGGCGCTGCTGTGCGCGGCCTCGCGGGCGCTGGTCAGGTGGCGGCTCAGGATCATCAGGCGGGCCATCACCGCCTCGTGCACGGGGTCGATGTAGTCGAGCTCGTCGCGCCACCGGGCCACGTGACGGTCGACGGAGTCCTCGGCCATGCGACCTCGCAATCTGCTGCAAAATAGTTTCGTAGAGAATAGTTTTTCACAAAACTATCTTGCCGGCCATGGACTCCATCACGACCGACCTGTCCGCCCTGCTCGCCGCCGTCTCCGCACTCACCTGGGCGGCCCGTTACGAGGAGGCGCTGGCCCTCCTCGACGCCACCCGGCCCGCCGATGACGCCGACCGGCTAGCGCTGGTGACGGCGCGCGCCGAAGTCGTCGGCCGGCGCGCCTACACCCGCGGCGTACGGTCCGGAGCCGACCATCCCCTCGACCTCGCAAGCCAGCTGGCCGAACGGCTCGGCGTCGGCCAGACCCAGAAGTGGGACCTGGCGATGATGCAGCTTCGGCGGTGGTACGCCGACCAGCTCGTCGACGGCCTCGGCCCGAGCGGCCGCGACCTGTCGGTCGTGGCAGCGATGAGCACCGAGGCGGCCCGGCTGCGCGACACGGCCCCCGACGACGGGCGTCGCGGCTGGGCCTCGATGTGCCTCGGCTGGTTCGCCGACAACCTGATGGGCGACCGAGCCGAGGCCCCCGCGCACTACGCCGAGGCGCTGGCCCTGGGCCGGCGCGTGGACGACCCGCTGCTGGTGTTCGAGGCGCAGCGGCACCTGGGCGACCACGCCCACGACGCCGGGGACCTGGCCGCGGCCCTCGCCGCCTGGCAGGAGTCGGCCGCCGAGGCCGCACGCGGTGGGCACGTGCTCGGCGTCCTCGCCCAGCAGGTGCTGCTGGCGGTGGCGGCGCGCGACGGCGGCGACGAGGCCGGAGCGCGGGCGCTGGCGACCGAGGCGCTGCGGTGGGCGCGGGCGGTCGGTGCCGTGCGCCTGACCGGTCAGCTCACTGAGTTCCTCGAGGGCGCGGACCCCACGCGGCCACCCGCCACGGAAGCGGCCGACGCCGCGAGGTGAGACGCGCATCCCGTATGGTGGGACGGCTGGGCATCGAGATGACGCGCGTCCGGGGGAGCGGCTAGCGTGAGTGCATGCGCTTGGAGCTTCTCGTACGCATGCGACGCGCCGCCTGATCCATCAGACGACGCGTCACCCCTCGTTGCCCGCAGGCGGCCGAGGGGTTTTTTGTTGGCCGAAGCAACCAGCTGGACGAAGAGGGACGCAAGGGAATGAGCGAGCAGATCACCGGGGCACAGAGCCTGGTCACCGCGTTGGAGGCGGCCGGCGTCACCGACATCTTCGGCATCCCGGGCGGCGCCATCCTGCCGGCGTACGACCCGCTGATGGACTCCAAGATCCGCCACATCCTGGTCCGGCACGAGCAGGGCGCGGGGCACGCCGCGCAGGGCTTCGCCGTCGCCACCGGCCGGGTGGGGGTCTGCATGGCGACCTCGGGCCCGGGCGCGACCAACCTGGTCACCCCGATCGCCGACGCGCACATGGACTCGGTCCCGATGGTGGCCGTGACCGGCCAGGTCGGTGCCGCCGCGATCGGCACCGACGCCTTCCAGGAGGCCGACATCCGCGGCATCACGATGCCGATCACCAAGCACAACTTCCTGGTCACCGACCCTGACGAGATCCCGCGCCGGATCGCTGAGGCGTTCCACATCGCCAGCACCGGCCGTCCGGGCCCGGTGCTGGTCGACATCGCGAAGTCGGCCCTGCAGTCGATGACGACCTTCGAGTGGCCGACCGAGCTGCACCTGCCCGGCTACCGCCCGGTGACCCGGCCCCACTCCAAGCAGATCCGCGAGGCCGCCCGGCTGATGCTGGAGTCGCGGCGCCCGGTGCTCTACGTCGGCGGCGGCACCATCCGCGCCCGCGCCTCCAAGGAGCTCAAGGAGCTCGCCGAGCTCACCGGGATGCCGGTCGTCACGACGTTGATGGCGCGCGGCGCGTTCCCCGACAGCCACCCCCAGCACCTGGGGATGCCCGGGATGCACGGCACGGTGGCCGCGGTGGCGGCGCTGCAGAAGAGCGACCTGATCATCAGCCTCGGCGCCCGCTTCGACGACCGGGTGACCGGCAACCTCGACTCGTTCGCGCCCGGCGCCAAGGTGATCCACGCCGACATCGACCCCGCCGAGATCGGCAAGAACCGGCACGTCGACGTCCCGATCGTCGGCGACGTCCGCGAGGTGCTGGCCGACCTGCTCGTCGCTCTGCGGACCGAGGCCGACGCGGGCCACACGGGCGACTACGAGGGCTGGGTCAAGTTCCTCGAGGGCGTCCGCGACACCTACCCGCTCGGCTACGACCGGCCGGCCGACGGGCTCGCCCCCCAGTACGTCATCGAGCGGCTGGGTCAGATCGCGGGCCCGGACGCGATCTACACCTCCGGCGTCGGCCAGCACCAGATGTGGGCCGCGCACTTCGTGGGCTACGAGAAGCCGCAGACCTGGATCAACTCCGGCGGGCTCGGCACCATGGGCTTCGCCGTCCCGGCCGCGATGGGAGCCCAGGTCGGCATGCCCGACAAGGTCGTGTGGGCGATCGACGGTGACGGGTGCTTCCAGATGACCAACCAGGAGCTCGCCACCTGCGCGATCAACAACATCCCGATCAAGGTCGCGATCATCAACAACGAGTCGCTGGGCATGGTCCGCCAGTGGCAGACGCTGTTCTACAACCAGCGCTACTCCAACACCGACCTGCACTCCAAGCGGATCCCCGACTTCGTCAAGCTCGCCGACGCCTACGGCTGCGTCGGGCTGTCGTGCGACAGCCCCGACGACGTCGACGCCACGATCAACAAGGCCATGGAGATCAACGACGTCCCGGTCGTGGTCGACTTCCGCGTGCACCGCGACGCGATGGTCTGGCCGATGGTCGCCGCCGGCACCAGCAACGACGACATCAAGTACGCCCGGGACCTGGCTCCCCAGTTCGACGAGGACGATCTCTGACCATGTCCAGACATACGCTGTCGGTCCTCGTGGAGGACAAGCCCGGTGTCCTGGCCCGCATCGCCGGCCTGTTCAGCCGCCGCGGGTTCAACATCGAGTCCCTGGCCGTGGGCCCCACCGAGCACCCGGACGTGTCCCGGATGACCATCGCGGTCAACGTCGAGGACTCGCCGCTCGAACAGGTCACCAAGCAGCTCAACAAGCTCGTCGAGGTGATCAAGATCGTCGAGCTCGACCCCACGGCCTCGGTCCACCGCGAGCTGGTGCTGGTCAAGGTCGCCGCCACCGCCGAGACGCGCGGCCAGATCCTCGACGTGGTCCAGCTCTTTCGCGCCAACGTCGTCGACGTCTCGACCGACGCGGTCACCGTCCAGGTGATCGGCAACTCGGCCAAGATCGCCGACGTGCTCAAGATCCTCGAGCCGTTCGGCATCCGCGAGCTCGTCCAGTCCGGCATGGTCGCCATCGGCCGCGGCTCCCGCTCCATCTCCGAGCGCTCCCTGCGCCCGGTCGCTGTGCCCGCCCCACCCGCCGCCGGATAGGCAGTTTCACCGGGTACCCGGTGAAACTGCCCCCTCCCGCATGGAACTCCAGCCGGGAGGGGCCAGATTCCTACGACCAGGCCTCACCCAGACCCAGCAACGCAACCCAGAAGGAGCAGCCCCGTGGCTGAGATGTTCTACGACGACGACGCCGACCTCGCCCTGATCCAGGGCAAGAACGTGGCGGTGATCGGCTACGGCAGCCAGGGCCACGCGCACGCGCTGTCCCTGCGCGACTCCGGCGTCGACGTGCGGGTCGGGCTGCAGCCCGGCTCCAAGAGCCGTGAGAAGGCCGAGGCCGAGGGGCTGCGGGTGCTCACGCCGCGGGAGGCGGCCGAGGAGGCCGACGTGATCGTGATCCTCGCGCCCGACCAGCACCAGCGGAAGCTCTACGCCGAGGAGATCGAGCCCGAGCTCGCGCCCGGCGACACCCTGGTCTTCGGCCACGGCTTCAACATCCGCTTCGGCTACATCACGCCGCCCGAGGGCGTCGACGTCTTCATGGTCGCGCCCAAGGGCCCCGGCCACCTGGTGCGCCGCGAGTACGTCGACGGCCGGGGCGTCCCGGTGCTCGTCGCCGTCGAGAAGGACGCCTCGGGGAAGGCGTGGCCGCTCGCGCTGTCCTACGCCAAGGCGATCGGCGGCCTGCGCGCCGGCGGCATCAAGACGACGTTCACCGAGGAGACCGAGACCGACCTCTTCGGCGAGCAGGCGGTCCTGTGCGGCGGCGCCTCGCAGCTGATCATGTACGGCTTCGAGGTCCTCACCGAGGCCGGCTACCAGCCCGAGGTCGCCTACTTCGAGTGCCTCCACGAGCTGAAGCTGATCGTCGACCTCATGTACGAGGGCGGCATCGCCAAGCAGCGGTGGTCGGTCTCCGACACCGCAGAGTTCGGCGACTACGTCTCCGGGCCGCGGGTCATCGACCCGCACGTGAAGGAGAACATGAAGCAGGTCCTCGCCGAGATCAAGGACGGCACCTTCGCCAAGCACTTCATCGCCGACATGGACGCCGGCTCCCCGGAGTTCAAGGCCTTCCGCGAGAAGAGCGAGCAGCACCCCATCGAGCAGACCGGCCGCGAGCTTCGCAAGCTGATGGCGTGGGTGAAGTCGCACGACTCCGACTACGTCGAGGGCAGCTCCGCCCGCTGAGCCGTTGAGCTGCTGAGCTACACCGACGACGAGCAGGCGGCCCACTGGTCGACCAGCCACTGGGCCCACTCGGCCTCGGCGTCGTTGCGCACGTGCAGGCCGTCCTGGAGCAGGCCGAGGTGGCGCTCGACGTACGCCGGCCAGTCCGCGACGCAGGTGTGCGGGCGGCCGGCGGCGACCGAGCGCATCCAGCCGCGGAACCGTCGCGACCACGCCGAGACGGTAGTCGGGCTGCCGTCGACCTCGGCATAGGGCAGCACCAGCAGGACCGGGATGTCCGCCGGCACGTCGGCGACGGCGCGAGAGAGGTCGGCGCGGCCGTAGCCCGGAGCGGGGTTCGAGCCAAGCTCGACGACGAGCCCGGTCGGGGCCCCGTGGTGGGCCTCGTAGGCGCGGATCCGGGTGGCGAGCTCGGTCGGACGGCGAGCGGGCTCGCCATCGACGGTGAGCTCGGGCCAGAGGTCGATGAGCTCGTCGTTGCCCCGCCAGGTCAGCGAGTCCCCGACCGCCAGGACCCCGGCGGGTCCGTCGTCCGCGTGGCGCTGGTCGCGGGCCAGCTCCTCGGCGGGCGTGGTGCCGTTTGCGGCGGCGCGGTGCACCAGGGCCGCGGCCTGGCCGCGATTCACGCACTCGTCGTAGTGCCCCGGCTTCTCCGCCAGTGTCACGTAGACGCTCGCGCCGCTCGCGCACTGCGGAGCGCCGACCAGCATGGCGCGCGACCGGTCCGGCTCGGAGGCGCAGTAGTTGACGGCCGCGATCCAGCGGCGGTGCAGCTGCCCGCATCGGCGCGCGTCGACGGTGGCCGCGTAGCCGTAGCCCCGCGGCTGCCCCGGCAGCGCGCAGGCCTCGGCGCCGGGAACCTTCCGCCACAGGACGGCGCCCGGCACGCACCCGTCGCGCGCGCAGCCGAGCGCAGGGGAGTAGGCCCGTCCTAGCAGCGCGCAGTCGCTCGCACCGACGCTCTTGTCGTAGTCCGCGCGGCCGGCTGCCTCGGCGGAAGCGGTCCCGGGAGCGAGGTGCGTGACCGGGATCGAGACCCCGCCGCCGATGACAGTCACCAGCGCGAGCAGCAGCACCGCCAGGCGGCGGCGCAGGGCGCGCGGGCGTACGAACGGCATGACGGATGACCCCGTGGATGTTCCCCTGAACCGGAATCGAAGCCGGCTCCCTCACCCATCACGGTAGGTACGAGGTCCGGGGGCCGCTGGAGATCCGCGACAAATGGCCCTTCCGGACCGCACTGGTCCAGAGGTGACGACGCGACCGTTGGCGAGGGGTTCGGTCAGACCCGGACGGGTGCCGAGGCCGAGGCGGCGTGGTTGCCGCCGGACGGCACGACCGCACGGAAGCTGCCGTGCGAACGCACGGTCACGACCGCGGCGCCGTGCACGGTGGTGAGCGAGAGCCCGCGGACCCGCTGCCACTGGCCGTGAACGCGCTTCTCGAGCCGCACGGGAACGCCGTTCGCGCGCTGGTAGCCGCTCTCGGCCTGCTCGCGCACCCGGGCGACCAGCCGGTGCCGGCCGTGGCCGAGGTCGCGCTGGGTGAGCGTGGTGCGGGTGGCGGCGGGGCGAACCTCGAACGTCGTCTCCGGGAGCGTGAAGGGGATCTGCACCGCTGGCAGGACCTCGTAGAAGCCGCTGGCCCGGACCGTGTAGGTGCCGGTGGGCTCCGAGCCGCAGAAGGAGACCTGCACGATGCCGCTGGTGGCCGGGTTGGTCGCGGAGTTGACGACCGTGCCCTGGGAGAGGAACCCCTGCGGGTCGGCGATCTGCACCTCGAGCCGCCACAGCGCCGTACCGGGGCCGACCGCGAGGTCGTAGGCGATGTCGTGGGGCTGGCAGTGGTCGTAGAGCACGACGTCGTCGGTGGCGGTGCTGCCGGTGACGTTCGCGGAGGCCGGCGAGGCGAGCGCGACCGAGGCGGCGACGGCGGACGCCGCGATGAGCATGGCCGAGCGACGGGGGAGGGGAGGCACGCTTCGACGGTAGCCAGCGGCCGTCCGCCGGCGCCTCCGACCACGGGCGGAGATGCGGCCGTTGTGACGAAGGTTACGAGAGTGCCGTCGGCACGGCAGAAGGCCCCGGGACGGGTGCCGTCCCGGGGCCTTCACTCGCGACCTGGTGTCGCCGGGGCTACTTCACCTCGGACCGCATCACCGTCACCAGGCCGACGGCCAGGGGGACGACCAGCCAGATCAGGCCGGAGGTCCCGAGCTGTGCCCACTCCGTCGCGGTCAGGTGGCCGTCGTAGAGCTCGCCCTGGGCCCAGTTGAAGTCCAGCCAGGGGCGGAGGTCGACCCACCACTGCTGGAAGTTGCCCAGCAGCACCGAGAGACCCGGCAGCACGAACGAGTAGACGACGAACCCGACGATCGCACCGGGAGAGTTGCGGATCAGCACGCCGAGCATGAAGCCGATCAGCAGGTTGAGCACGTTGGCGAAGACCAGGTAACCGATCTGGGACGCGGGGATGTCCCAGACGGTGTCGACGCCCGCGATCGTGGAGCCGAGGATGTTGCCGAGCGCACCGATGGCCAGCGCGACGCCGATCGAGACGGCGCCGAGCGCCATGGCCACGATGGCCTTGGCCCGGATCACCCGGCCCCGGTGCGGCACCAGCGTGAACGTGGTGAGCCCGCTGCGCTGGCTGTACTCACTGGTCACGGACAGGATCGCCATCACCGGCAGCAGCAGGGTCATCGGCACACCGATGGCGGCGCCGAAGTTGTCGTAGGTGATCGCGCTGTCGGGCGCGAAGAGGATCACCGACGCGGTGGCGATCACGGCGGTCGCCGCGATGCCCACCATCAGCCAGTAGCCGGCCCGAGTGTTGAACATCTTGATCAGCTCGACCTTGAGCAGCCGGCGGAACGGGATCGGGGCGGGCGGGGTGCGACGCGACACCTGGGCCGCCGGGCGGTCGAGGGTCGTGGTTGCGGCGGTCATGCTGCTGCTCCTTCTCGGGAGGTGTCTGCGGTGAGCTCGAGGAACATCTCCTCGAGGCCGGCGCCGTCGGCGGCGCGCAGCTCGGTCAGTGCTACGCCGGCCCCGAGCGCGACCTTGCCGACCTGGTCGGCGTCGGCCTCGACGCGGAGCCCGTCCTGGCCGGACGGCGCGGTGTGGATGCCGTTGCGCGCGAGGGCTCGGGCCAGCTCGACGACGTTGCTCGTGCGGACCAGCGTGCCGGCGGACTCGAGGAGCTCCGCCTTGGTGCCCTTCGCGACGATCCGGCCCTGGCCGATGACCACGAGGTCGTCGGCGATGACCTCGATCTCGTGGAGCAGGTGGGAGGACAGCAGCACGGTGCCGCCCTTGTTGGCGAAGCCGCGGAGCAGGTCGCGCATCCAGCGGATGCCGGCCGGGTCGAGACCGTTGGCGGGCTCGTCGAGGATCAGCACCTCGGGGTCACCGAGCAGGGCGGTGGCGATGCCGAGCCGCTGACGCATGCCGAGCGAGTAGTTCTTGACCCGGCGCTCGGCCTCGGTGCCGGTGAGCGAGACGAGGTCGAGGAGCTCGTCGACCCGGCTCATGGGCAGCCCCATGGTGCGGGCGGCGACCTTGAGGGTCTCCCGGCCGGTGCGGCCGGCGTGCTGCGCCGATGCGTCGAGGAGCACACCGACCTCGCGGCCGGGGTTGGGGAGGTCGGCGTACCTGCGGCCGAGGACGGTCGCGGACCCGGAGGTCGCGGGGGTCAATCCGACCATCACGCGCATGGTCGTCGACTTGCCGGCGCCGTTGGGACCGAGAAAGCCGGTCACGCGGCCGGGCTTGGCGCTGAAGGTGACGTCATCGACGGCCCGGAGGCCGCCGTACGTCCTGGTGAGTGCGGTCACTTGGATCATGGGTCAACCGTCGCGGTCGGCGGGGGTCGGCCACATCGGGGAGCGGTCCCCACGCACCCCTTGCCGGACCCCGAGATCGCCTCGGGGTTGACCCTGTGGATCGGCTCCGCAGCTGGCCAGCAGTCGCCGGTAACGTTCGGTCCGTCTCGGGAGGATGGTGCCGGTGGAGCTGCTGACGGCGATCCTGGCCTTCGCTGGTGCAGCGTTCGGGTCGGCTGTTGGGTATCGCGCGACTCTGGGGGCGACGAGGGTCGAGCGCGATGCCCGTCGGCGCGAGGAATGGGGCCGCCGCTTCACGGCGGCACTGACGGCGGTGACGGCGTCGGATGTGCGCCAGGCCGACCTGGGCCAAGCGCTGCTGATGGAGCTGGTCCGGAGCGACCTGGCCACCGATGAGGACCGCCGCGAGGCGCGTGCGGTGCTCGAGGTGATCGCCACCCACCGGGGGGGCGTGGACCTGAGACTCGTGGTCCCCGCCGAAGCCTTGGACTCGGCCATCGTCGTGGAGGAGAATGGTGGCGAGGAGCCGCCGGAGGGAGATGACACATGAGCCGGACGATCGTCGTCTCGCACATGCAGGTCCAAGCCGCCAAGGCCGTGATCGAGCTGGCCGGCGGGCCTGAGAAGGTCGACCCGCTCATCGTCAAGATCGCGGCGGCGAAGCCCCGCAAGCACAGCTCCACCGCAGACCAGTCCGCCTGAGCGCGACCCGGAACATCCCCGGTCGCCGCGGCGTTACGCCCCGCGTGCTCATCGAGATCTGGTCCGACGTCGTCTGCCCGTGGTGCTACATCGGCAAGCGCCACCTCGAGGCCGCGCTGGCGGAGTTCGACCATCGCGACGGCGTCGAGATCGTCTACCGCTCCTTCGAGCTCGACCCCAGCGCACCCGAGGTGCCGGTCGAGACGACGGTGGAGTCGCTGGCGAAGAAGTTCGGCACCGACGTCGCCGGCGCGCGTGAGCTGATGGCCCGAGCCGACGGCGTCGCCGCGGCGGCGGGCCTGGAGTTCCACCACGCCGACGCCCCGCACGCGCGCACCGTCGACGCGCACCGGCTGCTGCACCTCGCGCTCGACCAGCGGCGCCAGGGCGAGCTGAAGGAGGCGCTGCTGGCGGCGTACTTCACGCGTGGGGAGTCGATGGGTGACCACGACGTGCTGCGCAAGGTCGCCGTCGATGCCGGCCTCGACCCCGGCCGCGTCGACGAGGTGCTCGGCAGCGAGGAGTACGTCGACGCCGTGCACGCCGACATCGCCCAGGCCCGCGCCTACGGCGCCAACGGCGTGCCGTTCTTCGTGGTCGACCAGCGCTACGCCGTCTCGGGCGCCCAGCCCACCGAGGTGTTCAGCCAGCTGCTGGACCGCGCCTGGGCCGACGCTCACCCGGGCCTCGAGGTTGTCGGAGGAACAGACGCCGACGCCTGCGGCCCGGACGGCTGTGTGGTCTAGCGGCCCTGCCGTGGCGAGTTTCGTCGGCCAGCCGACGAAACCCGGGCCTGGACGACAAGACCTCGTCGTCCCAGGTCGAGAATCGTCGGTCGGCCGACGAAACTCGCGCCAGCCAAGTGAGGCCAACCTCACCTAGGTTAGCCAACCCTAAGTTGCTGCCGCTACAGTGACCGCGTGTTCGCCAACTACCTGATCGGGCTGCGCGAGGGTCTCGAGGCCGCGCTCGTCGTGAGCATCCTCGTCGCCTACCTGGTCAGGTCCCAGCGGCGCAGCCTGCTGCCGCGGATCTGGGTGGGCGTGGCGCTGGCGGTCGCGGTCAGCCTGGCCTTCGGCGCGGCACTCACCTTCGGACCCCGCGGCCTCACGTTCAAGGCGCAGGAAGGCATCGGCGGCACCCTCTCGATGGTCGCCGTCGGCTTCGTCACCTGGATGATCTTCTGGATGGCCCGGGCCGCCCGCGGCCTCGGTGGCGAGCTGCGCGGCCAGATCGACGCCGCGGCGGAAGGCGGCCGCTGGTCGCTGGCTCTGGTCGCGATCCTCGCCGTCGGGCGCGAGGGCCTCGAGACGGCGCTGTTCCTGTGGGCAGCGACCAAGGCCGGCACCCGCGAGAGCCACGGCAGCGTCACCCCCACCTGGGAGCCGCTGCTCGGCGCGGCGCTCGGACTCTGCACCGCCGTCGTCCTGGGCTACCTCATCTACCGCGGCGCGGTCCGGATCAACCTGACCAAGTTCTTCACCTGGACCGGCGGCTTCCTGATCATCGTCGCGGCGGGCGTGCTCGCCTACGGCGTCCACGACCTGCAGGAGGCCGGCTTCCTGCCCGGCGAGCACAACCTGGCCTTCGACGTGTCCGAGACCATCGACATCAACAGCTGGTACGGCGCCCTGCTGAAGGGGATCTTCAACTTCAGCCCGGCCACCACCAAGCTCGAGGCGGCCGCATGGCTCCTCTACGCCATCCCCGTGATGGCGCTCTTCTTGCGCGGCGTACATCGCCGCAACGCGCCTGCCCGACCCGTCACGCCGACCGAGACACCCTCGGTCCCGACCCCGAACTAGGACCATGCGCCTCACTCTTCTTGCGGCCACCTGCCTGGCCGCCAGTCCCTTCCTTGCTGCCTGCACGCAGAACGCTGACGGCAAGGACTCGGCAGACGACGACCCGCGCTCGCTGAGCGTCGAGTCGAGCGACACCGAGTGCAAGGTCTCCGCCGCCTCGGCACCGGCCGGCACGCTCACCTTCGACGTCACCAACACCGGCTCGAAGGTCACGGAGTTCTACCTCCTCGCCGAGGACGGCCAGCGGATCGTGTCCGAGGTCGAGAACATCGGACCGAACCTCGACCGGGAGATGACCGTGAGCGCTCCGGCCGGCAAGTACTTCACCGCGTGCAAGCCCGGGATGACCGGCGACGGCATCCGCGCCGAGTTCACAGTCACCGAGTCCAAGGACGCGCCGACCGCCTCCGCCAACGAGGAGGACGCGGTCGAGGAGGCCGTCGAGCACTACGAGGACTACGTCAAGGACCAGGCCGACCAGCTGCTCGTGAAGACCCAGCAGTTCGTCGACCTCTACAAGGCCGGGGACGACGACCAGGCCCGGGCGCTGTATCCGCAGGCGCGGGCCCACTGGGAGCGGATCGAGACGGTCGCAGAGTCCTTCGGCGACCTCGACCCCAAGATGGACGCCCGGGAGGCGGATCTCGAGCCCGGCCAGACATGGACCGGCTGGCACCTGCTGGAGAAGGACCTCTGGCCGCAGCGGGCCGAGCACTACACGCCGCTGACCCCGCAGCAGCGGGCGACGTACGCCGACGACCTGCTGGCCAACACCAAGACCCTCGACCAGCGCGTGCAGACGATGTCGTTCACCGTCGACCAGATCGCCAACGGCTCGCGCGGCCTGCTCGAGGAGGTCGCCACGGGCAAGATCACGGGGGAGGAGGAGTACTGGTCGCGCACCGACCTCTGGGACTTCCAGGCCAACGTGGACGGCGCGCGGGTCGGCTTCGAGGGCCTCGAGCCGATCCTCGAGGAGAAGAACCCCCAGCTGGCCACCGAGCTCGAGACCCGATTCACCGACCTGCAGACGCTGCTCGACGCTCAGAAGGTCGGCGACGGCTTCAAGACCTACGACCAGCTGACGCCCGACCAGGTCAAGCAGCTCTCGGACGCCGTCAACGCGCTGTCCGAGCCGCTCTCGGAGCTGACCGCCGCGGTCCTGTCCTGACCATGCCGGTCTCCAGACGATCCCTGCTCGGCGGCGGCGTGGCCGCGGCGGGCGCGGTCGGTGCCTACGCCGTCGGCCGGGCCAGCGATGGCCCGGCGAGCGTCGCCTCAACCCGCCCCGCGGCGTACGCCTTCCGCGACAGGCACCAGAGCGGCGTCGTCACGCCGGCGCAGGACCGGCTGCACTTCGCCGCGTTCGACGTGACGACCGATGACCGTGACCAGCTGGTCGACCTGCTGAAGCGGTGGACCGTCGCGGCCGAGCGGATGATGAAGGGTCAGCCGGCCGGCTCGGTCGGGCCGGTCGAGGGTCCCGCCAACGCCCCGCCCGACGACACCGGCGAGGCGATCGGCCTGCCACCGGCCGGGCTGACCATCACCTTCGGCTTCGGGCCGTCGCTGTTCCGCACCGACGACGGCACTGACCGTTTCGGTCTGGCCGAGCGCCAACCGGCCGCACTGCGAACGCTGCCGCACTTCCCGGGCGACGTTCTCGACCCGGCGCGGTCCTACGGCGACCTCTGCATCCAGGCCTGCGCCGACGACCCCCAGGTCGCCGTGCACGCCATCCGCAACCTCGCGCGGATCGGCTTCGGGACCGTCTCGGTGCGCTGGTCGCAGCTCGGGTTCGGCCGCACGTCGAGCACGACCGTCGACCAGTCGACGCCGCGCAACCTGTTCGGGTTCAAGGACGGGACCATGAACATCAAGGCCGAGGAGACCTCCGACGTCGACGAGCACGTCTGGGTGGCCGCCGGCGACGACGCGCAGGCCGACTGGCTGGCGGGTGGCTCCTACCTGGTCGCACGGCGGTTCAACATGACCATCGAGGTCTGGGACCGGCAGCCGCTCGGCGACCAGGAGGCGTTCGTCGGCCGGACCAAGGACTCGGGCGCGCCGCTGTCGGGCGGCGGTGAGCACACGGCGCCGGACTTCGACATGCCCGGTGCCGACGACCAGCCGGTCATCCCGGTCGACGCGCACGTGCGGCTGGTCCACCCCGACTTCAACGACGGCGCCCGGATGCTGCGCCGCGGCTACAACTTCGTCGACGGCAGCAACTCCCTCGGCGGCCTCGACGCCGGGCTGTTCTTCCTGGCGTTCGTGCGCAACCCCGACACGCACTTCATTCCGATCCAGACCAGGATGGCCGCGCACGACGCCCTGATGGAGTACCTCAAGGTCAACGGGTCCGCGCTCTTCGCCGTACCGCCCGGCATCGGCGAAGGGAAGTACGTCGGCCAGGCGCTGTTCAGCTGATGGGCGGTCACCGGTCCCACTCAACGATCCGGCGGTAGGCCGGACCACTCGGCAGACGCACCGCGATTTCCGCCGTCCGCGGGGTAGTGTGAGCCGCCGCACAGCGTCGTGCGCCTCTGTTGTCCGACATGCGAGGAACCGCTGTGACTGACGCTCCCGTTGCCGCCCCGGGCGGCACACCGACCGCTACCAAGCCGGTCGTCCTGATCGCCGAGGAGCTCAGCCCCGCGACGATCGAGGAGCTCGGCCCCGACTTCGACATCCGGCACTGCAACGGCGCCGACCGCGCCGAGCTGCTCGCCGCCCTGCCCGAGGCCGAGGCGCTGCTGGTCCGCTCGGCCACCAGCGTCGACGCCGAGGCGCTCGCCGCCGCGCCGCGGCTCAGGGTGGTGGCGCGCGCCGGCGTCGGGCTCGACAACGTCGACGTACGCGCGGCGACCCACTCGGGCGTCATGGTCGTCAACGCGCCGACGTCCAACATCGTCTCGGCCGCCGAGCTCGCCGTCGCGCTGATGCTCGCCGCTGCCCGGCACGTCAGCCCGGCGCACGCCGCACTGCGCAGCGGCGAGTGGAAGCGGTCGAAGTACACCGGCATCGAGCTGTTCGAGAAGACCCTCGGCATCGTCGGTCTCGGCAGGATCGGCGTCCTCGTGGCCCAGCGCCTCGGCGCGTTCGGGATGGACGTCATCGCCTACGACCCCTACGTCCAGGCCGGCCGTGCCGCCCAGATGGGCGTCCGGCTGGTCGACCTCGAGACCCTGCTCGCGGAGTCCGACTTCATGTCGGTCCACCTGCCCAAGACCCCTGAGACCATCGGGCTGATCGGCGACGCCGAGCTGCACAAGGTCCGGCCGCACCTCGTGCTCGTCAACGCCGCCCGCGGCGGGATCGTCGACGAGGGCGCGCTCTACGCGGCGCTCAAGGAGGGCCGGATCGCGGCCGCGGGTCTCGACGTGTTCGCCAAGGAGCCGTGCACCGACAGCCCGCTGTTCGAGCTCGAGAACGTCGTCGCCACGCCTCACCTCGGCGCCTCGACCGACGAGGCGCAGGAGAAGGCCGGCCTCGCGGTCGCGCGCTCGGTGCGGCTGGCCCTCTCGGGAGAGCTGGTGCCCGATGCGGTGAATGTGCAGGGCGGGCTCATCGCCGAGGAGGTCCGGCCCGGCATCCCGCTGACCGAGAAGCTCGGCCGGATCTTCACCGCGTTGGCCGGCGAGGTTGCGCAGCAGGTCGACGTCGAGGTCCGCGGCGAGATCACCGACTACGACGTCAAGGTGCTCGAGCTCGCCGCCCTGAAGGGCATCTTCACCGACGTGGTCGAGGACCAGGTGTCCTACGTCAACGCTCCGCTGCTCGCCGCGGAGCGCGGCATCGCCGTACGCCTGGTCTGCGACCCGGAGAGTCCGGACCACCGCAACCTGATCACCATCCGGGGCACGCTCGCCGACGGCGACCGGGTGTCGGTGAGCGGCACCCTGATCGGCATCCACCAGCGCGAGCGGCTGGTGGAGATCAACGGCTTCGACGTCGACCTCGAGCCCACCGAGCACCTCGCGTTCTTCAGCTACGAGGACCGTCCGGGGATGGTCGGCACCGTCGGCGGCATCCTCGGCGCGGCCGGGGTCAACATCGCCGGCATGCAGGTGGCCCGCGACTCCAAGGGCGGCAAGGCGCTGGTCGCGCTCTCCGTCGACTCCGCCATCCCCGCCGAGACGCTGCTGGAGATCGAGAGCGCCATCGACGCCGTGCAGGTGCGCGCGGCCGACCTCGTCTGAGCCGTGGTCCGGCGCCGGGCCGTCGGGGCCGCGGCCCTGCTGCTCGCCGCTGCGCTCTGCGGCGGCTGCGGCAGCGAGCCGACGCCGAAGCACCGCTCCGCCGGACCGGACTGCGGGGACGCCGTTCAGAAGTCCGACGGCAGCGACTGGGAGTGCGTCTTCGCCGACGACTTCGACGGCGGCGCGCTCGACACCAAGCACTGGACGGTGCTCTCCAGCCTGGCGAGCGGCTACCGCAACGGCCCGGAGTGCTACCTGGGCGACCAGAGCCCGCTGGGCGCCGACGACGTCGTCGTGGCCGACGGCGTGCTGCGGCTGACGGCGAGGGCGCTGGACCACGAGGTGGTGTGCCCCTCGCTGAGCGGGGACTTCTCGTCGCGGTGGACGGGCGCCTTCGTGACGACGTACGGCAAGTTCACGACGACCTACGGCCGCGTGGAGGTGCGGGCGGCCTTCCCGGACGTCGACGTGCCCGGCATCCACTCGGCGCTGTGGCTGTGGCCGCAGGAGCTGGCGTACGGCTCGAAGGCCACCGGCGAGATGGACGTCGCAGAGTACTTCTCGAGGTACGCCGACCGCGCCATCCCGTTCCTGCACTACCAGCAGGCCGTGCCCGACGGGACCAACACCAACAACGAGTGCCTGCTCGACGACCCGAGCGCGATGCACACCTACGACATCGTGTGGGAGCCCGGTCACGTGACCATCTCCTACGACGGCCGGGTCTGCCTCGACCACGTCATCGCGCCGGCCCCGCCGTTGACGGGGTCGCAGCCCTTCGACCAGCCGTTCTCGATCAACCTCACCCAGGCGCTGGGCATCGGCACCAACGCCTTCACCGACGCGACCCCGCTGCCGGCCACCACCACGGTCGACTACGTCAGGGTCTGGCACTGACGTGGTGAGGTCGGCCTCCTCGCACCGACCGGATCCGCGGATGATCGTGCGGGCCGGGTGGGCCGCGCCGTAGATTCAGCCAATGGCACCTGGCATGAAGGCTGGCTGGTACGTCCGTTTCGACATGCACCAGACCCTCGGGTTCTGGGACGGAGAGGCCTGGACAGACCAGACGGCGCCGTCCTACAAGGGGATCCAACCATCCGTGTCGTCGATCGCCGGCGGAGTCATCCTTGGCAGCGTGTTCCTGGGTTTACTGGCGATACTGTTCGGTTCCTTCGCGTAACGCGGGCAGGACCCGGATCGCCGCTGGGTCACCCGAGCCCGATCCGCTCGACCTCCGCGACCACTGCGTCGAGCGGTGCGGTGGTGTCGATCTCATGGGTTGCGACCCGGCGTAGCAGGGGCTCGACCTCGCGTACGTCGTCGAGGACCCGCGCGAGCTCGGCCGGGTCCTTGCCGAACGGGTTGGTCGTCCGGCTGGCCAGCCGTTGCGTGAGGACCTCGACCGGTGCGCTGAGCAGGACGACGGCGTCGAACCGGGGCAGGAGGCTGACGCCGTTCTCCTCCAGGCCGAACACGAAGAGCAGGTCGTCGGGGTCGTCGAGCAGCGCTTCGATGCGCGGCTCGTCCCACAGCTGCCGGCCATCGGCGGTCGGCACGACGTAGCCGTGGTCGACGTCGACGGCCCGGTGGCCGCGGGCGACCAGCTCGGCGGCGACGGTCGACTTGCCCGTGCCGGACATGCCGCAGACCAGCACCCGCCTCACGCCACCATCACCCGGCCGCGGTCGCGACGGCCCGTGGTGCGCCGGGCCTCGACGACGGTCCAGGCCGCGGCGATGCCGGCCACCGCACGCTCGAGCTCCTCGATCCGCCGGGTGTAGGGGATGCGCACGAACCGGTCGAGCCCGCCTTCGGGCGCGAACACCGGGCCGGGCGCGATGATCACGCCGTGCCGCTCCGCCTCGTCGGCCAGGGCGATGCCCAGCCCGCGGCCGGGCCCGGGTAGCTCGCACCAGAGCGACAGCCCGCCGCCCGGCACCCGGAACGTCCACTCCGGCAGCCGGTCGGTGATCGCAGTCACCAGCGCGTCGCGCTGCTCGCGGAGGCGGGCCCGATGGCCGGTCAGGGTCCGGTCCGGGTCCTCGAGCAGCCGCACCATGGCGAGCTGCTCCATCACCGGCACCCCGAGGTCGAGGGTGACCCGGGCCCGGGTCAACCGCTCCATCAGGTCCAGAGGGGCCCGCACCCAGCCGATCCGCAGCCCGCCCCAGAACGCCTTGCTGGCGCTGCCGACCGTCACCGCGTCTGGTGCGTGCGCCGCGAACGGCGCCGGCATCTGCTGTCCCTCGAGTGCCAGCATCGCGTGCGACTCGTCCACGATCGGCGTGACCCGGCCCCGGCGCAGCTCTGCCGCGTAGCGCTCGCGCTCGGCGTCGCTCATCAGCAGCCCGGTGGGGTTCTGGAAGTCGGGGATCAGGTACGCCAGCCGCGGCGCGACCTGGCGCAGCCGGGCGGCGGTCGCGTCGAGGTCCCATCCGTCGGGGTCGACCTCGGTGACGGCCAGCCGGGCGCCCGCGTTGCGGATCCGCTCGGCGGCGTTGGGGTAGCCCGGCGTCTCGACGAGCACGCGGTCCCCCCGACCGGCCAGGGCCTGGGCCACGATCGAGACGCCGGCCAGAGCCCCCGGCGTGACCATGATCTGCGCCGGGTCGGTGGGCAGCCCGCGCGCGGCGTAGAGAGCCGCGACCGAGCTCTGCAGCTCAGGCAGCCCGGCCGGGAAGTAGCCGTGGCCGCCCAGGTAGGCCGGCAGCCGGGTCGCCGCCTCGGCGTACGCCGTCGCGATCTCGGGCGGCGCGAACGGAGCGGCGCAGTTGAGGTCGATGGCGTCGCCGTCGTCGAGGCCGGGCAGCAGCGCGCGGTCGTGGGCCCGGGAGGGCCCGCCGGGGACGCGCGTGTAGGTGCCGGAGCCCTGCCGCGCCTCGGCGTAGCCGGCGTCGCGGATCGCGGCGTAGGCGCGCGTCACCGTGGTGCGCGAGACGGCCAGGGCCTCGGTGAGCTCGCGCTCGCTGGGTAGCCGGGTCGCCGCCGGGATCCGGCCGTCGCCGATGAGCAGGACGAGCGCGTCGGCGAGCCCGGCGTAGGCCGGGCTCCGGTCGAACCCGTCGACCAGGGCGGCCACCCGCCGCGCGGTGATGGAACGGTCCATGCAGGCCACTGTCGCACGATTGGCTATTTATTGGAAGGCCACTTGGCCCGACCATGGAGAGGTGACCAGCACCGCCCTCCCGGCCCGCGCACCGCGCGTCCTGACCGACCTCGGCCCGATCGCACAGCTGCGCGCAGGCCGGCTCGCGCGCCGGCTGCCCCAGCTCTACGCCGGTCTGGTCCTCTACGGTCTGTCGATCGCACTGATGGTGCGTGGCCACCTGGGCAACGCGCCCTGGGACGTGCTGCATTCCGGGCTGGCCCGGCACCTGCCGCTGACCCTGGGCCAGGCCCTGGTGATCGTCAGCTTCCTGGTGCTGCTGCTCTGGATCCCGCTGCGGGAGGTGCCCGGCATCGGCACCGTCTCCAACGCGATCGTCATCGGCGTCTCCGCGGACGCCATCCTCGCCGTCCTCGACCAGCCAGGTGCACTCTGGCTGCGAGGCGTCTTCACCGTCGCGGGGGTGGCGGTGTGCGGGTTGGCCACGGCGATGTACATCGGCGCCCAGCTCGGCCGGGGCCCCCGCGACGGGCTGATGACCGGCCTCGCGCGGCGTACCGGCCTCTCGCTGCGCCTGGTCCGCACGCTCCTCGAGATCGCCGTGGTCATCATCGGCCTGCTCCTCGGCGGCGTCGCCGGCCTCGGCACCGTCCTCTACGCCCTCGCCATCGGCCCGCTCACGCAGCTGATGCTGCCCTGGTGGATCGTGGATCCAGCCTCACTTCTTGGTGGCGATGATCGTTGACGCGTCGGGGGCGACCATCACCTCGACGGCGGTGAACCGCTCGTCGGTGAGCCAGTGCTCGCGCAGCGTGTCGACCCGGCCGTGGGTGATCGGGGGCCAGACCTCGCAGGGGGTGAAGTCGTCGAGCACCACGATGCCGCCGTCCTCCACCAGGTCGGCGATCGCGTCGACGGTGACCTCGGTGGGCTCGCCTGAGTCGAGGAAGAGCAGGGAGTAGGGGCCGCGGTCGAGCAGGGTGGACCAGTCGGCGGCCAGCACCTCGACCTGGTCGTCGTCGCGGAAGATCTCGGCGGCCGCCTCGGCGAGCTTGGGGTTGAGCTCGGCGGTGACGATCCGCGCCTTCTCGCTCCCCTTCTGGCCGCGGACGCCGGAGCGCAGCCAGGCGGTGCCGACGCCGCAGCCGGTGCCGAACTCGGCCATGGTCCCGTCGCGGGTGGCGGCCAGCATCGCGAGCAGTCGGCCGGTCTCGTTGCGGCAGAAGGAGACGTAGCCGGCCTGGCGGGACACGTCGAACGCGCGGTTGACGATGTCGGGGAGATACGGCGGATGGCTCACGAGATCGAGTCTTTCACCTCGGAACGAGTGTCTCGCATGGCGAACAACCTGCGATATCCGCTGCCGCGAACTGCGGGGACGTCCTACCATCGATCCACCATGCGGAGCGTGTTCGTACTCATCGAGCGCCGCGGCGAGGCCTGACGAGAGGCCACCTCGCCGCGGTGGTCGGCGTTGCGTGGCTTCTCAACCAGCACAACCGAGCTCATCAGCTCAGCCAGGTCGAGACGCCCCCGCGACGCGGACACCCTGCTCCACAGCGTGATCCGCCAGCAGCACGGCTCCTCCCTCGTGTGATCCACGAGTCGGTACGTCCCCGTCGCGGGGCGTCCTCGGCCAAGCGATTGACCATTCCGACTTCCAGATCACTGCTCGAGGAGAGTTCCGATGTACGACATGTATCCCGACTGGGGCCCGGCCAGCCATCACCCCGAGAACCCGCGCAGCGCCGAGAACACCAACGCGGCCCTGCAGGCCTCGCTCGACCTGCGGGACAACGGCGGCCAGCGCCCCGACGACAACTAACGTGCCTGCGTGACCTCGATCCGCACGCCCACGACCGGTTCCGTCAAGCTCGCCGTCATCGGCGGTGACGGCATCGGCCCCGAGGTGACCGCCGAGGCCCTCAAGGTCCTCGAGGCGGCCGCCCCCGACGGGGTGAAGTTCGAGCAGACGCGCTACGACCTGGGCGCCGAGCGCTACCTCGCCACCGGCGAGGTGCTGCCCGACTCCGTGCTCGCCGAGATCCAGGAGCACGACGCCATCCTGCTCGGCGCCGTCGGCGGCAAGCCCAACGACCCCAACCTGCCGCCCGGCATCCTCGAGCGCGGTCTGCTCCTGCGGCTGCGCTTCGAGCTCGACCACTACGTCAACCTGCGTCCCTCGCGGCTGTTCCCCGGTGCCACGTCTCCGTTGCGCCCAGAGATCACGGGGGAGCCTGGCGAGATCGACTTCGTGGTGGTCCGGGAGGGCACTGAGGGCCCCTACACGGGCAACGGTGGCGCGCTCCGGGTCGGCACCCCGCACGAGATCGCCACGGAGGTCTCGGTCAACACGGCGTACGGCGTGGAGCGGGTCGTGCGCGACGCCTTCGGCCGGGCCCAGCGCCGGGCGCGCAAGAAGCTCACCCTGGTCCACAAGACCAACGTCCTGGTCAACGCCGGCTCGCTGTGGTGGCGGCTGGTCCAGGCCGTCGCGCCGGAGTTCCCGGACGTCACCGTCGACTACATCCACATCGACGCGGCCATGATCTTCATGGCGACCGACCCGGCACGCTTCGACGTGATCGTCACCGACAACCTGTTCGGCGACATCATCACCGACCTCGCCGCCGCCATCACCGGGGGCATCGGGCTTGCCGCGTCGGGCAACGTCAACCCCGACCGCACCACCCCGAGCATGTTCGAGCCCGTGCACGGCTCGGCGCCCGACATCGCCGGGCAGCAGAAGGCCGACCCCACCGCGGCGATCCTGTCGACGGCTCTGCTGCTCGACCACCTCGGGTACGCCGAGGCCGCAGCCGCGGTCGAGACCGCGGCGGTCGCCGACATGGCCGAGCGAGTACCCGGGGCGGCCCGTCGTACCTCCGAGGTCGGCGACGCCATCGCGTCGCGCGTCACCAGGTAGGGGTCAGCGGGCCGCCAGCGCCTCGATCCCGTCGAGCACCACCCGCAGGCCGAACTCGAACTCGTCACCCGGAAAGCTGCCCAGCTCCCCGCCGGGCTCGCCGTTGTCGAAGGCGCCGGCCGCCAGGACCCGGCTCAGCCCGGGCATCGCCGCGGGGTCGATCAGCTCACGAAGCTGGTCGGCCCACCCGGCGCTGGCGTCGACGTCGGCGAACTGCAGCGCCAGCAGCACGTGCTGGCGCGCGTAGCCGTCGACCACCAGGAGCGCCGAGGCGGCCGGCTGCTCGGCCAGCCCGGACCGGAGCATGATCTGCATGCCGGTGTCGGTCCAGGCCAGCAGGTTCGGCGTCACCTGGGGTGAGCCCGGCCGGACGTCGAGCGCCCAGGGATGGGCGGCGAGGTGCCGGGCGTCAGCGCGGGCCCAGTCCTCGAGCTCGTGCCGCCACGAACGGCGCGGGTTCAGCGGCGGAGGCGGGCCGAGCGCGAGGTCCACCATCACCACCTCGAGCTCCTGCCGCGACGAGACGTAGCGGTAGAGCGCCATCGCGGTGGTGCCCAGCCGCTGCGCGACCGAGGCCATCGAGACGGCGGCCAGGCCGTCGGCGTCGGCGATCTCGACCGCCGCGGCGCCGATGGCCTGGACCGACAGGGACCGCTTCGGCCCCCGCCGGCCGGCGGGATCGTCCAGCCCCCAGAGCGCGCGTATGGCGCGGGGGAGGCCCGGCGCGTCGGTCACGGCGGCTCCTTCCAGAAAAACCATTTACATCCTACACAATACGCTGCATCATCTGCGTAGAGCCAAAATAGTTTAGGACCTACGCAAAGGAGTTCACATGACCTCGACGCTGAGCCAGGCACCCGCCACCGGGCTGGCCGGACGACGCGAGTGGACGGCGCTGGCGGTGCTCGCGCTGCCCTTGCTGCTGGTCTCGATGGACGTCTCGATCCTCTACTTCGCGGTCCCGGAGATCGCCCGCGACCTGCACGCCACCGCGACCCAGCAGCTGTGGATCTTCGACGTCTACGGCTTCGTCCTCGCCGGGCTGCTGGTGACCATGGGCGCCGTCGCTGACCGGATCGGCGCCCGCCGTCTGCTGCTGATCGGCGCGGTGACGTTCTCCGCGACCTCGCTGGTCGCGGCGTACGCCCAGTCGGCGGGTGAGCTGATCGCGGCCCGGGCGCTGCTCGGGATCGGCGGGGCCACGCTGATGCCGTCGACCATGTCGATGATCCGCAGCCTGTTCCACGACGAGTTGCAGCGGGGTCGGGCCATCGGCATCTGGACCGGGGTGATGACCGCCGGGGTCGGGCTAGGCCCGGTGCTCAGCGGGGTGCTGCTCGCGCACTTCTGGTGGGGCTCGGTGTTCCTGGTCAACCTGCCGGCCATGGCCCTGCTGCTCGTGGCGGGTCCGGTCCTGCTGCCCAGGGGCGAGCGCCGGCAGGGCGCGCCGTTCGACGCGCCCAGCTCGCTGCTCTCGCTCGCTGCGGTCCTCCCGACGATCTACGGCATCAAGGAGTGGGCCGCCCACGGCCCCGAGCCCCGGTTCGTTGTCTGCATCGCCGTCGGGCTCGCCCTCGGGGCGGTCTTCCTGCGCCGCCAGCTGCGGCACCCGCACGCGATGATCGACTCCGAGCTGCTGCGCAACCGGGTCTTCACCTCTGCGGTCGGCAGCAACCTGGTCGGCACCTTCGCGCTCGTCGGCAACGCGGTGTTCATGACCGCCTACCTGCAGCTGGTGCTCGGCTACAGCCCTCTCCGCTCGGCGCTCTGGAGCCTGGTCCCCACAGTCGGGGTCGGCCTCTCGGCGCCGTTCGCGTCCGGCCTGGCGCAGAGGTACGGCGCAGCCCGGGTCGCGGCCGGTGGCCTGCTCGTCGGGGCGGTCGGGTTCGGCGTCCTGACCCGGGCCGAGAGCGACTCGCTGCAGCTCGTCCTGGTCGGTGCCGGCGTGCTCGCCTGCGGCCTGGTCGGCACCATGGCCGTCGCGTCAGAGCTGGTGCTGGCCGCGGTGAAGCCAGACCAGGCGGCCTCGGGCGCGGCGGTGTCGGAGTCGGGCTCGGAGCTCGGCGGCGCGCTCGGGATCGCGCTGCTGGGCAGCATCGGCACCGCCGCCTACCGCTCCTTTGCGGCCGACCACCTGCCGGGCGCTGCCGCACACGGCCCGGCGGCGAGCTCGCTGGCCGGTGCCTTCGGCCAGGGCAGCCGAGTACTCGCGGTGGCGCGCGAGGCCTACATGCACGGACTGCACGCCGCCGCCCTCGCCGGCGCCGTGACCCTTGTGGTCGCGGCCGCCGCTCTGCTACTCGCCGACCGGACCACTCCTTCTGCACCCCACTGAAAGCGACTACTTTGATGTCCATGGAGATCAGCACCACCCGCACCGAGCACCCGGTCGACGACGCCCGGCTGGCCGAGATCCTCGCCAACCCCGGCTTCGGCACCCACTTCACCGAGCACATGTTCACCGTGGAGTGGACACCGTCGGACGGCTGGCACGGCGCGCGGATCACGCCGTACGGCCCGCTCACCCTCGACCCGGCGACGGCGGTCCTGCACTACGCGCAGGAGATCTTCGAGGGGATGAAGGCCTACCGCCACGACGACGGCTCGATCTGGGCGTTCCGTCCCGAGGAGAACGCCGCCCGGATGGTGCGCTCCAGCCACCGGCTGGCCCTGCCGGTGCTCGAGGCCGCCGACTTCGTGCAGGCCGTCGAGGCGCTGGTGGAGGCCGACCAGCGCTGGGTGCCCGACCCGGAGGGCGAGAAGAGCCTCTACCTGCGGCCGTTCATGTTCGCCTCCGAGGCCTTCCTCGGCGTCCGGCCGGCCCAGCACGTGACGTTCATGGTGATCGCGAGCCCGGCCGGGTCCTACTTCAAGGGCGGCATCAAGCCGATCAACCTGTGGCTCTCCGAGGACTACACGCGAGCCGGCCGCGGCGGCATGGGCGCCGCGAAGACCGGCGGCAACTACGCCAGCTCGCTGCTGCCGCAGCAGGAGGCGATCGAGCAGGGCTGCGACCAGGTGGTCTTCCTCGACGGCGAGGAGGGGAAGTACGTCGAGGAGCTCGGCGGCATGAACATGTACTTCGTCTTCAACGACGGCCGCATCGTCACCCCCGCGCTGGGCACCATCCTCGAGGGCATCACCCGCGGCTCGATCATCGAGCTCGCCGGGAAGATGGGCCACCAGGTCGAGGAGCGGCGGATTTCGATCGACGAGTGGCGCGACGGGGTCACCAATGGCGAGATCACCGAGATCTTCGCGTGCGGGACCGCCGCGGTCGTGACGCCGGTGGGCGAGCTCAAGTGGCAGGGCGGTGCCGCACCCGCTCCGGCGTCGACCGACCTGACCTTCCGGATCCGGCAGGCGCTGGTCGACGTGCAGTACGGGCGGGCCGAGGACACCTTCGGGTGGATGCACAAGATCGTCTGATCCCGCCGCTGCTGTAGCGGTCGGGTGTAACGGTCGGGCGGCGCCGAGCCAAGCAGTGGTGTGAGAGCCCCCTACGATCCGCTCGACCGGATCGCCCGCGAGCCCGATGCGCTGGAGGCGTTCTACCGCGACCACGTGGAGGCGGTGCAGCGGTTCGTGGCCCGCCGGGTCTCCGACCCGCACGTGGCTGCGGACCTGACCGCAGACGTGTTCCTGGCCGCGGTCGACAGCGCCGCGACCTATGACCCGAGCAGGGGCCCGGTCGTCGCCTGGCTCTACGGCGTCGGCCGCAACGCCATCGCGGCGGAGGCCCGTCGTCGGGCCCGGGAGCTGCACGCCGTACGCCGGATCGAGGGGCGCCGCCTGCTCGACCCCGGCTCCCTAGCCCGGATCGAGGAGCGCCTCGACGCCGAACGCGAGTCGCGCCGGCTCTACCGGGCCATCGCCGAGCTCTCGGCCGGCGACCGAGCTCTCCTGGAGCTCGTCTCGCTCGACGGGCTCTCGGTCGCCGACGCGGCGCGAGTGCTGGGGGTGAAGCCGGCCACCGCGCGGGTCCGGCTGCACCGTAGCCGGGCCCGGGTCACCGCTCGCCTGCACGGGACGGGAGCACCAGAGCTCCCCGACCGTGCTCTTCCCGTGGAGGTACATCCATGAACGGCACAGATCAGCTCGACACGTTCGAGAGCGCCCTGCTGACCGAGCTGCGGCGCGAGGTCGCCGAGCATCCCGCGCCGGCGACCCGCGCGACCACGAGAGCCGTGCGTCGCCCGAAGCGCCGCCTCCGCCTCGCTGCCATCGGCGCGACCGGCGTCGCCGCCTCAGCGGTCGCTGTCTTCGGCCTTGGAGGGAGCGGGGGCTCGCCCGCCTACGCCGTCGACCAGAGTGCCGACGGAGACGTCATCGTCACGGTGCATCGGCTCGACGACGCGGCAGGCCTCGAGCAGGCGCTCGCCGACAAGGGCATCGACGCCGACGTCAGCTACGACCCGCAGGGCTCGCCAGACGGTCACACCTACCGCATCCCCGGTCCGGGAGGGACGGGCCCGACCGGGGGGCAGGAGGGTGGTAGCGCGCCCGATCGCGACGGTGGTCCGATTACGCGGCTGGGCGGCGGCCCCGACTCGGGAGCGATCACGTCGTCCGGTCCCGCGTTCCCGGAGGAGGACGGGTGCGGGTTCTCGGAATCGGTGCAGCCGCCGACCCTGCGCCAGCAGGGCGGCGACTGGGTGTTGCGCATCCCTGCCGCCTCACCGCTGCTCGACGGGCGCCACCTTGGCATCGGCACGACCGTCGACGGCCTGCTGTCGGTTTGGTACGCCGGTGTCGAGCCCGGCACCTACTGCGGCGTGGCCTCCTTCGGCGAGCCGCCTGCCTGAGTCAGCCACGCTCCTGGAACAGCGTGATCTGGAGCTCGGGGGCCTCCAGGCGGCTGTTCAGGGAATCCCACGGCGTCCGCGTCGGGGGAGCGACCAGCGCCGCACCGGCGCGCACGAGCGCGTCGGTCGCGGCGCTGGCGTCGTCGACCTCGAAGGCGACCCGCAGCTTCGGGGCCACCCGGCGTCCGACCTCGACCTCGTCGATCATCGCCACCTGCGCCGGGTTGGACAGCTCGAGGGTGGCTCGTCCGGCGTCGAGGATCAGCACGTGCTCGCCGCCGTCGCCGGCCAGGTCGAGCTCGACCGGCAGGCCGAGGGCGTCGCGGTAGAACGCCGCGGCCGCGTCGAGGTCGGCGGCCTCGACGACGAGGCGCAGCTGGCGGACCCGTGGCGCAGCGGCGCCCTCCTCGCCCAGCACCGTGCCGGGGGCGAGCCACTGGTAGTCGCTGTCGCCCTCGGTGGCCAGCCAGTAGTTGAGGCTCGTCCGAGCTCGGTCGTTGACCTGACCGTCATGGATGCCGACCGCTCGTTCCGGGCGGACGGCGCGGAGGAACGCGATCGCCTCCTCGGTCTTCAGCCACGACGCCTGCATCGGGACCAGCAGGGTCGTGACCGGTTGGTCGGGGACCGCCAGCGCGTCGCCGGGGTGGTAGACGCTCTCGCCGTCCGCGGTGGCGACGTAGCCGAGGTTGGCGCAGACCTCCTGGCCCGGAACGATCGCCGCGTGGAGGTCACCGACCGGCGTGATCTCGAACCCCTCGATCGTCACGGACTGCCCCGCGTCGAGCGGGGTGTGCTGGAGGTCGTCGAGGTCAGCGTTTCGGGGCGCCCACACCGGGAGCCCCGATGCGCGCACCCGCTCGAGGTCGACGTGGTCGGAGTGCTCGTGGGTGAGGAGCACGGCGTGGGCGCCGTCGAGGGCCTGCGGCTCACTCCAGATCCCGGGGTCGACGACGAGGGTCCGGCCGCTCGCTTCGAGCGCAACACACGAATGGGTCCATCGGGTCAGGCGCATGGGGCGAGGGTAGGCCGTGGCGTGGCGATGGGGTCTGAGCGGGCGAGCCCGTTCGTGTCATGCGGCTGGCCTCGTCGGGACCTAGCGTGACAGGGACCGATCCCAGCAACGGGAACCCAGGAGGAAGCATGAACGGAATGGAAGTGAAGGGCTTCACCACACCGGAGGAGAAGCGACCGTTCGTCGACAAGGGTGAGGGCCTGGTGGTCACCGTGGGCGGTCAGACGGTCATCAAGGGGACCTTCCTGCCGGGCTGGCACTGGAAGGAGCACCTGGCGCCGATCGCGGGCACGGAGACCTGCCAGTCGCCGCACCTGCTCTACGTCCTCTCGGGCCGGATGATGGTCCGCATGGACGACGGGTCCGAGGCCGAGTGCGGCCCGGACGAGGTCGTCAAGATCGACCCGGGTCACGACGCCTGGGTCGTGGGCGACGTACCGTGCGTGGTCGTCGACTTCGGGATCTCGCCCGAGTACGCGCGGCACCGGGACTGACCTGTCGGACGCTCTACCACTCGCCTGGCTGGTCCCGACCACGGCGAAGCTCGGTCTCGAGTGCATCGAGCCGTTGGTCCCAGAATCGCCGGAACGGAGCCAGCCAGGCGTCGACCTGCGTCAGGGGGGCGGAGTCGATCGCGTAGAGCCGGCGGCGGCCGTCCGCGCGTACGGTCGCGAGGCCGCTCTCGCGCAGCACCTTGAGCTGCATCGACACCGCAGGCTGCCCGATCCCGAACTCCGCCGAGATCACCTCGACCACGTCCCCCGACGACTGCTCGCCCGCGGCGAGCAGCTCCAGGATCCGTCGGCGGACGGGGTCGCCGAGCACATCGAAGGCGTGCACGTCAGCCCTCGGCCGGCGCTCCGGTGTAGAACGCGATGCACCGACCGGCGGCGGCCCGCGCCCACTCCGGGTCGTAGTCGGCCGCGATGGTCGCCTCGCCCCACGCCTGCCCGGCCGCGGTCATGAACGGCGTCAGGTCCGGCAGCTGTTCGGGGCCGGGGAGCTCGGCCGCGGGGTCCGCGAGGTGCAGCCCCAGCCCCATCAGGGCCAGTTCCCAGCCGATGCCGACGGCACCCGGACCGAACCTCTCCCAGTGGTCGGGCGCGCTCGGGGCGCTGTGCACCAGCCGCAGCAGGGTCCCGTCGTCCGTGGGCTCGAGGGTCACGTCGACGTAGCTGACGTGCCCGCCGTACTCCCAGCTGACCGAGAACGTATGAGTGGGCTCGCACGCCAGCACGGTGCCGCCGGCGTTCCCCTCGATCTGGAAAGTCCCGCCCAGCTGCAGGTCGCCCTCGACGGGTGCCAGCCACCGGCCGATCCGCTCGCGCTGGGTGATCGCCGACCAGACCTCGTCGGCGGGCTCGCGGTAGTGCCGCTCGATGGTCAGCACGTGTACCTCGACCCCGTCCCTCACGCCCCGGCCCAGCGAGCGGGAGGCGGCGCCGAGCTCGGCATTCATATCAATATTCATTGATATGAGGATGGGCGAAGCCACGCGGCCCGTCAAGCGTGACGCGGAACCACTCCACCTGCCATTTAGTCTGATCTGCGTGACGAGCACGCCGCGGACGCCGGCGAGAGGTACGCCCGCCGCCCCGGCCGCTGCGCCGCCGCCCACGTCGGCCGCCGCACAGGGGACCGTGGGCGGCTACACCCTGCTCACCAAGATCGGCGAGGGCGGGATGGGTGTGGTCCACCTGGCCCGCCGCGGGGACGGGCCCCGGGTCGCGCTGAAGGTGCTCCGGCCGCACATCGTCGGCGACGACGAGGCCCGGCGGCGGCTCGCGCGGGAGGTCGGCTCCCTGAGCCGGATCAAGAGCAGGTGGGTCGCAGAGATCGTCGACGCCGACCCGTGGGCGCCGGTGCCCTACGTCGCCACGCGCTACGTCCCGGGCCTCTCGCTACACGACTACGTGCACGAGGAGGGGCCGATCACCGGCAAGGACCTCACCTGGTTCGCCGCCTGCCTGGCCGAGGGTGTCGCCTCGGTGCACTCCGTCGGCGTCCTGCACCGCGACGTGAAGCCGTCCAACGTGCTGATGGAGGGCCGCACTCCGATCCTCATCGACTTCGGCCTGGCCCGGGTCGCCGACGACCCCAAGCTCACCCACACCGGGTGGCTGCTCGGCACCCCCGGCTACCTCGCACCCGAGATCCTCTACGGCGAGGACGCCACCGCGGCCTCCGACGTGCACTCGTGGGCCGCCACCGTCGCCTACGCCGCCACCGGCCGCCCGCCGTTCGGTCGCGGCCCCTCGATGGCGATCATGGACCGGGTCCGCCGCGGCGAGCACGACCTGTCCGGCATCCCCGACCCGCTGCGAGAGCTGCTCGCCGACTGCCTGAAGCCGGAGCCGGACCGCCGTCCCACGCTCGAGGCGATCCTCGGCTGGCTGCGGCCGCAGGTCGCCCCCACGCCTGCGCCCGGCCCGGTCCCGCCCGCTCCGGAGAAGCTGACGATGCCCTACGCCGTCGCCATCACCTCACCCGACGCGCGGTCAACCGACGTGCTGCCGGGTGCGCTGCCGGGCGCACTGCCGGGTGCCGACGGCACCAAGATGCTGACCGAGCACCAGACCGTCCTCGAGCGCGACCCCCGCACGCTCCCGCCGCCGCCCCCGGTCCAGGGCCGCCCACCGCTGCCCGAGCGCGCGCGGCGGGCGACGCTGCTCGTGGTCGGCAGCCTTGTCTGCGGCGGCCTGGTGGCGGCGTACCCATGGTTCGGCTCGACCCTGCTCCTGCTGGTGGTCTGGCTGCTGCGCAGCGGCTCGCTCGCCACCACCGCGGCCCAGGAACGGCGCCGGGTGCGAGGACCGAAGTGGTACGACGGCGCCGAGCTCCTGGTCCGCACCCCGTGGGAGCTGCTCCGCTCGCTGCCGGGGACCACGATGCTGGTGCTCTGGAGCGCGGGCCTCGCGGTCGCGGCCGCCCTGCTCTGCTACGCGTTCGTGGCCGGCCAGACGATCACGCTCTACGTGTGCGGCGCCGTCTTCGCGGCCGCGGTGTGGACCGGCCCGGGCGGCTCCCGGGTGCGCTCGCCACTGGCCCGCGTCGTCAACCCGGTCAGCCGCGCCTGGAAGCCGTGGCTGGCGACCACGTTCGTTCTGCTCGTCCTCGCCACCGGCCTCGGCGGCCTCGCCGACGCTCGCGGCACCTCCTGGGCGCCCGGTCGGGACCGTCCACTGAGCGGACCGTCCACCGGACAGCACCCCCAGATCGTGGCACGATGAGTGGCGTGACGGTCACCGCCCGCATCAGCGAGATCATCATTCACTAGCGCGTCGACACTCTCGACGCGCCCACCTCTCGTACTCCGAGAGGTTTTTTCATTTCCGCACCGACCTACCAACCGATGGAACCGAGAGAGACCCGATGGACCTGCACGGCGCCTTCCACGTCTACGACACCACCCTGCGCGACGGCGCGCAGCAGGAGGGGCTCAACCTCTCGGTCGCCGACAAGCTGGCCATCGCGCGGCAGCTCGACGGGCTCGGGGTCGGCTACATCGAGGGCGGCTGGCCGGGCGCGAACCCCAAGGACACCGAGTTCTTCCGCCGGGCCACCGCCGAGCTCGACCTCAAGCACGCCAGGCTCGCGGCCTTCGGCTCGACCCGCCGGGCCGGTCTCGCCGCGGCCGACGACCCGCAGGTCGCCGCACTGCGCGACAGTGGCGCCTCGGTGGTCACCCTGGTCGCGAAGTCGCACGACCGGCACGTCGAGCTCGCGCTGAGGACCACGCTCGAGGAGAACCTCGCCATGGTCCGAGACACCGTCGGCCACCTGCGGGCCGAGGGGCAGCAGGTGTTCCTGGACGCCGAGCACTTCTTCGACGGCTACCGCGCCAACCGCGACTACGCACTGGAGGTGCTGCGCACCGCCTACGAGGCCGGCGCCGAGGTGGTGGCGCTCTGCGACACCAACGGGGGCATGCTGCCCGGCTGGGTATCCGACGTGGTGCACGACGTCATCTCCACGACGGGTGGCCGGGTCGGCATCCACGCCCACAACGACAGCGGCTGCGCGGTCGCCAATTCGCTCGCCGCCATCGACGCGGGCGCCAGCCACGTCCAGGGCTGCATCAACGGCTACGGCGAGCGCACCGGCAACGCCGACCTGGTGGCCGTGGTGGCCAACCTGGAGCTCAAGCTGGAGCGCCCCGTGCTCCCGCCCGGGCTGCTCAAGGAGGCCACCCGGATCGCGCACGCGGTCGCCGACGTCACGAACTTCCCGCCGGCCTCGCGCCAGCCCTACGTCGGCGCCTCGGCGTTCGCCCACAAGGCCGGGCTGCACGCCAGCGCGATCAAGGTCGACCCCGACCTCTACCAGCACACCGACCCGGTGCACGTGGGCAACGACATGCGGCTGCTGGTCTCGGACATGGCGGGTCGGGCATCCATCGAGCTCAAGGGCCGCGAGCTCGGCTACGACCTCGGCTCCGACAAACAGCTGCTGACCCGGGTCACCGAGCGCGTCAAGCAGCTCGAGGCCACCGGCTACACCTTCGAGGCCGCGGACGCCTCGTTCGAGCTGCTGCTGGAGGAGATGGTCGCCGGCCACCGCCCGTCGTACTTCGAGGTCGAGTCCTGGCGGGTGATCACCGAGACCCTCGACCACCGCGAGGTCGGCGAGGAGGCCGTCTCTGAGGCGACCGTCAAGCTTCGAGCCCAGGGCGAGCGGCACGTCGTCACCGGCGAGGGCAACGGCCCCGTCAACGCCCTGGACCAGGCGCTGCGCAAGGCGATCGGCCAGGCCTTCCCCGAGGTCGTGAAGTTCGAGCTGATCGACTACAAGGTCCGCATCGTCGACCAGGGCCACGGCACCGATGCCATCACCCGCGTGCTCATCGAGACCTCCGATGGCGAGACCTCCTGGGTGACCGTCGGCGTCGGCCACAACGTCATCGAGGCTTCCTGGGGTGCCCTGGTCGATGGCTTGACGTTCGGCCTGAAGAGGCAGGGTCTCTGACGCAGCCCACGCGGCTCGGCGCGCCGAACCAGATCGGACCCCGTCCTGTCCGGCTCTTCTGACGTTTCCGTGGTCCATGGCTGCGCACTTCGGTGGCCGCCCTCACCTCGTTTGCCTTATCCACCGGCTTGCCGCCTCGCTTGCCGGCGGCCGGTCTGATACCCGCGCGCACACGGCCAACGGCGCAGCTAATGCCCCGCTGCCTCATGCGCGTCGCTTCCCCGGCCCGGGTGGCGGTGAGCTCTCAACACCCTGGACGCCGAACCCGGTTGAGGACCCACCGCCACCCCGCCGGTCCTCGCCGAAACGGCCAAGGGGCGGTAGCTGGTCAACCCCTCGAGGCAGCTCACTGGTTGAGGGTCACCGCCGCAGTCACCGCAGTTCAACACTGGGTGATGCGGTGCGCCAGGTCGACCCAGGCCTCGTAGATCCGGTCGACGTCGATGCCCTCGATGTGCACCTGTTGGTGAAGGATCGGCACCTCCAGAGGCGCCAGCAGGGCCGTCGAGAGCAGCGCGATGTCACCGGTGACGCCCAGCTCGCCCATCAGGTGTCGGGTGTGCATCGCCACGAAGGAGTACGCCGCGTAGCTGCGTGCGCCGGCCTGGCCGGCCGCTCGGATCAGGTCGGCGAACTTCAAGGTGGCCTCGAGCCGTGAGCGACCGAACGCCAGCAGCCGGTCCATGGGCGGCGCGCCGGGGCCCAACGGGGGAGGGCCGGAGATGACCGAGGCCTGCCACTCGGTCTCGGAGAAGTTCAGCAGGGCCGCCATCAGCCCCTCGCGCGAGCCGAAGCGCCGGAAGACGGTGCCCTTGCCGACGCCGGCGCGGGCCGCGACGCCGTCCATCGTCACCGCGTCGATGCCGCAGTGGTCGATGAGCGCCTGCGCGGCGACCAGGAGGGCCTCCCGGTTGCGGGCAGCGTCGCGTCGCTCGGGGGTGGGCTCCCCGAGCAGCGGCAGCAGGGTTCGCTCGGTCATCGGTGAGGGCAACTGTAGGAGCGGGGTGGTTCCGGTCCAGACCACTCGCCGGAGCGTGACGCTGCGGAATGAAACCGGACCAGGGTCCGTTTGCACTGTGAGCAACGATCCCGACCACACCCAGGAGCACCCCATGTCACAGACCCGTGTCGCCGTCCTCGTCGGAAGCCTGCGCGCCGACTCCGTCAACCGGAAGCTGGCCGAGCTGCTGCGCGACCAAGCACCCGAGGGCGTGGTCCTCGACCTGATCGACGGCCTGGACCGGCTGCCGTTCTACAACGAGGACCTCGACCACGACACGGACATCCCCGCCGCGGCCGCAGAGCTGCGTGAGCGGGTCGCCACGGCCGACCGGGTCCTCGCGGTCACCCCGGAGTACAACGGCACCATGCCCGCCGTGCTCAACAACGCGATCGACTGGCTCTCGCGCCCCTACGGCCAGGGCGCCATCGTCGGCAAGCCGTTCGGCGTGGTCGGCACCACTCCGACGCCGTACGGCGGCAAGTGGTCGCACGCGGACGCCGTGCGGTCCGCCGGCATCGCAGGTGCCGTCGTCGTCGAGGACGTGACCGTCTCGCAGTCCTCCATCGACGTGGACGTGCTCGGCGACCCCGAGGTGCTCGGCAAGCTGCACAACGCCGTCGCGCTCCTGGTCGACTTCCAGCCGGAGACCGCGGCCGCCTGACTGTTTACCCCCGCGAGCCTCGGCCCCCAGTCCGTGGCGACGCTCGCTGCGCTCGCTGGCGCCTGGCTCGCTGCGCTCGCTTCGGCGCAGTCGCCACGGCCCGGAGGCCGATCGCGGGGCGCCTCGCTCCGCTCGGAAAGACCGGGTCGCTGCGCTCCCACCCAGTGACGCGGAACCAAGCGGGATATCTGCCTAGCCCTAGGGTCGAGGCGTGGCCGAGCTGCACGACCTGACTGCCCTCGAGCAGGGCGAGCTCGTCCGGCGCCGCGAGGTGTCGCCCCTCGAGCTCGTCGAGCACTACCTCGAACGCGCCCACCGCATCGACGATGACCCGTCGACGACGGTGGGCGCGTTCGTCACGCTCACCGACGACCTGGCGCGCCAGCGCGCCGGGCAGCTCGAGACGCTCGAGCGCGGTGCGAGCTCGCCGCTCTACGGCGTCCCGATGGCGATCAAGGACCTCAACCTGACGCAGGGCATCCGCACCACCTTCGGCTCGCCGGTCTACGCCGACTTCGTGCCGGACGTCTCCGACGGCGTCACCCTCGCGCTCGAGGCCGCGGGGATGGTCAGTCTCGGCAAGACCGCGACCCCGGAGTTCGGCTCGCCCTGCTACACCGAGCCCGAGGGACGGCCCCCCTCGGTCACCCCGTGGGACCGGACGCGGATGGCCGGCGGCTCCTCCGGCGGCGCGGCCGCGGCGGTCGCGGCCGGGCTGGTCCCGGTGGCGCAGGGCTCGGACGGTGGCGGCTCCATCCGCATCCCGGCGTCGTGCTGCGGGCTGTTCGGGCTCAAGCCCAGCCGCGGGCGGATCAGTGGTCACCCCATGTATGGCGACCCGGTGGGTTTGGCGACGGCCGGGCCGATCGCTCGGACCGTCCGCGACGCGGCGGCGATGCTCGACGAGCTCGCCGGTCGTCGGGTGGGGGATCCGTCCTGGGCACCACCTCCTGTCGGGACGTTCCTCGCGGCATGCGACCGCGACCCCGGCCATCTTCGGATCGCGCGGTTCACCGAGCCAGTGCTGCTCGACACGCCTGTGGACAGGGCGTGCCTGGACGCGGTTGTGGACGCTTCCCGGCTTCTCGAGGGGCTCGGCCACGAGGTCGTCGAGATCCCCGTCCCGCTGCCCCGCGAGGCGGTGCCGGTCTTCGAGACCTGCTGGTCGGTGCTGACCGCCATGTCGCCCGTGCCCCCGGGTCAGGAGGGGCTGCTCCGGCCGCTCACCCGCTGGCTGAGCGACCAGGGCCGGGCGGTCAGCGGTCCCGACTTCGGCGTGGCCATCGGCGAGCTGCGCCGGGTCGCGGCCGCCGCGCTCGCCGCGCTCGCGCCGTACGACGCCGTGCTCACCCCGACCCTGGCAGCACCGCCGCTCCCGGTGGGCGCGATCCGCGACGACGACGACCCGGCGGCCGACTTCGAGGCGCAGAAGCGGTTCACCCCGTGGACCAGCGCCTGGAACGTGACCGGCATGCCGGCCGCGTCGCTACCGCTCTCCTGGACCGACGGGGGCCTACCGGTGGGCGTCATGCTCGCCGCCCGCCCGGCCGAGGAGGAGCTCCTGCTCGGCCTGTGCGCCCAGGTCGAGGCGGCCGCTCCGTGGCGCGAGCGGAAGCCTTCAACATGGTGAACAGGGAGATCCGGCGTTGCCACACCTCGGACCTGACCGCAGCCGAGCTGCGGGCTCTCCGAGGGCTGCTCGACCTGGCCTTCGACGGCGAGTTCACCGACGACGACTGGCAGCACGGCCTGGGCGGGACCCACGTCCTGGTCACGGTCGGCGGAGACCTCGTGGCGGCCGGCGCGCTGGTGCGACGACGGTTCCGGCACGACGGCCGGTCCCTGCGCTGCGGCTACGTCGAGGCCGTGGCGACCCACCCCGACCACCGACGGGAGGGCCACGCCTCGGCGGTGATGTCGCTGCTGGAGTCGCTGGCCGGCACCTACGACCTGCTCGCCCTCAGTGCGTCCGAGGACGGCTTCGGACTCTACGAGTCGCGGGGCTGGGAGCTCTGGCAGGGCGAGACCTCCGTGCAGTCCCCGAGCGGGGTCGTGCCCACGCCCGGCGACGACGGCTCTGTCTTCGTCCGCCAGGGTGACACGCCGCTCGACCTGGACAGCGAGCTGACGTGCGACTGGCGCACGGGTGACGTGTGGTGAGCGGCGCTGGTTTGGGCGCGACCCGGCAGGGAAGACCACTGGCATGCCAGGACCGGGTGGTGGCCTCAGCGACATCGACAGGCTGACGGACGCAGCGATCTCGGCCGCGATGGCCCAGGACCGCCTCTTCGGCGAGAGCCCGGCGAGCGGCTACAAGGACGGCAGCACGGCGATCGTCGACTCCGACGGGGTGCTCCGCTGGCCGAACGGCGACCCCTACGACCCTCCCTACGACTACACGAAGGACTGGGACAGCTGGCGCAGCGCGATCCAGCAGCTGGTGGAGCCCTGGGAGTCGCGGCCCCACTACGGCCCGTTCGACGGCCCGGTCTCTGCCCTCACGAAGGCGGCCGACCGGCTGCAGCCCTCGACCCGGGTCGAAGGATCCGGGACCGGCTCGTCCACTGACATCGGCGGCTCGCTGCGAGACGCGATCGGCTCGCTCACCGGGGACCTGTCGGGCATGACGAGCGAGGCGCTCATCGCGTTCCGGCACCGCTACGGCGACCACCTGCAGACCATCAACGAGGGCCAGTTCGCCCTCGCCGTGATCGCCGGCCAGTGCGTCGCCGCGGAGCGCGAGATCTGGGACCGGGCGGACCGCGTCTACCGGGAGCTGGTGCAGCAGGCGACCCAGGCCTTCCTCGCGGCGCGCGACTTCCAGATCTACGGCGGCGGAGGCTCCTACAGCGAGACCGAGCTCAAGGTGGCCGGCTCCGTCCTGGCCGGGATCGGTCTGTTCGTGAGCGGAGGGACGTTCGGGGCGGTGCTCGCGGGCGCGTCCTTCGGCGTGCAGCTGCTCCAAGACTTCGCGCCCCCCTCAGCCAAGGGCGCGACGCTGAAGATCACGGGCGGGACGGCGAACGCCGTCCTCGCGTCGTTCTCCCACGAGCTCGACAGGGTCCGTGACGAGATCGAGAGGCAGGAGAAGGCGATCCAGGACTGCCTGACCGCGAACCTCAAGACCGTCGAGCACAGTCCCCACAAGTTCGACCTGGCCTCGCCTCCCCTCATGAACCAGGCGGATCCCAACAAGATCGGCATCAAGGTCCAGACGAACGTCATGAGGGCGTGCGGCAACGACACCTGCGCTCGGGTGGCCCGGGGGTTCCAGGCGGCCGCCCGGGATGCGGAGGGGGCGTTCGGCTCGGCCGCGTGGGTGCGGTCGTCGTACTTCGGTGCCGGCACCGGCTCCTACCCCGCCTTCGCCGAGCTGCTCGGAGAGCTGCAGTACGCCGCCAACAACACCGCCTACGAGATCACCAAGGCCGGCAAGCTGCTGGTCCTGGCGGCCGAGTATCTCGACGAGGCGGACGACGCCTCCCACGCGCGGCTGCAGAAGATCAGGGCCAGGATCCACAAGCTCGAGGACGACTACGACACGTACTACCCGCAGCGGCCGGACGCCGAGGGCAACGCGCCGCCCAGGGCCGACGAGGCGGTCGACGGCTGGGCGGTGTCGACGACGCACTTCGCGATCTGACCGGTCGGCTGACGACCGGGCGCTGCGTCAACCGTGGCGAGCGACGTGCTTGCTCCTCACGCCGCGTCAGGTCCTACGGTCGAGCCATGTCCACCGAGCACTCGACGGCCCTCACGATCGGCGAGGTCGCGGCCCGCACCGGGCTGACGCAGCGAACCCTGCGCTACTACGAGGACCTCGGGCTGCTCCAGCCCCCGCGCACCGACGGCGGACGCCGGACCTACGACGCCCGCACGCTGGACCGGCTCTACCGCATTCGGCTCCAGCGCTCCCTCGGCCGGCCGCTGTCCGAGGTCGGGCCGGACGAGACCGACCTGCTCGCCATCGCCCGGCGGCACCTGACCGAGCTCGACGACCGGCTGGCCCGGACCGCCCGTGAGCGCGAGCGGGTCCGCGCGGTCGAGGCCCGGCTGCTCGAGGGTGCCGCCCCCACCGACACCGAGCTGCTGGACCTCCTGGCCGGGCTGGGCGACGAGCCGGTCGCCGTACGCCGGCTCACCCTGCTCGTCTATCGCGATGTCGCGGCGGCGCACCGCTACCTGGTCGACGTCTTCGGTTTCGCCCCTGGCGAGGTGACCGCCCACGACGGGCAGACCTTCCACGCCGAGGTGTTCGCCGGTGACGGGGTGATCTGGCTGCACCACGAGTCGCCGGAGCACCGGCTCGCCAACCCGCTCACGTCGGGCACCGCCTCGCACTGCATGGCCATCGACGTCGACGACGTCGAGGCGCACTACGTGCGGACCAGAGCGGCCGGCGCGGAGATCGTCTACGAGCCGACCGACATGCCCTACGGCGTTCGCGAGTACGCCGCCCGCGACCATGAGGGCGGCCTCTGGTCGTTCATGCAGCCGATCGAACCGCCGCTGGAGGAGGAGCACGATGAGTGAGCTGACCCCCTACCTGTGCGTCCATGACAGCCGGGCCGCGATCGAGTGGTACGTCGCTGCCCTGGGCGCCGAGGTCGTCCATGAGCCCATCGTGATGGACGACGGGAGGGTCGGTCACTGCGAGCTCGCGGTGAACGGGGCCCGATGGATGATGGCCGACGAGTTCGAGTCCGCCGGAGTCGCGCCCCCGGACCCGACCCGAGGCAATGCCGTGAGCATGCACCTCACCGTCGACGACTGCGACGAGGTCGCAGCACGTGTGCAGCAGCACGGGGTTGCCCTCGACCGTGGCCCCGAGGACAGCCCGCCGGCCGGCCGGGTGGCGGTGTTCCGCGACCCGTTCGGCCACCGGTGGTTCCTCAACCAGGAGCTGGGCTGAGGACGACCGGCGCTCGGGAGGTCGACGAGCTGATCCGCCACGAAGCTGCCTACCACAGCGCGGGCGGCGCCTTGGGTAGGCTGCACCGGGTTCGGGGACGGTCAGGGGGGTCGTTGTGGTTCGGGTGGTCACGCGCGTTGTCGCGTGGGTCGTGCTTGCGCTGACCGCGGTGCTTCTCACGCCCACTGCGCTCGCTGGCGCGACCGCCCCGCTGTTCGCGGCGGTCGGCCACAACCCGACGCAGGGCACGCCGGTGCCCGGCGGCTACCTCACGGCCGACCTCGGCACCTGGACCTCGCCGCCCGAGTCCTATGAGTTCCAATGGCTGCGCGACGGCACGCCCATCGCTGGGGCCACGGCCCAGGACTACCTCGTGCAGGCCGGCGACATCGGTCACGAGCTGGCCCCGCACGTCGTCGGCCACTCTGGCAGCGACACCGCGGAGTTCATGGGCACCGCGATGACCGTCCGCAAGATCGGCTCCTCGCTCACCCTCGACGTGCGCCGCGTCCATCCCGCCCCCGGCAAGGGCAGGCTCGTGTGGACGGCGATCTCGTTCATGTCGACCGAGCGGCCCTGGGCGACCGACGGCGGCACCGTGACGGCGTACAAGAAGAAGCACGGGCGGCTCAAGGCCCTCGGCTCCTCAGTCGTCACCCGCGGCGCGGCGTTCGTCCGGCTGCCCTGGAAGCGCGCGCCGCACGGCCGCACCCGGGTGATGGTCTGCTACCAGGGCTCGGACGTCGTCGACGTCAGCTGCTCGCACTCCGCCGTGGTGCGTCGGCAGCGCTGAACCAGCCCGGCGCAGCGGCGACGAACTCCTCCCTGCGCAGCGCACCCGCGCCCTCGGGGATGACCGCCAGGACCGGCGCGATGCGGGTCAGGTCGTCGAGGTTGCACCGCTCGGCGAGGCCCGGCTCGGCGGGCCACGCGCCGACCACCAGCCCGCGCACGTCCACCCCCCGCGCGCGCAGCGCATCGACGGTGAGCTCGGTGTGGTTGAGGGTGCCGAGCCCGGCCGCGACGACCACGACCACCTCGGCGCCGAGGGCCTCGGCGAGGTCGAGCAGGGTGCCGCCCTCCGCATCCATCCGGACGAGCAGCCCGCCCGCCCCTTCGACGATGACGTCCGGGGGCATCGAGCTGAGCCGCTCCGCGTAGTCCGCCACGGTCGGGATCGCCACCCCCTGGCGACGGGCGGCGGTGTCGGGGGCGAGCGGGTCGTCGAGCACGGTCCACTCCTGCGCGTCCACGCCGGTCAGCCGGGCCACCTCACGAGCGTCGGAGTCGCCCTGGGCCGCGCCGGTCTGCACGGGCTTGACCACCACAACGGACCCGGTGGCGGTCGCCGCCAGGGCGGCCGTCGCGACGGTCTTGCCGACGCCCGTGGAGGTGCCGGTGACGACCGTGATCATGTTTCTCCGGGGTCCCCGCGGAAGCGCGAGCTCCTCGCGCGGAGCGCGTGCACCGAGTGGTTCTGTGGGGTGGTCCCGTGCTCCTTCACCACCGCGACCAGGACCTCGACCGCGCGGCCCCAGTGGTCGTCCGTGACTCCTGCGTTGACCGTGATGCGCAGCCGCGAGACACCGTCGGGCACCGACGGCGGCCGGAAACAGCCGACCAGCACGCCCTGGGCCCGCGCCGCGGCCTGAGCGGCGACTGCGGCCTGCGGGGTCGGCATCGGGACCGAGATCACGGCGCCGTGCGGCGGCTCGACGCCCAGGGCGGCGGCGAGCTCGTCGACCCGCAGCTCCACGGTGCGGGTGATCATGGGGTCGTCGCGGACGATGCGCAGCGCGGCCAGGGCGGCCGCCGTCGCGGCCGGGGCGAGGCCGGTGTCGTAGATGAACGACCGCGCGGTGTTGACCAGCTGGTCGACGACCGCCTGGGAGCCGAGCACCGCCCCGCCCTGGCTTCCGAAGGCCTTGGAGAGGGTGGCCGTGCTCACCACGAAGTCCTCGCCCGCCAGCGAGGCGGCGTAGACCAGCCCGGCGCGCAGCACGCCGAGCGCGTGCGCCTCGTCGACGACCAGCAGGGCGCCGTGGTCGTCGCACACGTGGGCCATCGACAGCAGCGGCGCCTCGTCGCCGAGGACGGAGTAGACCGACTCGACCAGCACCAGCGCCCGCCGGCCCTCGGCCTGGGCCAGGGCGGCATCGACCGCACGCCAGTCGTTGTGGGGGACCACCTGGTACGGCGTGCGGGAGACGCGGACCGCATCGACCAGCGAGGCGTGCACGTGCGCGTCGGAGACCACGTACGCGTCGCGCCCGGCCAGCGCCTGCAGCACGCCGAGGTTGGCGGCATAGCCCGTCGAGAAGAGCAGAGCGGCCGGTCGCCGGGTGTAGGCCGCGAGCTCGGTCTCGAGCTCGCGGTGCAGGTCGAGGGTGCCCGTGACGAGTCGGGAGGCGCCGGCGCCGGCGCCCCAGGTGACGGCGGCCTCGGCGGCCGCCCCGCGCACGACCGGGTGCTGGGAGAGCCCGAGGTAGTCGTTGCCCGCGAGGTCGACGAACGCGTCGTCGACCGCCCGCGGCCGCAGCTCGCGTCGCAGCCCCGTGACGTCTCTCAGTGCGGCCTGCTGCGCCAACCACTCCCGCCAGGTCATCCGACGGCCACGGCTCTCTCGACCGCCCGGCAGATCCGGGCCACGTCGTCGTCGGAGGTCACGTAGGGCGGCATCGTGTAGATCAGGTCGCGGAACGGCCGCAGCCAGACCCCTTCCTCGATGGCCGCGTCGGTCGCCTTCACCACGTCGACCGGGTGGTCGAGCTGGACGACGCCGACGGCGCCGATGGTCCGCACGTCGGCGACACCGGTGGAGCCTCTGAGCGAGGACAGCTGCCCCAGCGCGGCGCCCACCCGCGACACGTTCGCGCTCCAGCCGCTCGACTCCAGCAGGTCGAGGCTGGCCAGGGCCACCGAGCAGGCGAGCGGGTTGCCCATGTAGGTCGGGCCGTGCATCAGCACCCCGGACTCCGATGCGGACAGCCCGCGCGCCACGGCGCCGGTGCACAGCACCGCGGCGAGCGAGAGGTAGCCACCCGTGAGCGCCTTGCCCACGCACATGATGTCGGGCACCACGTCTGCGGCCTCGGCCGCGAACATGGTGCCGGTCCGGCCGAAGCCGGTCGCGATCTCGTCGGACACCAGCACCAGCCCGAGCTCGTCGGCGACCTCGCGCATGACCCGCAGGCACGCCGCGTCGTAGACGTGCATGCCGCCTGCGCCCTGGAGGAGCGGCTCGACGATGATGCCGGCCAGCTCGTGCGACCTCTCCCGCGCGATCGCACGGAACTGGTCGATCCAGGTGTCGACGTCCCCGCCGGGCGGAGGCGGCTGCGGGGCGAAGACCTGCTGCGGGAGCACCTCGCTGAACATCGAGTGCATGCCGCCCGCGGGGTCGCAGACGCTCATGCAGCCGAAGGTGTCCCCGTGGTAGCCGCCGCGGACGGTGAGCATCCGGGTGCGCTCGGGGTGCCCGAGGCCGCGCTGGTGCTGGAGCACCATCTTGAGCGCAACCTCGACGCTCACCGAGCCGGAGTCGGCGAGGAAGACGTGCTCGAACCCCTCGGGCGCCAGCGAGACCAGCCGCTCGGCCAGCGCGATGGCAGGGGCGTGGGTGAGGCCGCCGAACATCACGTGCGCCATGTCGCCGAGCTGGCGGCGTACGGCGTCGTCCAGCTCGGGCACGGCGTAGCCGTGGATCGCCGCCCACCACGACGACATGCCGTCGACGAGCTCGGTCCCGTCGGCCAGCCGGAGACGTACGCCGGACGCCGACTCGACCAGCCGCACCGGCGTGGGCTCGGTCATCGACGTGTAGGGGTGCCAGACGTGCTCGCGGTCGTAGGCGAGCAGCGCGTCGGGGGACCGCTCAGGCATTGGGAGCGACGGCGGTGCCGGCACCGCGGCGCCGCTTCGCGGGGTCGTGCCTCGGCGTGCCGCTCACCTGGGGCGCGTCGGCGTCGGGGGCGCCGAGCACGGTGAAGCCGTGGTCGCGGATCAGCTCGAGGTCGGCCTCGGCGGCCTGCCCCTCGGAGGTGAGGTAGTCGCCGAGGAAGAGCGAGTTCGCGACGTGCAGCGCCAACCCCTGCAGCGTGCGCAGGTGCATCTCCCGGCCGCCGGCGATCCGGATCTCCCTGTCGGGGCAGACGAACCGCGCCATCGCCAGGATCTTCACGCAGCGCATCGGCGTGAGCTCCCAGGTGTTCTCGTACGGCGTGCCGTCGAACGGCATCAGGAAGTTGACGGGGATCGAGTCGGAGTCCAGGTCGCGGAGCGCGAACAGGGCCTCGACCAGCTGCTCGTCGGTCTCGCCGAGCCCGGCGATCAGGCCGCTGCACGGAGAGAGGCCGGCCGTCTTGACCTTCTCGACGGTGTCGACCCGGTCGGCGTAGGTGTGGGTCTGCACGATCTGGTCGTGGTGGGACTCGGCGGTGTTGATGTTGTGGTTGTAGGCGTCGACGCCGGCCTCGCGAAGCCGCTCGGCCTGGCCGTCCTTGAGCAGCCCCAGGCAGGCGCAGATCTCGACCTCGGGGTGCTCGGCCTTGATGGTGCCGACCATGTCGGCCACCCGCTCGACGTCCTTGTTGGTGGGGCCGCGGCCGCTGGAGACCATGCAGACCCGGGTCGCGCCGCCCTTGAGCCCGGCAGCGGCCTGCTCGAGCGCCTCGTCAGTGCTCAGCCACTTGTACTTCAAGATGTCGGCGGTCGAGCCGAGCGCCTGGCTGCAGTAGTTGCAGTTCTCGGGGCACAGGCCGGACTTGAGGTTGACCAGGTAGTTGACCTTGACGGTGTTGCCGAAGTGCTCGCGCCGCAGCCGCCCCGCCGCCGCGACCAGGTCGAGGAGCTCGTCGTCGTGGGCCCGCAGCACAGCCAGCGCGTCGTCCTCGGTGGCCGGCTTCCCGTCGAGGACCGAGTCGGCCAGCTGGTCGAAGAATGACGACGTCATGTGGCTCAGTATGCCGACACACGGGGGGCTCCGCCCCCCGTGGACCCCCCGGTGGACGCTCCCAAGCCGGGGTCTCAGTCGGACGAGACGTCCACCACAGCGCCGGTGAGCTCGGCCAGGAGTACGGCGCCCGCGAGGTCGACCTTCGCGCCTCGCAGGGTCGCCGAGCCCAGGTCACTGCCGCCCAGCGTCGCGCCGCGCAGGTCGGCGTCGGTGAGGTCGGCCTCGCGCAGCTCGGCACCGCCCAGGTCGGCCCCGCGCAGGGCGGTGCCCACCAGCACCGCCATCGACAAGTCGGCCTCACGCAGGTCGACCCCGCTCAGGTCCTGGCCGGTGAGGTCGGCACCGCGCAGGGACACCCCACGCCACTGCCCGCCGCGCACGGTGATCGGCTTGAGCGTGCAGCGGGTGAAGACCGATCCGGTCAGCTTGCAGCCGTCGAGCGTGACGTCGAAGAAGTTGGTACCGCTGAAGGTGCAGCCCACGAACGCCGTCGCCTCGTGCACCGAGGCGTTGAACCGGCACCGCTCGAAGGTGCAGCCGTCGAAGGTCGCGCCGGTGGTCCGGGTCTCGGTGAGGTCGACCTCGACGAACCGGACGCCCTGGTGGCGGACGTCGCCGCCGAGCTCCTCGCCGTACCAGTCCTCGCCGCGGATCTCCTGGGTCGAGGTCATATGTCGAACGTCCCGCCGCTGCGCCAGTAGACGCCGGCCTCGCGGGTCATGAAGTCGTTCTCGACCAGGTAGCGGCGCAGGGCCGCGTGGTCGGCATGGAATCGGTGCAGCACCTCGTTGACCTCGCGCTCCTGATAGGTCCGGCCGGGCACGAACTCCTGCGCCAGCCGGTCCAGGACGACCAGCAGCTTCGCGTGCTTGCTGGGGATCGTGTGGAGCCGGCCGTCATCGTCGAAGAAGCCGCGCAGCACCCGGTCGTGCCGCGCCTTCTCCTCCGGCGTCACTTCACCGCCCGGAGGGCCAGCAGCGGGCGCGGCCAGACGGCGGTGTCCAGGCCGCCGCCGACGGCGCGCTGCTCGAAGTGCAGGTGGCAGCCGTCGGGAGCGCCGCTGTCGGACGCCAGCGCGAAGACCTCCCCCTTGCGGACGGTGTCGCCGGGCACCACGTAGACCGTGCGGGTGTGGCCGATGACCAGGTCCCAGCCCAGCCGGCGGCTGCGCAGCAGCACCGGGTTCACGCCGTACGCCGGCCCCAGGTCGCTGTGGTCGACCACCCGGGCCCGCTTGCCGGCGTAGAGCTTGGTGCCGCACGGCATCGCGACGTCGATCCCGTGGTGGAACCCCTCCTCGCCCGGGCAGCGCGGGTCGTGGGCGTAGTAGGGCGCCTTTGTGCACCCGAACGGGACCATGATCCGGTGCGCGCCGGCGTACCACGGCGAGGTGTAGTGGTGCTTGTCGCTTGTGTAGAAGACCCAGTCGGGGTCGAGCGCGTCGGCAGGTGGAGTGGCCACGACGAGCAGCGACAGGAGCGTGACCAGGCGGCCGAGCACGCGCATGGCTCCACCTTCACACATGCCGTTCGCGGACGCCCGGCATGATGCTCGGGTGAGGCTGCGCGTCCCTGTCCCTGTCCCGGTCCTGGCCCTGCTCCTGTCCCTGCTCCTGTCCCTGGCCGCGTGCGGGGGCGGCAACGACGCGAAGCCGGCAACCGGGCCAGGGTTGCCGTCGCAGGCCGCGCTGAAGTCCTACTTCGAGGCGATCGCCAGCGGTGACGCCGACCAAGCGGCCAAGGCGCAGGCGGACGTCGCGGCCGCAGGATCTCCGGCGGCGGGCTATGCGGCCTACTTCGGCGCGGCCGACGAGGCGGACGCCAACGACGGCGGCGAGCCCGACCCCGTCGACATCGAGGAGATCGACGGCGGCTTCAAGGCCTGCGTGGCCGCGGACCAGTGCGTCACCTGGACGCACCTGGAAGGCAAGGACGGCCGGCTGACGGACTTCAACATCGGCTCGCTCCGGCTCTCCGACACGCTCGTCGACCTCACCGCCCAGGCGCCCATCGAGTCACCGGGTCTCTACAAGGTGCAGCCCGAGTGGGCCTACCTGGTGCCCAACGGCATCCTCAACGTGGTCGTCAGCGTCACTGCCTCCGACATCGCGCTCTCGCCGAAGGCGGGGACCTACATCGAGGCGGACCGGATCATCAAGGGTGACAAGGACGTCTACCCGGACACCGTCGACGCCGACAGCTCCAGCCCGGTCGTGCTGTCGTTCCTGAAGGCGAAGGGCGTCAAGCTCGACGGACAGGTCACCTTCGACCTCGAGCTCGGCGACCAGAGCACCGAGTCGATCGGCTTCGGCCTCGCCGACCCCGCGGCCTCCTAGGCCTTCCTAGACGGAGGCGGCCAGCAGCCGCTCGCACTCCTCGACCAGTCGCTGCCGGAGCGGCGCTCCACGTTGGGCGAAGCCGCGCTGCGCCGCGGCGTACTCCTGCTTGCCCTCCGGAGTCTCGATCCGCACCGGCTCGTAGCCGAGGCCGGTGAGGTCGTAGGGAGCGGCCCTCATGTCCAGCACCCGGATGTCGCGGGCGAGCTCGAAGCAGTCGGCGACGAGTTCGGACGGGACCAGCGGGAAGAGCCGGAAGGCGTGCTTGTAGAGATCCATCCCCGCATGCAGGCACGCCGGCTGCTCGTGGACCGGCCGGTCGTGCGCGGCCGGGCTCAGGGTGTTGAGCGGACGGGCCGGGGCGGTGAAGAACCGGTAGGCGTCGAAGTGCGAGCAGGCGATCCGGTGGGTCTCGACCACCTCGTCGGTGCCTCGGATGCCGAGCCGGAGGGGGTACGCCGCGTGCCGGGTCTGGTCCTCGTCGAGCCGGTAGACCATCGCCCACTCGTGCATGCCGAAGCAGCTGAAGTTGGCGGGCCGGCTCGCAGTAGCGACCAATAGTGCGTGGATGCCGGCGATGAGGTCGCGACGGCTGACGACCTCGGCGAGCGGGACGGGCGCGGGCCCACCCGACAGCGTCACGCCGTACCCCGGCGACCAGCGCCTCAGCTGCGCGGGCCGGAAGGAGTAGTAGGTGAACAGAAAGTCGAGGACCGGGTGCTTCACGCCCTGCTGGCGGCGGGACAGGTGCTCGCCGACGAGCGCGTCCACCCGCGCCTCGTGCGCCGCGGCGCGGGCGCGCCAGGTCGCCTCGTCGAGGACCACCTCGCTCAGCACCGGCACCGGCCAAGGATAGGGAGCCGACCGGCAACCCCACGAGCCGTCGCACCCGTCAGGCGGGTGTGAGGAAGACGCCTGCGGTGGCCGTGGCCGCCCTGACGACCGCGCTCGTCGTCGGTGGCGTGACCCTGGCCGGCGGTGGCGGTGGTTCGCCGTCGAACGTCGTGAAAGTGCTCTCAGATCCACGATCCGACAGCACTTTCACGACGCTCGACGCGGACCCGAGACCCGACCCGTTCGACAAGACCGCGCACTCGACGACCGACCCGAGCAGCATCTGGGTCATCGTCAACAAGACCCACCCGATCACGCCGTCCGACTTCCGGCCCGATCTCGCCATCGTCCGCGGCTACCAGGTGGCGACGGCGGCCGCAGGGCCGCTCGGTCGGCTCCTCGACGCGAGCGACCGCCTGGGGCTCGGCTTCAAGATCGAGAGCGCGTTCCGCTCCTACGCCTACCAGGAGCAGGTGCACGCCGCCACCGCCGCGTCCCGTGGGGCCGCGGAGGCCGACCGGCTCTCCGCGCGGGCCGGCTACAGCGAGCACCAGACCGGCCTGGCCGTCGACCTCATCACGCCCGCCGACCCTGGCTGCGACTTCGAGGCCTGCTTCGCCAGCACGTCGGGGGGCCGGTGGCTGGCGCACCAGGCGTGGCGGTTCGGGTTCGTGGTGCGCTACCAGCCACAGACCACCGCGATCACGGGCTACAAGCCCGAGCCGTGGCACCTGCGCTACGTCGGCAGGCCGCTCGCGGCCGAGCTCAGGCGGGAGGGCCTCCGGACGCTGGAGCAGTTCTTCGGCGTGCCGGGTGGCGACTACCCGAGCTGAGCCGTCAACCGCGCGAGCTCGTCGGTGACCACGTCCCACCGCTGCTCGCGGATCGAGGCGAACATGCTGGTGTAGGCGTAGCTCCACCACGGCGTCTCCCGGCTCGCCAGGTGAGCCGCGAACTCCGCCTCCGAGACCGGCACGTAGGTCCGCCCCCGCGCCGCGGCGACCTCGTCCATGGTGAGCGCGGCCGGCCCGGTCACCTCGTAGGCCGCCGGAGCCGGCGAGAGCGCGCACGCGGCCATCGCCCTCCCGACGTCGGCGCGCGAGACCAGGCCGACCCGCCCGTCGGCGGCGGGCAGCCGCACCTCGCCCTCGACGGTGGCGAGGTCGACGAGGCCGTCGAAGAACTCGCTGAAGATCGAGGCCCGCACGGCTGTCACCGAGCAGCCGGTCTCCTCGAGAGCCTGCTCGGTCAGGGCGTTGACCCGCGCGTAGCAGAACGGCGAGTCGACATCGACGTCCACGCTGCTGAGGGCGACCACGTGGCCGACCCCGTTCCGCGCCGCCGCCTCGGCCAGGTTCAGGTGGTGGCGGAGCACCCGCTCCGCCTCGCCGTCGCTGCTCACCAGGACCAGCACGTCGACGCCCGCGAGGGCCGCGACGAGGGCGGGGCGATCGTCGTAGTCGGCCATCGCGCGCGTCAGGCCGACCACCTCGACGCCGTCGCGTCCCTCGAGGAGCTGCACGATCTGGCCTCCGAGCCGCCCGCGGGCACCGGTCACCGCTATCCGAGTCATGCGCCGATCATCGGCTGTGCGGCCCCTCGATAGGCTCGCCGGGTGCGCATCGCCCGATTCACCACCGGAGAGGACCCGCAGTACGGCGTGGTCACCGGGGAGCTCGACGACCACGGCCAGCTCGAGGACGACGCGGTCGTGGTCGCGCTGGCCGGCGACCCGCTCTACGTCGGGATCAAGCTGCTCGACCAGGAGCACAAGCTCTCCGACGTACGCCTCCTCGCGCCGGTGCTTCCCCGCAGCAAGGTGGTCGGCATCGGCCGCAACTACGCCGCACACGCCGCCGAGATGGGCAACGACGTCCCCGACGAGCCGTTGATGTTCCTCAAGCCCAACACCAGCGTGGTGGGGCCCGGCGACCCGATCTTCTACCCGCCCCAGACCCAGAACCTGCACTACGAGGGCGAGCTCGCCGTCGTGATCGGGCGGATCTGCCGCGACGTACCGCCGGAGCAGGCCACCGACGTGATCCACGGCTACACCATCGGAAACGACGTCACCGCGCGCGACCTGCAGAAGAGCGACGTGCAGTTCACCCGGGCCAAGGGCTTCGACTCGTTCTGCCCGCTGGGGCCGTGGATCGAGACCGACCTCGACCCCGCCGACTTCGCGAAGGGCCGGTCCGTGCGGACCTACCTCAACGGCGACGTGGTCCAGGACGGCACCACCGCCGACCTGATCTTCGACATCCCCACCCTGGTCGCGCACGTCTCGAGCGTGATGACGCTGCTGCCCGGCGACGTGATCCTGACCGGAACGCCGGCGGGGGTCGGCCCGATGCAGGTCGGCGACGAGGTCGAGGTCGCCATCGAGGGGCTCGGCTCGCTGGCCAACGTGGTGGCCAAGCGATGACGGTCCGGGTCCGGTTCTGCCCCTCGCCCACCGGCTCGCCGCACGTCGGCTTCGCCCGCACGGCGCTCTACAACTGGGTCTTCGCGCGCCACCACGGCGGCACCTTCGTCTTCCGCATCGAGGACACCGACAAGGAGCGCAGCACCGAGGAGTCCTACGACGCGATGCTCGGCGCGATGCAGTGGCTGGGCCTCGACTGGGACGAGGGCCCGGGCAAGGGTGGGCCGCACGCGCCGTACCGGCAGAGCGAGCGCGGCGACCTCTATCGCGACGTGCTGGGGAAGCTGGCGGAGTCGAAGTTCACCTATGACTGCTACTGCACCACCGAGGAGGTCGACGCGCGCCGGAAGGCGGCCGGCTCCAAGGTGCAAGGCTACGACGGCTTCTGCCGCGAGCTCACCGACGAGCAGGTCGCGGCCTTCGTGGCCGACGGGCGGAGCCCGGTCGTGCGGTTCCGGATGCCCGACGGGTCGGTCACCTGGGACGACCTGGTCCGCGGCGAGATCACCTTCGAGACCCGGTTCGTGCCCGACTTCGCCTTGTGCCGCGCCAACGGCGACCCGCTCTACACGCTGGTCAACCCGGTCGACGACGCCCTCATGGAGATCACCCACGTGCTGCGTGGCGAGGACCTGCTGTCCAGCACGCCGCGTCAGATCCCACTCCACAGGGCGCTCGTGGAGCTCGGCATCTCGAAGGTGGTGCCCGAGTTCGGCCACCTGCCCTTCGTCATGGGGGAGGGCAACAAGAAGCTCTCCAAGCGCGACCCCGAGTCGCACCTGTTCCTCTACCGCGACGAGGGATTCCTGCCCGAGGGGCTGCTGAACTACCTGGCCCTCCTCGGCTGGGCGATCGCGCCCGACCGCGACATCTTCACCGTCGCCGAGATGGTCGAGGTCTTCGACATCAAGGACGTCAACCCCAACCCGGCGCGCTTCGACCTCAAGAAGGCCGAGGCCATCAACGCCGACCACATGCGGCTGCTCCCGATCGAGGAGCTGACCCATCGCGTGGTCCCGTTCCTGCAGGCCGCGGGCGTGGTCTCGGACCCGGTCGACGACGCCGACGCGCAGCTGCTCGAGCTCGCGATGCCGCTGGTGGCCGAGCGGATGAACAAGCTCACCGAGGCCGCCCCCATGCTCGGCTTCCTCTTCACCGACGACGTGGAGCGGGTCGACGAGATCGACGAGGCGGGCCGCGACGTCGTACGCGCGGCGCACCAGGCCCTGTCCGCGTTGGAGACCTGGTCGACGGCCGACATCGAGGCGGCCCTGCGGGAGGCGCTGATCGACAAGCTGGGTCTCAAACCCCGGGTGGCCTTCGGGCCGGTGCGGATCGCGGTGACCGGACGCAAGGTCTCGCCGCCGCTCTTCGAGTCGCTGGAGCTGCTCGGCCGCGACCGCTCCCTGGAGCGACTGGCCGCGGCGGCGTCCTGATCGAGGCCGTGGTGGAGCGCGTCGAGTATCACCTGGTGCACCGCTACGTCGGGCGCTGGGGATCGCCGGGGTGGTGGCGGCCGGTCGCCGGGTTGCTCACCGGCGCTCTGCTGATGGTGGTCGCCCAGTTCGTGCTGCTCCTCGGCTTCGTCCTGACGTTCCTCGCGATCGGCACCGACCACCTCCGCGACCGCGTCGACCGGCTGAGCGACACCTCGCACGTGACGCCGAGCCTGCTCGCCAACCTCAACCTCTCCCTGGCTGCGGCGATCCCGGTCGCCCTGCTGCTCACCTGGGTGTTCCACCGCCTCCGTCCGGGGTGGGTCTGCTCGGTCGCTGGGCGGCTGCGGTGGCGCTGGCTGGCCCTGACCTTCGTGCTGGCCTTCATCGCCCTGCTCGCGACCGTCGTGGTCGGCTCGTTCGTGCCGGCCGCGGGCGACCCGGCGGACTCCTCGGGCGGGCTGAACCACTGGACCGACACGACCCGTGACTTCGTCATCGTGATCGTGCTGCTGACGCCGCTGCAGGCCGCGGGGGAGGAGTTCGCGTTCCGGGGCTACCTGACCCAGGCGTTCGGCGGACTGTTCGCCCCGCTGGGCCCACGCGCGGCCCGGGTCGCCGCCGTACTGTTTCCGGCCCTGCTCTTCGCGCTGGCGCACGGTGCCCAGGACGCGCCCGTCTTCGTCGACCGGTTCGCCTTCGGCGTGGTGTCCGGGATCCTCGTGATCGCGACCGGTGGCCTCGAGGCCGGCATCGCCATGCACGTGCTCAACAACTTCCTGGCCTACGGCTTCGCGCTCGCCTTCAGCGACATGACCAGCGCCCTCAACCCGACGGGAGGCAGCTGGTGGACGCTGCCGACCACGCTCACCCAGTCGCTGGTCTATCTGGCGCTGGCGATCTGGGCGGCCCGCCGCACGGGCCTGGCGCGGACCGCCGAGGCACGCCCGGCGCCGAACGTTTTGGAGGGCTCCGAGCCGCGCGTGTAAGGTGACTCCTCGGCCCGGAGGCCCGCGGAACCATGTCGCGGTCGCCGGGCCGAAGACCACTAAGTCAGTGGGGTATGGTGTAATTGGCAGCACGACTGGTTCTGGTCCAGTTAGTCTAGGTTCGAGTCCTAGTACCCCAGCGAACAACCGGCGACACCGCCATCGATTTGAGCCCCACACCAGGGTTCAGTAGGCTCTCGCAGGTTGTCTCGCCCCCGTTGTGTAGCGGCCTAGCACGCTGCCCTCTCACGGCAGTAGCGCCGGTTCGAATCCGGTCGGGGGTACCAAGGAACCAGGGCCCCTTGCGGCAGCGCGAAAGCGCTGAGCAAGGGGCCCCGGTCGTTGATTCAGCCCCACCTGATAGTCGTTGACCCGTCGGAAAGTGACGGCGAGCGCAGCGAGCCACGTCAGTTTGCAACGGGTCAACGAACGCGGCACCCGCTCGAGCCAACGACGCCACGTCGTGGTCGGCGCCGGGCCCGTCAATCCCGGCTCAGCACCGCGATGATCCCGTAGTTCGCCGCCGAGAGCATCACCTCGTCGCCCTGGAAGCTGACGTGGGCGATGGACGACAGGGTCTCCAGGATGGGCGGCGGTGGGTCGGTCTCGCCCGGGGCAGCGGTGGCCGAGGCGGTGCGGACGTCGTAGACGTTGAGGTCGGCGGTCTCATCGGCGGCCAGCACGTCGGCGAGGACTCGAGCCTCGATCGCGTGCACCCCGTCGGACGTGGAGAGCACGTCGTCGCGGAAGCCGACCTCGACCCGGGCGTCCATCAGTTCGTTGTGGAAGCCCAGTCCGTCCGGCGCGATGTTGGTCAGCCGCAGGGTCCACGAGCCCTGCAGCCTGCCGATGACGCCGGCCGGGTCGCGGACGCCGGTCGGTGTGGAGATCGCGGTGGGGGAGGCCGGGGCGGAGGGCGTCGAATCAGTCGCGCGGCCCGGCCCGGGGTGCGAGTCGCGAATCGCCGGGACCGTCGCGGCACCCACGACCACAACGGCGGCCACGCTCGCGCCGATGGCCAGCCGGGCCCGCCGCCGAGCCCGCCGCCGCGCCACCTCCGCCTCGATCTCGGCCAGCCGCACCGGGCCGGCCGTGACCGGCGCGACCAGGCGCTCGAGCAGGTCGCGGGCGTGCTCGTCGAGGGGCGGGTTCATGTGGGGCCTCCGTCGTGGAGGTCGGCAAGGTTGGTGTCCGCCGCCAGGGCGGCCAGCGCTCGTGCGGTGCGGCTCTTGACGGTGCCAACGGCGACCCCCAGTGCCTCGGCGACCTGGGCTTCGCCCAGCTGGAGGTAGAAGCGCATGGTCAGCACCTCGCGCTGCCCCGGGCTCAGGGTGCCCAGCGCGGCCTCGACGGCCGCCGCGGTGTCCGCGAGATCGGTGCGGTCCGGCTCGGACGCATCGGGCACGGTGGCCACCGGCCGCTCGCGCCGCCGCCAGCCGCTACGTCGGCTGTCCCGGAAGCAGTTGAGGAGGATCGCGGAGACGTAGGCGTCGCGGTGCCGCGCCGCGGTGACCTTCGTCCAGCCGACCAGGCAGCGCGTGAGCGTCTCCTGGGCGACGTCCTCGGCCTCCGACGGGGTGCAGCCGAGGAGTACCGCGGAGCGCACCAGCGTCAGCCAGCGCGCCGCGGCGTACTCCGCGAACTCGCCCGTCGCCTCCGTCACCGGCTGCACCGCCTCTCGTCGTCATCCTGACGGGCCGAGTGGTGCGAAAGGTTCCCTGCGGCGCACGCGACCTACGGAGCGGGCATCGCGCACCCGGCCCGGAGCGACCGCCGGCCCTTCGTGCGCTTGGGGCGGGCGACGTAGGGTCTGACCCCTCATGAACCTGCTGCGCGACGTACCGACCCTGGTCTGGATCGGTGCCGTCATCGCGCTGTTGGCCGTGTGGGCGCACGACATCAGAGGGCTCTACCTCGCCGGCTTCTGCGTCGTGCTCGGGGCCGTCCAGGCGGCTCGGACCAAGTAGACCCACCGGCGTCGGCCAGGTCAGTCGACGCTGGGGACGGACCCCGATCCGGACCCGTTGCTCAGGCGCAGAGACCGTTCTCGTCGGCCGTCTGCTCCTGGCCCGCGCCGGCGGAGCTCGTCGAGCCGGTGCTGGGTGAGGATGGTGCGGAGGACGAGCCGGAGGCTGAGCCGGACGCCGTGCCGGACGGGGAGCCGGGCGGCTTGTTGGCCGAGATGACCTGCTCCTTGTAGCGCTTCGGCAGCGGCTCGTCGTTCAAGATCACCTTCCAGAGCCCCTTCGCGGAGTCCGACCAGATCAGCCGGTTGGGATCGGGCGGGTACTCCTCGAACGGCACGGTGATGAACTCGATGTTGTCGAGGTTGGTCTTGCGGAACTGCCACGCTAGGTTGACCAGCTTGCTCAGCGAGGCGAGCCCGGGATCGGTCGTGATCGACCCGGTGGCGGCCTTGAGGAAGTTGTAGACCCGGCTGGGCCGGGTGAGGGTGCCGGCGCTGACGACCTTGTTGATCATCGAGGCGATGAACGCCTGCTGCCGCTTCATCCGGCCGATGTCGGAGTTGGCGGACAGCACGTAGCGCTCGCGCACGTAGTTGAGGGCCTGCTGGCCGCTGAGCTGCTGGGTGCCTGCGTGGAAGGTGATGCCGTGCGCGCTGTCGTCGACGTCCTCGGGGATGCAGACGGTGACGCCGTGCACCGCGTCGACCATGTCCTTGAACCCGTTGAAGTCGACGGTGACGTAGTGGTCGATGTAGAGCCCGGTCAGCGCCTCGACCTGGGCGGCCGTGCACGACGGCCCGGCCAAGGAGAACGCGGCGTTGAAGATGTCCAGGTCGGCGCCGGGAACCACCTTGCCATCGGCGTCCTTGCAGTCGGGCCGGGCCACCATCGCATCGCGGGGGAGCGAGACGCCGTAGACCGTCTTCCGGTCGGCCGAGATGTGCACCAGGATCGTGGTGTCGGAGCGCTGACCGATGTCGGTCTGGCCGTCGATGTCGTTGCCGGCACCCACCCGCGAGTCCGACCCCATCACCAGGATGTTGAGCGAGTCGCCACCGATCAGGTGCTTCTTCTTCGCCTTGTGCGGGATCTCCGGGCCAGGCGTGAAGTTCTTGTCGAGCTTGTGGTAGCTCATCGTGATGACGAGCCCGGTCACCAGGGCGACCACGAGCTGCGTCACCGCGATGACGAGCAGGACCGAGCGGTGGTGGGCGGGCTCGAGCCGCTCTGCGGTCACGTCCCGAATCGTGGCAGATCGCGCCAAGAACGGGTCCGATCGGGCCCGAGCGACCGTGCTGGCCTGCCCGGACGCTGGTCGTAGGCTGGTCGACGGCGGTGTCCGATTCCCGCCAGAGACTGTCGGCGCCCTAGGTCAGGATGGAGTCATGACAACGGCCATCGCCCACGACAAGCTGGATGCCGAGTCCTGTTATCGCGCGCTGAAGTCGCGCGACCGCCGCTTCGACGGCGTCTTCTACATCGCCGTCCGCACGACCGGCATCTACTGCCGCCCGTCCTGCCCGGCCCGTACCCCGGCGTTCCACAACGTCAGCTACCACCCCAGTGCCGCCTCGGCCCAGGCCGCCGGCTACCGCGCCTGCAAGCGCTGCCTGCCCGACGCCACCCCGGGCAGCCCGGACTGGGACGTCGCGGCGACCGCGGCGGGCCGGGCGATGCGGCTGATCGCCGACGGCGTCGTCGACCGCGAGGGCGTCGAGGGGCTGGCCCACCGGGTCGGCTACACGCCTCGCCACCTGACCCGGCTGCTCACCTCCGAGCTCGGCGCCGGCCCGCTGGCCCTGGCCCGGGCCCGCCGCGCACAGACGGCGAGGGTCCTGGTCGAGACGACCGACCTGGGCTTCGCGGACATCGCGTTCGCGGCCGGCTTCTCCAGCATCCGGCAGTTCAACGACACGATCCGGGAGGTCTACGCCGCCTCGCCCACCGAGCTGCGCGGCCGCCGTCGCGGGAAGCCGACCCAGGGCACGGTGACGATGCGGCTGGCCGTCCGGACGCCGTTCGCCGGGCGCGCACTGCTCGACTTCCTGGCCTTCCACGTCGTCCCGGGCGTCGAGGCCGCCGGTCCGGGGTGGTACGCCCGGACCCTCGACCTGCCCCACGGGCCGGGCACCGTCCGGCTCGAGCTCGACGACGCTCCGGCGACCGGGCAGACCGCGTTCGTGCAGGCGGAGTTCCGCCTCGACGACCTGCGCGACACGGCCGCCGCGGTCGAACGGGCCCGCCGCCTGGTCGACGCCGACTGCGACCCGGTGGCGGTCGACGACCAGTTCCTGGGCGATCCGGTGATCGGGCCGCTCGCGCGTACGACGCACGGCCTGCGGGTCCCCGGCCAGGTCGACGGCGACGAGACCGCGATCCGGACCGTGGTCGGCCAGCAGGTGAGCGTCACCGGCGCTCGCACGGTCACGGGGCGCCTGGTCGCCGCCCACGGCACGCCGGTCGAGACCGACATCCCCGGCCTCACCCATCTCTTCCCCTCGGCGGCCACGCTCGCCGAGGTCGACCCCGAGGCGCTGCCGATGCCGCGCGCTCGCGGCCGGGCGCTCACCGGCTTGGCCGCGGCGCTGGCGTCGGGGCAGGTGGCGCTCGACCGGGGCGCCGACCGCGACGACGTACGCGCCGCCCTCGTGGCCCTGCCGGGCATCGGCCCCTGGACCGCCGACTACGTCGCGATGCGGGCACTCGGACACCCCGACGTGTTCCTGCCCACCGACATCGGCGTGCGCAACGCGCTGGCCGGGCTCGGCCACGACCCGGCCACGGTCATCGCCGACAGCGAACGCTGGCGGCCGTGGCGCTCCTACGCGCTCATGCACCTCTGGAACACCCTGATGCCCGCCATCCCAGAACCCACCCCCAACCCCGCAAGCAACCCCCGCACGAAGGAGCACTGACATGTCCTGGACCGTCATCGACAGCCCGGTCGGCGAGCTGCGGCTCGTCGAGCACGACGGCGCCATCACCCAGATCGAGTTCCACCCCTTCCGCGACCACGACGGCCGCCCGCGCGGCGCGCGCGACGACGCGCACCCGCTGCTCGTCGAGGCCGCCCGCCAGCTCCGCGCCTACTTCGCCCGCGACCTGAAGGAGTTCGACCTACCGCTCGCGCCGGTCGGCACCGAGTTCCAGCAGCGGGTCTGGCAGGGGCTGAGGGAGATCGGCTACGGCGAGACCTCGTCGTACGGCGAGCTGGCCCACCGCCTCGGCAAGTCCAACGCCGCCTCGCGCGCGGTCGGCCTCGCCAACGGCCGCAACCCGATCCCGATCGTGATTCCGTGCCACCGCGTGATCGGTGCCAACGGCACCCTCACCGGCTACGCCGGCGGCCTCGACCGCAAGCAGAAGCTGCTGGAGCTCGAGCAGGACGCTCTGTTCTGATTGCCTCGCTCCGCTCGGCGCGCCGAGCCGCGGATTCGTCTGCGACGCGGTGCCGCAGACGACAGGTCAGAGCGCAGACGAATCGACCGGGTTTACTGGCCCGATGTCTGCCTGGTCGACGCGATCGACGCGCGAGGTCTACGCCAACCACTACATCCGGGTCGTGGAGGACGAGGTCGTCAGACCCGACGGCTCCGACGGGATCTTCGGCGTACTGGAGGTGCGGCAGCCGGCCGTGTTCGTCGTTCCCGTCACCTCGGACGACCGACTCGTGCTGATCCACACCGACCGCTACACGACTGGCGCCTCCTGGGAGGTGCCGGCCGGTGGCAGCGACGGACAGGAGCTGCGCGTGGCTGCCGAGCGTGAGCTCGCGGAGGAGACCGGCTACGCCGCCGGCCGGTGGGACCACCTGGGCGGCCAGTGGGGGCTCAACGGCGTTGCCCGGTCCCGCATCGAGGTGTTCCTCGCCCGCGACCTGACCCGCGCGTCGACGGCGTACGACGAGAGCGAGGGCATCGGCGCCGTCGAGGACTTCGCGTGGCCCGAGGTGCGCAGCATGCTCCGCGACGGCCGCCTCAACGACAACGAGAGTGCCGGCGCCCTGCTCCTGGCCGCGATCGAGCTCGGCTGGGCCTAGGTTCGGTGGCGGTGGCCGTCATTCCCGCGCGACGTTCCCGCTTGCCGGCGGCCGCGCGCGTAGGAGACCGGCACCCGCCCTCAAGGACCTCGCTGCGCTCGGCCGCTGCGCGGCGCCTGCGGGGCCCCGGCTCCCCGACCAGGTGCCGGTGGCCTGTCAACGTCTTGGTCGCCGCGACCGCGCTGGGAACCTCAGCAGCCAGCCCTGCGCGGCAACCCGATAACCAGCCCGCCTTTGACCCTTGCCCGGGCCGTCAACCCGCCTACGCGACCGCAGCGAAGGCACTCTGCTTGACGGCCCGGGCGAGGGTCAGACACTCGGTTGTCGGGTTGCCGCACCACCGGCACGGAAGGCCAGGCAAGCCGGGTAGTCGATGCGGCGGCAGGCACACCCGACGCCGAGCGATCAACCCTACGCGGAGTCGGCAGCCGCCGCGCGGCGCAGCGACTCCGAGAGTCGTTCGGCGGCGGCAAGCACGGCGGGTGCGTGCATGCGGCCGGGCTGGCGGGAGAGCCGCTCGAGCGGGCCGGAGACGGAGACGGCGGCGATGATCTTGCCGCTGGGGGAGCGGACCGGGGCCGACACCGAGGCGACGCCCTGCTCCCGCTCGCCGACCGACTGCGCCCAGCCGCGCCGACGGATGCCGGAGAGGGCGGCGGCGGAGAAGGCGGCGTTCTGGAGACCGCGGTGCATCCGCTCGGGGTCCTCCCAGGCGAGCAGCACCTGGGCGGCCGAGCCCGCGCGCATGGTCAGCTGGGACCCGACCGGGATCGTGTCGCGCAGCCCCGAGGGGCGCTCGGCGGCGGCGACGCAGACGCGGATGTCGCCCTGCCGGCGCCACAGCTGAGCGGACTCACCGGTGATGTCGCGGAGCCGGGCCAGGACCGGGCCGGCGGTGGCGAGGAGGCGGTCCTCGCCCGCGGCGGCGGACAGCTCGGCAAGCCGGGGTCCGAGGACGAACCGGCCCTGCATGTCGCGGGCGACGAGCCGGTGGTGCTCGAGGGCCACGGCGAGCCGGTGTGCCGTCGGCCGGGCGAGCCCGGTGCCGGCAACGAGGCCGGCCAGGGTCGCGGGGCCGGACTCCAGAGCCGTCAGCACCAGCGCGGCCTTGTCGAGTACGCCGACGCCGGATCCACCACTGACAGAACTGTCCATATGGCAATACTGCCGTCTCAGATCATGGGATGCAAGCATTATGCTCTGGTAGTTCGATGAGGAACGGGTCACGGAGGGTGGTCATGGGCAAGACACTGGCCGAGAAGGTCTGGGACGAGCATGTCGTGCGGTCGGTGCCCGGGGAGCCCGACCTGCTCTACATCGATCTGCACCTCATCCACGAGGTGACCAGCCCGCAGGCGTTCGAGGGACTCCGGCTGAGCGGACGCACCGTCCGCCGCCCTGACCTGACGCTCGCGACCGAGGACCACAACGTCCCCACCCTCGACCAGGACAAGCCGATCGCCGACCCCGTGTCGCGCACCCAGATCGAGACGATGCGCCGCAACGCCGAGGAATTCGGCGTCCGGCTCCACCCGCTCGGCGACATCGAGCAGGGCATCGTCCACGTCGTCGGCCCGCAGCTGGGGCTGACCCAGCCGGGCATGACCATCGTCTGCGGCGACAGCCACACCAGCACCCACGGCGCGTTCGGCGCCATCGCCTTCGGCATCGGCACCTCCGAGGTCGAGCACGTGCTCGCGACCCAGACGCTGATGCAGGCGAAGCCGAAGACGATGGCGGTGACGATCAACGGCAGCCTGCCGCCGGGCGTCACCGCGAAGGACCTGGTCCTCACGCTGATCACCCACACCGGCACCGGCGGCGGCCAGGGCTACATCGTCGAGTACCGCGGCCAGGCCATCGAGGAGCTCTCGATGGAGGGCCGGATGACGGTCTGCAACATGAGCATCGAATGGGGCGCGAAGGCCGGGCTGATCGCACCCGACCAGAAGACCTTCGACTACATCGAGGGCCGCCCCGAGGCGCCGAAGGGCGCCGACTGGGACGCCGCGCTGGCCTACTGGCAGACGTTGGTCACCGACGAGGACGCGACGTACGACGAGGAGATCGTCCTCGACGCCAGCACCATGACGCCGTTCGTCACCTGGGGCACCAACCCCGGGCAGGGCGTGCCGCTGGGCGCGAGCGTCCCGAGCCCCGACGACTTCGAGGAGTCGCAGGACCGGATCGCCGCGGAGAAGGCGCTGCAGTACATGGCGCTCGAGGCCGGCACCCCGATGCGCGACATCAAGGTCGACACCGTCTTCGTCGGCTCCTGCACCAACGGCCGGATCGAGGACCTCCGGCTGGCCGCCGAGATCATCAAGGGCCGCCACGTCGACGCAGACACCCGCCTGCTCGTGGTGCCCGGCTCGGTCCGCGTGCGGCTGCAGGCCGAGGAGGAGGGCCTCGACGTGATCTTCAAGGAGGCCGGGGCGGAATGGCGCGGCGCCGGCTGCTCGATGTGCCTGGGCATGAATCCCGACACCCTCGAGCCCGGGGAGCGCAGCGCGTCGACCTCCAACCGCAACTTCGAGGGCCGCCAGGGCAAGGGCGGTCGCACCCACCTGGTCTCGGTGCCCGTCGCCGCGGCCACGGCGGTGAGGGGCACGCTCTCCTCGCCCGCCGACCTCGAGCCGATCGGAGCTGACCACTGATGGAGGCGTTCACCTCGCACACCGGCGTCGGCGTCCCGCTGCGCCGCAGCAACGTCGACACCGACCAGATCATCCCGGCGGTCTACCTCAAGCGGGTCAGCCGCACCGGCTTCGAGGACGGACTGTTCTCGGCCTGGCGCAACGACCCGACGTTCGTGCTCAACCGTCCGGAGTACGCCGCCGGCTCGGTGCTCGTCGCGGGTCCCGACTTCGGCACCGGCTCGTCGCGTGAGCACGCGGTGTGGGCCCTGATGGACTACGGCTTCCGCGTCGTCATCTCCTCGCGGTTCGGCGACATCTTCCGCGGCAACTCCGGCAAGGCCGGCCTGCTCGCCGCGAAGGTCGACGAGAAGCTCGTGCAGCGGCTCTGGGACTTCCTCGACGACAACCCGGGCGGGTTGATCACCGTCGACCTCGAGTCCCGCACGATCACGGCCGGCGCCGGCGTTGACGCGATCGAGGACTCCTTCGACATCGACGACTACACGCGGTGGCGGCTGCTCGAGGGACTCGACGACGTCGGCATCACGCTGAGCCACGCCGACGACATTGCGGCGTTCGAGGCCACCCGCGCCTCGTTCAAGCCCCGAACGATCCACGCCTGACGGCGAGCTGCGTGGCGTAGGGCTCGAAGCCGAGCCTCCGCGCCACGCGCATCGAGGCGACGTTGCTGCTGGCCGCGCGCCAGCGGGCAACGCCGTGCTGCCGGACGGCGTAGGACGCCGCGTGCCGGCCGACGGTCGTCGCGAGACCTCGCCCTCTGTTTGACGAGGCGACGACGACACCGAGGTCGCTCGGCACGCCGCGCCAGTCGTTGAGGACCGCGCCGGCGACCGTCCGGCCGTCCGCGACGACGCCGAAGGCGGCCGGCGCCGGCGGATCGTCGGCCATCCCACCCTCCGACCACTCCTCGGGTCGCACCCGCGTCTCCAGGTCGGCGAGCTGCCCGGTGCTCAACGCCACCACGTCGACCGAGGTCCCGATGTCGACATCGAGATAGGAGTGCGTGCTCGGGCCGATCACCTGGAGTCCCCGGTCGTCGGCGAAGGTACGCCAGAAGTCCGGATCGCCCATCGCCGTCGCGGGTCTGGTCCGGAGCGACCCGACGTCGTCGCCGTCGGCGTTCGACGGTGCCGAGACGTGCACGCCGTCGTCGCGCCACGCGACGTACCAACCTTCGTAGTCGCCCAGCTGTCCTTGCGGATGGAGCACTGTGACGGCCGACCAGAGCTCGCTTCCCACGCCGAACACGCCGCGCCACCACTCGTCGACGTCTAGTCGGGTGCGGTCCCGCATTCGCTCACGATACGCGCGCCGCCGACGTGCTCACCCGACTTTCACGCGAGCCGTTCGGATGGCGATTTCCCTTACCTGCTTGGGAAATCGCGCAGGTCGACTCGACGACTGAGTCGCGTTGGAGAGGGTGGACGGGGGTGTTGGGGCGTCGTACGTGCTTCGCGACCGCGTGAGAACGCCCGAAAAATATGGCGATCGGTGCGGCGTGGTGATTGTGACTCGCGCTTGGTTTTCCTAGGTTGCCTTCAATGAACCGAGGCAACTGCCCCGATTCAAGAAGAACATCCGAAAGGGAAGCTCGTGAACAAGAATCAACTCATCGAGGCGCTGGCGGCTCGGTACGACGGCAACAAGAGGGCCGCTCGTCACGCGCTCGAGTCGGTGCTCGACACCATCACTCGCGAGGTGGCCAAGGGTGAGAAGGTGGCCATCACGGGCTTCGGCTCCTTCGAGAAGCGAGTCCGCAACGCACGCATGGTCCGTAACCCGCGCACCGGCGAGCGGATCAAGGCAAAGGCGACCCAGGTGCCCAAGTTCACCGCCGGCCAGGACTTGAAGAACATCGTCTCGGGCGCCAAGAAGCTGCCGAAGCTCACGATCGAGGCCGCTGCTCCGGTGGCGCGCGTCGCGGCAGCCGCAGCCCCGGCCAAGAAGACGACGACCAAGAAGGCCGCGAAGAAGGCGCCGGCGAAGAAGGCTCCGGCCAAGAAGGCACCCGCGAAGAAGGCGGCACCTGCCAAGAAGGCTCCGGCCAAGAAGGCGCCCGCGAAGAAGGCGGCACCTGCGAAGAAGGCTCCTGCCAAGAAGGCACCTGCGAAGAAGGCTCCGGCCAAGAAGGCACCTGCGAAGAAGGCTCCGGCCAAGAAGGCACCTGCGAAGAAGGCTCCGGCCAAGAAGGCGCCCGCGAAGAAGGCGCCCGCGAAGAAGGCTCCGGCCAAGAAGGCACCCGCGAAGAAGGCTCCGGCCAAGAAGGCCGCGAAGAAGAGCTAGCTCGGACTCGAGGTTCCAGACGGGCCGTCTCCCCTACAGGGAGGCGGCCCGTTCGGCTGTCCGGGGACCGACGCCGAGAGCGAGCGCGTCCTCGAGGTCGTCGAGGTCGTCGACGTCGCGGCGCAGCCGGGGGAGCGGGGCGCGGATCGGGCGCGCACCGGTGGCGTCGTGGGCCAGCGCCGATCCCGGCCCGAAGTGGGGGTCGAACGCCTCGTGGGCCGCGGTGTAGAGCGTGGTGCCGAGCCCGGTCGCGTCGGCGACGTACGCCGCCTCACCCGGGGTGATCTCGCCGAGAGCCGCGTCGAGGTCGCTCGCGTGCACCGCCGGCAGGTCCGCGGTGAGCGCGACCGGCACCAGTTCGGGCCACCGCCGGCGCGCCTCGGCGGCCGACTGGCGCAGGGTGCCGTTGAGGTCCATGGCGACCCCGTCGGGGATGGTGACCGCCCCGAGGCCCGCGAGCTCCACGGAGAACGACGCGTCGTCGGTCGCCACCAGCACCTGCGCGATCTCGGAGGAGGCGACACACGAGGCGACCGTGTCGAGCGCGAAGGCGGCGGCGAGCGCGCGGCGGTCGTCGTCGGCCAGTCCGACCAGCCGCGACTTGCCCAGTGCGGGCGGCTTGACCGGCACCAGCGCCACGTACTTCTGCATCGCCGACGATCCTCTCAGCCCCTCAAGCACTAGCCTGTCGCGGGTGAAGGTGCGGAGGTTCCAGGAGGACAAGCGGGGCTGGGCATGGACGCTCGGCCTCTCGGTGGTCAAGCCGATCCTCCTGATGACCACCAAGCGCCGGTGGATCGACGGCGAGAAGATCCCCGCCACGGGCGGCGCCCTCATCGTCGCCAACCACATCTCCGAGGTCGACCCGCTGATCGTGGCGCACATCGTGTGGGACCACGGGCGGATCCCGCGCTACCTGGCCAAGGCCGGGCTCTTCAAGAACTGGTTCCTGGGCTACTTCTTCCGCTCCGCCGGCCAGATCCCGGTCTACCGGGCGTCCAGGGACGCGATGGGTGCCTACGACGCGGCCGTGGCCGCGGTACGCGCGGGTCGGTGCGTGGTGGTCTACCCGGAGGGCACGATCACCCGCGACCCGGGGCTGTGGCCGATGGTCGGCAAGTCCGGCGCCGCGCGGATCGCCCTCGAGACCGGTGCCCCGGTGATACCGATCGGGCAGTGGGGGGCGCAGGCGCTGCTCGCGCCGTACGCCAAGAGGCCGGACCTGTTCCCGCGCAAGCTGATCACGATGAAGGTCGGTGACCCCGTCGACCTCTCGGACCTCACCGGACAGGAGCACACTCCGGCCGCCGTCACCGAGGCGACCAAACGGATCATGGCGGCGCTCACCAAGCTGGTCGAGGAGGTGCGCGGCGAGACCGCCCCGGCGGAGCGGTTCAACCCGCGAACCGCCGGCGTCAAGGAGTTCGGCAACCCTCACGAGGGCGGCCGGAGGGGAAAGGCGACATCCACCCCACAGAACTCCGCGGGGGACGCGCTCCGCGCGAGTGGAGCAGACTTCAGCGGGGACCCCGGAGTAGAGGCATGAGCAAGGTGGCCGTGTTCGGCGCCGGGTCGTGGGGGACGGCGTTCTCGATCGTGGTGGCCGACGGCGGCAACGACGTCACGATGTGGGCGCGCCGCGAGGAGGTCGCCGCGGCCATCAACGACGAGCGGGAGAACGCCGACTACCTGCCCGGCGTCGAGCTGCCGCCCAGGGTCTCTGCGACGCACGACGTCGAGAAGGCCGCTCACGACGCCGACATCGTCATCTTCGCCACGCCGTCGCAGAGCTTCCGCGCCAACCTCGAGGAGTGGGCACCCCACCTCGAGCCCGACGCCGTCCTGGTCTCGCTCATGAAGGGCGTCGAGCTCGGCACCCTCAACCGGATGAGCGAGGTGATCGCCCAGGTCACCAACGCCGGTCCCGAACGGATCGCGGTGATCAGCGGCCCCAACCTCGCCAAGGAGATCGCCCGCCGCGAGCCCGCGGCCTCGGTCGTCGCGTGCGCCGAGGAGGACGTCGCCAGGATGCTGCAGCGGCGCATCCACTCACCGGCGTTCCGGCCCTACACCTCCGTCGACGTGCTCGGCTGCGAGCTCGGCGGTGCCTACAAGAACGTCGTCGGCCTCGCGGTCGGCATGGCCGTGGGCTTGGGCTTCGGCGACAACACCACCGCCTCGGTGATCACCCGCGGCCTCGCCGAGACCGCGCGGCTGGCGACCAAGCTCGGCGCCAACCCGCTGACCCTCATGGGCCTGGCCGGCCTCGGCGACCTCGTGGCCACCTGCTCCTCACCGCTGTCGCGCAACCGAACCTTCGGCGAGAAGCTCGGCCAGGGGATGAGCACCGACGAGATCGTGGCGTCGACCCGCCAGGTCGCCGAGGGCGCCAAGTCCTGCGCCTCGCTGCGCGCGCTCGCCGAGCGCACCGGAGTCGACGCACCGATCGCGCAGTACGTCGACGACGTCGTCTCTGGGCGGATGACCGCGCAGGAGATGATGGACGCGACACTGGCGCGCGAGACCAAGGCCGAGATGGAGTGAGCAATCGGCCGCGCGTGACTAGGCGGGTGTGAGCCCGTCCAGCGCCTGGCTGAGGTCGGCCCAGAGGTCCTCGACGTCCTCGATCCCGACCGAGAGCCGCACCAGCCCCTCGGGGATGGTCGTGGGCTCGGACTTCCACCGCCGCCGTCGCTCGAAGGTCGACTCGACACCACCCAGGCTGGTCGCGTTGACCCAGAGCGCGGTCGAGCGGACCAGCAGGTCGGCGTGGTCGGACGTCGGCAGCACGATCGAGATCATGCCGCCCAGGCCGGGGTAGCGGACCTCGGTCGGCAGCGGATGCTCCGCGAGCCGCCGGGCCAGCTCGGTGGCGTTGGCCTGGGCCCGCTCCACCCGCAGGTGCAGGGTCCGCAGGCCGCGCAGCGCCAGCCACGCCTCGAACGGCCCGGGCGTGTTGCCCTGCACGTCACGACGGCTCTTGAGAACGGCGTAGAGCTCGTCGTCGTTGGTGACCACCGCGCCGAGCTGGACGTCGCTGTGGCCGGCGAGGTACTTCGTGGCCGAGTGCAGCACCAGGTCGGCCCCCAGCGCGAGCGGCTGCTGGAGCAGCGGGGTGAGGAAGGTGTTGTCGACGACGATGCGCGCGCCGGCGTCGCGAGCAGCGGCGATGATCGCCGGCACGTCGGCGACCTCGAGCGCGGGGTTGGTCGGCGACTCGAACCAGACCAGGGCGGCGTCGGTGCACGCCTTCGCGACCTCGTCGGTGTCGGTCACGTCGACCAGCGTCGTCGTCAGCCGGCCGCGCAGCTCGAGGTCGCCGAGCGAGACGAGCGTGCCGTTGTAGGAGTGCCGCGGGATCACGACCTTGTCGCCGAGGGCGACGAGGTCGAGGAGCGAGGTGACGGCGGCCATGCCCGAGGAGTAGGCCAGGCAGCGGCCGCCCTCGAGGACGCCGAGCGCGTCCTCGAACGCGGTCCAGGTCGGGTTGCCGTAGCGGCCGTACTCCAGGTCCCCACCCGCGACGTAGGTCGAGGCCATGGTGATGGGCGCGTTGAGCGGCTGGTCCGGCTCGTGCGGGGGGCGGCCGGCGTGGACGGCGTGGGTCGCGGGTCGGAGCGGTTCGGCCATGCCACCCAGTCTGCCGGAGACTCTGCCGGAGACGGCGCGTCCCGGCGCACGTCCTAAGGTTGCCTGCGTGCTTGCGCTGCCGCTCGAGGAGCTCGCCGAGGTCGTCGGCGGTCGGATCGAGGGGACCGCCGACGGGGTGACGGTGACCGGCCCGGTGGTGATCGACGGTCGCCAGGCGGGACCGGGCAGCCTCTTCGTCGCCTTCGTGGGCGAGCACGCGGACGGCCACGACCACGCGCCGCAGGCGGCGGACAACGGCGCGGTCGCCGTCCTCGGCACTCGGGCGACCGGACTCCCGACCGTCGTCGTCGACGACCCACGCGCGGCGCTGCAGCGCCTGGCGACGTACGTCGCGGAGCGGGTGCGTCGCGAGGGGCGGCTGACGGTGCTCGCGGTGACCGGCTCCCAGGGCAAGACGTCGACCAAGGACCTGCTGGCCGCCGTGCTCTCCGAAGCCGGCCCGACGGTGGCCACCCACGGGTCCTACAACAACGAGCTCGGCATGCCGCTGACGGCGCTGCGCGTGGAGCCGGACACCCGCTTCCTGGTCCTCGAGATGGGCGCCCGCGGGCGCGGCCACATCGCCGAGCTCACTGCCCTCGTCCCGCCGGACGTATCGGTTGTGCTCAACGTGGGGACGGCCCACCTCGGGGAGTTCGGCTCGCGTGAGGCGATCGCCGAGGCCAAGGGCGAGCTCGTCACCGGGCTGCGGGAGGACGGCGTCGCCGTCCTCAACGCCGACGACGACCGGGTCGCCGCGATGGCGGCGCTCGCCCCCGGCCGGGTGGTGACCTTCGGCAGTGGCGACCGCGCGGCCGACGTCGGGGTCGAGGGGCTGCAGCTGGACCGGCTGGGCCGGCCCAGCTTCGACCTGGTGACCGACGAGGCCCGAGCTGCGGTGACCCTCCAGGTGGTCGGCGCCCACCAGGCGACCAACGCCGCCGCTGCCGCGGCCGCCGCGCTCTCGGTGGGGATGTCGCTGCCCGACGTGGCCGCCGCCCTCTCACGCGTGAGCACCCTGTCGAAGTGGCGGATGGAGCTGCACGAGCTCCCCGACGGGGTCCTGCTCCTCAACGACGCCTACAACGCCAACCCCGAGTCGATGCGAGCCGCCGTCGACGCTCTCGTCACGATCGGTGCCGACTCAGCCGTCCGGCGTACGGTCGCGGTGCTCGGGGTGATGCGCGAGCTCGGCGAGCAGAGCGAGACGAGCCACCGCGAGCTCGGCGACTACGCCGCGAGACGGGTCGAGCAGCTGCTCGTGGTCGGTGCCGACGCGCGCGCCATCCACGAGGCCGCGACCGACGCGGGGGCGGCCAGCGTCTTCGTCGACGACAACGCGGGAGCGGTCACCTGGCTCCGGGAGCAGCTGCGCCAGGGCGACGCGGTCCTGGTCAAGGCCTCCAACGGCGCGCGCCTCTACGAGGTCGCCGCGGCCCTTCAGTAGGCTGGGAACCCATGAGCCAGGCCAAGGTCCGCATCGCACTGCTGTTCGGCGGACGCTCCGGCGAGCACGCGATCTCCGCAGCCACCGCGGCCGGCGTACTCAAGGCGATCGACCGCGACAAGTACGACGTGATCCCGGTCGGGATCACCCGCGACGGCCGGTGGGTCGTGGCCTCTGACGACCCCGAGCTGTGGGAGCTGCGCTCCGGACGGCTGGCCGAGGTCACCGCAGCGTCGGGTTCGGAGGTCGTGCTCGCTGCCTCTTCCGACGGTCCGCAGCTGCAGGTGCTCGAGGCGGGCTCGGTGCCGGCGGCGCTCAGCCAGGTCGACGTCGTCTTCCCGGTCCTGCACGGCCCGTTCGGCGAGGACGGCACCGTCCAGGGGCTCCTCGAGCTCGCCGACGTGCGCTACGTCGGGTCCGGGGTGCTCGCGTCGGCGGTCGGCATGGACAAGCACTACATGAAGGTCGTCTTCGCCGCGCACGGACTGCCCGTCGGGCCGTACGCCGTGGTCACGCCGCGCGACTGGTCACACCGCCGTGAGGACGTGCTCACCCGGGTCAAGGAGCTGCAGCTCCCGGTCTTCGTCAAGCCGGCCCGGGCGGGTTCGTCGCTCGGAGTCACCCGGGTCGAGGACCTCGCCGATCTCGAGCGCGCGATCGAAGACGCGCAGGTCCACGACCCGAAGGTGCTGGTGGAGGAGGGTCTCGCGGGGCGCGAGATCGAGGTGGCCGTGCTGGGCGGCCGAGGCGACGGCCCGCCGCGCGCCTCGGTCCCGGGTGAGATCGTCGTCGACCACGCCAGCCACGCCTTCTACGACTTCGAGGCCAAGTACATCGAGGAGGGCCCCGCGCGGCTGGAGATCCCGGCCGACCTTCCTCCGGCGGTCAGCGAGCGGGTTCGCGACCTCGGCATCCGGGCGTTCGAGGCCATCGGCGCCGAGGGGATCGCCCGCGTCGACACCTTCGTGACCCCCGATGGGGAAGTGACCCTCAACGAGATCAACACCATGCCCGGGTTCACGCCCATCTCGATGTATCCCAAGCTGTGGGAGGCGTCCGGGCTGTCCTACCCCGACCTCATCGACGAGCTGGTGCAGCTGGCGTTGGAGCGGCCGACCGGGCTGCGCTGAGCTGCTGCTTTCTCCGACGGCTTTGGGGCCGCGGTCGTGTGGTGGCTGCTGCTGTCGCGTGCGGCAACCCGACAACCGAGTGTCTGACCCTCGCCCGGGTCGTCAAGCTGTGCCATTCGCTGCGGTTGCTGAGGCGGGTTGACGGCCCGGGCGAGGGTCAAAGGCGGGCTGGCTATCGGGTTGCCGCCGAGGGCTGGCTGCTGCGGTCTTCAGCGGGGTCGCGCGGCCCGGTGGCGGTGACCTGTCAACCGGTGAGCTGCCTCGAGGGGTTGACCGGCCACCGCCGCTCGGGCGTGTCGGCGAGGACACGCGGGGCGGCGGTGGGCCCTGAACCGGTGTCGGTGCTGGAGAGGTTGAGAGGTCACCGCCGGCCTGTCCGGGGCCGAGGCTGAGGTCGGTTGCCCATCTTCCTGGGCGACTACCCCGGCGTTGGGACCACTGGCGTGGCGTTACAACACCCGGCCAGTGGTGCCAACGCTCAGGTAGTCACGTGGCCCGAGACCGATGTGACCGATGGTGCTGATGTGGTGCCCGTGCAGTGCAACGGCGCGGCGAAGCCCGCCGTGGTGCGCCGTATCACCCGCTCGCGCGAGGCGAGTCGCGATCGGGTAAGCGCCCGGGCACCGGCAAGCAGGAACGGCGAGCAGGGAGGTCGAGCAGCTCACACAGGATCGCCGGCGATGATCGCCCGACGCAGCAGGTCCCGAGCGACCTCGCCGAGCGACGTACCGCTGATCGTGCAGGCGTAGGGGAAGACCGAGGTCTCGGTGGTGCCGGGCGTGATGGCGGTCTCGAGGATCACGAACGTCCCATCGGCGCTGACGATGAAGTCCGAGCGCGAGACGTCACGCAGCCCCAGGGTCCGGTGCGCCTGGCGTGCGACCTCGCCGAGGCGCTGGATCTGTTCCTCCGGCAGCTCGGGGCGGGTGAGCGAGACGAACTCGGCGGTGTAGCGGGCCGAGAAGTCGAACTCGTGGCCCTTCTCGTACTCGATGGCCACCGGCTCCAGCGACCTGAGTCCGTCATCGGTCTCCAGCACGACCACCGAGACGTCCACGCCGTCGTGGAACCGTTCGACCAGGGCGTCCTCGCAGTAGGCGTAGGTGCCGACCAGGGCCGACGGGAGGGCGGCCAGGCCGTCGACGCCCGCGACGCCGAGGGCCGAGCCGCCGCGAGCGGGCTTGACCACGACGCGAGTGCCGAGTCGGTGCATGACGTGCTCCATGAGCGCGGCGGCACCGATGTCGCGGAAGGTCTGGGCCGAGAGCCCGACGGAGTCGGGCACTGGGATGCCCTCGCGGCGCAGCAGCTCGCGGGCGCTGGCCTTGTCGTAGGCGAGCCGGCACGCGCGGCTGCGGGAGCCGACGTAGGGCATGTCGATCAGCTCGAGCAGGGTCTGGATCTCGCCGTCCTCGCCGAACTGGCCGTGCAGGGCCGGCAGGACGGCCACGACCTTGTCGCGCTCGAGCGTGTGCAGCAGGTTGCGGTCGAAGTCGTAGGCGTGCGCCTCGACCCCGAGGCCGTTCAGCTCACGCACCAGGTTGCGGCCGCTGGCGAGCGACACGTCACGCTCGTGGCTCAGGCCGCCCGCGATCACCGCGACCGGGCCGGGGAAGTCCTCCATGCCCGCAGCCTGTCACACGACAGCGCCCCGCACCGGAGCGGTGCGGGGCGCTGGGAAGCCGTGGACGAAGCTTCAGCGGTCAGATGTGGACCACCGGGCAGGTGAGGGTCCGGGTGATGCCGTCGAGGGTCTGCACCTTGGCGACCACGAGCTTGCCCAGCTCGTCGACGTTGCGGGCCTCGGCGCGCACGATCACGTCGTAGGGACCGGTGACGTCCTCGGCCAGCGTCACGCCCTTGACCTGTGCGATGGCCGTGGCCACCTCTGCTGCCTTGCCGACGTCGGTCTGGATGAGGATGTAGGCCTGGACCACCATGGGCGGATCTCCCTGCTGCTCTGTGACGTGTGGGGTTCTGTCTCGAGGTGGGGCCAACCTATCGCGACGGTGCGACACGTCCTAGTGCCACCGACAACCGGCGCGGTCATCTGCTCTGATGGATCCATGTCGTTCCCGCCGGAGGCCACCCTGGCCGACGTCGGCGAGTTCGGGCTGATCAGCGAGCTGACGAAGCTCTTCGAGCAGGGCGAGCACGTCCTGGTCGGCCCCGGCGACGACGCCGCTGTGCTCCGCATCCGCCGCGGGCACGTCGTCGTCTCGACCGACCTGCTCATCGAGGGCCAGCACTTCCGCAACGACTGGGCCGAGGCGGCCGACGTCGGTCACCGCGCCGCGGCCCAGAACCTCTCCGACATCAACGCCATGGGCGGGAGGGCACACTCACTGACGATCGCGCTGGGTGCCCCCCGCGACCTGCCGGCACGCTGGGCCCTCGACTTCGCGGCCGGCTTCGCGGCCGAGTGCGACCTCGTCGGCGCCTCCGTGGTCGGGGGCGACCTCACGCGCTGCGACCAGGTGGTGATCGCGGTGACGGTCCTCGGCGCGTGCACCCAGACCCCCGTCGTGCGCTCCGGCGCCAACCCCGGGGAGGTGCTCGCGATCGCCGGCCGGCAGGGCTGGTCAGCAGGGGGCCTGGCGGTCCTCTCCCGCGGCTTCAAGTCCCCCCGGGTGCTCGTCGAGGCCTACCGGCGGCCCACCCCGCCGTACGACGCCGGGCCGGCCGCGGCCGAGGCGGGCGCCACGTCGATGATCGACGTCTCCGACGGGCTGCTCGCCGACGCGGGGCACCTGGCGGCAGACTCCGGCGTCTCGATCGACGTCCGCACCGAGGCGTTGGAGATCCCGGAGCCGCTGCTGGCCGTCGCGGCGGCGACCGGAGCCGACCCGGTCTCGTTCGTCCTCGGCGGGGGTGAGGACCACTCGTTGCTGGCGACGTTTCCGCAAGGAACTGTTCCCGAGGGCTGGACGGCCATCGGCACGGTCAGCGAGGGGACGGGCGTCACCGTCGACGGCGCGGCGTACGACGGCGAGACCGGCTGGACGCACTTCTGAGGCATCTTTCCCGGCCCGCGGCGCGTGCGCGTCCGCCGATACCCGCCTCGGCCGCGTTCTCCGTTCGGGCCGGCGCTGCGCGCGGAAACAAAAACTCGACCGAGGTGTCGGAACCTCGGTCGAGTCGGGTGCCTGCGTTTAGCGGGTGACCTTCCCGGCTTTCAGGCAGCCGGTGCAGACGTTGAGCCGCTTGGGCGTGCCGTTGACCGTCGCGCGGACCCGCTGGATGTTGGGGTCGAACCGGCGCTTGGTGATCTTGCGCGACCACGGCCGGTTGTTGCCGAAGCCGGGCTTCTTGGCGCAGATGTCGCAGACGGCGGCCACTGTGTGCTCCTGGAGAATGGATTGCTGTGAGGTCGTGGGGTGCCCGGCGTCCGGGCAACCGAAGAAGAATATCCGACGTGGGCGCTACCGCCCAAAACGCACCATCACCTCTAGTCTCGCCCCCGTGAGCGAACCGGGCACCGTGGGGAGCGGCATCAAGCTCGCGACCGTGCTCGGCTTCGCCGACCTGGCCGTGGACGCCCTGGCCGCGGCCCGCGAGGAGATCGACGCCCTCAACGTCTATCCGGTGCCGGACGGCGACACCGGCACCAACATGTACCTCACCATGGCCGCCGCCCGCGACGCCGTGCGCGAGCGCACCGGCGGCGACGCCGACGCCGACCGGGCCACCACCTTCGAGGCGTTCACACGGGGCGCGCTGCTCGGCGCGCGCGGCAACTCGGGGGTGATCCTGAGCGAGATGCTGCGGGCCATCATCGGGCGGATCGGCGAGGCCCGCCCCGAGGAGCGCAACGGCGCCGTGATGGTCGACGCTCTCCGACGCGCGACCGAGGCGAGCTACGCCGCGGTCGGTACGCCGGTGGAGGGGACCATGCTCTCGGTCTGCAGGGCCGCCGCCGAAGCCGCCGCGGAGCTGCTGGCCGCCGACCCGGCCGTCCGGTCCCGCGACGTCCTCACCACCAGCGCGGCCGCCGCCCGGGAGGCCCTGGCCCGGACCCCCGAGCAGCTGGAGATCCTCCGCGAGGCAGGCGTCGTCGACGCGGGCGGCCGTGGGGTGGTCGTCATCCTCGATGCCGCCGAGACCGCGCTGACCGGCAAGCGACCGCCACCGGTCGAGCCCGGCCGCCGGATCCCGCAGCCGGTCCCGGCTGAAGGGGACCTGGTCCCCGACGGGCCGGCGTACGAGGTGATGTACCTGCTCGACGCACCCGACGAGACCATCGCGGGGCTGCGCGAGAGGCTCGCGGGCCTCGGCGACTCGCTGGTCGTCGTCGGCGGCGACGGGCTGTGGAACGTCCACGTGCACGTCGATGACGTCGGCGCCGCCATCGAGGCCGGCATCGAGGCCGGGCGGCCGCACCGCGTGCGCGTGACCCACTTCGCCGAGCAGATCGCGGCCCGGGAGCCGCGGCAGCGGGTGGGCCGCGCCATCGTCGCGGTGGCGGCGGGTCCCGGGCTCGCTGCCCTGTTCGAGGAGGCAGGTGCCGTGGTGGTGCGCGGGGGACCGGGCAACAGACCGTCGACCGGCATGCTGCTCGAGGCCATCGTCGGATCGGGCGCCGAGGAGGTCGTGGTCCTCCCCAACGACACCGACTCGGTCCGCGCCGCCCAGGTCGCGGCGGGCACCGCGGAGGCCGACCACGACATCCGGGTCGCGGTGATCCCGACCACCGCGCAGGTCCAGGGGCTCGCGGCGGTGGCGGTGCACGAGCCGGGGCGCACCTTCGACCAGGACGTGCTCGAGATGACCGCCACCGCCAGGCACGCCCGGCAGGGCGCTGTCACGATCGCCGCCCGGCGGGCGATCACGATGGCGGGCCCGTGCGAGGTGGGCGACGTCCTCGGCGTCCTCGGCGGCGACTTCGTCGCCGTGGGTCAGGACCTCACCGAGGTCGCGGAGGACGTGCTCGGCAAGCTGCTCGGCGGTGGTGGCGAGATGGTCACCCTGGTCTCCGGCGAGGACGACGCGGACGGTGCGCTCGCCGACGCCTGCGCCGCCTGGCTCGAGGAGCACCACCCGGCTGTCGATGTCGTGGTGTACGACGGTGGGCAGGAGCGCTACCCGCTCCTCATCGCCGTCGAGTAGGAGCAGGGGCCCTCGTGATCGACCTCGACTCACCCGTCGAGTCCGTGCTCGGCGTCGCCAAGGGCAAGAAGGCCCAGGCGCGGCAGGAGGGCATCACGGAGCGGCTCGGGCTGCGCACGATCGGCGACCTGCTCCGGCACTTCCCCCGGCGCTACCTCGAGACCGGGTCTCTCTCGTCGCTCGAGGAGCTGCGCGAGGGCCAGCTGCTGACCGTGGTGGGTGAGATCTCGAGCTCCCACAGCAAGACCTACCGCGACCGGCGTACCGGCCGTATGGCCTACCGGCAGGAGGTCGTGCTGCGCACCGAAGGCCCCTCGCTGCAGATGACCTTCTTCGCCCAGCAGGCCCACGTCGGCCGCTTCAACGAGCAGCGCTTGAGCACGGGCCGACGCGGCATCTTCATGGGCAAGGCCGGGACGTTCCGCGGTCAGTGGCAGCTCACCAACCCGCAGATGGTGCTCTTCGGCGCCGATGGCGAGGCGAGCGAGGACCTCGCGGCGCTGTCCCTGGAGACGATCGGCCCGCTCTACCCCCTCTACCCGGCGACCAAGGACGTCGAGTCGTGGGACCTCCAGAAGGCGATCAGCTTCGCGCGCACGATGATCGACGAGGTGCCGGAGCTGCTGCCGGAGCAGCTGCGCCGCGACTACAAGGTGCTCGACGCCCGCCGGGCGCTCGACCTGATCCACGCACCGGAGAGCTGGGCCGACGTCGCCAGGGCCCAGCATCGCTACCGGTTCGAGGAGGCCCTCGTCACCCAGCTCGTCCTCGGCCGGCGCCGCCGCGCGGTCCGGGCGATGGGTGCCAGGCCACGCACCGGCGGCGATGGTTCGCTGCTGGCGGCGTTCGACGCCCGGCTGCCCTTCGAGCTGACCGCCGGACAGCGGGAGATCGGCGGCCAGATCGAGGAGGACCTAGCCAGGTCCTACCCAATGAACCGGCTGCTGCAGGGCGAGGTCGGATCCGGCAAGACCCTCGTGGCGCTGCGCGCGATGCTTCGCGTCGTCGACTCCGGCGGCCAGGCGGCGCTGCTGGCCCCCACCGAGGTCCTCGCCCAGCAGCACCACCGGTCGATCACCGAGCTGCTCGGTGACCTCGCGGCGGGCGGCATGCTCGGAGGGGCGGCGGAGGCGACCAGGGTCGAGCTGCTCACCGGCTCGATGACCAAAACCCAGCGGACCGAGCCGCTGCTGCGGCTGGCCTCGGGCGAGGCCGGCATCGTGATCGGCACCCACGCATTGCTCGAGGACCAGGTCCAGTTCTTCGACCTCGGCCTCGTCGTGGTCGACGAGCAGCACCGCTTCGGTGTCGAGCAGCGCGCGGCCCTGACCGACAAGGCCGGCAGCCCACCCCACGTGCTGGTGATGACCGCGACCCCCATTCCCCGGACGGTCGCGATGACCGTCTTCGGCGACCTTGAGGTCAGCACGTTGAGCGAGCTTCCGGCGGGACGGGCGCCGATCCAGACCAACGTCGTCCCCGTCGCCGAGGCGCCGGCGTGGATGGAGCGGGTCTGGCAGCGCGTGCGCGAGGAGGTCGACAAGGGCCATCAGGCCTACGTCGTCTGTCCCCGGATCACCAGCGACGAGTCCGAGCAGGTCGAGGTCGACACCTCCTTCTGGGAGTACGTCGCCGTCGAGGAGGGGCAGCAGCCCACGACCTGGCCGTTGCGCGCCGTGGAGGACCTGGTCGTCGAGCTCGCCGAAGGCTCGCTCGCGGGACTGCGACTGGCCAAGATGCACGGCCGGATGACGCCGGACGACAAGGACCGCACCATGCGGGCCTTCGCTGCTGGCGAGGTCGACGTCCTGGTCTCCACCACCGTCATCGAAGTAGGGGTCGACGTGGCCAACGCGACGACCATGGTGCTGATGGACGCCGACAGGTTCGGCATCTCCCAGCTCCACCAGCTCCGCGGGCGCGTGGGCCGGGGCGGGCTCCCCGGTCTGTGCCTCCTCGTCACCCACGCGCCGGCGGGGAGCGACGCGCGGGTGCGGCTCGACGCCGTGGCGTCGACGACAGACGGCTTCGAGCTGAGCCGGGTCGACCTCGAGCAGCGTCGCGAGGGCGACGTGCTCGGCCGGTCGCAGTCGGGCTACCGCTCGAGCCTGCAGAACCTCAAGGTGCTCCGCGACGAGAAGACCATCGTGGCCGCGCGCGAGGCCGCCGAGCGGCTGCTCGACGACGACGGGACCTTGGCGGCTCACCCGAAGCTGTCGGAGAGTGTGCTGGTGATGGAGGCCTCGCGCGAGAGTGACTTCATGGAGAAGTCGTGACCGGCGTCGACCGATGACCCGGATCATCGGAGGCAGTGCCGGCGGCCGGCGGATCACCGCACCGGCGGGCCAGCAGACCCGCCCCACCACCGACCGCGTGCGCGAGGCGCTGTTCTCGAGCATCGAGGCCTGGTGCGGGTCGCTGCGCGGGCTGCGGTTTCTCGACCTCTACGCCGGCTCAGGGGCGATCGGGCTCGAGGCCTGGTCGCGGGGCGCCGGGGTCGTCACCTTCGTCGAGTCCGACCGCCGTACGGCGCGGGTGATCGAGGCGAACGCCGCCAGCCTGGGCTTCGCCAAGGCCGACGTGGTGCCCGCATCGGTCACCGCGACGCTCACCCGCCCGCCGGCAGCGCCCTACGACATCGCCTTCCTCGACCCGCCGTACCCCCTCGACGATGTCAGCGTGGCGGAGGAGCTCGCGCTGCTGTCGGCCCAGGGGTGGCTCGTCCCGGGAGCTCTCGTCGTCGTCGAGCGCTCCTCGCGCAGCCCCGAGCCGATCTGGCCAACCGGCATCGACGCCGCGCGGAGCAAGCGCTACGGCGAGACCACCCTTTGGTACGGTCACGCCGCCGCCCCCGACGAGCCTGAGGAGCCGTGATGCGCCGAGCCGTCTGCCCGGGATCGTTCGACCCGGTGACCAAGGGGCACCTCGACGTCATCCGGCGCGCGTCGGCGCTGTTCGACGAGGTGATCGTCGCGCTCGGCACCAACGTGTCCAAGAGCCGCCTGTTCAGCGCCGAGGAGCGGCTGGCGATGCTCCAGCAGGGCGTCGCCGGGCTCGACAACGTCCGGGTCGAGGGGTTCACCGGCCTGATCACCACCTACTGCCGTGAGGCGGGGGCGAGCGCGATCGTCAAGGGGCTCCGCTCCGGCACCGACTTCGACTACGAGCTGCAGATGGCCCAGATGAACGCGCATCTGACCGGCGTCGAGACCCTCTTCATGCCCGCGGACCCGCAGTACGGCTTCGTCTCCTCCAGCCTGGTCAAGGAGGTCGCGTCCTACGGCGGCGACGTCGCCGACCTGGTGCCGGACTTCGTGCTCGGCCCGCTCACCGAGAAGCTTGCCGCCCGTCGAGACGGCTGACCTGCAGATATTTGGCCGAGCCGTCGCCATCCGCGTACGATTGACGACTGGATCTGTTGAACCGGATACCGGAAGTGAACTCCTGAACAGCCTGGACCCGAGAGCGCCGCTCGTGCTCGACACTCGCGAGCTCGGCCGCCGCCCGGGGTCCCAGCGTCAGGTGTCGCGGACGGTGCCCGCGCCGGCAGATCTGGGCATCGAAGTCCTCCAGGTCCCCGAAGGGTCGCCGGTCGAGCTTGACCTGCGCCTCGAGGCGGTCATGGAGGGGGTATTGGTCACCGGGACGGCGCACGCCTCGCTCGCAGGGGAGTGCGCACGGTGCTTGGAGCCGCTCACCGATGAGATGGTGGTCGACCTCCAGGAGCTGTACGTCTACGAGGACCACGCCCTCCCCGGGGAGGACGACGAGGTCAGCACGCTGCAGGACGACCTGGTCGACCTGGAGCCGCTGCTGCGGGACGCGGTGGTGCTCGCACTGCCGTTCCAGCCGTTGTGCATGGACGACTGTCCAGGCCTGTGTCCCGACTGCGGGGCGCGACTGGCCGACGACCCCGACCACGCACACGAGGCGGCGATCGACCCGCGGTGGGCGACACTGGCCGAGCTGAAGACCCAGACCGAGCACGACTGAGCACCACCCAGAAACGAGGAACCATGGCTGTCCCGAAGCGGAAGATGTCGCGCAGCAACACGCGCCACCGTCGCTCGGCCTGGAAGACCACCGCTCCGACGCTGGTGACCTGCGCCAACCCCGCCTGCGGTGCCAAGCACCTGCCGCACCGCGCGTGCGGCAACTGCGGCCAGTACGGCGCACGCAACGAGCGTCGTCAGGTTCTCTGATCGCTGAGGCGCTGAGCAGACCGCTGAGCGAGTCGCCGTTGTCCGACTACGGCCAGCTCCGCGCGGCGCTCGGGGACCCGGTGTTGGACCCCGAGCTGCTCGAGCGCGCCCTGACCCACCGGTCCTTCGCCTACGAGAACGGTGGGCTGCCGACCAACGAGCGGCTGGAGTTCCTCGGCGACTCCGTCCTCGGTGTCGTGGTCACCGAGACGCTCTACGTCACGCACCCGGACCTGTCGGAGGGCCGGCTGGCCAAGCTCCGCGCCGCGGTCGTCAACGCCCGCGCGCTCGCGGAGGTAGGTCGCGGCATCGGCCTTGGGGAGCACATCAAGCTCGGCCGGGGCGAGGAGACCACTGGAGGCCGCAACAAGGCCTCGATCCTGTCCGACACTGTCGAGGCCGTCATCGGGGCCGTGCACCTGAGCGGTGGCATCGAGGTGTCCGCCGAGGTCGTGCACCGCCTGTTCGACCCGCTCCTCGAGGCAGCGTCGGCGCTGGGCGCGGGACTGGACTGGAAGACCTCGCTCCAGGAGCTGGCTGCCGAGCACTCTCTCGGCGTCCCTGAGTACCTCATCGAGGACGAGGGACCCGACCACATGAAGACCTTCACCGCCCAGGTGCGGGTCGCCGACCGGCTCTACGGCAACGGCACCGGCCGCTCGAAGAAGGAGGCCGAGCAGGCCGCCGCCGAGACGGCCTACGGCGAGATCGCCGGCGACCTCGGCGTCGCCGACCCGCTCCAGGAGGCGGTCGAGCACGCGGCCGAGGACATCTGACGCGCGACCTAGGGCGTGTCTCCTCGTCCCTGGCGGCGCCGGACGCCGCCCAGATCACACGCTCCACCCCACGGAAGACGCTCGCTGCGCTCGCGCTTCCGCGGGGACCCGGAAAAGCAGGCGGCGTTGCCGACACTTCGAAGACGCCCAGTCTGCGCGCGTGCCGGCGCCAAGCCATCACCCCACGGAAGACGCTCGCTGCGCTCGCGCTTCCGCGGGGACCCCGGACAGGCAGCCCGCGCCTGGACGACGCCGGCATCCACCACGGACAAGGAGAGACGCCGTAGATGCCTGAGCTTCCCGAGGTCGAGGTGGTCCGCGCCGGCCTCGCCCGGCACGTCGTGGGCGCCACCATCGACTCGGTCGAGGTGCTGCACCCACGTCCGGTACGCCGCGACCCCCGCGGCCCCAGCGGGTTCGCGGCGGCCCTGACCGGCCGACGGATCGAGGACGCCCGGCGCCGCGGGAAGTACCTGTGGCTGCCGCTCGACAACGGCGACGCCCTGCTCGGCCATCTCGGCATGAGCGGCCAGCTGCTGGTGCAGCCACCGGACTCTCCGGCCGAGCGGCATCTGCGCATCCGGATCCGGCTCGACGGCGCGGGCCAGGGGTGGACCGAGTGTCGGGAGCTGCGCTTCGTCGACCAACGGATGTTCGGTGGCCTGTCGGTCTCGGCGGGCGGTGCGGAGCTGCCACCGGAGATCGCGCACATCGCCCGCGACCCGCTCGACCCCGAGTTCGACGACGACGCCTTCGTCGCCAAGGTCCGCAGGCGGGCCTCGGGGATCAAGCGCCAGCTGCTCGACCAGAACCTCATCTCCGGCGTCGGCAACATCTACGCCGACGAGGCGTTGTGGCGGGCCCGGCTGCACGGCGAGCGCCCCGGCCAGCGGCTCACGGCGGCTCAGGTCCGTGAGCTGCTCGGCCACGCCCGGACCGTGATGGGCGAGGCGCTCGGGCAGGGCGGGACGTCGTTCGACGCGCTCTACGTCAACGTCAACGGGGAGTCTGGCTACTTCGACCGGTCGCTGCACGCCTACGGGCGCGAGGGTGAGCCGTGCGACCGGTGTGGAGCACCCATGCGCAGGGTGGCGTTCATGAACCGGTCGTCGTACTTCTGCCCGGTCTGCCAGCCCGTCCCGCGCCGCCCGCGGGCGGCCGTCCGGGCGGTCCCGACCAGTGCGCCGCGAGATTGACCAGAGGGCTCCTGAGTGGGACGCTTGAAGACGGTCCGGCAGGCGCAACCGCCTCCGCCCGACCGCTTCACAGAACCAGTCCCCACGCATACCGCCCGGAAGGTTCATCATCTATGGCCAAGGCGCTGATCGGCTACATGAACAGCGACCTGCGTGACCCCCGGCTCGCCGCCGAGAACAGTCGGCTCCGCGCACGGGTGAACGAGCTGGAGGCCCTCGTGGTCCGGCTCAGCGAGGAGAACGACAAGCTCGTGGCCGCCCGGGCCGCAGAGCTGCTCGTCGAGACCGCTCCTCGCTTGCAGGAGATGCAGCCCGCCTGACACACAGGCACCACAGCCGCCTGGTGCTGTCGGCCCCGGCCGGAAACCAGGTGCGACCGGACCCGCCCCGGCGCTAGCGTCCTGACCTCGTGAGCCGGTTGCTCGACGTCGTCGCGCCGCCGCGCCTGGGGCGGGACTTCCGGTGGCTGATGGCGTCCTCGTGGACCAGCAACGTCGGCGACGGGATCGCCCTCGCCGCCGGTCCGCTGCTGGTCGCCTCCAAGACCGACCACGCGTTCCTGGTGGCCCTCGCCGCCCTGCTGCAGTGGGCGCCGCCGCTCCTCTTCGGGCTCTGGGCCGGTGCGCTGACCGACCGCCTCGACCGCCGGCTGATCATCATCACGGTCGACCTGCTCCGGGCCCTGGTGGTGGCCCTGCTCGCGGCCGCGGTCGCCTTCGACGTCGCTCCCATCACGCTGGTGCTGGTGGCGATGTTCCTGCTCGGCACGGCCGAGGTCTTCTCCGACAACACGGCGAGCACGCTGCTGCCGATGCTGGTGCACCGCGACGACCTGGCGATCGCCAACTCCCGGCTGATGACCGGTGTGATCACGATCAACCAGCTCGCGGCGCCCCCGATCGGGGCGTTCCTGTTCACGGCCGGGCGGTTCATCCCGTTCGCCACCCAGGCCCTGCTCGGCCTGCTGGCCGTGCTCCTCATCGCCCGGCTGCAGCTGCCGGCGCACGGCCGCGCGCCGGACGAGGCGAAGCCCGTCAGGCACGACATCGTCGAGGGGTTCCGCTGGGTCCTGCACCACCCCGCCGTCCGCACGCTGGTGCTCACCATCTTGATCTTCAACGTCACCTTCGGCGCCGCATGGTCGGTCCTGGTTCTCTACGCGACCAAGCACCTCGGGCTCGGCAGCGTCGGGTTCGGGCTCATCACGACGGTGAGCGCTGCCGGCGGCCTCCTGGGCAGCCTGTCCTACGGCTGGCTCACCCGGCGGATCAGCCTCGGTGACCTGATGCGCATCGGGCTGGTCATCGAGACGCTCACCCACCTGGCGCTGGCGTCGACCTCGTCGCCGTACGTCGCCCTGCCGGTCTTCTTCGTCTTCGGTGCCCACGCGTTCGTCTGGGGCACCACGTCGATGACGATCCGCCAGCGGGCGGTGCCCACCGAGCTCCAGGGTCGGGTCGGCTCGGTCAACCTGCTCGGCGTCTACGGCGGCCTGGTCGTGGGCGCCGGGATCGGTGGTGTGCTCGCGCAGCGCTGGGGCGTCACCGCGCCGTTCTGGTTCGCCTTCGTGGGCTCGGCCGTCTTCGTGGTGCTGATCTGGCGCCAGCTCAGCCACATCGCCCACTCGGACGACGAGCTGGCGGCTGAGCGGGGCTGAGCGGGCTGAGGTCCGGCGCTGCCAATGACCCGAACGGGCCATGGCTTTGCCGGCTGACGTCGAGTCTCGTGGGGCTCACCAATCCACGCTCCCTGGAGGAACCATGAAGGAAGCTGTCCGCACCGGTGTCGCCGGCGCCGTCGGCGCGATCGTCGCCGTAGCCCTGGTGGTGGGTTCGCCCGCACTCGCCGGTCAGGTCGAGAAGGCCCTGGCCAAGAACTCGGTCACCTCGAAGTCGATCAAGAACGGCACTATCAAGAACAAGGACCTCAACGCTGCGATCAACGCCTCGCTGGCCAAGGCCGACACCGCCCTGCAAAAGGTCCCGGCCAACTCCGTGACCGGCGCCGAGGTGAAGAACGGCTCGCTCACCGCCGCGGACGTCGCCGCGAGCTCCGGCGTGGTGACCCTCGACTTCCCGAACATGACCGTCGGCGGGGCCTGCTCCGCCTCGACTGCCATCGAGACCGGACGGACCGTGACCGGTGACTTCATCCTCGTGCGAGAGCCCGCCGACAGCGCCGGGAACCTCCAGTACTACGGTCGCGAGGACCTGGGCAGCGCCACCGCGATCGACATCGTCGTCTGCAACAACGGCAACTCCGCCTTCGACCCGCCGCCGACCGCGTTCAACTGGGCCGTCATCGCCCACTGAGGCACAGCGGCCGGCCGCTGCGGTGGCCGGCCGCTGATCCCTCCTCGGGCGGCGCGCTCGTCGGTGCGCGAGAGGATGGCGGCATGTACGTGCCGCGCTTCCACGCCCTCGACGACGCCGAGGCGATCCGCGCGATGGTGCGTGGCGTCGGCTCGGCCGAGCTGGTGACCGTCGGCGGGGACGGCTACCCGTTGGCCACCCGGCTCCCGGTCGTCTGGGACGAGCACGGCGGGCGCTTGGTCATGCACATGGCCCGGGCCAACCCGCACTGGCACTCAATCCCGCTCGACCACGAGATCCCCGCGCTCGCCGTCGTCACGGGCGCCGAGGCCTACGTCTCTCCGCGGTGGTACGCCACCAAGGCCGAGCACGGTCGAGTTGTGCCGACGTGGAACTACTCCGCGGTCCACCTCGCCGGACGGCTACGTCGTCACGACGACCCCGACTGGCTCCGCGCTGCGGTCACCCTGCTCACCGACCAGCACGAGTCGGGTCGGGGCGAGCCCTGGGCCGTGACCGACGCGCCCGCGGCGTACGTCGACAAGCAGCTCAAGGCGATCGTGGGCCTCGAGCTGACCATCGAGCGGGTAGAGGGCAAGGCCAAGCTCAGCCAGAACCGCTCCGAGGCCGATCGCGCCGGCGTCATTGCAGGGCTTCGGGCCGAGGGCGGCAGCCGCGAGCGGGTCGTCGCCGAGCAGATGGGGCTAGGAGACTAGAGAGCGAGCTCGGTGGTCACCTGATCCCAGACGTCACGCTCGGCGTGCTCGTCGAGGAAGGCCAGCGTGTCGGGGGAGAGGGTGCGCCGCTTCGGCGCGATCTTCTCGACGTAGGTCTGGTGCGCCCGGGCGAACGCCTCGTCGGTCAGGGGAGTTCGCGTGAGCCCGAGCCAGGCCAGGACCGCGCCGAGGCTCGCGCCCTCCGGGTCGGCGAAGAACCGGTCGTACTCCACGACGACGGCGCGGTCGGGACGCTGGCGCACCGCTCGCCGCACCCGGCGCAGCGAGCGGTTCCAGGCCGAGACCGCCTTGCGGGCGTCGGCGTCGGCCGACCAGCCCAGGTCGTCGGGGTCGGCGGCCCGGGCCTGCCAGCTGGCCGCCACCGGCTCGAGGTCGCGCACGATGCACACGAACCTGGCGTCGGGCAGGCTCTCCCACACGTGCTGCAGCCGGATCGCGACCATCTTGTCGCCCACGTAGCGCGCGGTCGGCCACTTGGCGCGCATGGCGTCGTAGTGCCCCGCCCACTCCGGTGCCTGCTCGGGCGTGAGGTTGGTGAGCTCGTCGCTGAAGTCGAAGAACCGCTGCTCGCTGAACAGGTCGGCCGTCACCGGCTGGTCGTCGCGCGGGTAGAGCCGCTTGTAGCGCTCGATGCCGAGGGCGATCTCGGGGTGCGTGACGAGCACCTCGGCCAGCGCGGTCGTCCCGGACCGACCGAGCCCGGCCACGAACAGGAGCGCGTGGTCGGGCACGGTCGGTGACTCTACGGCTTCCTCAGGCCAGCTCGGCGCCCTCCCTGGCTCGCTTGGGCAGCAGGAACGCGACGAGGAAGCTGACGGCGTAGCAGCCGATGCTCACCAGGGCGATGCCCTTGGTCGCCTCGACCCAGCCGTGGTCCGGCAACCACTGGAAGAAGACCGTGCCGATGATGGCCACGCCCAGCGCGCCGGAGAACTGCTGCGCGGCGTTGAGCACGCCCGAGCCCGTCCCGACCTCCTGGTCGCCGAGGTCGGCCAGGATGATGTCGAACAGCGGCGCGAAGATGGCGCCACTGCCGAGGCCGGTGACGAACAGTGCCGGGGCGAGGTCCCAGCCGCTGGCCGACATGCCGACGCGGTCGATCGTCCACCACAGGCCGAGCATGCCGAGCCCGATGACCAGCAGGCCGCCGTGCAGGACCTTGCGGCCGAACTTGGGGCCGAGCGCGGCACCCGAGCTGGCCGCACCGACCGCCAGCCCCAGCGCCAGCGGCGTCATCGCGACACCGGTGTGCATCGGGGTGAACCCGAGGCCGAGCTGGATGAACAGGTTGACGATGAGCATCACGCCGTTCATGGCCACGAAGAACGACGCGAGGAAGACCACGCCGGCCACGAAGCCGCGGTTGCCGAACAGCGAGCGCTCGATCACCGGGTGCGAGCTGCGGCGCTCGCTGACGACGAACGCCGCGAGCAGCACGGCAGCCGTGGCCATCATCAGGAAGCACCAGGCCGGCCAGCCGTGCTCGCGGCCCTGGACCAGCGGGTAGATGAGCAGGGCCGACGCGCCGGCGAGCAGCAGTGAGCCGAGCACGTCCAGCTTCTGCCCGCGGACGCGGGGGACCTGCGGCAGGTACTTGACCGACAGCGCGGTGCCGACCACGCCCACGGGGATGTTGATCAGGAAGATCAGCCGCCAGCCCGAGCCGAACAGGTCGGCGTCGATCAGGAAGCCGGCCAGGATCGGGCCGAGCACCGCGGCGAGCCCCATGATCGGCCCGAAGGGGATGAACGCCTTCTGCAGGTCGTCGGGGTGGAAGGACTGCTTCACCATCGCGAGTCCCTGCGGGATCATCACCGCCCCGAAGAGCCCCTGCAGGACCCGGAAGCCGATCAGGGCCCCGGCCGTGGGTGCCAGCCCCGAGAGCAGCGAGGCGATGGTGAACCCGGCCATGCCGACGATGAACATCTGGCGCCGGCCGACGAGGTCGCCAGCCCGGGCCGAGACGACTAGGCCGACGGCGAAGGAGAGCGTGTAGGCAGCGAGCACCCACTGGAGCGTGCTCTGGCTGCCGCCGAGGTCGGCCCGGATCGAGGGACCGGCGAGGTTGGCGATCGTGGCGTCGAGGAGGTCCATGACGTCGGCCGCGATGACCACGGCCATGACCATCCAGCGGTACTGGTAGCCGCGCGAGGCCGCGTCGGTCTCCGCGGCGGCGGGGGTGAGGGCGGACATGAGAGCTCCTGTGAGTCGTGGACGAACAACGTTCGAAACAGCGAACGCTGTTCTATCGTCGAACACTGTTCGTGTCAAGTACACTGTTCGACGTGGCCGAGGAGGATCGTCGTGAGCGAAGCTGGCGGGCCGGGCCGGTCCGGGTCAGGGTGACCCTCCCGCCCGGGCGCCCGGGCGCGCGGGAGCGCAAGGAGCCGCTGACCACCGAGCGGATCGTCGATGCCGCGTTCGCGCTGATGGCCCGCGACGGCTACGACAGCGTCTCGATGCGCTCGCTGGCCCGCGAGCTCGACACGGGCCCGGCCTCGCTCTACGCGCACATCGCCAACAAGGACGAGCTCGACCAGTACGTCGTCGACCGGATCTCCGCGATGCTCGAGGTCCCCGCACCGGATCCGGAGCGCTGGCAGGACCAGCTCAAGGAGGTGCTGCGCAACACGCTCCAGCTCTACCGCCAGCACCCGGGCGCGGCTCGCGCGGCGATGGGGACGATCCCCACCATGGAGGGCGGGCTCGGGGCCGCGGAGGGGATCATGGCGATCGCGCTGGCCGGAGGCGTCTCGCCGCAGGCGGCCGCCTGGTTCTGCGACCTCGCGGCGGCGTACGTCGGCGCCGTCGCCTACGAGGAGACCATCTGGATCGCCCGGCAGAACTCCACCGCCGCGGGAGAGGACCCCGACCACGAGGCGATCGACGACCAGCTGCGCGAGGTGATGGAGAGCATGGCGGACCGGTTCCCGCTCATGCACCGCTACGCCAAGGAGATGACCTCCGGCGACGGCGACGACCGGTTCGAGTTCGGCATCGACGTGCTGGTCAATGGGCTCGCGGCGGTATCCGAGACATACCGCTAGATCCCTGCTTGCGGTGTTGGATACCCCGGCGAGCTTCGGCCCCAGTCCGCGACGACAGCTCGCTGCGCTCGCGGCGCCTGGCTCGCTGGCGCTCGCTGCGGCGCAGTCGTCGCGGCCCTGGGGCCGATCGCCGGGCGCGCGGGCTTCGCCCGCGAAAGACGGCTCTTCTGACACATCCGTGGGTGGTCCGCGCGGCTGAGATGTGAGCACGCCGTTCCCCTTCTAGGTTTCTGAGCTGTCGAAGAACA
>Ga0268264_10000241_pt1 | contig 103608 bp, 94 predicted proteins | sample KBSSwiS32_FD_190357 | JGI IMG/M metagenome (GOLD analysis project Ga0268264, IMG submission 190357) | Switchgrass rhizosphere microbial communities from Kellogg Biological Station, Michigan, USA - KBS Switchgrass S3-2 (SPAdes) (version 2) | ecosystem: Host-associated > Plants > Roots >... | reverse complement strand
GAACTGCCTCCCAGGGATTCATCGTAATGGAATCCCGCGGCACCGCTCACGGTGGCGCTTAAAAACGTAGCGGATCCCATGTAATCGCCCCCGCCCGAGACGGTCAAAGCCCAGGCAGGGGCGTAATCGATACCGATAAAAGTGGCTCCCCCCGAGACGGTGTACTTGGGCGTGGTGTTAGTCGAAGGCGTGACGCCGTATATCTGCAAATAGGAGGCGTAGCCGTTTTCGTTGTCAAACGCACTGCCGGATACTGTGACGTCGCCATCGCAATAAAATGTGGCATGCACGCCTTTTTGTTGAAGAATATAGCCGCTGCCGGACGTGGTCGTCTTACCCTGCACCAAGATCTGGATGTAAACATCCGTGCCGGGGGTTGGATTTACGAGCGTCAAGACCTTTCCCGCGCTTACCGTCAAACTGCTGAGAACATAGCGCACCGGGTTCGCCTGCGTCCCGCCAGCGTTCAATGAAGCGGTTCCGTTGATGACAGTGGGGCTGGCAGCGACGCCGCTGGTCCAGATGGGGTCGCTCACAGGCGGAAGAGTGGTGGAAAAATTATTCAAAACACTCCCCGTGACACCGGTGGTATTTTGTATGGTTCCCGAATTTGACATTGCATTCCCCATGATCAAGGAACCCCTTAAATCTGAAAGATTGCCGCTGGAATTGCTCGCGACGTCGCCGTGGGATCCCCTTTTTGTCACGTCATACTGGCCATTTGTGGACATGGTCGTTTTGGATGAATTAAAACTGTCCGTATAAGCGCCGCCGCTGAAGGAAATCGTTTTCTGTACCGTCATCGGGCGGCCGAAAAGCGAAGCTTGCAGTGGCTTGGCCAGTATCTGGATGGTCCGGCTCATCTGCGGCAACGTCAATGAGCCACTGGTTGAATCCGTCCTTACGGACAATTTTCGCAGGAGGCTTCTGTGGTTTTTAGCGCCGGTCATGTCCAGAAGGGCGCTTTCGAACCCGGCGGTATAGTTCGACCCTGGAAGCTGCACGGTTCCTTTCGAAGTGATTCGCCACCATTTGTTGCCACCGCTGTCGCTCAATTTATTGTCCGCTGTAACCGTTACATAAGTCTGGTCGGTGGCCGTGGTGAACGGGAGTTTCTGGCTCAACTGGTAGGTTGTGCCACCCCCACTCGTCCCGGTTTTCACCCAAGGGCTCGCAAAACTATTGGTTCCGTTGATCTGGATCATCGCCAGTTCAGCGCCGGATTCCGCCGCCTGGAGCGCTTCCGACCAACACGAAGACTGCAAGCTGGCATGGTACCGCATCGACAGGTTGGTAAGCATCGATGCCGAGACAATGGCAAGAACGGCAAGCGTAAGCATGGCCAGTACCAAAGTGCTCCCGGCGTTGTTCGTTTTTTTCATATTAATAGGCAAGGTTATCGCGCAATGCCGCCGAGCTGCTGATCGTGGTGGAAACAGAGGATGCAGCCCAGTTATGGCGTGCGCTGAATTGTGGCGAGAAGGAAACGGTAAAATTGATCACGGTGGTCAATGCGATAAAATTGAGCTGGAAATCCGAAACACCGGAGGCAACGATGAGATAGCTCGTGCCACTGGTCGCAGGGGTGATCTGCTGGCGGATGATGTTTTGCCCGCTGAGATAATACGTGACCGCCAGCGTATTTGCAGTGGTTCCGTAATAACTGCTGCTGGTGCCGGTGAGATCCGGCGTGGCCAGTGTCCCGATTGCATTCCCCTGTGCATCGTAGGCATACGTATTTGTGCCGGAAGAAACATATTGGTCCGGGACAGTAAGCGCCAGGGTCTGGCTGCCGGATGGAAGTGTGGCGCTGGTTGCCCGCCGGATATCGCGCGTAATATAGTCAATGACCCGCTGCTGGTCCGCGAGCTGCTGGCTGAAGCTGTTGATGCCCGAGAAGGAACTCTGCAGCGACATGAACGCCATGATCAATGACAGGAACATGGCGCTGCTGACACCCAGTGCGACGATCATTTCCGCAAGAGTAAACCCACTGACAAATGCGATGTGTGTCCGTTTCATTGATTCTGCCCGGCAATTCCTTGTGAACTCACGATGATTGAACATTGCCGCTGGCGGGGTACCCCGTTGGAATCCGCCGTCCAAGTGCTTTTGAAATCGATTTGCAATGCGGTCTGACTGGATAATGTCCCGTTTCCAGAACCTGTTACGGTAACCGTGCCATCTGAATTTCGTTTCACTTCAATGGTGGAAGCGTCAAGAGCACCGGGATATCCGGAAGGCAATGGATAGCTGTTGACATCGATTGTCTCTGTAAATTGCCGCAAGGGTATCTGAGAAGGAATCGCCGCACCCAATGAATTAGTTCCACTAATATATGCAGGATCCGTGATTTGTGTGTATGTGGAATTGCGGATTTGCTCCACCCTCGTTTGTATTGTGTTTGAAACCACTGTATTCTCGCGACTGAATTTTAACATCGCCAGTCCCCGGCTATTTGCGTAATACATCTCGGCGAGGAACAGCACGACAATCACACTTGCGATCAATGCTTCCACCAAGGTTGCCCCCGACTGCATCGAACGGTTGCGAAACCTGGACGAGGTAGATGGAGGGGACTTTGAAAATGCGATGTTCATTGAAGATGCGAGTGTTCACTTTTGTAAAGACGCATATTTTAGGCCACATTGAGGGTTTTTATGCTAATAAGGTGATTCATATGATTAGATAATCCAATTACCGCCCTTAAACTTGCCTACCTTTTGTCCTTTAGCGTTGAAAGAACATCATAAAACCTACAACCAACGGCATTTGAAATGCTTTCGTTTCATTAAATGGCAAAGATTTTGAATTCTGTGATCGGAATCGATCTTGGCCGGCATGCTTTCAAATCAGTCCTTCTAAAAAGACGCGGCGACGGGAAACTGCAGCTCTGCAGGTACGCCGTGCGGGCCATAAAAATTGAGTCGGGAAGTGAGGAAGAGTTCGTTCATGAAATTTCGGCGCTTCTTGAACAAATGGGAGGGCGCTCAAAGGCGTGTGCCGTCGCATTCTCTCATATCGATGGAATTTTAAGGAACATCGAACAACCTTCGATACCGCGGGAGCTATTGCGGGACGCCTTGCGCTTCAACGGGATGACCCTGCTGAACCAGGACACCAAAAATTTTGTTTTCGATTGCCTGGCTGTGGAGCCCGGCGAAAAGCTGGAGTGCCCTGAAAAGGATGCCGTTTCCAAGGATCCGCCGAAGATCACCTACCTCGTTGGTGGAATCCCGCGCGAGCAGATTGAAGAGATGGAACAGAGTTTTGCTGCGGTCAACCAGCATGTAAGTTCCGTTCAGCTCGCACCGCTCTGTAATTTTAATGCTTTTGCGTTTTCGCGCAAGGAAGCTTTCGAGAAAGGGCCTTTTCTCCTCGTTGATATCGGTCACTCAACATCCACCATAGTTCTCGGGCGTCACCGGCAATTTCACGTGGTGCGGACGATCGATTATGGCGGGCAAAACTTTATAAATTCGATTATCCGTGCAGGCAACGGCAGGGCGGACCTGGCCCTGGGGCTGTTGGAAGACGAAGATTTCATGGTCGTCGAAATCGCCCGGCGTTCCCTGGTCGGGTTTGCAAGGGAAATCAGGAGCATCATCACGTACCTCCAAGGGAGCCATGACGAAAGCGTTACAGAGGTTTTCTTTTCAGGGGCCGCTGCAGAGTCGAAGAAAATCCTGGAGTTGCTTAGCGGGGAACTGTATCTCCCCTGCGTGGCGTGGGATCCTTCGTCACAATTTGAAATAGCTTTGCCGCCGGGTCAAAAGGCGGGTTTCGCGAAAGACATGACGAAGCTGAACATCGCTTGCGGCGCTGCTGCTTCCCTCCTGAGAAGCAATACCGGCGAGCCGGCGCTGTATCTTAATCTTTACGAAGAAAACGAGACGGAGCGGATAAGAAAAAAACGTGATCCTGTCAAAACCGGCATTGCGTTACTGGTTCTTCTGGTGGCCGGAATTTTCGTCCACTTCACATGGAAGTCGCAGGTTTTAAACCATGCCTCCGGAGAATTGATGGCATTGGAGACGGAATGGAAACACCTGGAACCAAAGGCGAAAGCCGCGGGGCTTCGCGAATCTGAGATGGAACGAAACGACAAGCTCACCAATGCCCTTGTCCATAGAATTGAAAACCGTTTTTACTGGGGAACGTTTCTGGATCAGGTCTTTCGAAACATTCCGCCCGACATTCAGATTAATGATATGGAGGCATCCGTAGTAAATACGGGCATAAAAAAAGCGTCGCTTTCCCTCAATGGCATGGCTGCGGGAAAGCAGCCGCGTGGTGATGCGGAAAATTTTCGCACCGGGTTTCAGAAGCAGCTTTCCAATCATTATCAGGAAATAAACTCCTCTTTCAGGTCGCTCGAGGACGGGCCTGTTTTGATAAGTTTTACTGCACCGAGTTCCCCAACGGCAATATTCGTGATTGACATGGACTTTATTTCGCCCGACCTCGCCCCGAGCGAACCGGTCAAAACGGCCAGATCTGTAAAAAAGTGAATTTTCAACAACAGAACGTTCAGAAGATTATTCTCGTCACGCTGCTTTTCGCGGGTGTCATTTACATTTATTTCGGCGTTTTGCTTCCTTCATTGAACAAGCGGGCAGAAAATATCCGCCAGGCGTGTGAAGAATTGCGCCCCCGGATTGCCGACGCAAAATCCCACATTAAAGGTGTCGCAATCCGTGAGGAAAAGGCTGGCATGACAGCGGCTACATTCGACCAAGTCAATGCCATGATGCCCCATGCAAGCCCGATCGCATGGGTGCCACCGCTATTGAAGGAGTTCTTTGACCGCCACGGCATAAAAAATTGTTCCGTGCGGATGATCGGCAAGAGAATCGATGCGGACATCCCGGGATATTATTCGGCAATATGGAATATCCATCTTCCGCAAGTGGAGGCAATTCAATTAGGGATTGCTCTCTCTGAACTGGAAAACCAACAGCCCCTTTTTGAAATCACGAGCGTGCAAATGGGAAACATGGGGCCGGACGTTGAAATTCAGAATGCGACCATAAACATTTTGACGATTGTTCGAGAGTAATTGGCTATCGCGCGAATGGCATCCGACCTCGTTTCCGAACATCGAACGCATCATTGAAATCAGACTCACCCGCAGAGCTGTAGGGAACTTCATTTTGCGGCAAAACACCGTTTAATTTTTTACGTTAGGGGCACGTGCGATTTTCACCAGCTCCTCAACCATGGGTGGGAACCAGCCGGTATCCCAACGATGCGGGAATGTGAGATCGCTGCGATAGACATGCGGGATGCCGGATGTTTGGAGCAGCGCCTCCATCTGCTTCACCTGCGGCGCCCAGTAAATCCCCAGCCCCAGCACGAGGCGCGGACGTTCTTTCAACCATGCTGCATTCTCCGCGGCCAGCTTCGTGGGCAGGCTCTGCTGCATCGCCTCCTTCGTCCCGAAGTTCGCACTCAGCCCCATCGGCCCCCAGTCCTTACCGTTGTTGTCGCCGTTGATCATGAAGGGCGCATCCCACCCCGCCGCGTAACCGAACACATCCGGATGCCGGAGCAGCAACGTGTAGGCGCCCCACGCCGACTTGCTGAACCCGATGAGCCACCGCCCCTCCTTCTCCTTCAGCGTCGGATATTTTGCATCGATAAAGGGCACCAGGCCCTTCACCATGTGATCCTCCTGCCGGAGCGTCGTCACCGTCGCATGGTTGCCGTACCACGGAGCCGCCTTGTTAAATGTCGGATAAACACAGATTACACCGTACTTGTTGGCGACGTCCGCCTTTTTAGCCTCCACCAATCCGTTCCCAAACTCGGATTTGGTTCCTCCCTCCACCGGCAGAATATAAAGCACAGGGTATTTCTTCGAGGCATCCAAATGATCCGGCAGGAGAATCTGAACAAGCGTCGGGCCGGCCTGATATTCCGTAGTCAGTGTGCATTCCATAAAGCCAGTTTTCGGGTTAAGTTCGGGGTTGTCCGCCGGAACAGCGTGTGCCGGGAGGAATATCGCCAAAACAATAATCACAACTTTTGTCATAGGCAAAGAATGCGCAGCACTGGAACGGAATTGCACCCGGCAAACTTCCCAACCCGGGCACCCGGTTGCAAGCCCGGACTGTGGTGTCCGGCTTTCGAGCCGGTTTTAAACAACAGTTTCGATCTCTTTGAACTTTTTTCGAGGGTTTGGATGAGGGGCGGTGTTTTACTCAACACGGACAATGATTGCCCGCTAATCAAACCCAAAAAGAAAGAAGTAAAAAATATGAAACTCACCCTCGCAACAATCGGCGCAACAGCCCTCCTCAGCATCGCTGCTTTCGCCGGCGAACTCGTTCCCGTGCAGGTCAACAACGGCCACGGCCAGTTCGTGACTCTCAACCGCAGCAGTGAAACGACCATCGCGCTCTCAAGCAACGGACGCGGAGCCGGCAAATGCAACGCCTGCAGCAAAGAATTGAAAGCCATCTCCCGCGCCGACGGCCACGGTGGAGCGACCATTATGCATCGCGCTGAATAATTAAGTCCAAATACAGGCAGGCGGGGCCGCAAGCCCCGCCTGTTCTTTATAAAATGAGGACTTCGACCCGATAAATTTTCCATCCAATGAAAGTAATCGTCCATTTCACCATTACCGTCTTATCTATCTGGATCCTGAATCCGTCCGCGCTGTTTGCAGCGGAGCTTTCCTCCGGCGACAAACAGTTTCTCACTGGCTACGAACAGGTGCGCACCGCCCTTGCCTCAGACGACCTGGGCGCTGCGCAAAAAACGGCAGCCCCCCTGGGCGAGCCGGGCGCGGCAATTGCAAACAGCAAATCCCTGGAAGAAGCGCGCACTGCGTTTGCCGCCCTCAGCGGAGATGCAATCAAACTGGCTGCGGGTCAACCCGGCTACTACGTGCTGCATTGCAGCATGGTGAACAAGGACTGGGTTCAGACTTCCAAGCAGCCTTCCAACCCCTTCGCGGGAAAGAGCATGGCCGCATGTGGGGTAGTAAAGCAGTAGCCCGATACAGCGCGCAAATTCAACCCGGAGATTCGACGGAAGGAGTCCTGCGGCTCTAGTCCTCGAAATGTCCGTTCATTGTCTTGAGCACTTCCTGGTAAGCCGGGTTTGCAAATTGATTGCGGTTTCATGCGGATCATTCCGCATGTCGAAAAGCATATCCCCCATGCTCCTAAAATCACGCTTAGAAGCCAAAATCTGCTACTCCGGGAAATGTCGGAATTTACTCTGTAACCGGCTCTGTCAAAACCCGGCAGCAGGGGGGTTTTGGATTGCCAATGTCCTCCCTGGCAGCTAATAAAACCCGGAACATTAGCCGGAGGCTGCCCCAATGATCAGAAAAATCCTACCCTCCGTGTTGCTGGCTGTGGTCTTCCTGGCCGGTTGCGCGACGCAGCAAAAGTGCCCGAAATCCAAAAAATGCAGCCGCGAGACCCCCGTGGGCAGCGTCCAGCATGTACGGACGACCGCCTACACCTGCACCGAGCCGGGCGGCTCACATAGTGCCAGCGGCACCCGCCTCTGCGCCACCAACAAGAAGGGGAAGGTGAAAAGCGCCGCTTCCGATTGGTCGCGCTTCCCGCTCGGCACGAAATTCCAGATTTTGAGCACAGGTGAGGTGTACGAAATCTGCGACTATGGGTCCGCGCTCGTCGGTCGTGACACGATTGATCTCTACAAAAGCTCGCGTCGCGAAATGAGGAGCTGGGGAGCGCGCTACGTGGACATCAAGATTTTGCATTGGGGTTCGCCCACCAAGAGCCTGCAGGTCCTTTCGCCGCGCAATACTCATCCTCATGTGCGCTCCATGGTCAGCGACCTGCGCCAGCAGACTTGATCCGCCTTTCCGGCATACGCTGCAATTCCCGCACTAATAGAGCCTTTCACCCGCCCGCATGCGGGAAACGGCCGGGTTGCCCCACTTTCCACTTTTACTTTCCGGCTGGCTCGCTACATCTGTTAATGAACCAAAATTCCTAATCCAAATCACCCATGAAAATCCTTGTCACCGGCGGCGCGGGCTACATCGGCAGCATCTGTGTCGAACAACTCATCAACCAGGGCCACGAAGTCACTGTATTCGATAATTTCACCGAGGGCCACCGCAAGGCCATCGACCCCCGGGCGGCGCTCATTACAGGCGATCTCCAGAACCGCTGTGACATTGAGGATGCATTGGAAAAAGTGCGCCCTGAGGCCGTGATGCACTTTGCCGCAAACGCCTTGGTGGGCGAATCGATGACGAATCCTTCCAAGTATTTCCGGAACAACGTCTATGGCGGCATCAACCTGCTCGACGCCATGGTTGCCGCGGGCACCAAGCGCTTCGTATTCTCATCCACCTGCGCGACATTCGGCCCGCCCGACCGCGTGCCGATCGACGAAACGCTCCCGCAGCGCCCGATCAACCCCTACGGGGAATCGAAGCTGATGTTTGAAAAAGTCCTGCGCTGGTACGACGAGATCCACGGCATCAAGTTCATCGCCCTCCGTTACTTCAATGCCGCAGGCGCATCAGGCGCTTTCGGCGAGGATCACCGCATCGAAACCCACCTGATCCCGAATATCCTGAAGGTCGCGCTCGGCCAGAAGGAAAACGTGCAGATTTTTGGCACGGATTACCCGACTCCCGATGGCACGTGCATCCGGGATTATATCCACATCATCGATCTCGCCCAGGCGCACATCCTCGCACTCGGCGTGAAAGAGAGCGCCTACTACAATCTCGGCACCGGCGGCGGCACCAGCGTACGCGAGGTGATCGCGGCCTGCGAGAAGGTCACCGGCAAAAAAATCCCCGTGGTCGAGCAACCACGCCGTGCGGGTGATCCGCCGCTGCTCATTGCCGCCTCCGGGAAAATCCAAAGCGAACTGGGGTGGAAACCAAAATTTCAGGAAATCGAAAAAATCGTTGAGAGCGCGTGGGCATGGCACGTGGCCAATCCCTTGGGCTATGGAGACTGATCCATTCCCTGGGAATCCCCATTTAATAAATAATTAAATTGTAACACATTCGCTCTTTCCTTTGCCCGCAAGCCATGGGAGAAAGCCAGCGTGAATGGGAATCAATCACTGAAATTTGAGGTTGTGATTGCCGGGGGTGGCTTCGCAGGGGTGTATTGCGCAAAATCGCTGGCAAAGGAACTGGGGCCTGCCAGCCGCACACGCATCGCGCTGGTTGCAGACCAGAATTTCATGGTGTTCCAGCCGATGCTCGCCGAGGTGTGCGGATCGTCCATCGCGCCCCGCCATATCGTCAACCCCATCCGCAGCATCTGCAAGGACGTCACGGTGCTGCGTGGCAACATCAAGTCGATCGACCTGCAAAGCCGGCAATTGTCGCTCGATGCGGGTGTTTTCACCCGCAATGCCGACATCCAATTCAGCCATCTCGTGCTTGCCCTTGGCGGAGTCGTGGATTTAAGCCGTGTGCCCGGCATGCCGGAGCATGCGTACCTGATGAAGAACGTGGGCGATGCGCTGGAACTGCGCAGCACGATAATCGACCGCTTTGAGGAGGCGAATTTCCAGCCTGACGCCGATGCCATGAAACGGCTGCTCACCTTTGTGGTGGTGGGAGGCGGTTATTCCGGCGTGGAAACCGCCGGCCAGATTTTCGACCTTATCCGGGGCATCAATAAGCTTTACCCGCGTATCGCCCGGTCGGACTACAAGGTGATCCTCGTTCACAGCGGCAATCATCTCCTGCCCGAGATCAGCGAGACGCTGGGTATCTATTGTGAGAAAAACATGCGGGAGCGGGGTATCGAGATCATCCTTAACTCGCGCGTCACCGCCATGACTGCGAGCAAGATTTTCCTGCAGGACGGCCGGGTGATCGAGAGCAACACAGTGGTCACCACGGTGGGCAACGCTCCCCACCCGCTCATTGTCGATCTTTGCAGGAAACACAACTTCGAGTCGTTCAAGGGACGCTTCGTCACGGATGAAAATCTGCGTGCGAAAAACCAGGACCGCATCTGGGTGGCCGGGGATTGCGCAGCGATCCCGCAGTTTGGAGGCAAGGAAGGGGAATACTGCCCGCCGACCGCCCAGTTTGCCTACCGCGAGGGCATCCTGCTGGGCAAAAACATCGCCCGCTGGCTCAGGAAACAGACCCTGAAGACATTCAAGTTCAAGGGGCTCGGTGAGCTGGCTTCCATCGGCCACCGCTCAGCAGTGGCAGAGATCTTCGGCATGAAATTCTCCGGGCTCATTGCATGGTTCATGTGGCGGACGATCTACCTCATGAAGCTGCCCGGCCTTGAGAAAAAGCTGCGTGTGATGATCGACTGGACGCTCGACCTTTTCTTCTCGCGTGACATCACGCTCATGCGGTCGAAGCCCACGGAAGTCCTCCAGGAGATGCACCTGGAAAAAGGGGACAGCCTTTTTCACTCAGGCGAGCCGGCGCTCTCATTCTACATCGTGAAATCGGGCCGTATTGATCTCACCGATGAAAACGGCCTGGTCAAATCCGTGGGCGCCGGGGAGCACTTCGGCGAACGCGCGCTGCTCAACGACCATGTCTGGCGTTTCAATGCTGTCGCCGCGGAGCCGAGCACCCTCGTCGCGCTGGATGCAAAGGTTTTTGAGAGCATTTCGTCGGCGAGCAATTCGATCCACAACTTCTTTGAAGCCTCGGCAGGCCAATACGCGACGCGCAAACAGGTGAAGGCCCTGGTCGCCACGATGCCGCCGGATGCACGCAATCTCAAAACCGCGGACCTGATGTCCACAAACATCATCTCCGTGCGCACCACGGCCAGCGTGGCGGAGACGCTCAAAACGTTTTCGGACTACTCCTTCCATTCCCTTCCGCTGCTGGACGAGGAGGACAAGGTGCTGGGGGTGGTCAGCGAGGGCGAATTGCTAGACGCAATCAAAAACGGGGCTGTCACACAGGGCACCCTGCTAAAGCAGATACAAATCACCCAGCTTCCCACAGTACGCCCGGAAACACCAATCCCCGAGGCTGTGGAACGGTTCTGCCGCAGCGGAAAGAACAAATTGCTGGTCGTGGATGGCGACGGGAAACTGCGCGGGGTGTTGACACCGATCGACCTGTTAAGCAGGCGGCAAAAAGGATAACCATCCGGATAATCAACCGGCACAAACGCCGTTTATTTTTGGTACGGCAAAACGGATTTCCCCGAAATCCCTCTCCAAACCGGTAACACGTGCGATAAATACCTTTCTTTTCACTTGGCAAGGCATCTACGGCTTGGCTACTTTCACCCCGCGCCAATGAAGAAGTGGTTGATTATCTCAGTGTTGCTTTTGCTTTGCCCTATATTGGCGAAGGCGCAACTCGGCAATTTTGGCGATACACCCGTTGAAATCAACGCCGATGAGACCCGTTTTGAGAACGGCCTTGCGATCGGTGAAAACAATGTGGTCATCCGGTACGGGACCACGACCATCTATTGCGATTACGCACAATACAGCCCCGACACTCGCGACGTGCTGGTGAAAGGCAATGTCCGCATCTATCGCGAGGACCATCTCATCGTCGGCGAGCGCGCTGTTTTCAATTTCGACACCAAGGTCCTGCGTGCCGCGGATTTTCGCGGTGAGGTTTATCCCTTCAAATTCACCGCTGAATCCATAGGCTCCATCGGCCCGAAGGCGTTTGAGGCCCACGATGCAATCATGACGACAAGCGACTCGTCAAAACCCGATTATTATATCAAGGCAAAGACCGTCCGCATCTACCAGCACGACCGCGTCGTTTTCAGCAATGTGCTGGTGTATGTCGGAAAGACGCCCGTTTTCTGGTATCCCTATCTCTATCAATCCTTGAGACGGGATTCGAGCTTCATCATGCGCCCGGGCTACGAAAGCGTGTGGGGTGCTTACCTCCTCACGCAATTCACATTCCCACTCGGCGACAATGCCATCGGAAAATTCCATCTCGATCTGCGCTCGCTCCGCGGTGCCGCCGTCGGGTTTGATTCCACATATAAATACGGGAAAAATGACGAAAGCTGGGGCAGATTCCTCACCTACTACGCGCACGACTCCGACCCGGAAAAAAACGAAACGAGCTATGTCCGCCAGGCCGTCGGCACAAACCGCTACCGCGTCACGCTCCAGCAGCGCGCTTTTTTCTCGGATGACATTTACGCAAACATCGACATCAACAAGTTCAGCGACGCCCTGTATTTGCAGGATTTTCTTCCGAGCCAGTTCCAAGTCGATCCCGAGCCGGACAACGTGGTTTCTCTAACGAAGTGGGATGAGGATTACACCATCACCGGCATCGTGCGCGCACAGTTGAACAACTTCTTTGAAAAGACAGAGCGGCTCCCCGAGTTCGCATTCGACCTGAAGCGCCAGCCATTTTTCGACACGCCGATATTCTACGAGGGAGAAGCAAGCGCGGGCCGGCTGAACCGTGATTTTCCAAGCACCTCCGGGTATCCCGATTACGGCACCACGAGAGCCGATGCATTCATCCAGTTCCTCTATCCCAAGACTTATTTCGGCTGGCTGTCGTTTGTCCCGCGGCTCGGCTTCCGGGGAACCTACTATTCCTCCACTGGTGACAGCGGAAACACCATCTTCGACACCTCATCCACCCCCGCTCTGGTCAATGGCGTTTCATACACAGCACCCCAGCGGCCGATCGTCAAGGGCGGAAGCACATTCCGTCCTGTTATCACTGCGGGATTCGAGTCGTCCTTCAAGCTTTCGCGTGTGTTTGACGATGTCGAGGCGCGCAAATTCGGTTTCGACGGCCTGCGCCACGTAGTGCAGCCTTATACTGATTTTTCCTATGTAAATACCGGTTACAACCCGGACAATATCCTCCAGTTCGACCGTATAAATCCTTCCACCCAGCTGGCCCCTCTGGATCTGTCGTCGTTCAACTCGACCGACGCGATCACCGACTGGACGATCTGGCGGTGGGGTGTTCGCAACCGCCTGGAAACCCGTCGTGACAACGAAACCTTCAGCTGGCTCGATCTTGACTCCTATGTCGATGTGAACCTTCAGGAACCGGCATATCCCGGCATCTCCTACCGGCAGGGCTCCATCTCCAACTTCTTCAACAACCTTCGCTGGAATCCCCTTCCGTGGTTCACCACCAGGCTCGATTCACAGGTACCCCTCAACAGCAAGGGTTTCACCGAGGTGGACGCGATCATGAGTTTCATGGTCAACCCCAACCTCAAGTTCGACGTCGGCAACCGCTACATCAATAATAACCCGTTTTTCGTCAATTCGAACCTCATCACCTTCGGCAGCTATTTCCGTCTCAACGACAACTGGGCACTCAGCTTCAATGAACAGTATGAGGTCCACGACCACACGCTGGAATACCAGACCTACCAGATCCACCGCGATCTTAGCAGCTGGGCGGCGGCGTTGGGCCTGGTGATCCGCGACAACCGGGTAAACGGTGCGGGATCGCTCGATTACGGCATCATGCTCACCTTTACCCTCAAGGATTTCCCCTCGATCAGCAGCCCGATCTCATTCGATCCGCAGTCGGCTGCGTCAGGAAAATAACCACACCTATTATATTTTATGGAGCTTTGTATCATTGGTTCTGGATATGTCGGTCTCGTCTCAGGCGCTTGTTTCGCCGAGGTGGGTCATCACGTGATTTGTGTCGATAACGATCAGCGCAAGATTGATGCGCTCCAAGCGGGAAAAATCCCAATCTATGAGCCCGGCCTCGAAGAACTGGTAACCCGCAATGTCAGCGCAAAACGGCTGCGTTTTACCAACTCCACCGAGGATGGCGTCCGCAACTCGCAGATTATTTTCATTGCCGTGCCGACACCTCCGCAGCCCGACGGCAGCGTCGACCTCAGTTTCATCGAGCGCGTCGCGAGGGAAATCTCCAACGTGCTCGTCCCGGGTGAATACCGCGTGGTGGTGGATAAATCGACCGTCCCGGTGAAAACAGGCGAGAAAGTCGCTGACACGATCCGTCGTTACAAAAAGGACGCCACATTCGACGTCGTTTCAAACCCGGAATTCCTGCGCGAAGGTTGCGCCGTACCCGATCTTATGAATCCGGATCGTGTCGTCATCGGTTCCTCCAGCCAGAAGGCCACGGATCTGATGAAAAAGGTTTACGAGCCGTTCAAGGCACCGATCCTGGTGACCGATGTGAACAGCGCGGAACTCATCAAGCATGCCGCAAACTCGTTCCTATCGCTCAAAATCAGCTACATCAACGCGGTCTCGGCCATTTGCGAGGCAGCCGGCGCTGATGTGGAACTGGTGGCGGACGGCATCGGCATGGACAAGCGCATTGGCAGGAACTTCCTGAACGCCGGCCTCGGCTACGGCGGTTCATGTTTCCCAAAGGACGTGAAGGCGTTCATCGCGATCAGCAAACAGCTTGGCACCCCCTTCAAACTCCTGGAGGAAGTTGAACGCATCAACGAAACCCAGCTTGCCCGGTTCATCGACAAAATCCGCGAAGCGCTCTGGGTGTTGAAAGACAAGAAAATCGCCGTATGGGGCCTGACCTTCAAGCCCGATACCGACGATGTTCGCAATTCCGTGGCAATCGAACTCGTGAACAAGATTGTCGCCGAGGGAGCCCATGTCACCGCCTACGATCCGAAAGGCGCGGAAAAGGCCATCGAGTGGAAACTCATCGATGGATCCAAAGTGAAAATCGCCGCCACCCCGCTTGAGGCGGTGGAAGGCGCCGAGGCGCTCATCCTCGCCACGGAATGGAAGGAATTTGCAAACCAGAATTTCGAGGAGGTCAAAAAGGCCATGCATACCCCGCTCGTGTTCGATGGGCGCAATCTTTTCAATCCCGAAACGATGCGGGAGCTCGGGTTCGATTATCATGGCGTCGGGCGGGGCGTTGCAGGAAAGTAACCGTTGCTTTGCCGCATCGCGGTCGCATGAATAATTACGCTGGCAAGCGTCCTTATTTCTGCGAAATTATGCGCGGATCGTTTCTTTTATGCCGCGCGCCAATCCACGAGCAGTCTGCATCCAGGCGTTGAGCCGATGGGAATCGGAGGGGAAGTTCGCGGATGAATTGCTGCACGAATCCTTTGCATCCTCGGATCTCTCCACGCTTGACCGCGCATTTCTCACCGAGGCGTTCTACGGCATTGTACGGAATCTGAGCAGGTTGGATTTCATCATCTCCCGGTTTCGCAACGAGCCGCTGGACAAGTCCACACGGCAGGTTTTGCGGCTGGGTTTCTACCAGATTTTCAACATGCGTGTCCCGCACCACGCCGCTGTCAACGAAACGGTGAACCTCGCGGGAAAGGCGCGCGGCCTGGTGAATGCACTGCTCCGGCGCGGCATCCGCGAGCATGAGGATATTGAACGTTCGATCGAGAAATCGTCGCCCGCGATCCGATTCTCGCATCCGGAATTTTTAATCGATCGCTGGCACAGGCATTTCGGCGAGGATAAAATGCAGTCGCTTTGCCATTGGAACAACGGCAGTGCGGAGGTCTACGTGCGAGCCAATGGCCTGAAAGTGACAACAGGTGAACTGTTGCGCACTACGGAAGGCGCGGAGGTCTCGGAAGTCCATCCCCTGGCGATCAAAGTCAGGCAGGTTCCCTATCCATGGATCATTCACGGCCTTTGCTATGTGCAGGATCCGAGTACATTGCTCTCGTGCGATCTCCTGGATCCCAAGCCGGGCGAAGACATCCTCGACGCCTGTGCCGCGCCCGGCGGCAAAACAACCTATCTTGCGCAGTTGATGGGGAATGAAGGAAATATCGCCGCGTGCGATACTTCGCCGCACCGGTTAAGACGCCTCCAGGAAAATCTTGATCGCCTGGGTGCGACATGCGCAAAAGTTTTCCAGACCGACTGGCTCAAGGGGACCTCTCCTTTCAAGCCGCAGAGTTTCGATCGCATCCTGCTGGACGCGCCTTGCAGCAACACGGGTGTGATCCGGCGCCGTGTGGATGTCCGGTGGCGGCTCACACCGGAGGATTTTCCGCGCATGCACGAAAAACAATTCTCCATCCTTCAAACTCTGGTGCCGCTGCTGAAAAAGGGAGGCACGCTCGTCTACAGTTCGTGCAGCATTGAGCCCGAGGAAAATGAAAGGCTCATCGAACGGGTTGGTGCGGAACTGCCTGCCCTGCGTTTTGTTGAATCGCGGCAGACGCTCCCCTTCCGCGATCAAATTGACGGCGCCTTCGCGGCAAAATTCACCGCGATATAAACACGGGGGCTGCCGCCCTTACCCACAAACTTCCTCCATGGCTTTTCCAATAGCCGTGACCGCCATGCCGAGTTGTGCTTCTGTGATGCAATAAGGCGGAATCAACGCAATGACGTCCCGAATGGGACGAGTGAGTAGACCGTGACGCCGCGCAGCCATGCAAACTTGCGCGCCGGTTTGCAACAATGGATCAAACGGCGTTTCCCCGTTGCGCTTCAGCTCAATTCCCGCGATGAAGCCGCACTGGCGCACTTCGCCCACATTTCGCATGGCGGCAATGGGCTCAAGCAGCCGGGACAGGGCTCTGATTCTTGGTTGCAAACCTGCGATTATATTTCCCTCGCGGAAAATTTCAAAGTTAGCGAGAGCGGCAGCGCAACCAAGCTGATTCGCAGTATAGCTATGACCGTAATACAGCGTTTTCTGTTCCGCGTAAGTACCAAGGAATGCTGAGAAAATCTCCTCGGTCGTCAAAGTCGCGGCGAGCGGCATGTAACCGCCGGTCAATCCCTTGGCCAGGGCGATGAAATCCGGAATCACACTTTCCTGTTCGCATGCAAACATGGTGCCGGTGCGCCCGAAACCGGTCATCACCTCGTCGGCAATCAGCAGCACGCCGTGGGTATCACACCACTGCCGCAATGCCGCCAGCATCCCGCACGGCCAGAGACGCATGCCTGCCGCCCCCTGGATCAACGGCTCGATGACGACTGCCGCCAGCGACCCCGGATCGATTTTACTGCCATCAAGTTCCTCGATATTGGAAACATGCTCCACTGGAAACTGCCATGCGGCGAACCGGTCGTGAAATATCTTCACTCCCCCAAGGCTGGCCGCACCCATGGTGTCGCCGTGGTACGCGTTCGTGAATGCAAGAAAGCGTTTCCGCTCCGGACTACCCTTTAACTGCCAGTATTGAGCAGCCATCTTGAGCGCGACCTCGATTGCGGTCGAGCCGTCGTCCGAATAAAAAACACGCGTCAATGTGCCATCCGAAAAAAGTTTCACCAACTCTTCGGCGAGTTGGATCGCCGGGGGATTCGTGAAGCCGAGAAATGAGGTGTGCGCAACCCGGTCAAGCTGAGCGCGGATCGCAGCGTTGATTTTCGGGTGGTTGTGCCCGTGGAGATTTGTCCAGATCGAGGAATTGCCGTCGATATATTCGCGCCCCTCGCTATCGCGCAGCAACGCCCCGTCGCCTTCCACCAGCACCAGCGGCTGATGCTCCGGCGCGCACCACTCGCTCATTTGCGTGAATGGATGCCAGAGATGCTTCTTGTCCACCCCGACCAGCCGCTCCGTGCTCCACGCGCTCATTCTCCGCTTCTGTCCTCGATCATTTTTTCAATGAGCACCACGTCCTCGTATGCCGCGCGACGCCTCTGGTATTTGCGAAATAGCACGTCTCGCAATTCCTTCAAGTCCTCGATCAGCGGCACTTTATAATACGTCCATTGCTCCTCGTGTTTCAGCTTCGCCTGGATGCTCCAGACGCCGCCAAACTTGATGGCACGCACCTCGCGTTTTTCACCCTCCGCGGTTATCTCTTTCCAAATATGCTGGTTGTGCATTAAAATGATCGTAGTCGAATGAACTCCCGATGAAAAGAAAAGCTGTGAAATCGCGCTTCGTTGGTGACAATCCCGGAAACTTCCAGCCATGAAATTTGTGAACTTTTTCCTGTTTCTTGCACTGGCCCTTTGCAGCACCAGCCACGCCCAGCTCAAATGGGAAAAACGCAACCTCGAATTCCATCCCTCCGTGTCGGACACACAGGTTGTGGCCGAATTTCCATTCGCGAATATCGGAAAGAAACCCGTAAAAATAAAAGATCTGAAGACTTCATGCGGCTGCACCACGGCAACGCTGGATAAAGAGATCTATGCCCCCGGTGAAAAAGGAAAAATCACGGCAATCTTTGAAATCGGGGGGCGCACCGGTGTTCAGGACAAACATGTCTATGTCACCAGTGATGACCGGAAGGAACCGGAACTGGTGCTCGGTTTCAAAGCCACAATCCCGAAGATCCTCGACGTTGACCCGATTTTCATCAATTGGACCAAGGATGATGGATTGAAGCCGAGGACGGTGAATATAAAAGTACTGGGCGATTTTCCCGTCCACCATCTTGAAGTCACCTCCACGAGCCCCGATATGGCTTTCGAGGTAAAACACACAGAGGGCAGCCGTGTTTTCCAGATCATCCTGACACCGCACCAGACGAAGGATGGAATCAGCGCGGGAATTGAGATTAACCCCGATTTTCCGAAGAATCCCCCGAAATATTTCCACGTTTACACCCGCGTGGATAATTAATCCGGACAGGCTCTTTTCCGCGCATGAGAATCATCCAGGCGTTGCGGCAATCCTGTGAAGCGGTCTTCACGCTGCTTTACCCTCCCCACTGCGTAATGTGCGGCACGGACCTGGATACCGGCCAATACCTCTGCGAAACCTGTAAAAATGCAGCAAGGCGAATCCGTGCGCCCTTCTGCAAAATATGCTCGCAGCCCTTCGACGGTGCGATTACCGGGGAATTTGCCTGCGCCAACTGCGCCCAGCGCCATTTCCATTTCGAGCATGCGGTGACATGCTACCGCAGCAAAGGCGTAGTACGGGAACTGCTCCACCGGTTCAAATACGGCCACGAATACTATCTGCGGCATCCACTTGGCGCATGGCTCATGGAAGGGCTTGATGACGCCCGGATAACCGCGCATCCGTTCGATTTTATAGTCCCGGTGCCACTTCATCCGACCAAGGAGCGCGAGCGACGGTACAACCAGGCCAGGGCGCTGGCGGAGATTCTGAGCCGGCGAACCGGTATCCCTTTGCTGGACTGCCTGAAACGCGTCCGCCGGACGCCGACACAGACAAGATTCGACCGCGCGGAGCGCATGGAAAACTTGCTTAATGCCTTCAAGATGCGCAAGATTAAGGAAGTGCAAGGCAAAGAGCTTATATTAGTCGACGATGTATTCACCACGGGATCGACCGTGAACGAATGCGCCCGGGTTCTGAAGGATTCCGGCGCCGGTTCCGTCCGTGTGCTCACCGTTGCACGAGGCTGATTCCTAATTCGATTTCCATGGGTATTTTCAAAAAACGCGATCTCAATCTCGACCCTCCAAAGAGGAGGGACATGCCGTCCGGTCTCTGGGAAAAATGCCCCTCCTGCGGCGAAGTCATCCATAACTTGGAATTGACGCAAAACCAGCGTGTCTGCCCGAAATGCGATCATCATTTCTTCATCATTGCAAAGGAGCGCCTCGCCGCGTTTCTCGATCCTGATTCCTTCCAGGAGATGGATACTGGTTTGTGGCCGGTTGACGTCTTGAAATTCAAGGGGCCCAAGGCTTACTCCGACAGCCTGAAAAAATACCAGAAGTCCACCGGTTTGCCGGATGCGGTCATTTCCGGAACAGGCATGCTGGAAGGTAAAAAAATCTCCGTGGCTGCCATGGATTTCCGTTTTCTAGCGGCCAGCATGGGCGCAGTTGTCGGTGAAAAAATCACGCGCACCATCGAACGCGGTACAAAGGAAAAAACTCCCGTGGTTGTTTTCTCCGCAGCGGGAGGCGCACGGGTGCACGAAGGCCTCGTCGGCCTGATGCAGATGGCCAAGACGAGCGGCGCTCTTGCACGACACGCGCAAGCAGGGCTTCCGTTCATCTCAGTGCTCACCCACCCCACCACCGGCGGTGTCACAGCCAGCTTCGCCACATTGGGAGACCTGATCATCGCAGAGCCAAAATGCATGATCGGCTTCGCAGGCCCCCGGGTCATCCGCGAAACCACCCACCAGGATTTGCCGCCCGGCTTCCAGACTGCGGAATTCCTGGAAGAGCACGGCCTCATCGACACGATCGTGCATCGTAAGAAGATGCGTTCCACTCTCGCCAGTATCCTCAATTACCTTTCACCTGGAAAGTGAACTACACGCAGGCGCTCGCCTGGCTTTACGACACGCAGCATCGCGGCATAAAGCTCGGGCTCGAACAAATCCGGCGGTTGCTCGACGAGCTCGGCTTCAGCGGAAAGCAGCAGCGTTTTATCCATGTCGCCGGCACGAACGGGAAAGGGTCCGTCTGCGCGATGCTCGACGTCATCTGTCGTGCGCAGGGGATCAGGACCGGGCTGTACACCTCCCCTCATCTCGTCAGCTTCTGCGAACGCATCACGTTGGATGGTAGGATGATTAGTGAGGAGGAAGTCACAGCGGGCCTCACACGTATCCGTGAAATCATCCAGGATTGGGAGACGCATCCCACTTTCTTCGAAATCACCACTGCCCTGGCTCTCGACTATTTTCAGCGCATGGATACCGATATCGTCGTGCTTGAGACCGGACTCGGCGGAAGGCTCGATTCCACGAATGTCGTGCATCCCCTCGTCTCCGTGCTTACGCCCATAGATCTCGATCACGAATCGTGGCTCGGCTTAACGCTGTCGCTGATTGCCTCGGAAAAGGCCGGCATCATCAAACCAAGCAGGCCAGTGGTCTCCGCTCCGCAGCACGAGAAGGTTGCCACAATCTTCCGCAAAACGGCAGCCGCGAATAACGCGCCAATTAAATTTGTCACAGAGCCCCTGGCAAACCACAAAATCAACCTCGCCGGCAGCCACCAAAAACTCAATGCCGCCCTCGCCGTTGCCTCGTTGCGCACCGCCGGCATCGAAGTTTCGCAAGACGCAATCCGCGAGGGCCTGGCAAACGTGGTCTGGCACGGCCGTTTTCAGGCGATCCGGGACAACATTATCCTCGATGGCGCGCACAACGAGGCCGCGGCGAGACGTCTTGCGCTTACCTGGCACGAAGTCTTCGGTGAAACGTATCCCGTGATTATCCTCGGAGTGCTTAAGGACAAGGATATGGCTGCGATTTGTCGTGCACTGATACCGCTGGCATCCGCATTCGTCGTTATGCCCGTGCATAGCCAGCGCACTTCCACACCTGAGGACCTTTACGCAATCATCCGCAGCATCAATGCCGGGATTCCATGCAGTATTGCAGAGGATCTCCCGCAAGCGTTGGAAATCGCAAATCCTGCTGAAAATCGCATTTTGATCACAGGATCCCTTTTCCTCGTGGGACAGGCGCTCTCCCATTTCGATCCCGCCGCGCCCAAACCGCGGATTACCCTGCAGTAACCTTACTTCCCACCGCGAAGTGACTTGATCGCCGCCGCCATGTCTTTCGCACCGAAGACCGATGTCCCAGCCACGAGGACATTTGCGCCGCTTTGGATGCTGATGGGCGCTGTTTTTTCAGTAATGCCTCCATCCACTTCGATGTGATAGCCGAGACCGTGCTTGCCACGATATTCGGCGGCGGCGCGCACCTTCTCCATCATCTCCTCCATGAAGGGCTGTCCGCCGAAACCGGGTTCCACGGTCATCACGAGCAGCAAATCAATCTGGTCGAGATAGGGAACTATTTTTTCAAACGGCGTGGCGGGACGGAGTGAGAGGCCGGCGGCGCAACCCGCCTCGCGGATACCCCGCAATGTCTTTGCCACATCATGATCGGCTTCAACGTGCACAGTGATATTAGTCGCACTGCGCGTAAAGCGGCTGAAATAATGATCCGGGCGATCGATCATGAGATGTACATCCACAGGCAGTGCTGACGCCTTGTGAACAGCATCGACCACGGCGGGCCCGAAAGAAATATTGTCGACGAAATGCCCGTCCATCACATCCAGATGCAGCCAGTCGGAACCCGATATCTCCGCGCGGCCGGCTTCGCCACGCAAATCGCCGAAATTACTGGCAAGGACGGATGCTGCCACGATGATTTTTTCCGGATTCATGCGAGATTCGTTTTGCACAACGAATATAATATCAACCCAGCAATTCCGGGTAGTGGCTTTTGGCGATTTCCTCGCATTTTGCGAGAATCAGGTCGGCGGAATCGAGCTGCATCACTTCCTCCACAAGCTTCAGGCAGATGCCCACATCGAGCGATTGCACGGCGCGCTTCACACGTGGCACCAGCGCCGCCCCGGTGCTCAATTCATCCACGCCCAGCCCGATGAGCAGGGGCGTGAGCATGATTTCACCCGCCATCTCCCCACAAACTCCGACCCACAGGTTGTGCGCGTGCGCGGCGTCCACCACCTGTTTGATCAGCCGGACGATTGCGGGATGCGTCGGCTCATACAAATAGGCGACGCGTTCATTCACGCGATCCACGGCAATGGTGTATTGGATGAGATCGTTGGTGCCGATGCTGAAAAAGTCGACGTCCTTTGCGAGTAGGTCGGCCACGATTGCCGCGCTGGGAATCTCTATCATCGCTCCCACTTCCATATCTGCGTTGAAGGGCAGCCCTTCCTTGCGCAATTCCTCGCGGCATTCCTCGAGGATCTCATTTGCACGCTTCAACTCCTGCATGCCGGAGATCATCGGATACATGAGGCGGATGTTGCCCACAGCGCTCGCGCGGAGGATTGCCCTGAGCTGCACTTTGAAAATATCCGTGCGCTCAAGACAGAACCGGATCGCCCGCCAGCCAAGGAACGGGTTCAATTCCTCCGGCAATTGGAGTGCGCTCATGAATTTGTCGCCGCCAAGGTCGAGTGTGCGGATGATCACGGAATGTGGCAGCACGTCCTGCGCAACTTTTTGATAAGTCTGGAATTGCTCTTCCTCGGTGGGCAGTTCCGACTTGTTCAAGTAGAAAAATTCCGTGCGGTACAGCCCCACTCCCTCCGCGCCGCTTTTTTTGACCAGTTCCACATCCTCAGGGAGCTCGATGTTCGCCGAGAGAATGACATGGCGTCCATCCACTGTGGTCGATGCCGTTTCACGCAACCCGGTCAGTTGCTCCTCGACCTGTCCCTGCTTGAATTCCAGCTCGCCGTATTCCCACAGCGTCTGGTCGGTTGGGTTCAGAATGAGGAGGCCGTTATAGCCGTCGAGCAACACCTGGTCACCGGAGGTGAGCGTCGTGCTGATATCGTGCAAGCCGACGATCGCGGGGATGGAAAGCGATCTTGCCATGATTGCTGTGTGCGACGTCTTGCTGCCCACATCGGTCACAAAGCCCAGCACGAGTGTCCTGTTCAACTGCGCTGTGTCCGATGGCGTAAGATTATGCGACACCAGGATGTGAGGCGTCGTCATGCTGGAAAGCGTATGCCCGGATTTCCCCATGAGGTTGTGAATCACGCGCCGGGTAACGTCATGGATATCCAGCGCACGCTCCCGGAGATACGGATCGTCGATCTCGCTCAACGTCTTGGAGTAACGGCTGGCAACCTTCTGGAAAACATGCTCGATATTGGTCTTCTCGCGCGTGAGTGTGCGCAGGACCTCGTCGATGAGAGTGCGATCCTCCACCACGAGCAGGTGGGCGTCGAAAATGCCGGCATCCTTGGACCCAATGGCTTCCGCAATTCGTTGCTGCATCTCCAGAATCTGAGCGCGAGTGGCCATGAGCGCCGCTTCAAAACGGGCGATCTCCGCGGGAAATTCACTTTCCGAGATGTGCCGCAGGGGCGGTTCTTCATCCTCGGGACGGTGGACAAAAACACTGCCACGGGCGATGCCGGGCGATACGCCGACCCCGTGAAAACGTTTTTCAGTGCGTTCCTGATTTTCGCTCATTCGAATGAGCTGGAACAAATCTCAGACCGGTCATGAAAGTCAATCCTCATCGAACCGCCTTTGGATTAAGTTATCAATTTCTTCCAAAGCTTTTTCCGCATCGCTTCCCTCGCACGTGATGCGCAATTTCGATCCCTGGCCGGCGGCCAGCATCATCAGACCCATGATGCTCTTGCCATTCACCTGCTCGCCATCCTTCTCGACCCAGATGTCGGCCTTGTGACGGGTGCAGACTTTCACGAACATTGCAGAGGGGCGGGCGTGGAGACCGAGCCGGTTGATGATGGTCAACTCCTTCGTGATCTTATTGGCACTTTCACTTGATGTCTTGCGGCTGAGAAGTCCCATCATGTCTCCTTTTTCTGCATCAATTTCAATAATCTCTGGTTAAATTCCACTGCGCTATTCTGCCCGGTGCTCTTCAGTTTCTGGTCCAGCGCGGCCACTTCCACAAGCCGGGCCAGATCACGTCCCGTTCGCACCGGAATGGTAACGTGGGGCACAAGAATATCCAGTATTTCGTAATATTCCTGCTCCAACCCGATTCTATCCACCTCTTCAAGTTCTTGCCAATCTTTTAATGAAACGACCATGTCCAACCGTTTGTCCGACCGGACACTGCCTATGCCAAAAATTGAGGTAACGTTGATGATCCCCAAACCCCGCACCTCCATATGGTGCCGGGTCAAATCCGGCGATGTTCCGACCAGTTCACGCCCCTCTATGGCCCTGAAACGGGTCACATCGTCACTCACCAGGCTGTGCCCGCGCTCAATGAGGCCGAGCACGCATTCACTCTTTCCGATACCGCTTGACCCCCGGATGAGCGTTCCCACCCCCATGATGTCCACCATGCTGCCGTACTCGCTGCGTGTGGGCGAAAAATCGAACTCCAAGGCGATGGTGGCGGCGTTGATGAATTTCATCGTGATCATCGGTGTCCGGAACACCGCAATACCTGCCTCCTCAGCCGCGGCGATCAAGGATTTTGGCGGTTTTCCATTGCGCGCAATGATGATGCAGGGGATCGATTGCGCGCAAATGGCCTTGGTTCGCTCACTGACCTCGGATTCCGGAAGGCTTTTCAGGTAAGAAAGCTCGGCACTGCCGAAAACCTGGATCCGCTTCGCTGCGAAGTAGTTAAAAAAACCGGAAAGCGCCAGTCCCGGCCGGTTGATGGTAGGCTCGCGAATGCGCCGGTCAAACCCGGCCGCGGACCCGAGCAGCTTGAGCTCAAGCGACTCGGAATGCCGCGTGTAGAACTCTCCGACGCTGACCACGGGGAATTTTGATTTCGGAGGGTTCATCGGGCCACTTTCTCAAGCAAAAGTAGGCTCTATGAGGCCGTAATCGGCGCTTTTGCGGCGGTAAAGCACATTCACCTTCTCGGTCTTGGCATTGAGGAACACCACGAACTGCCGGCTGGACATCTCAAGTTGCAACACGGCCTCGTCCACAAACATCGGCTTCACGGGATATTTCTCCGTGTGGATCACAGAAGGCTCGCTCTCCTCGTGATCATCGAACCCCTCGACGCTGAGCACCTGCTCCTCGAAGTGCTGCACCTTCTGCTTGCGGGGACGGTGCTGACGCATGATTTTTGTCTTGTACTTGCGCATTTGCTGCGCGATCTTGGCGATCACCTGGTCGATCGAGCCATACATGTCGCTCGTCTCGGCGCTGGCCTCGATCGTGATGTGATTCGTGCAAATAAGCACGACTTCGGCATTGTGCCGGTATTTCTCCACGTCGAGGATCACGTGCGCCTCGATGATTTTCGGGTAATCGAGATGCAGTCCCTCTATTTTCTTCTCGGCGTAATCCTTGATTGCGTCGGTGATGCTGACGTGACGTCCCGTGACCTTGATTGGCAGATTTACATTGGCTACTTGCATGCTATTTCTCCTTCCGGTTTGTTTACATTTTAAATCGTTCGCCGAGATAGAACTGGCGGCTGATCGGGTCGTTGATCAAAAAGTCCTTCGGCCCCTCGCTGAGCACCTTTCCCTCGTGGATCAAGTATGCGCGATCCACGATTGAAAGCGTCTCTCGCACATTATGGTCGGTGATCAAAATACCAAGCCCGGTCGCGCGCAGATTCACGATGATCTGCTGCACATCGTATACCGCGATCGGATCCACGCCACTGAACGGTTCGTCCAGCATCAGGAGGCTTGGTTCCGTCACCAGCGAGCGGGCAATGGTAAGCCTGCGTTTCTCACCGCCACTGAGCGTGAGCGCCTGCTGCTTCGCGACATGCTCGATGCCGAATTGAGAGAGCAATTCCTCGCAACGGGTCTTGCGCTGGCTCCTGTTCATCGCCGTGGTCTCGAGGATCGCCATGATGTTCTGCTCAACCGTCAGTTTGCGGAAGATCGATTCCTCCTGCGGAAGGTATCCCATGCCCATACGCGCGCGTTGATGCATGGGGTAATCCGTGACATCCTTGCCTTCAAACAATACGCGCCCGCTGTTTGGCCTCACCAAGCCGACGATCATGTAGAAACTCGTGGTTTTACCGGCGCCGTTCGGCCCCAGGAGGCCGACGATTTCCCCGTGGCGCAAATTGATGTCGATGCCGTTTACCACGGCGCGACCACCGTAGATTTTTACGAGCTTGTCCGTCTCAAGAATGGTCTTGCCCTGCGCCGTTGCCGGAGGGGGCGCAAGCGGCTTTACTTCGAGGTTACTCACTTCGCCTCCATGTTTTTACCAGGCCCTGGGTCACTGATGTTAACCTTGTGCGCGCCGTCAATTTTCATCCTGCCATCCCGGAAAAGATGAATCACTGTGGATTCCTCCGTGGAAACGATGGTGTTGATTCCTTGTTGAACCTGAGGCCAGCCGGATAAAATCGCCTCTCCATTGATTGCATTATACTCCACCTTTGCCCCCTTGCCAACGTAATGCACGGGAGCACCGCCATTTGCATCCGGCCGGTCGCTTACAACCACTACATTTCCCTCGGCAATGGCCTTTTCAAGGCCGCCTGAACCCTGGGAACCGGGCTTGACGGTGTCCGGCTTCGGGGAGGAGATCACAGGCTTTGGTTTTTCACCGGGCTTCGCGTCTTCACCCTGCTTTTTGAAATAAACGGTGAGCTTGTCCGCATTCAGCGTGAACTGCGGATCCTTGATGAATACCTCGCCCATGAATACAGCCATCCGCGTTTTTCCGTCGAACGATGCCTCCTTGGTTGCAGTGATGACTGTCGGTTCTTTCTGGGTTGGAACCGACGTTTTGGAGGATTTGTCCGGAGTTTTTTCAGGCGCCGACATGGCGTCGATCTTCTTGAATAAATCCAGGTCGCTCTGGGCACCCTGCGCCAGCGCGGCTGAAATCCCAACCGTCCAAACCACACTGAAAATTCCCAGGTATTTTTTCATTTGTGCTCCTGTTTTTCTGTATCGCCAAAATTATAAATAATCATTTTCACTTTGCCCGTGACCTTTCCCTGCCTGGCCGTTGTGTCCAGTTGCAAGGTTTCCCCGACGAGCGAAAAATCGTTCCGCCTCACCAGGAAAGACTGGCGGGAGGTGACAATCCGGGTGTTCAGGTCGAGGATTGAAAGCGGTAGCAGCACAGTCATCTCGGGCTTGCCCTCTTCGTCGTACGTCTCGACCCGCGCGTTGGTCATCTGCATGTGAATCGGATCCGCCCGGTACATTACATCCACGTTGAAAAACATCCTCAATTTTCCGTTTTCGATGTAAGGAAATTTCACCCCGGTTGCGCTCTGTTTTTCCGGGATCGGAACATTCAGCGCGAGGGACTTCGCGGTACCACTGGTGGCCGGGGTCTGTGCGAATGCCGCGCATGAAAAAATAATGACGGTTACCGCGCCCGAAAAGCAGGCGAAATGTTTAACGAACCGTCTCATGGATGTGCTTCAATTGTTTCAACAATCCGGGCAACTTGGCCAGAGGAATTTGATTCGGCCCGTCCGAAAGCGCCCTCGCGGGATTCTCGTGCGTCTCGATGAAAACACCATCGCATCCCGCAGCCACCGCGGCGCGGGCCAGGACGGGCGCAAGAATTCCGTCGCCAGATGTGGTCGTGCCTCCGCCACCCGGACGTTGCACGGAATGGGTGGCATCGAATACCGCGAGGTAGCCTGCTTCCCGAATCCAGTACAAAGAGCGCATGTCGGCCACCAGATTATTATATCCGAAACTCGCCCCTCGTTCCGTAAAAAAGAATTTTTTGCAGCCGAATTTTTTCAATTTGTCAGCCACGTTCTTCAAGTCCCACGGAGCCAGAAACTGGCCCTTCTTCACGTTTACCACGCGCCCTGTTTCCGCAGCTGCACGGATCAGATCCGTCTGCCGGCATAGAAACGCGGGAATTTGCAGCACGTCGATATATTCACCCGCGATCCCGGCTTCCTCCGCCGTATGGATGTCCGTGGTCACGGGCACCTTCAGTTCAGCGCCAATTGACGCGAGGATTTCACACCCGGCACGCGGATCCATGCCACGATACGATGCCGCCGAAGTCCGGTTTGCCTTGTCGTAGGAGGCCTTGAATATGAACTGGATGCCGGCATCTCCGGCGATGGTTTTCAGCTTACGCGCAATACGACGCACGAACTTCTCTGACTCAATCACACATGGACCGAGGATGAACAACGGCTCCGCGCCTCCAAGGGTGCATGATCCGATCTGGATTTTCTTTGGTTTCGCCACTATGGATGGAGACTTTGGGGCTTTATGGGTCTGGGAACCAGAGACTGTTTCCAGTCCCAGACACTCTATGCGCCGTAGCTTTTGGTGAATTTCTTCTTCGATTCCTCACCAGTCGCCGGCTGTTCAGGAGTGACAGCGGCAGCAGGTTTATCAGCCTCAACCGGGGCTTCGTCTTCAGTCGGCGATTCCAGCGGCTTCGATTCCCCGCCGGCCTTTTGAGAAACTTCCACAAATGTCATCTGCAGATTGGTAATGGCGTTGTTGAGGATGGAAAGCTCGTCATTGCTCAGGTTCCCGCGCGTTTTCTGGCGGATCATCACAAGTTGATCAATAAACAGCTTCGCGAGATCGAGATTGACCTCCGGCTGGCCACCCTGCGGATGCGGGATCTGCCCCAGAAAGAGAGCCGCGTTCTGCGCCTGCATCATCACAAACTCAATGAACTTCTGCGCTGTTTCCCCTGATTCGGTGTTTTTCTGAACTTCTGCCATATACTGGAATTAACGGAATAGATTCCCGTTGTCAAAACGTCTCACGTCAAATCAATGCCCAATATATGTATAACAGGCGTTGTCACCGGCAAGGCATCCCCCTGTCTGATCCCGATGGGTTGTTTACTCCTTCGGCGTAGCGCTTGCTGCCGGTTTCGGTTTGGGACGGACGATGGCGGTCACCGTGGGCTTGTTCTCGAAGTATTTGTTCGCAACGCGCTTCACATCTTCCAGCGTGATTTTGTCGATCCCGGCCTTCATTTTCTTGTAATTGTCAAAACCGAGGCCATACAGCTCGTCGAGTGCTGTTGCGTAGGCAAACATGTCGTTGCTCTGGTTCCGGATATCCTGTTGGCCGATCACTTTCTCCTTGGCGCGCGCAAGCTCCACGGGCGTAAGGCCGTCGTGGGCGAGTTTGCTGATTTCGTCGAGCAATTCCGGTTTCACTACATCAACCTTCTGCGGGGCAGTGCCGAGATAAAACACGAACGGCCCGGGAACGAGTCCCACCGTCTGGCTCGCGCCCACAAAATAGGCGAGGCCCATTTTTTCACGAATGCGAATGAAGAAGCGGGATCCCAGATCGCTGGATGCCTCGTCGATGAGCTGCAGCGCGTAACGATCAGGACTGAACAAATCGGACCCCATGTAGCCCACCATGATAATCGCCTGAGACTTCTCCTTGTTCTCCTCCACCGTGATGTCCTTTTCGGGCAGTTTTGGCTGCTGCGAGTTGACAAGCGCTGGTTCGCCAGCCGGAAGTTTGGCAAATTCCTTCTCGATCAAGGCCTTGACCTCGGCAGCTTTCACGTTGCCGAATACTGCGATCACGCCGTTCTTGCCAACGATATATTTCTTTTGGAAATCCAGCAGTTCCTGCTGCGTAAGCTTGCCCACAGATTCGGGCGTGCCCAGGGAACGCAGGCCATAAGGATGGTTAGGAAAGAGGCTGGCCCGCATGAGATTGCGCGCCACCGTGGTCATCTCCTCCTCCTCTGCCTTGATCCCTGCAACCTGGACTTCCTTCTCACGGGCAATCGCTTTCTCCGGCATCGTGGAATTCGTCAGCACGTCCGACAGGATATCCAGCCCGAGTTTGAGATCGGGCTCGGTGACTTTTATGGATACCGCGATGCTGTTATTGCCCGCATCGGCAGAGATGCTGCCACCGACTGCTTCGATCTGGTCGGCAATCTGTTCTGCGCTGCGGGTTTTTGTCCCCTTGAGAACAACCCTGGAAAATAGTTTTGTAATGCCGTTGTCGTCCGGCGTCTCGGCAAGCAAGCCAGCCTTGAAGCAGGCGACTACGGAAACAAGCGGAAGCCGCGGATCTTCGCGCACGAGCAGCCGGAAGCCATTAGGCAGCTCGAATTTCTGGATCTCACCGGCAGAGACCGGTGCGACTGCCTCCGCATCTTTTTTCAAGCTTCCCGAAGGATTCAATGAAACCACACTCAGGTTTTGATCCTCAAAATACATGTGCAGCACGCGCTTGATGTCGTCCACGGTTACTTTCTGGAGAGCGGTCAGGTAGTCGTGTGAAAAGTTCAGGTTCCGGGTCAAAAGCCAGTTTGAACCGAGGTCTGACGCGATACCGCGCATGGTGGTGAGTCCCTGAAGCTGGCTGCTCAATGCCTGTTTCTTCGCCTTTTCAAGATCAGCAGCGCTGATTCCGTGCTGTTTCAAATCTTCGATAATTTGCAACACCTTCTGCTCCACGGCCTCCCGTTTGCCGGGGTCGAGCGTGGCGTCCACACCGAAAATGCCGGGATACCCGGGACCGTAGGAGAAGGCGGAAACTGCATGGGCCAGCCCGGATTCCTCACGGATTTTTTTGTAAAGGATTGAACTGCGTCCGCCGCCAAGGATGGTCGAGAGTAGATCAAGCGCAGGCATGTCCGGGTGCGTGATCTCCGGGATATGCCATGCGAGGCTCAGACGTGTGAGCTCTGTCGGGAATTCCGTGTGCGAATCACGCCGCCCCAGTTGCGGCGGCTCGGTGGGAATATAGACGGGCGGCAGGCTTTTTTGCGGATAGTTCGCAAAATAGTTCTCCACCTGCGTGTGGATTTTCTCCGCGTCCACATCACCCACGATCACGAAGAACAAATTGTTCGGCACGTAACGCGCCTTGTAATACGCCATTACTTCGTCGCGGCTGAGTTTGTTGTAAATCTCGATGTGGCCGATGACGGGAATCCTGTAGGGATGCACGCTGTAGGCCGTCGCAAACATGGCCAGGCTCTCCATGCGGTCGGGGTTGTCATACCCCATGGCAAACTCGCGACGGATGACCTCCTGCTCCTTCTTGTATTCCTCGGGTGGCAGTGTCGAATTCATCATCGCATCGGAAAGGATGTCGATCGCGCTTTCCACGCCCTTGCTCGGGATGTCGATCCAGAAAACGGTGCGGTCGTACGAGGTGTAGGCGTTGATGTATCCGCCGGAATCCTGGATCTTCTGCGCGATCTGGTTTGTGGAGCGCGTCTCCGTACCCTTGAAAAGCATGTGCTCCAGGATGTGGGAGAGGCCCGCGCCGAGGTGCTTGTCCTCGTCGATACTGCCGGTTTCGCACCAGACCTGCACGCTGGCGACCGGCGCGCTGTGATCCTCCTGCACGATGAGGGTCAGACCATCGGGCAACACCCATTTTTTTGCCGTGGTGGCGGGAAACTGGATGGCTGGCTTTGTGTCGGAAGAAGGACTTTTTGCGTAGGTCGGGGTCAGCATGATGAGAAGGCCAAGGAAACAATAAAAAGCGCGCATCTTATTGCAATTTTTCAGCAGGTTGACCGTTCGGTTTTTTCTCCTGCCGGCAATCGGATTTCGGCGGCAGATACGGCTCTACGAATGCCTCGCGAAAATCGAACCCGCTCTTGAAATCCTCGATCTTGTCGTGATCGCTTTTTCCGAAAATCTCCTTTTTGATGAGGTTGAAGACGATGTTTCCGACATCCTCGCACTGCAGGATCCCCCAGTAGGTGAAAACCGTGATCACCATCGGCCCGAATTCCTTGAGCGCATACTGGCGGACGCCCTCCAGCAATTCCTGTCCACTCACATGCCGCTGCGCCTCCTCTTTGCTGGACTTTTTACGCAGCTTGATCGTGTAATCGAGTGCATCCCGCACGAATGCGTACGCCTCGCTGTCGTAACGGTTGTCACGGGCGATGATGTCCTCTACCGCTTCATTAAATCCGAGTTTTTGCATAAATTAAATCTAGCGTTCCGCGGCTACAGAAGCCGGCTGATCCTCCCGGGGGTGCCGGAAATACCGGATGGCCGATCCGATCAGGATGGAAGATAACACAAATATCACCAAAAGTTGCTCCCGCGCTGTCAAAGAAAACATATTCCGCTATATTTCAGAAATCGCGAGATCGAAAAATATGCACGAACAGCCAATGCGTCAACTTTTCTCCGCCTGCCGGAATGTGTTCCTGTTGATGGGCTGCGCCATGCTTTGCATCAACGGTGCAAAGGCTGAAGAAAACAAAGGGAAACCTGCCAACCCGCTCGAACAGGAATTGCAGGCAGCGTTTGTAACCGAGAACGCCGTGCTCACAGGAATCACCGATGATGGGAAAAGTCCGGCTTCGCAGGACAAGCTGGAGAAAGTCGCACATATCTACGCACGGATCGTCGAACGGAATCCGAAAAATGTGGCAGCCCTGAATGCCTGTGCGGAATATCTCTGGCGGATCGAGCGGCGCCAGGAAGCGATGGCAAAATGGACCGCTGCAGAAACGCTGGAGCCGGGCAACGCAGTGGTGATCAATCACCTCGGCGGATGCCACCTCGCGCTCGGCGATGCGAAACGCGCCACGGAATATTTCGAGCGCGCCGCGATGCTCGACCCGGGCAATGCGCTCTACCAATTCAACGCCGGGAACACTTCCTATCTTTTCCGCCATGAGATGACCACTGGCACGGACACCGCTGAAGCTGTAATGCTGCGTTCGCTAGATCACTTCCGGCGCGCGGCAAAGATCGATCCGTTCAATGTGGAATACGCCAGGGCTTATGCGGAAACTTTTTACATGGTCCAACCACCTGACTGGAATGGCGCATTGCAGGCGTGGACGCATTATCTTGAGATCACGGATCAAAAAGATTTCGCTTACTCAAACCTTGCACGTGTGAATATAAAACTCGGGCACAACAAGGACGCGCGCGATAATCTGGCTAGGATCGAAAATGCGAAATTCGCGCCCTTGAAGGAGCATTTACTTCAACAAATGCGGTAAATATCTGTGGAAATAGGCAAAAAAACAGACAATTCTCTCTGTAAGCACTATAAAATTATGGTATTTTTATCAAAAAGAGGTTGTTGACTATCCCCCCAATAGTTCATAGAGTCGTTTTCCGCACTAAATAGAGAATATTGGAAGCGGTATATTTTGAACTTAAGAAAAAGGAGATTCCATGCCAGAAGTTATTGTTCGTAAAGGTGAGCCAATCGATCGTGCTTTAAAGCGGTTGAAAAACAAATTGGATGCGGAAGGCATCATGGACGAGGTACGCCGCCTGCGCGCTTTTGAAACGCCGAACCAGAAGGTTCGCCGCAAGGCAAAGGCTACCGCGAAGCGCATCAAGATGAAGTTCCGCTTCAATCATTCCTAGCAGCCGGTCCGCCAGTTAAATTTTCAGAAACGCCTGCGGTGAATAACCGCAGGCGTTTCTTTTTTAAAACGCCTTCCGGATTCCAGAGGATACTTGCTTCACGCAGGATCAATCGCACTCGCAAACGATGCGGAACCCTACATCGTTCGATGAGTAGTCGACCATGTTGAAATTGCGCGCAGTGGTGCGGAGGTTGTTGGCACGGGATTTCCAGCTTCCTCCGCGGTATGTGCGCTTGGAACCTGTTGCAGGGCCGCGGGGGTTCGCTCGGGGCTTGTCCCTGTAAGCCTCGAAAAAATCGAGGCACCACTCCCATACATTCCCGGAAAGATCCTCAATTCCAAACGGGCTGACGCCCCGCGGATACGAGCCAACCGGGGATGTCTCGGCAAAGCCGTCGTCCAAATCCGGATCCCTCCATGCAAAACTCGTCCTGCGGTCGGCAAAGTTCGCCAGATCGCCGCGATCCAGGGTTTCGCCCCATGGATAGGTGCGGCTTTCCGCGCCTCGCGCCGCGTATTCCCATTCCGCCTCGGTGGGGAGCCGGTATTTCTTGCGCTCGCGGGCGCTGAGCCACTCGCAAAATTTCATGGCGTCGATGCTGCTTACATAAATCACAGGATGGCTGTCATCCGCCCAGCCCCCCCGTTTTGCAGCGTGTGAGGGATCGAATTTCTCGTACTGCCAGTTCGTAACGGGAAAACGCGCCATGTAGAAACAGCTCTGGGTCACCTGCGACACGGGCTTTTCATTCGGCGCGGCATCGCGGGCATTGCTGCCCATGTAAAATCCACCCGAGGGAATGAGCAGCATTTCACCGCCAAGCGTATTCGAAAAATTCGGGTACTTGGCCCTTTCCTGCGCACGATTGAGCGGTGAGATCACTGCTGCAAAATCCTTGCCTGTGATCTGCTCGACGATTTTCTGGGAAGTCGGTTCCTTTTTCTTTGCAGGTTCAACCTTTTTTACTTCGGGCCGTTTCAAGGGTTCAGGTCTTTTCGGAAGTGTGACCGTGCGCCCAGGGGCAACAGTCGGCAGTAATGGCATCCCCGCAACCTCGTCGATGTACTCGTCGATCAAATCTTCCGCCTGGCCTCCCGTAAGGCCGAGGTTTTCACCCATGTTGCAGAGCGCGTCGCGCTGGTCATCCGTCAGATCACCATCCAATCCGCTGAGTTTCAGCATCCGCTTGAATTCTTCCTTGGGATTCTGGGAATGCCCCGCGCCGGGAGTGGATACAGCCTGCGGAGGTGGCGGAGGAGGCTCGACAACGTCCACCTTGCGTTGCGCCCCGCGCTTTTCCAGTTCCGAATCAATCAACGCAGTCATCTCAGTCTGTTCCAGCCCGGACGCCGACCCGAGGTGGTAGAGATTTGTTTCATCCTCCTTTCTCAGGATTCCATCCGCGATCGAGAAGGAAAGAAACTTGTTGAATTCAACCAGTGCACTTTCCTTCATCTGCGCCCGGAGGAAATCATCCAGCTGGGCGCGCGACTCGGGATTCAGCAATTCGGTGCGCGCCTCCACGAGATACTGGGGCGCTTCATCCAGGCCCGCGCGGAGCAACTGGGCCATGGGATTGCTCGGCTGGTTCTTGAGCGGCAGTTTTTTCTGCCACCATACCAGCAACTGACGGCAATGATCCTCTATCTGGTGGTCGCTCGGGTTTGAATCGAACGTGAGACAGAGGCGCTCATACAGATTGTCGGAATTGTAGTTTCTCCAGCCATCCCAACGCGTGGGATTATCTGGAATCGGACTTGGCAGTGGCATGCGGACGAATAGATAGCCATAACGGCCCCCGATTAGACAACTACAACTTGCTGGGACAGGTCAGCAGTGGCAGCCGCAATCTCGCTATCGGAGAGACCGGTGTTTCTCGCGATGGAAACCTTGTTCTGTTTCCCATAGGCATCCACCACCACTTCGAGCACCTGGTTGGCGTCGTAGCGGTAGGTGAGTTCCACCGGGGAACCCTTCGGCAGGAACGGAGGCAGTTCGATGTCGCAAATCCCGAGCGGCGTGCACTCATTGGGTACGGTGCTTTCACCCTCGACCACGCGGACGATGGCGTTTTTCATGTTCGCCTTCGCGGTGCCGAAGGAGTTTTTGATCTCGACCGGGATTGCGGTCATTTTCTTGATCATCGGAAAAACGTATTCCTCAACCTTGGCATCATCCCAGAGCACTACCCCGAGCGTATGCGTGGTGATGTTCGTCACCTGGATCAACCCGCCATCTGCCGAGGAAAAATGTTCACGGACTTCGATGGGGAGCACCCGCTCGCCGAGTTTGTCCTCTTCGTTGAGCAGCCCAAGGATCGCCTGGATCGATGCCCCTATTGCCACGGCTTCGTCCGGGCTGAGGTCTTCCGCGACGGGAACGCCGGTCATCTGCTTGATCATGTCGCGCACAGCGGGCATACGCGTCATACCGCCGGTCAGCAAAATGTGGTCAACCTTGTTCCACTCGATCTGCGCCTCCTGGAGCACGATCTCGCAGATCGTCTTGCACTTCTCGATGAGATGGCGGCTGCGACGTTCAAAATCCTCACGGGAGAGCTCGAGCTTCACGCTCTTGCCGTTGAAGCTGTGGACGAGCGTGGTCCTGTTGCGGCTCGTGAGCTGGATTTTCGCGGTGAGCGCGCGGTTGTAAAGATCCTGGTAGCTCTGGAGGTCCAGCAGCGGATTTTCCCCGTGCACCTTGTCGAATTCCTCCGCCACCCAGTTGACGATGATGTCGTCCCAATCCTTGCCGCCGAGCCTGTGGTCGCCGTTGCTGGCGAGCATCTTGATGTGGTGGTTCTCAATGCGCATGATCGTCACGTCGAACGTGCCGCCGCCAAGGTCGAAAACGAAAACCGTCTGGTTGGAGTCGAGCTTGTCGAGACCATAGGCAAGCGCCGCAGCCGTGGGCTCGTTGATGATCTGCAAAACATTGAAGCCGGCGAGCTGCCCCGCGTGAAGCGTAGCGGTGCGCTCGGCGTCGTTGAAATAAGCGGGCACGGTAATCACTGCGTCGGTCACCTTCTGGCCAAGATATTTCTCCGCGTCGTTCTTGAGCTTCTTGATGATGATCGCCGAAAGTTCTTCAGCGGAATAAACCTTGCCGTTGAATTCGCGGTGGAACTCCGCTTTGCTCTTGCCCATTTCGCGCTTCACGAAATCGACGATCTTCTCCGGCTCAGCCACGGCGTTCTGCTTTGCCATGGTGCCGACGATTGCGTTGTGGCCGTCAAAAAGGATTACAGAGGGGGTGATGCGTTCGCTCTCCCCGTTTGGAATGATCTGCGGTTTGCCGTAGGCATCAATATGGGCGATTACGGAAAACGTGGTTCCCAAATCTATTCCGACGGCTTTTCGAGGGTTGGGTGCGGGTATTGATGAACTCATTTACGTCGTCCTGGGATTTGCTTCCAAATACAATTATTTAGCATCAGTCGTGCCTGACTGCACTTCATTTCCGTCATTTCCTTCATTATTTATCGCGACCAGAAAACCCTCTTTCCATTTCTTGATCACGACTTCCTCCGGCCTTACAAGCCTCTCACGCCACATGAAGCCGGGTTTGACGCTTCGTGCGATCTCCCCGTCCTCGTTCTCGGAGTCTGCAAGCTCTACGGATACGGCACGCTGCGTGGCCTTGTTTAGTTTGCCAGCGCAAGGCTCCATCACGATCACTTCCATGCGCGCCATGATCTCAACGAGGGAAAGTCTTACATGGTCGAGATTGGTGCCCATGGTGTTCATGTGCGTCCCGATCGGGGTCGGGCCGGCCCCCGGCGCCTTTCCGGCCTCCAGGTTTTTAACAAAAGAATCCATCTGCCTCTGGATTTCAGAAAGGTCATCGTAAAGGGTGATCAGATCGCGGACCAGCGGTTTTTGCAGAACCTCTAGAATGAAACCGTCCTTGTACCCTTTCAATTCCTGGTGCAGCGCATCGAAAAGCTTCTGGTTGATCTCGTTCTTGTTCTCAAATTTTTCCTGAATCTCCGTCACAATACGGGGAAGGACGTCGTGGTTGTTCGAGGCGGCTTCCAACCGGTTCAGCACCATCGTATTTTCCACTGTGGCGCGGCTCAGGGCCTCGAGTCCCAGCACCAATGGCCTGAGCATTTGCAAAAATGTGGGGCCTCCCTTGCGCGACATTGGATCCGCAGCCAATTCCTGCGGTGGAACAGCCTGGGGAGCAGGCTGCACCGGTTGCTTCTGTACCGCTTCAGGCGGTGCCTGCTTCTGGACATCCTCCTGGGGCAAACGCTTCTGAGCCTCTTCCGCAAGAGCTTTCATCTGATCTTCAAAATCAGAGGGTTGCATTTCAGGTTCAGACATATTGGTTTAAGTGAGAAAGCGGATTTCGCGCCAATTACTTAGAAAAGTGAAAAACACGCCTGCTTACACTGTCGGTTCGCGCAAAACCTCCGGTATGGATGCCTTTCCGGATGAAGAGGATAGACAGGATATGGGAAAACGCCCCAACTGCCGCCGGAAATCGCAGACTCCGGGCGCTGGAAATCCTGGCTATGGGATAGTTTTTAGCTACTTTTCGGGATTTTGGCTGGATTATGGCGGGTGAAATCGTGTTTGTTGCTGGATTTGTGGCACTTATGCGATTAGCGTTGCATTTTAGGGTAGGCAAAAAGCTGTAAAAATGGGTATATTTTGGGCTTTTTTGGATCATTTTTTGCATACTGGCGGGTAAAAACAGGGGTGGTGCGGCTCTTTCGGCTCCTTCGACCCATATGACAAGCTCAGGGCTTTCAGCAGGCTCAAGACCTGCGGCCTCTGAACATACTCGTGACCTTCGGTTCGATCTTTTTGACAGGCTCAAGACTTTCAGTAAGTCCGGGACTTTGCGGAACGGGCGGTGTGCTGAAAAGTATCTTTTCATGTCCCACGGTCGTTGGTGCCGCGGGAGCGAAAGTCAATGAGATTTTTGAGAATAGGACATCCGCTCGCCAGGGGGTGACGGGTACGAACCGAACGTCCAGGCGTTGCCAATAATAATCCTGACACTGGATGACGGTCACCCTATGCTCGAAAGCCATGCGGATGAAAAACGCAGCTTCGGAAACGCGAACGGGCATCGGGGGAAGCAGGAAGATATGCCGGGAAAACTTTTGCCGTGGCCGGTGCCTTGCGCTCAATTCCTGTCAAGATTTGTAGTCTGACACGAATGGCACCATTTTTCTTCGATGCAAATCTGCACAAATCAGCTTTGTCATTCATCGAGTTTACCAAGGGAAACTCGATGAATGACAAAACCGCTCATTTCTTCGCGTCCTTCATAAGCTGTTCCAGAGATGCGTAAATCGCGTAAATAAAATCTGTCTTATTATCTTCGATTCGATATTGAACCGAGGTAAACGGGAAACTGCGGGTGAGAGGATGATCGGAAACGAGCGCAACGGCGGTGCCTTGTTTGTCTGTCACACGAGCCCAATGGAGCCCCAAATGCTGTATACAATAATTTCCGAATGCAGCCCCGATAATGCGAATGACATCTTCATTATTGAATTTGTCGCGTTGCCCCGATTTCAACCATGCAGTAAAGGCAGCATCCATGTCCTCCAGCAGATTGTCCGTACGATGTTCAGGCGGGACAAATGCGGCAATAAACACAGGCGCTCGCTCCGAGTCCCGGCGCAATCCGGCAAGCTCTTTATCGGAGAGCAACTCAATGCGATCGTCAAAAGACTGCTTCCCTTTGGATACCTCTTCCTTCCATGACACTTCGCCTCCGGGTGTCTGAATGGTTACTTTTTTTAGATCTTCGGCCCTAATCAACGGAGTTCCGAGCAATTGGAATAAAATGACTCCTATCAATATTGTGGAAATAGGGTTGGGCTTCATTTCTTGACGATGGTCTGCATGCTTGACTGCTTCGACCTCAGTTTGCCTCTTTCCACCCCATCAAGGCAAACCTACTTCTTTTATCCAAGCGTACTTGTCGCAACAATTCGGTGCAAATCCGCGCATATCTGCACAATTCCATCCCCTCCGGATATCCCGCACCCATTGATTCCCCCCGGCTGGATCATCTCCATCTTACCGGGACAATTGAAAGGGTTGGTAACGGAGAGAGGTTTTCACATTGCTCTTGCAAGCGGTGGAGGAAATTCGATATAACTTATTATACTCAAAATCTTTCACCGCACCCATGAGATTGGATGGGTGCGGTGAAAGAAATGGAAATATGTCAGAAATAATGACTTCCAGAGGGGTGGTTGAAGGAAAACGGCTAACGTGGAGATACGGGCTCATCCATACAATTTCGCGCTGGATGGATTTGTCATTCATCGAGATTCCCTAGGAAACTCGATGAATGACAAAACTACTCGCGCTTTCCGGGTTGCGCTGTAGCAACTGCCGTCCCCGGCGGAGGGAATGTGCGCATTGCAAATAAAGTGGATATTCGCTGGGGACAGCGAACGCTACAACGCAACCTGCGCTTATCTCGCATATATGTGATTGCTCGCCAAAGTGCATGACACGCTCTAAACGTTTACGCTTGGCTTCCCCCGCTCCCCGCCCAAAACTGGCGGATGGCGCGGGTTAGCCCCGGGATATCGTGCTGTTTTGCCTCAACATCGACGCGCAGGCCAAGCTCGCGCATCGTTTTTGAAGTCACGGGGCCGATGCTGGCTGTTTTCAAATCCGGGGGCAGCGGGAGTTGGAGGGCCATGAAGTTTTCCACGGTGGATGAACTCGTGAAGGTGATCATGTCCGCACCTTCGGCCTTGAATCGGGCGATGCCTCCGCTCACATCGGCGGTTTCCGGCACTGTGCGGTAGGCGAGCGCCTCATCTACAATCCCGCCCATGGTGCTCAATTCCTGTGCGATGATGTCGCGCGTCACCTCGGCACGGATGATCAGGATTTTTTCGTTTTCGACCGATCCCTGTTTTTGAAACTCCTTGATGATCGCCTCCGCGATGAAATCCGCGGGCTGCAAATCAACCTTGAGGTGAAAATCCTTCACGCGCTGGGCGGTGGCCGGCCCGATTGCGGCGATGCGGACACCGCCGATCTCTCGGGCATCGGTGTAAAGTTTGTAAAACATCTCAAAAAACGCGTCCACGCCGTTCGGACTGGTGAATACCAGCCAGTCGTATGTGTGCGAGTCCTGCACAAGGTGCCCGAATTCCATCATGTTCTTCGGCGGCTCGATGCGAATCGTTGGCAGCTCGAATACGTCCGCCCCGAGGACACGCAGGCCGGAACTGAGCGCCCCGGCCTGTTTGCGCGTGCGGGTGACGACAATGCGTCTGCCGAAAAGGGGACGCGATTCAAACCAGTTCAGTTTCTTGCGGAGCTTCACGACGTCGCCGATCACGGCGACCGCAGGAGGCTGGAAATTTGTCTCCGCGACAACCTTTGCGATGCTGCCGAGGTTGCCGGTAATCGTCTGCTGCCTGCCGGTGGTCGCCCATCTCACGAGCGCGACAGGAGTTTCGGAATCAGCACCGTTTTCAATCAACGCGGAGGCGATTTTCCCGATGCGCTCCACGCCCATGAGCATCACTTTCGTGCCGGGCTGGGAAGCGATGGCCTTGTAGTTTAGCGAACTTTCCGGCTTTGTGGGATCTTCGTGTCCCGTGAAAACTGTGAACTGCGAAGTGTGCTCCCGGTGCGTGACCGGGATGCCCGCATATGCGGGACCAGCGATTGCCGAGCTGACCCCGGGCACGATTTCGAATTCCACCTTCGCATCCGCAAGCGCCTCGGCCTCCTCGCCGCCACGACCGAATAAAAACGGATCGCCCCCCTTGAGCCTCACAACGCAATTGCCCGCCTTGGTTTTCGCAACCAGCAGGGCGTTGATTTCCTCCTGCGAGAGGGTGTGCTCACCCGCTTTTTTACCAGCGTAAATAACCTCGGCTCCAGCCGGCGCCCATTTCAGGATCTCGGGATTGCAGAGATAATCATAGACCACCACGTCGGCGCGCTCGATGCATTCCCTTGCCTTGAGAGTGAGCAACCCGGGGTCGCCCGGACCGGCACCGGCGAGATAACAAATTCCTTTTTTCTGGCTCATGAATTGATTTGGTCGAAAAGTATCGCGGCGACGTCCTCCGGCGCATCGGCGGAGCCGCATGCCGAGCCGTTCAGCGGAGGCGCGTCCTCGGGGCCGAAGATGATGGTTTGCATGGATAACATGCCGTTGTCGAGCTTCGTCGCGACGCCCACCGGCAGATGGCAGTCGCCGTTCAGCAGGCGCAGCAACTCGCGCTCGGCGCGAATGCAGGTATATGTCGGCGCATGGTTCACCGCGGCAAGCAGCGCGGCAACCTCTTCGTCCCCGGAGCGACACTGCAACGCAATCGCCCCCTGCCCTACCGCGTGAAGGACCGGCAATGGCTCAACGTGCCAGTCGCCGAGGTCGATGCGCAGCCGGTCCAGGCCCGCACGCGCCAGCACAATGCCCGCCATGTCTTTATCGGCGCGGAGTTTTTCGATGCGCGTCGGCACGTTTCCGCGCATATCCCGCACACACAGGTCGGGCCGCAGCCAGAGCAACTGCCGGCGGCGCCTAACGCTGCTGGTGCCAATGGCGGCGGCGGGTGGAAGCTCCCGAAATCCCATGCTCCCGATGAATACATCCGCGGTATCGGCGCGTTCCAGCACGGCGGATATACTCAAGCCCTCCGTGGACAGGCCCGGCAGATCCTTGCAGCTATGCACGGCCACATCGATGCCGCCATCAAGCAGCGCCACCTCGATCTCGCGCGTGAACAACCCCTTCACCCCCGCCCCGCTTGCATAGGCGGTGGAAAATTCGGAACGCTCATCACCGGAAGTGGTGATGATTTTGACAGTGATTTCAAGGGCGGGATGCTCGACATGCAAGGCTGTTTTTAGAAGCTCCACCTGTGCGAGCGCGAGTGCGCTGCCCCTGCTGCCGATTACAAGCGGACGATTCACGATTCAGAGACCCTGCAGGATTCAGCCGGCATCAATGGGGATTGGCCTGCCGCGGCACGCATCCTTGCATTCATGAGCCAGTTTGAGAATTCATTCACATGCCGCTCGATCATTTGCTCGCACACGGTGAGTTCCTGGCGGCGGACCTCCATGGATTGCTGCGCGATGGCCTGCAATGAATCGATGTCGTAAAGATAGACGCCGTCGAGTTCGTTCACAGCGGGCTCCACGTCACGCGGCACCGCGAGATCGATCACGAACAGCGGGCGGTTCCTGCGCTGGTTCATCACGGGCCGTAATTTCTCGCGGGTCAGCACGGGATGTGGCGCGGCGGTAGAGCCGATAAGGATGTCGATCTCCTGAAGCGGCCCCTCCCATTCCCCGAAGTGAATCGCCTTGCCCCCCATCTCCGCAGCCAGGGCTGCGGCGCGATCATACGAGCGGTTGGAAACGAAAATACTCTTCACTCCCCGGGAGAGCATTGCCCGTGCGGTCATCTCACTGGTCTCTCCCGCGCCGAGGATCATCACCTTGCACCCGTCGAGACGGCTGAAAATTTTTTCCGCAAGGTCAACGGCCACGGAGCCAACCGACACGGGCCCCCGCGTGATGTTCGTATTCGTGCGCACTTCCTTGGCCACGTTGAAAGCGCGCTGGAAGAGCTTGTTCAAATGTTTCGACGTTTTGCCGTTTGTCGATGCCGTGCCGTAGGCTTTCTTTACCTGGCCGAGAATCTCCGTTTCCCCCAGCACCATCGATTCCAGCCCTGAGGCGACCCGGAACAGGTGCCGGACGCTGTGCGGGGTGTCGTACCGGTAAAATATATGCGGGTCGTAATGATGCGCATCCGCCTGCCCGCCGAGAAACCGGTTCAAGGACTCAAAACCAAGAGTGGAATCCCCAGTGGCAGCATACAATTCCACCCGGTTGCAGGTGGAAACAATCACCGACTCATCGATCCCGTCCATCCCTCCGAGGCGGTCTGCCGCCTGAATCAGGTCGGCATCGGCCACGGCGAATTTCTCGCGAAGCTCGATGCTGGCTGTGTGGTGGCTGAGGCCGAGGCAGATGATGTTCATCGCGCTAAAATCGTCCTCCCAGAAACTCGAGACCCCAGAGCGTGGATAACGCAAAGCTGAATGCGGCGACCGCAAGGATTGCCACGCGACGGGGCGTAACCTTTTTCAATTTCTCAGCCTGCAAAATGACCGCATATATCAGCCATACTCCCACACCCCACACCACTTGGAACGCATCGAATCCGACCATGAACCCCGAAAGCAAGCCGATGGTGAGCAACCCAAACCCGGTCAGAAGCAGTCTGTGCAATACCACTGCCAGATCGGCGATGGGCGGGAGATGAAAGAAAATGGCACGGATCTGGTGTGTCTTCAATTGCCTCTCCTGCGCGAGATACATCGCCCCGGCCACCCCGGCCATGGCAAAGGCCCCATAGGCGATTACAGAGACTGCGGCGTGGAGTTCAAGCCACGGATTCTGCGCCAGCCGGACGCGCGCCGGGCCATCGATCGGGGATAACAAAGCCACGATTTGCAGGATAAACACCAATGGAGAGGTGAATATGCCCATAAGCGACATCCGGTACGCCGTGCCAATGAACAGGTACAGCAGCACTACCGACCAACAGAGGAAGATCAGGATTTCAAATAGGTTCGTAAGCGGGCAATGGTTTCGCTCATGCCCCCTGAGAACGAGAAAACCTGTCTGAAAGGCAAACCCGAACAGGATCGTCATGTAATTGAACCGGGACGCCCTGTACGAACGGGCACCGAGCGCATACATCGTGTAGGCGAATCCGATCAAAAAACAAAATGTCGATGCAACCAGAAGGGTGCGCTCCATAACAGGGATGGCTAGATTAAATGCCAATCCGGGATTTTGCAACCACGCCGCAGTTGGCGGGTTCCGGCCATGTATTGGCGTATGATGCACTCCGTCTCAATAGGACACATGGGACCGACAGCCTATGCCTTCCGTCTTGCAAAGCAGAGGCTGCGTCCATATTCTCCCGCGTTCATGGCTACCGATCAAATCCAGATACTTTTGCAGGCCGTGCGTGATGTGCCCGATTTTCCGAAACCCGGCATCATTTTCAAAGACATCACCACTCTTCTCTCTGATGCAAAATTATTCAAAAGCGTGATCGACACCTTTCTCGATGCGAACAAGGGGCGCAAGATCGACAAGATCGTGGGCATCGACGCGCGCGGCTTTATTTTCGGGGCGGCGGTGGCCTACCAGCTTGGCGTGGGATTCATCCCTGTGCGCAAGAAAGGCAAACTACCTTATAAAACAGAGTCGATCGGCTATTCCCTGGAATACGGCGAGGCTGTAATCGAGATGCATGTGGATGCCATCGCAAAGGGCGAAAAAGTGGTGCTGATCGACGATTTACTCGCCACGGGAGGCACTGCAGCAGCGGCGGCTCATTTGATCGAAAAAATGGGTGGCGAACTCATTGAAGCGCAATTTCTTATCGAACTGGAATTTCTCAATGGCCGGGAGAGGTTGATGCCCTTCCCTGTGCGCTCGTTCCTGAAATATTGAGGGAAACCTCACTGCGCGACGACCTCATTACCGGCGTGTGGTCACAGAGAAACGCCACCGTGGCGGGACTTAATAATCTTGATGCAGGCTACAGGTTAGCCGTCAGCGATCAAACCTGAGAATCAGTGTATTTGCATGGTTTGCAGGGTTAAAACCAACAAAGCACGCCGAATTATAACGAATATTGGTATTATAGGAAGGAGAGGGCACGCTTTTAGCTTTCTTACTTTCAGAAATGCCGTTATTTGGAAAACAGATAAGAGCCTTCCAGCAGTTACGCAGCTGGCTTTTTGCTGAGAATTGTTTCTACGCAAAATTGATCTGTGCTGCCTGCATGGGGGTGCTTGCGATCCTGGGACTGACTGCCTTCATCATTTTCCTGGCATTCCGCGAACACAGTTTCGACAATTTGCGTTCCCACACACTGGAAACGCTCCGCACCTCGAACAAGATCGAGAACGATCTCGCCAACATCGAGACTGCACACCGCAGTTATCTGCTCACGGGGCAAAAAATCTACATCGAGCCGTTTGAACGCAGAATTTCCCTGATCGAGACACGCCTCACCCAGCTGGCCGCCCTGGTGGCGAACGATGATACCCAGAAAAAACGCGTGTCGACGGTTAAAAATGACGTTGAACTGTGGTTAAAGCAGGTAGCCATGCCGGAAATGCAGCAGCGCAATACCGCCCGGCCTCCCACGGTTGGCTCCTCACTGCTCGGCAAATCCCTCATCGACGATGCGCGCCGGACCCTGCAAAGCCTGCAGGAAAGCACCCAGACTGCGTTGAATTCGCAAACGCAGGGCCGCCAGTCAAACCTTTCATTCGAGGTATTGATATTTACGCCCCGGCTCGAAAGTGTGGTATCGGATATGGAGAAGGCCGAGTGGGGTTACCTGCTCACGGGCGAAAAGATTTTCCTCGATACGTACCGGCAGTCGCTGGATGAATTTTACGCGTTCCACGGGCATATCACTATGCTCGAGACGAACAACAAACCACAACTCGCCGTACTGGCGCGAATCCGCGCGGGAGTGGAACGCTGGGAAACCCAGGCCGCCCAACCGGAGCTGGCGGCAAGACAGGAGGGCCGCGATGTCACCTCGCTGGTCATGCGCGACAAGGGCAAGGAGGCAATGGACCTGGTCCGCCTGGCAATCGGCGAGTTTGAGCAGAACGAAATCGCGATCTACGACAAGATCGACTTTCAGACCCAGCTTCAACGCATTATAAAAACGGGCAGCCTCGCCATGCTCTGCCTTTTTGCGACGATATTCCTGATCGCATCGAGCTGGTACAGCTTCTCGGCTTACCACAAACATCTCGGCAAGATCGAATCCGCCGAGGCGCAGACCCGTTCGATCATCGCCACGGTGGCGGATGGTATCATTACCATGACCGAGCAGGGCGTCATTCTCTCGTTGAACCCGGCCACAGTGAAGATGTTCGGCTACAAGCCGACCGAGTTGATCGGGCAGAGCATCACGAAGATCATCCCGCAACGGCTTTTCGTCCATGACATGGCAAACCTCGGCCGGGGGACGATGATGGCTGTAGGCCAGAGGCAGAATTATTTCCCGTTCCCGATTGAAATGTCGCTAAGCGAGATGATCGTGAACGGCCGCAAGAACTACGTGGCCCTGATCCGCGACGTGACCGAGCGCAAACGCTCCGAGGAAACCCTGCGCCACATCGGCATGGGCGTCTCGGCGGCGACGGGCAAGGAATTCGTGCGTTCGCTTGTGAAACAGCTTTCCAAGGCGCTGCAGAGCGACTTTGCATTCGTGGTGGAGACGGTGAAAAAAGGCGACGAAAGCGTCTGTTCGCTGATCATCGCCGAGCAGGGCAATATCCGCAGCAAGATCAATTACAAGCTGGCAGGCACACCGTTCGAGGAAGTTCTCAAGAAGGGCTACCGGGCCTACGCCGACGACGTTCGCGAAACATATCCGAATGATGAAGTCCTGCAGGAACTCGACGTAAAAAGCTTCGTGGCCATGCCGCTCATCGATCACAAGGGCCGTCCCGTGGGCGTGATGGGCGTACTCGACCGCAAGCCGATGGACAACATCGAGATCGCGGAATCGACGCTGCAGATTTTTGCGGCCCGCGCCGCAGCGGAAATCGAGCGCCAGCGCTACGAGGACGATCTCGCGGCGGAAAAAGAGCGTCTCGCGGTTACACTGCGTTCAATCGGAGACGGGTTTATTACCACGGACGTGGAGGGCCGAGTGCTGATGCTGAATAACGTGGCGGAAAAACTCACCGGCTGGGAGGATGACACGGCGATAGGCCAGCCGCTCACCGAAATTTTCAACATTTGCAACGAACGCACCCGCAAACCGGTGCGCAATGCCGTGGAACGCATCATTGAAACCGGCTCCGCCGTGGGCATGGCCAACCACTCGATCATTGTGGCCCGCGACAGCTCCGAAAGATTGATCGAAACGAGCGCCTCGCCAATCCGCGACAAGATGAATAAAAAAATCGGCGTCGTGCTGGTTTTCCGGGACGTCACGGACAAGAGCCGCGCGGACGAGGAACGCCGGAAAGCGGAAAAACTCGAGTCGCTCGGTGTGGCCGCCGGAGGCATCGCGCACGATTTCAACAATCTACTCACGGGCATCATCGGCAATCTTTCGCTCGCGATGATCTCGGTGGATCCGACCGACGACATCGCCGAGCGCCTTGGCACAGCGAAGAAAGCCTCGATACGTGCGCAGGACCTGGCGCAGCAACTCCTCACGTTTGCCAAGGGTGGCGCGCCTATCAAGAAGACGGCCTCGATCGGGCAGCTCATTGCGGATACCGTCAATTTCACGCTCACCGGCTCCAATTTGCAGAAGGAAGTGGTCACACCGGAAAATCTATGGCCTGTGGACATTGATTCCGGCCAGATCAGCCAGGTGATCACGAACCTCGCGCAGAATGCCGAACAGGCCATGCCGGCAGGCGGCTCGATCCGCGTGCGGTGCGAGAATTTCAATCTCCAGAACGAGGATTCCACGCTCTCGTCGCTGCGCCCGGGCCGCTATGTAAAAATCGTCGTGCAGGATGAAGGCATCGGCATCCCCGGCGAATATCTCAAGAAGATTTTCGACCCCTATTTCACCACCAAGCCGAAGGGCAGCGGCCTCGGTCTTGCCACGGCGTATTCGATCATCAAGAACCACGACGGCATGATCACTGTGGATTCTTCCGCAGGGGCTGGCTCTACGTTCTGCATCTACCTGCCGGCGTCCGACAAGGAAGTGCAATTTGAAAAAACCTCGTCACAGGCGCCGAAGAGCGGCAGTGGAAAAATCCTTGTCATGGACGACGAGGAAGTGATCTGCGAACTCGTGATGCACACGCTCACACCACTCGGCTATTCCGTAACGGAATCGCGCGACGCCGCGACGTGCATCAGGCTTTACGACGAGGCGATGAAATCCGGCAAACCGTTCGACGCCGTGATCATGGATCTTACGATCCCCGGCGGCATGGGCGGCAAGGAAGCCGTGAAGCAGTTGATCGAACTCGATCCCTCAGTGAAGGCGATTGTCTCCAGCGGCTACGCCACGGACCCGGTGATGAGCCGCCACCGCGAATACGGATTCTGCAGCATGCTTGCCAAGCCTTACGAAATCGCCGATCTCGCGCGAATCGTGCACGAAGTCGTCGGCACGAAAAACGAGAGCCTCATCTACCACGATTTCGTGCAGATGCAGACGGCATGAGTCGGATCCCAGGGTTGACGGTTACGAATCCTGGCCAGTCGACTCCGCCGCCAGTTGCTCCCACAACTCACGCTGTTTCGCCGTGATCTCCGTCGGCAAGGTCACATCGATAACCACGTAAAGGTCGCCGCGCGTCTTGTCGTCCTTGGTGAGGCCGTGGCCTTTGATGCGGAACCGCCGGCCATTCTGTGTTCCTGCCGGAATCTTCAAGCGTGCGTGGCCCGCGAGCGTCGGCACGGATTTTTCGGTGCCGAGAACCGCTTCCCATGGAGCAAGCTGGAGTTCGTGAATGAGGTCGGCGCCTTCCACCTTGAATTCCGGATGTTGCGCGAGTTTTACCCGTAGAAAGAGATCACCCGACCCCGCCCCGCTGCTGCCTGCCTCGCCTTGTCCGGCGAGCCGTATTCTCTGCCCTTCGCGAACGCCTGCGGGAATGCGGATATCGTAGGTCTCCGTCTTTGCATTGCCGGAGCGTTGGAAGGAAATCTTCCGCTTGGAGCCGTGCAACGCCTCCTCAAGCGTGACCATGATGTCCGCCTCGACATCCTGACCGCGCTGCGCCCTCTGCGAAAAACCTTCCATGCCGCCAAACGGATTGCCCTGCATTCCTCCGCGCGAACCGCCGAAAAATTGCTCGAAAAAGTCACTGAAACCCGTGCCGCCGAAGTGGAATTCCTCACCTCCATTACCGCCCCCGGGGAATCCCCCTCCGCCGCGCCGGGGCGGGAACCCGCTGCCACCGGCGCCGCCACGCTCCCAGTCCGATCCAAGTAAATCGTATTTCTGCCGTTTCTCCGGGTCGCTCAATACCTCGTAGGCTTCGTTAATCTCCTTGAATTTCTCCTCGGCACGCTTTTTGTCCTTGGAAACATCGGGATGATGCTGGCGCGCAAGCTTGCGGAAAGCTTTGCGGATTTCATCCTGGGTCGCCGTTTTTGAGACCCCCAGGGTCTCGTAATAATCCTTAAATTGAACTGCCATGTGAGGGAATATAGCAAAGACCCGTTTCCATGCGCGTGAAAAATAATCAGAAACGTACAAACATTTCCGAAATATTCCCCGCGCTTGCTAAAGGCCGCGGTTCCTGCCACATAAAAAACTGCAAATGATTTGCGAAATTTTATGAGTCAAAAAGAAGAAATGGTTTTGGTCGTTCGCCGGGCTTTGCTCGAGAAGCTGGGGATTTTTCAAGGGTTGAACTTCGACGTGGAGAAATACCTGCCGGCGTTCCTGGCCCGCGAGAATAACTTTTTCATGCAGCGTTCCCTCGCCGAGTCCGATCCAAGCCACAAGCAGATCATCCCCTATGTGCTTCTCGTGCATAACGGACGCGTGCTGCACTACGTGCGCGGAAAAAAGGCGGGTGAACAACGGCTTGTATCAAAAGGCTCCATCGGCATCGGCGGGCACATGAACGACTCCGACGAAGGTCTCTTCGCGCTCGACAAGGCCGCTTACCTCGAGGGCGTGCGCCGCGAGGTGTGTGAGGAATTGAATGTGCAGACCAATTTTGAAAACCGCATCGTGGCGCTGCTGAACGACGACACCACGGAAGTCGGCAAGGTGCATCTCGGCGTCGTCCATGTTTTCAATCTCGAAACGGACAATGTCCAGAAACGCGAGGCAATGATCACCAACCTTTCCTTCCTCAACAGGGAGGAATTGCTCGCCAGGCGGGATTCCATGGAGACATGGTCGCAGATTTGCGTTGACGCAATGGATCAACTGCTCGCTCCGAAGGTTTGACAGCAGCTATGCCACAGGCACGGTGTTGATGGGTCGGCCCGCGAGGAATGCATTGATGTTTTCCACGGTCATGGCGTTGATGCGGCCGATGGCTTCCACGCTGTTGAATGCGACGTGCGGAGTGAACACCACGTTTGGGCGCGAGATCAACCGCGCATTCTCCGTAAGGCTCTGAAGCTCGCGAATTCTCTCCGGCGCCCGCATGCGCGCCTCCTCGGGCGTGGTCGCGGATTGAAGATGGGAAATAATCTGGTCGGCGATGATTTTCGTCCCTTCCCTGCGCATCACACTCTCATCCTCCAGCACATCAAGTCCGGCGCCACCGACAATCCCCCCGTCCAGTGCATCGACCAGAGCCATGGTATCGATGAGCCCGCCGCGCGAAGTATTGATGATGATCACGCCGCGCCGGCATTTGGCAAAGGCCTCGCGGTTGAGCATATGGTGCGTCTCGGGGGTCATCGGCACATGGAATGAAATCACGTGCGACTCGCGCAGCAATTCATCCAGCCCCGCATACCGCAGGCCGGGTGCTTCCACCCTTGCGGATATATGAGGATCACAGGCAATCACCTTCATGCCGAAAGCCAGCGCGATATGGATCGTGCGCAGGCCGATGCGCCCGGCACCGATCACGCCAAGCGTCTTGTCCTTGAGGTCGAAGCTGCGCAGTTTTTCGTAATAAAACCGGGGTTGCTTATTTGCCTGCCGCACCTCATCGAGGCGGCGGGAGAGCGCAAGGATCAATGCAAATGTGTGCTCGGCAACGGTGTTTGACTCGCTGCCATGGATGGTTGAAACGATGACTCCTCGCCGCCTGCATTCCTCAATATCGATATGGTCGAAACCGTTTGACCGCGTGGCAACCATCCTGAGACCGGGATGAGCCTCAAGAAACCCTGCGTCAATCCGTGAGCGGATATAGACACACAGCACCTCCACATCGCCTCCCACCTCGTTCAAATCGGACACAAACCACAGATCATGGTCGCCGAACTTATCGCTGAAATATTCCTCCTCCGAGGGCTGGGTCTCCACAAAATACATTTTCATAAGCTGCGCATTCCAATATCCGAATCTGCAAAACCTTAAACGGGTTTTTCCGGATGTGAATCCTGTTTGTTGGGAAGTATGCGGCGATCAACCGGCGAACACAGCAAAGACGCGCATTAAAAGTCCCCCATGGACAAAGACTTGCAGGCCAGGCGAATCAGTTTCTCCTCAATAAAATGTGGCATTTTTTCCGTATTGAGGCGATTCTGTGCGCGTGAGAAAATCCCCGCCCCGCAAGACGGATCATCCGTTGCCCGAATTATATCATGCGCTGGCTTTTCTCATTGATGACCAGGCCCACGTGGCTGACCTGGTGCGGCTTTCCATTGCGAACCAGCAGGACATCGATTTTCATTACTGCGCCGATCCCCATGAGGCGATCGCCATGGCAAACCGCCTCAAGCCAACAGTGATCCTCCTCGATCTCGTGATGCCGCAGATGAGCGGGCTGGTCCTGCTGGAGGAGTTTCGTAAAAATCCCCAAACAGCAGAGACGCCGATCGTGGTGCTATCCGCAACGGAGGAAGCGGAAACGAAGAGCGAGGCCTTTGCAAAAGGCGCGAACGATTACCTCGTGAAGCTGCCGATGGCCATCGAGCTGCGAGCGCGCATCCGCTACCATTCCAGGGCGCATTTGAACCGCATACAACGGGAGGACGCCTTCAAGGCATTGCGGAAAAGCCAGCAGCAGTTGCTCAAAAAAAACACGGAGCTTTCGCGAACGAACCAGGCGCTCGACAAGGTTCTCGCCGAGATCAAACAACTCCACGGCCTGCTTCCGATCTGTTCGTCCTGCAAGAAAATCCGTGATGACGAAGGGAAATGGTCCGAAGTGGAAACCTACATCGAGAAAAGATCCCACGCCTCTTTCAGCCACGGTATTTGCCCCGATTGCATGAAGACTTTGTATCCCGATATCACCGAGGGATGAGGCCGCCGGTTTACTTCAGTGTTGCGCCGACCAGCAATACCGCTTTTTGACCGTTCATTTTCGGGTCAAGCTGCTGGGAGACATTCAAACCGGCTGCAGTAAGCGCCTGGTAGGTGACGATCACTTCCTGTGGCGAGGGAAAAGTTTCGGTGGAGACATACAGACCGACCGGCGGTTTCGCGTAGGCAACCTGGCTGACGTTTCCGACATGCCATCCCGCGCTCATGAATTCACGCCGGAGCGACTCGGCAAATTCCAGCCCGCTACTGTCACCGGCAACTGAGTGGATCGAGATTGCCCTGCCCGCGTGCTTGCGAAGCACTTTTGACATCTCTTCGCGTTGTTTGTCATTCAGGCCGGAATTCTTTTTTGGCGCGGGCGAGGCAGCCGCAGCCACCATGTCCTCCAAACTGGGGCCTTCGCTCCATTCTGTCGCGCCCGCGATGGGCGGTGCCGATGCCTTGGCCGGCGATACGGGGATCGTTCCGCCGTGAAGCGCCGTATTGCTTTCCTGCGTGTGCAAGGCCTTGGACTGCTCAAGCCGGGCCTGCGTGACGCCAGTGGATGCAGGCATCGTTTCCAGAAGATCGAGGCGCTGGCGCAGTTCGCCGTTGGTCTTTTGCAATGCGGAAACCTTCGTATTCCACTCCTTTTCCTGCACAATACGCTTTAAGTCCGCCTCATAGCGTGATGCATGGCTGAAATAATAAGCCCCTGCCCCACCGAGACCCGTGAAGACGAATCCGATCACCATGATGATCGTGCATAAAGACTGGAGTGATTCCGTGCCCATTAGAAACTTCGTGTGGTTTTTATTGCCCTTCCCTTTGACCGGGCCATTTTGTCGTTTCAAGTCGTAAATTGCAAGACCTCATGGTAGCCGGGTGTCATCCGGATCATGCATCACGCTTTCCATGTCCGCCAACCTTCAGTCTCCACTCTCCGACGGCTGGATGCTCGATCCGGGTGGAGGAAGAATCATCCAGCAGCATCGCCTCCTCCGGGCTACTGGTGCTGGTGTTACACGCGGATGATTTTGCAGCAACCCGCGATTTCGCGACCCCTTTGCGCAACATGGTCTTGCTATAACGGCTCATTGCTTTGCTGTTGAATGAAATGAAGAATCCCCGCTCCGTTACATCATGGCCGCACCGGCCGCGACATCGCCTTCGTCGATCATCTGCTTCCCCTGCATGGCACCGTGCAACAGCGTAAGCATACAAAGCTTGCTGAGATTGCGGCACACACCACCGGAACGCGCATGCAATGCCGTAAGGGCGCTGTCATTAAACAGATCGGTCATCCTCCCGGCCACCATGAGACGAAATTTCACGTAGTGGGCGCATTCCTCTGCGCTCATCGGCTGGAGCACGGCCTTGAGATACATGCGGTTCCTCAGTGATTCGTAGCTCGGATGCTTGAGGCGTTCAACGAACCGTTCCTCGCCGAAAAGCAGGCAACTGGTGAGCTTGCACTCGGGGATTTCAATGTTGCTGATTGTCCTCACCACGTGGAGGCAGTCGGCACTCAGGAGATGACATTCATCAATGATGATCACCAGCCGCTTCCCCTGCTGGTGGAGATCGATGATGTAGTTGCTCAGCAGCCTGAGAAGATCATGTGTGCGGCTCGTGCCATCGGGCACTGCAAGGCTCAACTCGGAAAGGATTTCGCGCAGGAGGCTGGACTTGCTCAGCCCCGGACTCACCAGCACGAGGATTGCCTCGTACTTTTCGGCGTCGAGATGCTGCAGGAGAAGCTGTGTCACCAATGTTTTTCCAGTGCCGCTCAAGCCGGTGATCATACCAAGGGAGGTATTGTGCTCCACAGCCATGATCATCCTTGTGAGCGCGTCCTCATGGCTCTCCGTCTTGTAAAAATAAGCAGGATTTACGGCGTCGGAAAAAGGATTCTCACGCATGCCGTAGAAGCGCACGAAATTGCCATCGCGCACCGTCTGCTGGTCGTTGCCTGTGAATTGGGCGATGTTCCGCACCTCATTCTCGACGAAGAGTTTTTCCGCGAGGTGCAAAAGATCGGGAGCCTCGCTCCCGGTGGGCGTTGAATCCTCCTGCATGCTGGACGTGGCAACGATTTCCATGGTGTTCGGGTTCATTTACTTTGTCTTTGTGGTTGTCCGGCTTCGGGCCGGTACTGCGGCGGGGAAGTGGTCATGCGGCGGCGGGCGTAATGGATCCTGTAACGCCCATGGAGTTCAGGTCGTCCCGCTCATCGCAAGCGGCAGGCGCGCCGGGCGTGCCGAGGCTTGCGGCGATTTCACGGATCACGCGGGCGTTCCCATGGTCCGATCGGGACAACACCAGCGGGCGGCGGGTCTGGTTTGAATCCTCCATGGCCGTGTCGCGCATCATCGCCCCCAGGCTCGCCGGCGTGAACTCGAGGAACTTTTGCGAACACTGGCGGATTTTTTCGTACACCGAAAATGCCTGCTGGTCACTGTCGGCCTGGTTGACCACCACATGGATCCGCCCGCGCATGGATGCTTCCCGTGCCACCTTGATGATCCCGTAACCATCCAGCGTAGCGGCGATATTCGGTGTCGTGACGACCACGATTTCATCCGCCATCATGAGAAATTGAGTCACATGCGCGGAGATTCCCGCCCCGGTATCAATGACTATCACGTCGAAATCATTGTCCAGCTTCGCCAGCGCATGCCCGACCCGCCCGATCGCATCGATGGGGATGTCGGCCATCCGGGTGCTGCCGGAGTTGCCGCAAAGCACCTGGATATTCCCCGGGCCGGGCGAAAGAAGATCCTTGAGGGCGGACCTGCCTTCAACGAGATCCATCATCGACCCGCGCGGCGCGATGCCGGCAAAAACATGGATGTTCCCGAGTCCCATGTCCGCATCCACCAGGAGCGTGCGAAGCCCCTGGCCCGCGAGGGCGATTGCAAGATTCAGCGACAGCGTGGTCTTGCCGACGCCGCCCTTGCCACTGGTCACGGCGATGATCCGGAGATGCCGCCTGCCACCCGCGAGCGCCTTGCGAACCGCGAAGGGGGATTCCCCTTTTTTGAAGATCAAATCATGAATTTTGACCAGCAGGTCCATCCCGTTCTGGTCAAAGGAGCAGCTTTGCATGCCATTCTTCCGGCTCGCAAAATGCTCGGCAAATTCGAGCTCGATGAACTGGATTCTGGACGGTTCCAGACCGGTGATCCGGCAGACTTCATGAATAGGATAGAGGCGGCCACTCAAATCCGAGTCGTTTCCTCCGAAATCCCTGATTTTATGCTCATCGAGCTGACTCATAAGATATTTCCCGAATTTACCCCTACAGGTTGTGGCGATAATTACATTGACTTCAATATGTAGTGTGTTATCGAGATTTCTGTCAAGTATCAATGCGTTGAAGTACCAAGGGTTAAGGGTTGAAATGAGCACATCACATTCAATGCGAATGACATGAACGAGATTAAATTTTTTTGCGTGCTTTGCGGTTCCCCGATGAGCACCCGTAAGGAAAGCGCGGGTGATGTCTCCACGTGCCCTAAATGCGCTCATCTCGTTCCTGTGCCGCCTCTACCGGGCGAAAAATCGCTGCGGTGGTCCGCTATATATCCACCCGACATCGTGGCTGTGGACATCATTTTCCATTGCCCAAAGTGCGATGCACGGCTCGGAAGTGACGCGCGGACCGCGGGGAATGACGTCTTTTGCCCGCCGTGCGGGAGCCGGGTGAAAGTCCCGCATCTTGCGTCCTTGATCCTGCCGCCATCGCCGGGCGCGCCTGCGGTAAAAACGGATGCTTCCAGCCCCGCGCTGAACCTGACCCGCGAGGAAATCGAGTTTTTAAACAATGTAACACAAACTGCAATGTCATCCGGAGACCGGTCACCCGCCCATGCGAGCCAGCGATAAATTGATCCGCCAGAAATGCCCAGCCTGCGACGCCGCAATCACGCTGAGCAGCAGTACGTTGAACAAGAAGATCCATTGCCCGAAGTGCCGCCAGCTTGTGATCATTCCTTCCGAGGCTGCGCCCGAAGAAGAAAAACCGGCTGTGGTCGAAATTGCGTTTCAACGGAATGAAGCGCCCGAGGTGGACGAAACGCCCCTCCCCGCCATGAACCGCTTTCCCGCTGAAAAGAAGCCAATTGCTTTCGAGGAGATGCACGATCCCGTAAAAAAACCGGTGGTTTATTGCCTGTGCAACGGCGTCCTGAAAAGACGTACGCTCAGCAAGGAAGGTCCTTCGAAGAACGTCTGCTGCATGTGCAATGATGAGGCCGCGACAAGTCTCTGACAACCGTCAGCCCGGCCCAGGCGCTTACCACTTATCCAGAGGCTGAACATCCGGCATTTTCACCGGCTCCGTTTCACCCTGTTTCAAGGGGGTCAGTAGCACGACAAGGCGCAAATCCTTCACGTCCCGGAGCTCGATGGCCAGTTTGCGGAATTTGTCGTTGTTCCCGTTCTGCCCGGGATGGGGAGCGCCGGGCAAAGGCTCCGCCTTCATCACCTTGAAGACGGCATTCGCAGGCGAGATGATCCTCGCGAGGAGATGCTCGCCGTCTTTGGTCAGCGTGGCGGTGACACCATCCTTGCCGATCTGTACATCCGCCTCCGTATGCAGGAACCACCACAACTCCGCCGGCGCTTTTGTCTCCACCTCGTCCTGGATGAGCAATTGCCTGCGATCGAGCATGGCGACGCCACGCCGGACGCTCGCAGCATCCCGCGCATAGGCCGCGCTCAAATCCGCAATGGCAAACACGCGACCGGGGGTCGATTCAAACCTGACGATCTGTGCCGCAGCCGTCGGGTCCTGGTCGGGATCAAGGCCGGGATTGATGACAAGCGTGTTGTGCCCCTCCGCGCGGAGCCGGTAATAAGTCCAGCGTTTCTTGCCGAAATAAGCGGGAATATTGTAATCGTCGGCCCCGATGTCGGCGGCCCAGCGCACACCCAGGGCGTCGAAGATGAAGCTGCCGAGATCAAGGTGGCTGTGGTTGGTCTTGTTATCTCCCGCCTTGAAACCGGCGTAGAGCGCATTCCTGTCGTCCCAAGCGCTCCGCATGAGCGCGAGCTCGCTGTGCCGGTAATATTTGTCGAGCGGCGGCGGAGCGGCAGGTTTTGCCATCAGCGCGGGATCGTACCAGAGCATATCGAGCGCCCCGCCTTTCGTCACCTGCGTCTCATATGCCGCGTATTCCGGCCGATGGAATTGTCGCGCAAGCCAGAACATCGCGGACTCGCGGATGACATTGGCGTGTGAATCCGCATAGTCGAAACTGAGGCCGGTCGCGCCCGATGCATAGATCGGAAAAGTACCCGCCTCGGAAAATCCCGGAATCTTCGCGAGGCCAAAATCGCTGCCAAGCGCGGTCTGGAGCGCAGAGAGGAAGAAGACGTTATATTTCGTGGCGTAGGCCCAATAGCCGGGGCCTTCGCCCCATGCGCCGTCCGGCCCGTATTCCACCATCGCGAGCTGGATCGATTTCATCGCGGCGCTGAGAAACCTGCCTGCGAGATCCGGCTCCACGTCAGCCAGCGCCAGCGCCCCCATGCCGATGCCGCCGTTGCAAACCTGGTTCCAGTTGAAACTTGAACGCGCCCACCATCCGTGTTCCTCCTCGATTTTCATGGCCGGCTTGATGCCTTTCTCCACCATCGCGGTCTGGAGCGTAACTCGCTGCTGCGGAGTCCAGAAATCGTAGAGCCAGTCGTACCCGATCGCAAAGGCGCAGGTCAGCTCGGCGGTGTCGAGGAAATGGGAGGGGTTCCAGTCCTTGAAATTCGCAGCGGTCTCCAGTTCCAGCCATGCGCGTTCAGCGTAACGCCTGTCGCCATCGAGCCGGTAAAGTGCGGCGAGCACGCAGATGCGGTCCAGCACCCGACGGCTGGTGGCAAGCAGGCGCTTTCCATCGGGGATTTCATATTTTGACGGCGGTTCGGTGAGGATTTTTGCGCCCTGTGTTTGTAGATTTCCGTGCCATTTCTTCAGCAACGGATCGGAACCCATCTCCTTCCTGACCCGCTCGAAATCCGCCGCGGTGGCGAGCAGCCGCGGATGTTGTTTTACAAGCGTTTTTAATACTTCCCCTGGGGGCGGCACGGGAACTTGGGACGGCTCAGCCGCGCCGAGCGGGCGGACGCATGGAATGGAGAGGGTTATCCCTGCGGCAACGATGCGGGCGAGGCGCTTCATGGCAAGCGCGATTGCCGTGCCTGCCGGATGGAGGGATTATACATATGCACGCCGGCCTTTATGCGCCTGCTATGATGGCTGTACCCCGCCTTTGTCATCGAGATACCGGATGCGCTTGTTAATATCGGTATTGATCGAATGGTAAGGCTGCGTGATGTTGCTGGATGCGAAGAGGGTCGCCCGGACATGCTCCATGTCGTCCGCGCCGATGGCGTCGGTGAAAATCGGCTTCAGGTAATCGATGCCCATCTGCGAAGGTTTCATGAGCTTCGCATCATAGAGTTGCGGATGCATCGGCCGCGCGTGGATGAGCCCCCAGCGGTCGCGAAACCGGTTAGCGTCATAACCTTCGACGTGGAAGCCCCTCGCTGAATTGTATTGCAGGATCGAAACCGCGTTGTTCCGCCCTTCGCTCAGCAGGTCCACCGCCTTGGACCCGAGTTGCGCGGCATAAAAACGGTCGAACAAAATCGGGCGCCCCCCCCGCTGGGTGTGGCCGACTTTGCGGATGAAAATGGCTTCGCGGGCCGACTCCCCCCGCCGGTAGAGCTGGAAATACTTGTCGCCGATGATCTGGATCAGTTTCGCCCGCAATGCCTCCGACGCACCACTGAGGTTTATGTTCCCCGCGGGATCGGTGGATTTCGTGACCGCGCCGAGTTCACGGCCCATCTCGTCCACGATGCCCTCGCCGCAGACAATCACGACATGCTTTTGCAAGTCGTAAATATGTTTCACCCGCACCGCGAGGTGCTCAACGTCGAGCGGAATCTCGGGCACCAGCACGATGTCGGGCCGTCCGTACGAGGAGCCAAGCGCGATATAGCCGGAGTTGCGCCCCATCACTTCAATGATCGCGATGCGCCGGTGACTTTCAGCCGTGGTGCGAATGCGCTCGATGGAGGCTGCCGAGACATACACGGCGCTCGCGTAGCCCGGGGTCACATAGTTGACGATATTGTTCAGGTCGAACACGGTGCGGGATTCCGTGCGGGTGTAACGGAATCCGCCTTTTACTGCCGGATCATTGATCCGTGCCCACTCGTCGGGCTCGCTCGCGTAGTTCAAGCCAAGGTCGTTATCAATGGTTTTGGGCGCAAGCACGGTGGGAAGACGCTCGGCAAGCGGTTGAAGGCCGTTCAGCGTGCCGTCGCCGCCGATACAAACCAGGCCCTCGATGCCCATCGATTCCAAACGCGACGCAACACGGTCGAGTTCCTCCTTTTTGTCAGGATCTACGAAATCGCGGGACGAGCCGACGAGCGTGCCGCCCTTGGCGGAATCCAACTCCGGGATCGTCTGGTAAAGCGGGTTGAGATGAACGTGGGGAATCCGCGGATTAAACAGGCCGTTGAACCCCTTGATGATTCCGATGACCTCAACCTTGAGTTGGTTAGCGCGAATCACCGCGCCGTGAATGGTGGCGTTCAGTGCAGGCGTGTCGCCGCCTGCTGTCAGGATGCCGATGCGTTTCATGATGTATTTTCCTTAGCTTTCTTCAACGTGGACTCGATACACGTATGCGACTGTTTGAAGTAGTCGGACAGGCAAATCATGTCGAGTATTCTCTATGTTTGGAGGCCAAAATCCCAAAAAAGGGTAACAAGTTTATAATCCAGCACTGTTACACACCATGAATCCCGGCTTTGCAGACGCGGATTTTCGAGGTAATCCGTTATCACCAAACCCAATCCCGTTTTCCCAATCCCATGAATTTGCGCCTCCTGTCGATCCTTGTTGCAGCGATTTCCAGCACCATGCTGCGGCCGTTTACCGCCCCGGCCGCGGATGCAAAGGTCCTCGAATGCGACATTTGTGTCTTCGGAGGCACGTCCGCCGGAGTGGCTGCCGCTGTGCAGGCTTCCCGCATGGGGAAAACAGCGATCGTCGTCGAGCCGTCCAAATACATCGGCGGCCTGACCACGGGGGGACTGGGGGCTACCGATATTGGCAACAAGGCGGCCATAGGCGGTGTCTCGCGGGAGTTTTACCACCGGGTCGCGCAGTATTATTCGCAGGATTCCGCGTGGACGCTGGAAACGCGCGACGACTACTTCAAGAGACGCGGCAGCGGGCAGACGAAAGTGTCCAGTCTCTCCGGCCCGGACGCCACCATGTGGACTTTTGAACCGCACGTGGCGGACCGGATTTTCCAGGACATGCTGAAAGAGACGCACGTCCAGGTTTTCAACGAACAACGGCTGGCCTCGGTGAAAAAAACAGGCGCGCGCATCGCAGAAATCGTGATGGAAAATGGAAACGTCTTCCGCGCAAAAATGTTCATCGACGCGACTTATGAAGGGGACCTGATGGCGAAAGCCGGTGTCTCCTACGTCGTCGGACGCGAGGCAAATGCAATCTACGACGAGACGCTGAACGGCATCCGCGCCAAAACACCGTCACACCAGTTTATCGTGGCGGTTGATCCGTACATGAAAAAGGGTGATCCCGCGAGCGGCCTCATCCCCTTCGTGCAGAACGTTGAATTCGGAACCCCTGGCGCGGGCGACAAGACAATCCAGGCTTACAACTACCGGCTTTGCCTCACGAAAAATTCCGAAAACAGCCACCCCATTGACCCACCCCCCGGATACAAGCCCGAACAATACGAACTCCTGGCGCGCTATCTGGAAGCGCTAACACCCACCGGGATAGAGCCGGCCAAGCCTTTCTGGGGACCAGTCGGGATGCCCAACCTGAAGACCGACACGAATAACAAAGGCGGTTTCTCCACGGATTTCATCGGCATGAATTACGATTACCCGGAGGCCGGCTATGCGGAGCGGGAAAAGATCGCCAGGGCGCATGAGGATTACATTCGCGGCTATATCACCTTCCTGAAAACCAGCCCGCGCGTGCCGGAGACGTTGCGCGAGGAGGCGAAGAAATGGGGCCTTTGCAAGGATGAGTTTGCCGACACGGGCGGCTGGCCGCATGCGCTCTATGTGCGCGAGGCGCGCCGGATGGTCTCCGACCTCGTGATGACCGAGCATTATTGCAGGGGCAAGGAAGTCGCCCAGGATCCCGTGGGCCTCGCCGCCTACACCATGGACTCGCACAATTGCCGGCGCCTGGTGAGAGATGGCAGGGTGGAGAACGAAGGCGACACGCAAGCCGGGGGCTTCCCGCCTTACCCGATTTCATACCGCTCGATCATTCCACGCACCGGGGAATGTGAAAACCTCGCCGTGCCGGTCTGTCTCTCGGCGTCGCACATCGCCTACGGATCGATCCGCATGGAACCGGTGTTCATGATCCTCGGCCAGAGCGCCGCGACCGCCGCAGTGCTATCGATGAACGACAAGGTGTCCCTTCAAGAACTTGATTACACCAAGCTCAAGGCGCAATTATTGAAGGACGGGCAGATCCTCGCATGGGACAAGTCGAAGACAACACCGACACCTGCAGTTGAAACGCCTGCTCCCGCAGTACCGTAACTACCTCAGGATCTCCTCCGCTGCAAAAACGAGATGGTGAAAATCAGTGCGAAGGAAATGAGCAGCAGCGCCAGCGCGTAGGCATGCGCGAGTGGGTAGTTAAGCTTCTGCATCTCGTCATAGAGCGCGATGGACGCCACTTTCGTCTGACCCGGGATACTGCCGCCCAGCATCAGCACAATGCCGAATTCCCCCATCGTGTGCGCGAAGCTCAGGATCACGCCCACCGCGATCCCTCTTCCCGCCAGCGGAAGATTGACATGACAGAGCGTCTGCCATGCCGATGCCCCCTCCACCCGCGCGGCATCCGCAAACTCCCCGGGCACTGCGCGAAGAGCCGCCTGGAAAGGCTGGATGGCAAACGGCAGGCTGTAGAGGATCGACCCGATTACCAGCCCCGAAAAGCTGAATGCCAGCGTGTGCCCTGTCAGGTCGCGCCACAACGCACCCAGCGGATTTTGCGGTGCAAAAATCACCAGCAGATAAAAGCCGATCACCGTGGGCGGCAGTACGATCGGCATCGTAATCAGCGTCTCGATGAATATAATCCCGCGACAGCGGCTGCGGTTCAACCAGTGCGCCAGCGGAATCCCAAGCACCAGCAGCATGAGTGTGGAGATAAATGCGAGCTCCAGTGTAAGCCCCAGGGCCTGCCAGAATTCCTGCGGAAGTTTAATCATGTCGGAAACAGCCTCTCATCTCGCCATCATTTTCCCGTGAGCGTGAACCCGTATTTGTCAAAAATCCTCCGCGCCGCATCGCTGCCCAGAAATTCCATATACGCCCTGGCATCCGGATTGGTCTTTCCGCTTTTCGTCAAGACGCCCCCCTGCTCCAGCGGCGGATAACTCTCAATGGGTATGAGGTAATATGTCCCCACCTTTGCAAGTTTGGGCGACATCACCAGGGAGAGGGCCACGATGCCAGCGTCCGCATTGCCAGTCTGCACGAACTGTGCGGTCTGCGAAATATTTTCCCCAGTGACAATACGGTCACCGATCGCTTTCCATATATCATAGTGTTCCAGCGCAGCCTTGGCCGCCCGCCCGTACGGCGCATGATCCGGGTTGGCAATGGCGATTTTTTTCACAAGCCGCGCATCGCGCAGAATTTCGAGTCCCTTGGAAACATCCACCCTGCTATTCGTGCTCCACAGCACTATGCGGCCCGTCGCATATTGCATGATGCTTTTTTCTTCGGCCTGTCCCGCCTTTGCGAGCTCCTTTGGGTAATTCATATCAGCGGAGAGGAAGACGTCGAACGGAGCCCCGTTCCTGATCTGTTCGAAAAAATTACCGGAGGAACCGTTGGAGACCTTGAATGTCACTCCCGGATTCTTTTCATGAAATGCGGCGTTCAATTCCTCCAGGCAATAGGTGAGATCCGATGCGGCGGCAACGGATATCTCCCCGGCGTGTGATTGAACCGATACCATGGTAATAAAAAATGAGATGCAAAGGGCACGGAATCCATGGAACGTTTTCATAACTGGCATTTTTTTTAAAGCATTACCGCGTTCAAGGCTCCTTCACAATTTCTTTGGCCGGAATTTTGAATTCATACATGCACACCTCTCTTGACACCCGAAGTATATCCCGGAATGTTACACAGGGTTGAATCACCCTCCCGGCCATGAGCATAAACATCACCCTCGATGGTTTGGATCAGACTGCAAACGCTGGCGAACGCCTCATTGACCTGATCAATCGCACCGCCACGGAGGTTCCCCAGGTTTGCTACCACCCGCAACTTGGCCCGATCCAGACGTGTGATTCGTGCATGGTCGAGGTGGATGGAAAACTGGCGCGGGCCTGCGGCACTGCAGTTTCGGCAGGCATGAAGGTTCTCACCCATTCCGCAAAGGCCAGGGGCGCACAGCTTGAAGCGTTCGACCGGATTCTCGGCAATCACCTCCTCTACTGCACGGTCTGCGACAATAATAACGGCAACTGTACCGTTCACAATACCACTGCACTTCTGGGCATCGAGCACCAGAAAACCCCTTTCAAAACCAAGCCATACAAGATCGATGACACGAACCCCTTCTACCGTTACGATGCCGATCAGTGCATCCTATGCGGGCGCTGCGTCGAGGCGTGCCAGAATCTCCAGGTCAACGAAACGCTCTCCATCAACTGGGAAGACCCGCATCCGCGGGTGCAGTGGGACGGCGGATCGACCATCGGCGAGTCGAGCTGTGTCTCCTGCGGCCACTGCGTCACGGTCTGCCCGTGCAACGCGCTCATGGAAAAAACAATGCTTGGCGAGGCGGGCTTTTTTACAGCGCTGTCCAAACCCGCACTTCATGGCATGATCGACGTAGTGAAGGCGATTGAACCGGAAATTGGCTACGGAAAAATCCTCCAGCTTTCCGAGGTGGAAGCCGAAATGCGGAAGGGTCGCATCAAACGCACGAAAACAGTCTGCACCTATTGCGGCGTGGGATGCAGCTTCGACATCTGGACGAAGGACCGGCACATCCTCAAGGTCGAGCCGGCGCAAGGCGCGGCCAATGGCGTCTCCACCTGCGTAAAAGGAAAATTCGGCTGGGATTTCATCAACAGCAAGGACCGGCTCACCAAGCCCCTCATCCGCAACGGGGAGAAATTCCGCGAGGCCACGTGGGACGAAGCCCTCGATCTTGTCGCGAGTAAATTTTCCGAAATCAAGGCCGCCCATGGCCCGGATGCCCTTGCGTTCATTTCCTCCTCGAAATGCACGAATGAGGAAAGCTACCTCATGCAGAAACTGGCGCGCGCCGTGGTCGGCACGAACAACATGGACAACTGCTCCCGCTACTGCCAGGCGCCTGCAACGGTCGGGCTTTTCCGCACGGTCGGCTATGGCGGCGATTCCGGCTCCATTTCCGACATCGAGCAGTCGGCGCTCATAGTCATCGTCGGCAGCAACACCGCGGAAAGCCACCCGGTTCTCGCAACACGCGTCAAACGCTCGCACAAACTGCGCGGCCAGAAACTCATTGTCTCCGATATTCGCGAACACGAGATGGCGAGACGCGCCGATGTTTTCCTGCATCCCAAGCCCGGCACCGACCTCATCTGGCTCAGCGCGATGAGCCGCTACTTGCTCGATAACGGCCTGGCAAAAGGCGAATTCCTCGACAAGTGGGTGAACGGCCTCGACGAGTATAAAAAGAGCCTCGCCCCATTCACCATGGAGTTCGCATCGGAGCAAACCGGCATCCCTGTCGAGACGCTCAAGAAAGTAGCGCACATGATCGCGGAGGCGCCGTCGATGTGCATCCTCTGGGCGATGGGCGTGACCCAGCACAGCATGGGGTCGGACACCTCCACGGCCATTTCAAACCTCCTGCTCGTCTCCGGCAATTACATGCGCCCTGGCACCGGCGCGTATCCGTTGCGCGGCCACAACAACGTCCAGGGCGCGAGCGACAACGGCGCGATGCCGAATAATTTTCCGGGCTATCAATCCGTGGAAGACCCCGCGATCCGGGCGCGTTTTGAAAAGGCGTGGGGCGTCACGCTCCCTCCAAAAAAGGGCCTCGACAACCACGAGATGATCGACGCCATCCACGACGGAAAGCTCAAGTCGATGTACCTGTTCGGCGAGGAGATTTCGCTCGTGGATTCCAATTCGAACCACGTCAGCGACGCGCTGGCGAGGCTCGATTTCTTTGTCGTGCAGGAGATCTTTTTCTCCGATTCGTGCCGGTTCGCCAATGTGATCCTGCCTGCCTGCCCAAGCCTGGAGAAGGAGGGCACGTTCACCAGCACCGAGAGGCGCATCCAGCGTCTCTACCAGGTGTTCGAGCCGATGGGGGAGAGCAGGCCTGACTGGCAGATCATCCGCGACATCGCCAACCGCCTCGGCGCGAACTGGCATTACGACCACCCGTCGGAAATCATGTGCGAAGTCGCGTCGGTGACGCCGATGTTCGAGGGCGTCACCTACGAAAAGCTCGAGGGTTACAAGACCTTGCAATGGCCGGTCGCCGCGGACGGCTCGGACCAGCCGCTGCTTTACACGAAGCAATTTTTCTTCCCCGACGGAAAGGCAAAGCTCTTCCCGCTGACGATCACCGAGCCGACCGAACAGCCCGACGCGGAATTCGACCTGCATTTGAACAACGGCCGCCTGCTCGAGCATTTCCACGAGGGGAACCTCACCTACCGCAGCGACGGCATTTGCGAAAAAGTGCCGGACACTTTCGTCGAGGTTTCACCATCGCTTGCGCAGGAGCGGGGCATCGAAAGCGGCACGTGGGTGCAGCTCACCTCGCGCCACGGCAAGGTCCGCGTCCGCGCGCTGGTCACCGACCGCGTGGAAGGAAAGGAACTCTACATGCCGATGAATTCCACCGGGAATGGCGTGAACCGCCTCACAAGCAGCCATACCGACAAGGTGACCCACACACCGGCCTACAAGGAAACCGCCGTATCCATGCGCGTGCTTCCGGAGAAAACCGGTGAAAGCCCGCTACCGCGCGTCAATCATCGTTTCGGCCACCCCACCCCGCAGAGTGGCGTGGAAGTGGAGCGGAAATGGAAACGTCCCGACTACCACATGCCCGGAAACGGGAGTGGAAACGGCGCATCGCATTTTAAAAAGATATAAGGAAACACCATGGCACAACCGATTCCCCTTGAAATACCGGCGCGCGACCCGCGGCAGGAACTCATCTGCCGGTTGCAGAATGCGCCGGCGGAACACGCCGAGGCGCTGCTCGCGGCCTACGAGGTGCTGCAAGGGCTGCATGACCGCGGTGTATTCGACCTGATGCGCGGCACGCTCGGCGCCAGCGACAAAATCATCGAGGAGACGGTGCAATTTGCGAATTCGCCGGAGTCGATCCGCGCATTCCGCAATACGATGATTTTTTTCAAAACCATCGGCGCGATGGACCCGGAACTGCTGAACGCCTTTTTTGGGGCAATCCCCGGCGCACTCGCCGAGGCAAAGGAGACGCCGCAGCCCGGGCTCTGGACATTGCTTAATAAATTCCGCAGCAAACATCTCAGGCGCGGCCTCGCCATGGTGAACGCTTTTCTAGAGGGATTCGGTAAAAATCTAAATTCCGCCAAACAAAGGGGTGCGGACCATGAAAACATCAAATGAAAATACAGGGACAGATGGAACAAATCGCTGGCTGATCGCAGCCGCGGGAGTGGTAATGCAGATCGCGCTCGGCGCGGTTTACGCATGGAGCGTCTTTCGCATTCCGCTCACCAAGCAATACGGATACTCGATCTCGCAGGTCACGCTCTGCTCTACCTCGCTTACGGGCTCATTGGCGGCGTGGGCCTCGGCCTAGGCTACATCATCCCAGTGGCCACACTCGTCAAGTGGTTTCCCGACAGGCGGGGTATGATCACCGGAATCGCCGTCGCCGGATTCGGCGCGGGGGCGTTGGTTACCGCCCCGGTTGCCGCGAGCCTGCTCAAAAGCGCGGGCGTGCCGGGAACATTCGGCATCCTCGGCGTTTGCTATCTCATCGCCGTGCTCGGTGCCGCGATGTTCATGAAAAATCCGCCGGAAGGCTACAAACCGCCCGGCTGGGAACCATCGCAAGTGGAGACGGGCCAGCGCTCAGCGAAAGATTACACGCTGACGGAAGCGCTCAGCACGTGGCAATGGTATGCGCTCTGGGCGATCCTCTTCCTGAATACGACTGCGGGCATCTCCATCATTTCCCAGGCGTCGCCGATGGCGCAGGAGATCAGCCACGTGGACGCCGCGATAGCAGCGGGCCTCGTGGGCATCATTTCCATAGCAAACGGCTCGGGACGCTTCCTCTGGGCATGGTCCTCCGATTACATGGGGCGCAAGCAGGTGTTTCTCACGATGTTCCTGCTGCAGACCGTCCTGTTCTATCTGCTCTCGAGTGCTCAAAACTTCACGCTGCTCACGGTGTTCGCCTTCACTATCCTGCTTTGTTACGGCGGCGGCTTCGGCACGATGCCTGCATTTGCGGCGGATTTCTTCGGGCCGCTCAATGTCGGTTCGATCTACGGCCTCATGCTCACCGCGTGGGGTTTTGCCGGCGTGGCCGGCCCGGCGCTCATTGCCCATTTGCGTGAAAGCACCGGCAATTACAGCCAGGCATTGCATGTCATCGCCATCATCATGCTCGTGAGCGCCGTCCTGCCGTTCATTATCCACCCGCCCACTGCGCATCCAACACCTCCGAGCCGGGGGGAAAGGACGAGGCATTGGTGGCATTTCGCCACCCATAAGGCCATGCACTAGAACCGGTTCGGGTTAAAAGCGCAGCCGCGCGGCGGGCAGCCAATCCTCACCGGACAACCATGCATTTTGGCGAGCCGTTTCATGATCGCCATTCTGTCATCGGTCGTCTGCCCTAAAAAAGGCACCCTGGACCCCGAAAAAAATCATTCGACCGATCTCCCCCTGAAAATGGTATATGCATGTGATCGATGCGAACGGATACCCCCATCCCATTTCTACTATGCTTTCTTTGCCTGTCGCTGGCAGGGATTGCCCCGGCTTCGCAGCAAGGCGCAGGCCCGGTGGGTGGCGACAAGGCGAAAGCCACCGAACCCGACTCCGATCTGGCGAAACTGGACCGCAACATCGCGTCGAACCCAAATTACCCCTTCGCCTATGTAGTACGCGGCTCCTTTAAAAAATCACGGGGCGACCTGGACGGCGCGCTTGCCGACTTCAACAAGGCGGTTTCGCTGAATCCTGCAAATCCCTCGATTTGGAACCAGCGCGGCCTGGTTAAACAGGCGAAACGCGATCTCCCGGCGGCAGCCACGGATTTCACGCACGCGTTGCAACTCAATCCGAATTACGCCGATGCATGGTACAACCGGGGCCGCGTGAGAAAAGCCTCGGGGGACCTGGATGGCGCGCTTGCGGATTACAGCCGCACACTCGAACTCGACCCCCATTACGCGGATGCGTATCTGCGCCGTGGTAATGTGAAAAAGGCGAAAGGTGATATCGAGGGCGCGTTGGCCGATTTCAAGCTTTGCTACAAATACGGGGATTCCTACTGGAAGGATTACGCCCGCATCAACCTCTGGCTCACACGCACAGGCAAGGGTGAAAAAGCCGCCACCAGCGCCGTGCTGGTCACTTATCTCCAACGGCGCGCGCCCCCCGCGCAGGGCGATTGGCCGGCGAAGATCATGGCGTTTCTCCTGGACCGGTTGGACGAACCGTCCTTCCTCGCCGCAGCCTCCGCGAAAACCGACAATAAGGAAGCGCTCTGCCAGGCGTTGTATTATGCGGGAATGAAACATCTTCTCACAGGTGACAAGGCGAAGGCTGTCGACTGCTTCACCAAAAGTCGCGCCACGCAGCGATGGGATTGCGATGAATTCCAGTTTGCCACGGCGGAGTTGAAGGCGCTGGGGAAAATCTAAGTTCCGGCCGGACAGGCTTTGAATTTGTCTGGACGCACGCCACATGCGACCTATTGATTGGAAGCCTATGGCAGGACTCGTCATCAAACCGCGCACGCGCATTCTTCATGGACACGACTGGGTGTACTCCAGCGACGTGCTCAAGGCCTTTGGAAATCCGCAGGATGGCGACATCGTTTCGTTGAAAGACGGCCGTGACCATCTCCTCGGCAGCGCAATATTCAATTCCAAGTCCCAGATCGTGGCGCGGCGTTTCTCGCGGCAGCGTCAGGATCTTGACCTCGATTTTTTCCAGCGACGCATCGCGCAGGCGCTGGAATACCGCACACGCCGGGGCATAAACCCCCGCCTCTGCAGGCTTATCTGGAGCGAGAGCGACGGTCTCCCGGGTTTGATCGTGGATCGCTACGGGGACACGCTCGTCCTGCAAACCCTCACGCTCGCCATGGACCAGCGGAAGGACATCATCGTGGAAGCCCTGCGTGCCCTGGGTGACAACCTCGCAATCGTGGAGCGCAACGACGCCCCGATCCGCAAGGCGGAGGGAATGGAACTCAAGACAGGAGTCCTGCATGGCGAAGTGTCACGCCTCGATATCGAAGTGCTGGGATTGAAATTCCAGATCGACCCATTGCAAGGCCAGAAGACCGGTTTTTACCTCGACCAGCTCGACAGCTATGCCGAGGTGGCAAAGCGGGCAAAGGGCAGGCGTGTGCTTGATTGTTTCGCAAACCAGGGGGCGTTTGCCCTTGCGTGCGCGAAAGAAGGGGCAACATCCGTGAAGGCCGTGGAAATCAGCGCGGATTGCGTGCAACTCCTGCGCGACAATGCCGCCCGCAACCAGCTCACGGTGGACTGTATCGCGGCGAATGTGTTCGATTTCCTGAAGGACGAGGAGCGCCGCGCCTCGCAGTACGACATGATCATCCTCGACCCCCCCTCTTTTACAAAGTCGAAGGAAAAACTCGGCGACGCCATGCGCGGCTACAAGGAAATTCACCTGCGCGCGCTGAAGCTCCTGGCGCCCAACGGACTGCTCGCGACTTTTTGTTGCTCGCATCATGTGAGCGCCGAGGTGTTCAAACAGACAATCGTGGACGCGCTGGTGGACGCAAAAAAGACCGTGCGGCAACTGCACACATTCCAGCAGGGGCTCGACCACCCGATCCTCCCCACGCTGCCGGAAACGGAGTACCTCAAGGGCTGGCTTTTTGAGATGGCCCCAGGACGGTAAGCGAAATCTTTTTTCGCATTTCAAAGTTTGAAAAACGCTCGCCACCATGCAACCGCGCGGCTTAAGCTGCTCCATGCATTCAAGCGCACATGGAATACATACGACTTACGGGACATATGATCCCTGTGACAATGCTCCCGGCTTCGTAACACCCCCGCATGAGCGCCCCTGATTCTCCGCCTTCCACTCCCCTGCCCACCCGCCATTTCCTCCGGCTCCTGGTATGGGTGTACTGGCGCACTTTTCTGGCGCGGGTGCGTGGTCTGCGCAAGCAATCCAGCCTGCTGATCTTCATCCTGGGCGCATTCATCATCGGGTATCTCGGGCTTGGATACTGGCTCTTTCATTTCGGGTTCAATTACATCCAGCAATTTCCGCTTGTCGGCGCGCTACTCTCCGACCGCATCCTGTTTTTGATCTTCGGGTTCTTTTTCATGATGCTGGTTTTTTCGAACCTGATCATCGGCTACTCGACCCTTTTCAAAAACCGTGAGACCGGCTGGTTTCTCACGCTCCCGATCCCGCACAGGCTGGTGTACCGCTGGAAATTCATCGAGGCGCTGTGCGTGTCGAGCTGGGCGCTGATGTTCCTTAGCGCGCCCATGATGGCCGCCTACGGTGTGTTACACCATGTAAACCCGCTGTTTTATATCGGGGCTGTGTTTGCATGCCTGCCCTTCGTTATCATCCCGGCGCTCATCGGGTCGTGGATCATCCTGTATCTCGTACGCATCCTTGCGCAGCCATGGGTTAAAAAAGCGGTGCTGCTGCTGGCGTTGTTCGCCTTGTTGATCATGGTCTGGAGGATAAAGCCGGTGACGGATGAGCAGGCGGTATCCCATCGCGAGGAACAGATGTTCGACCAGCTCCTGCGGCACACACGCCTGAGCCTGAATCCCTATCTTCCGAGTGCGTGGCTCGCCCAAACAATCATCGCGTGGAGCGAGGGGCTGTTCCGGCAGGGAAGTTTCTTTTTTCTCGTCCTGCTGAGCAATGCGTTGATGGGACTGCTCATCGGTTTCGAGGTGGCCGGCAATTCCTTCTATCAAAGCTGGACGGCTGCAATAACCGTGCGTGCGGCGCATTTTCAGCGCAAGGCGGCGGAAAAGCGGATGGCGCGCCGGCGTTCGGTCATTGAGTGGATCATGGACCGTGTCACGGTGATTTCCCGGCCTGCCAGGGCGCTGGCGCTGAAGGACCTGCGCCTCTTCTGGCGCGACCCGGCGCAGTGGACGCAGTTCATGATTTTTTTCGGACTGCTCTGCATCTACGTGCTCAACCTGCGCAACATCTCGTTCAATTTCCAGAGCGTCTTCTGGGAAACCATGATCAGCTACCTGAACCTCGCGGCATCCGCGCTCACGCTCTCGACGCTGACCACGCGCTTCGTGTTCCCGCAGTTCAGCCTGGAGGGGCGGAGGCTCTGGATCATCGGGCTCGCGCCATTCGGGCTCAAGAAAGTGCTGATGCAAAAATTCTGGTCGAGCTGCATCGTCTCGATGTCGATCACCATAAGCCTCATGGTGGTGTCAAGCATGATGCTGCACCTGCCCACGACCCGGGTGATCTTCTTCGCCGCCTCCATCGGAATGATGGGTGCGGCCCTCTCGGGGTTGTCGGTCGGTCTCGGGGCACTGTTCCCGAACATGAAGGAGGAGAATCCCTCGAAAATCGTCTCCGGATTCGGCGGCACGCTCTGTCTCGTGATCAGCTTCATTTACATTTCATGCTTCGTCGGGCTGGTCGCCCTGCCGGGGGTGCGGCAGGTGGTGCATATCGAGACTTTTCTCTCGGACACGGGGGCGGTTTGCATCGCGGTGCTGCTCACGACATGCGTGTTACTGGTGCCGATGCTGGCCGCAATCCGGCGTGTGAAAAATCTGGAGTTTTGAAGCCGACTGCATAGAATGCGTGAAAACGAACGATCTCCCATGGTAGAACGCAAACAAAAAGAAGCCCTCCTCGAACTTCAGGAGGATGAAGGATTATCCACCGAGCATCTGGATTCCCAGGTGCAGAAGGCGCAGGAGCAGCTGGTCCAGTTGAAACGCCAGCAGGAACAGATCGAAAAGCAAAAGCGCGAGCTCGAGGAAATGAGCAAACGCCAGGAACAACTTCAGCAGGGCAAGACGGAGATGATTGAAAAGTTCACCCGCGCACTGGTGGTGCTCGAGCGTGAAACATACGAGGCCCAGAAGCGCGTCGAGCAGCTCAAGAGCATGCACGAATCGTTCAGCCAGCACCTCGGCGTTATCGAGGGAATCAACCCGAAAAACTGGGAGAATGCGGACATCAACAAGGAATTGAACAAGGCGCTCAGCGCCATCGACGACGCGCGCGCGGAGTACGCGCAATCGCGTTCCCGGATCAACGCGGAGTCGAGCGAGGACGTACTGGAACCGGCTGCGGGCAGCGGCGATCCCTACTCCATGGGATACATGGACGCACCGGAGAGGGATTTCATGTACTGGCTCAAGAGCGGCTTTGCTTTCACGCTGCCCTTGTTCGTGATTTGCGTGATCATCGTTCTCGTTTTGATTTTCCGCAGCTAAGCAGGAGTTATTTTAATTATGGGTCGTCCCCGACGCAAAGGTCAGGATTCACCAATAGACAACAAGCAGAAAGCCCTGGCCGAACAGGAGGAAAAGCTGCGCCGCAAGATGCAGGAACTCCAGCAGCTCATCCAGGACGCCCCGGGTGTCGCCAAGGAGGCGGAGAACCGCCGCCGCCAGGATCTCGTGATCCGCGCGTCACAGCCCTCGCGCCGCGCGGAGTCGCCGAACACACTTTTCGACAAGCGGTACGATGTCAGCTTTGCCGCCCCGCGCCGCCGCGGCAAGAGCCTTCGGGCGGAGCAGCAGGAGCAGCGTCTCAAGGCCCTGGTGCTCTGCGTCGTCCTCATCATCTGCCTGCTCGTGATCTGGACGAAATTCCTTCACTAACGGCCGGCGGCCGGACAGAGGGACGCTCAATTCCGGAAAAAATCATTTCCATTCCCTCCGCGTTTGATTTCAAATGGCACCCATGAGTTCCGATTTTGATGTGCGTTACACGGCCCGGCTTGCGCGGCTGAACCTGAGCGAGGAGGAGATTGCGACATTCCAGTCCCAGCTTTCCCATGTGTTGCATTACGTGGACAAGCTGAGCGAGGTCGATGTGACCAACGTGGAGCCGACCGCGCATACCAACCCGCTGTTCAATGTCCTGCGCGAGGATGCGTCCCGCGAGTGGTTCACGCCGGAACAGGCGCTTGCAAACGCCCCGCGCCAGGCGAATGGGCTCTTTGTCGTCACCAAGGTCGTGGAATAATAAAATGAATGACGAAGCTCGAATGACGAATGACGAAAGAAGCCCGAATGTCGAAGCCCGAAGCTTCACATTGAACGCGTGGCAGCATGGCTCCGTCATTCGGATTTCGTCATTGTTTCGTCATTCGTCATTCGTCATTCGTCATTTTTAATCAGCATGACCCTTCATTCCCTTTCCATCACGGACCTCCAATCCCAACTCCGTTCCAAGGCCGTCTCGCCCGTGGAAGTGGTGCAGGCGCTCGAGCAGCGCATCGCGGAGGTTGACCCGAAAATCCAGGCTTACCTCTCGCGGGATTTCAATGCCGCGCTGGAATTGGCAAAAACCGCCGACGTCTCGCTCCCGCTGGGAGGTGTACCGATTGCGATCAAGGATGTAATCAACGTGCTGGGCGAGCCATGCACCTGTGCTTCCAAAATTTTGCAAAGTTACCGCGCTCCCTATGATGCAACAGTCATCAAGAAATTGCGCGCGGCTGGCGCAATCCCTTACGGGCGCACGAACATGGATGAGTTCGCCATGGGTTCCTCCACGGAAAACTCGGGCATCCATCCGACCCGCAACCCGTGGGACGTTACCCGCATTCCCGGCGGCTCCAGCGGCGGCTCTGCGGCAGTGGTCGCCGCGGACGAGGCATTTGCGTCCCTCGGCTCGGATACCGGTGGATCGATCCGCCAGCCCGCGGCGCTCTGTGGCATAGTAGGGCTGAAACCCAGCTACGGGCGCGTATCACGTTTCGGTCTTGTGGCATTTGCCTCGTCACTCGACCAGATCGGGCCTTTCACAAAAACCGTGCGGGACTCGGGCCTGCTGCTCAACACGATCTCCGGGCGCGATCCGCAGGATTCCACGAGCCTCGACGAACCTGTGCCCGATTACACGGCGAAACTGGGACAGGATTTAAAGGGCGTGAAACTCGGCATGCCACGCGAATATTTCATAGAGGGCATCGACCCGCAGGTGGACAAGGCGATCCGCGCCGCGATCAAGCAATACGAGTCGCTCGGGGCCGAGATTGTGGACATTTCCCTGCCGCACACCGACCACGCCGTGGGTGTCTATTACATCATCGCCACTGCGGAGGCCTCGGCCAATCTTGCGCGGTTCGACGGCGTGCGCTACGGGCACCGCGCTGACAATGTCACCGGCCTGCTCGACCACTACGGGCGCACCCGCGACGAGGGCTTCGGCCCCGAGGTGAAGCGCCGCATCATCCTCGGCACCTACGTGCTGAGCAGCGGCTACTACGATGCCTATTACCTGCGCGCGCAGAAAGTCCGCACGCTCATCCGCAACGATTTCACCACCGCGTTTGAAAAAGTGGACGCGATCATCTGCCCGACCTCGCCGGAACCGGCGTTCAAGATCGGCGAACGGAGCAACGATCCGCTAAAAATGTATCTTGCCGACATTTTCACCATCGCTGCCAACCTGGCGGGCATCTGTGGAATCAGCCTCCCGTGCGGCTTCGCGGATATCGACGGCAAAAAACTCCCCGTCGGCCTGCAACTCCTGGGCAAGCCCTTCGACGAGACGAATCTCCTGAAGATCGCCCACGCCTACGAGCAAAGCACCGACTGGCACAAGCAGCGCGCGATGTGAAAAAACTGCTCCTTTTTGCCTGCGCGTTCAACTTCCTCGCAATGAGCCGGGGCGAAGACGTGAAGCGCGAGCAGTTCGCGGGAAAATCATACACGATCATCCGGGTGAATCTGGATGAACAGCGGCTGCAATTATTCTGGAAGGACGATTCAGGCGCTCCGTTCAAATCGTTTGATGCGGTCCAAAGCTCGCTGATCAAACACGGCAGAAAACTCGTTTTCGCGATGAATGCGGGAATGTACCACCGCGATTTTGCAACCGTGGGGCTTTACGTGGAAAACGGAAAGCAGCTCTCGCCGCTGAATCTCCAGCGCGGAGACGGGAATTTTTTCATGCTTCCCAATGGCGTGTTTGCAATTACCAAATCAGGCGCGCAAGTGATGGAGTCGTCGCAATTTTCAACGTTTCACGCCAATGTGACGCTCGCCACGCAGTCGGGGCCGATGCTCGTCATCGACGGAAAGATCCACCCGGCGTTCAGGCCCGGTTCAGATTCGCGCCTGTTCCGTAATGGCGTTGGAGTGGTGTCAGCGAAAATGGTGTGCTTCGCAATCTCGGAGGAACCGGTGAACTTCCACGAATTCGCGCTCCTCTTCCGGGATCATCTGCATTGCCCGAATGCGTTGTTTTTCGACGGCACGGTCTCCAGCCTTTATTCGGAGACGCTGAAACGCGACGACAGGAAGATCGATCTCGGACCGATGATCGGGATTACCGCGGAGAAATGATTAAGCTGCTTGAGCCAGCGGCTTGTGACCCATGATCTTCAGCGTCTGGTTCAAGTGCTCCAGTTGGAGCGGCTTTTCCAGCACGGTCACGGGGCCCATCTTCAGGATATTCGCCAGCATGACGCTGTCGGGATAGCCGGTGATAATCACGATGGGCAGAGTGGGATCAATGGTTTTCGCTTCCTTGTAAATCTCGTCGCCAGTGGTGTCCGGCAGGACGAGGTCGAGGAAACAGAGGTCGAACTTCTGCTTTTTCAGCGCAGCCAGGGCATCCTTGCCGTTGCCGACAATAATGCGGCTGAAGCCCGCCTTTTTCAGGAAAAGCTTGAACATCTCCTGCAAATTCTCGTCGTCGTCCACCACCAGCACGGTAGGCTGGCCTCCCTCCTCGGAGCGCAGCACGTCGCGGTCGAGCGATTCTTTCTTGATCCTCCAGCGTCCTCCGATCTGGATTGCTGGAAGCTGCCCGCGCTGCACGAGATAATACACAGTGGGAAGCGGAATACGCAGGTATTCAGCGGTTTCTTTCACCGTGAGCAAATTGTGTCCGGCTGATGTTTCCATAACTGAATTACAATAAATACTACATTTTTCGACTTTACTAGCACAAAATTAGCTCTTTTCAGAGTTTTTGATAGGTACTAAAACATAGCAGGCTGGACAACCACCCCCTAAACGTGAATAGTTTGCAGTTCCTGTCCACGAAACTATGAGTACATTATTCTTCAAAAGGTTCCTGACCCGTCCGATGCAGGTAGCCTCCATCATTCCCAGCTCGAAACAACTGATCCGCCGGGTATCCAGCAAATTTGACTTCTCGGAGCCCCGTGTGATTGCGGAATACGGCCCCGGGGAAGGCTGCCATACCCGCGAGATCGTGCGACGCATGCATCCCGATTCCACCCTGCTGTTGTTTGAACTGGATCCCGAGCTTGCCAACCACCTGCGCCACCAGTTCCGCGACGATTCGCGCATCCACGTGATCAACGCCAGCGCCAGTGAAATCTCCGGGGAACTCCACAAACGCGGTATCGAGCATTGCGACTACATCGTCTCCGGGATTCCATTCAGCACCATGGAGATCAAGATCAAACGCGAGCTCCTGCAAAAAACATTCGAAGCGCTCTCTCCCAAGCCCACCTCGGCATTCATCATCTATCAGGTTACCAACGAGCTGCGCGGGCATGCGACCGTTTTTCCACACGCAGATTCCGAGTATTGCCTGCAAAACATCCCGCCGATGTTTGTGACAGTTTTCCGCAAGTTGCCGCTCAATGGGAATGGCCACAATGGCAACGGGCATTCCAAGAATGGCAACGGGAACGGCAACGGCCATCACTGATTTTTTAGTCTGCAGTATTAAATAAATGTTGCGCGGCCTTGGGTGGCACGCGCGATTCTCCCCATGTCCAACACCCGAATCGAAAAAGACTCCATGGGCACGATGGAAGTGCCGGCGGAGGCGCTTTACGGTGCGTCCACACAGCGGGCCGTGCTCAATTTCCCGATCAGCGGCTACCGTTTTCCAAGGGAATTCATCCGCGCGCTGGGACTCGTGAAATGGGCCGCCGCCGAGGCGAATGAGGAACTGGGGAAGCTCGACGAGGCGCGCGTGGACCTTATTGCTCGCGCCGCAGAGGAGATCATCGAGGGCAGGCTGGATGACCATTTTCCGCTCGATATTTTCCAGACCGGCTCGGGCACGAGCACGAACATGAACGCGAACGAGGTAATCGCAAACCGCTGCTCGCAGCTTGCGGGCAAGCCCATCGGCTCGCGCGATCCCGTGCACCCGAACGACCATGTGAACATGGGACAGTCGAGCAACGACGTGATCCCCACCGCTATCCACATCGCCGTTGGCGAGTCGATCCGCAACCATCTCCTGCCCGCGCTGGAGGCACTAGACTCCGCTCTGAAAAGGAAGTCCCATGAGTTCTGGGACGTGATCAAGATCGGCCGCACACATCTCATGGATGCCACGCCGATCCGCCTCGGGCAGGAATTCAGCGGCTATGCAAAGCAGGTGGAATATTCCAGGTTGCGCGCGGGCAATGCGATCGCAGCGATCGAGGACCTCGCGCTCGGCGGCACAGCGGTGGGCACGGGGTTGAACTGTCATCCCGATTTTCCCGGCAAGGTGATGCACCACCTCTGGAATCGCACCGGCATCAATTTCCGCGAGGCCCGCAACCACTTTGAGGCGCAGGGTGCGAAGGACGGTCTCGTGCAGGCCAGCGGCCAGTTAAAAACGATCGCAGTCAGCCTTTTCAAGATTGCCAATGACATCCGCTGGCTCGGCAGCGGACCGCGTTGCGGCATCGGTGAGATCAGCCTGCCGGAGACGCAGCCCGGCAGCTCGATCATGCCGGGCAAGGTAAACCCTGTGATGTGCGAGGCGCTCATGCAGGTCTGCACGCAGGTCATCGGCAACGACACGACGATCACCTGGGCGGGCGCCAACGGCAATTTCGATCTGAATGTCATGATGCCGGTGCTAGCGCACAATATTCTGGAAAGCATCCGGCTGCTGGCAAATGCGGCGATCATTTTCCGCGAAAGATGCATCGAGGGCATCACCGCGAACGTGGAGCGATGCGGCGACTTGGTGGAATATAGCATGGCCATGGTCACCAGCCTCGCGCCGATCATTGGCTACGACCGCGCCGCCGAGATTGCGAAAGAAAGCGCAAAAACGGGAAAAACCGTGCGTCAGATCTGCACCGAATGGCAGGTATTGCCCGAGGACGAATTGAGCAAGGCGTTGAACCCCATGGAGATGACCAAGCCCGGCGGCGAAGGCTCGGCAGGCGGATAAATAATTCCTCCATTTCGCATTGTTCCTGCTCATAAAAAAGAGCATGGCGAAAATCATTGGCGAACCGGGACGTCTTGCCGCAAGGCAGGCCGTGAAAAAAATCAAACAGATGTTTCTGGCCTCCAGCCTCAGCATCGGCTCGATGGCGCTTCTCGCCGGTTTCTCCCTCTGTCTCGCATTGCAGGCGCACCTCCTTCCCTGGCAGGTGGCTTTTGCGGAAATCGTGATGTTCGGGATCATCGCCTACTGGGTCTGCCAGTGGATCAGCAGAAGCATCAATCATTACGACCAGGAGCGCATCCGGTGGCGGAAAGCCGCGCTCGGCGAATCCGCCGTGGGCGTAATCCTGGAATCGCTGCCGGATGATTGCGTGGTCTTCAACGACCTGCGCACTGTCTCGGGCAACATAGACCACGTCGTCATCGCACCCACAGGAATCTTCGTGATCGACACGCGGAACTGGCGCGGTGTCGTGACACCCGATGGCCGGGGCGAGTTGCTTTGCAACGGCAAAACGAGTGGTCGCAACGAGGTGAAAAAACTGCTGCTCTCCATCACCTCGCTGCGCGAAAAAATCAATCTTCTCACCCGTCGCGAGGATTTCATCCAAGGCATCCTCGCCTTCCCGCTCGCGCGCGTGGAAGCCCGCTGGGGCGCGACGAGGAACGCGCATTGCCTCACCGACGAGGGCATCCCCGATTACATCCGGAAATACAATTTTTCCTGCCGCTTGAAAAAAGGTGAGATCGAGCTCATCGAGAAGGCATTCCACGCCCTCTCCGGTTTGGAATCCGGCTTCGATCCCGCCGAGGGCGGGCTGACCATGCTGCCGGTCTCGAAAGAGACCCAGCGTTCCTCGCAGGAGTGATTTGGTTGCAAACAGATAATTCTCCACAGTCCCGGAGTATCGCAGCGAGGAGCTTAAAAACACATCTTTTACTGCCACCATCGTGTCTTATGGTGGCAGTAAAAGGATTATTGTAGTTCGTGATACCTGATGCAATGACAGGCTGCAAGAGCAATTTCGCAAACCGCGAAACCGGAAAAAAAGCCGCACACACATGCACACGCCGGTCCAGCCCATGCCCCACGGTGTAGAACTGCTCGTGTCATTAAAATAAAAGCGCGGCGATTTGCATCGCCGCGCTTTCGTTCAATCGTTCTGAAATCCGCTTCCGCCTACTTCAATGGCACGAAGCCCACCTGGCGCGCGATTTTCTGCCCCTCGTCGCTGACGGTGAAATCGATGAACTGCTTCACGATGCCCGTGGCGTCACCGTTCGTGTAGTAGTATGTCGCGCGGGAATACGGATATGTCTTCGCGCGGATGGTTTCGTCTTTCGGCTCGATGCTGTCCACGGTCAGGGTCTTGATGCCCTGGGCATCCTTGTAGGCAAGGCCCACGTAGCCGATGCCAGCCGCGTTCTTGCCCACCTCGGCGGCGATCTGCTCGTTGCCGGCCATCTTCTGCGAGCTGGTGGCGTAGTCGCGCTTGGTCATTGCCATGTGCTGGAAGTCCTTGTAGGTGCCCGACGATGTGTTGCGGGTGTAGATCGAGATCGGGCCGGGCTTGCCGCCCACCGCGCTCCAGTCCTTGATGTCACCGGTGAAAATCTGCTCGACCTGCTTCTTGGTGAGGTTTTTCACGGGGTTCGCCGAGTTGACGATGACCGAGATGCCGTCGTACGCCACGATGGTGGGCTTGAATTCCACGTTCTTCAGCTTTGCAGTGGAAACCTCAGTGGCGGTGACTTCGCGGCTGGCCATGCCAATCTGCGCTGTGTTGTCGATGATCGCGGCGATGCCGGTGCTGGAGCCTTCCGCGGCGATCTGGAAATCAACCCCGGGGTTTGCGGCCTTGAACTGCTCTGCGAGCTGCGGCACGAACCGCGCACCGAGCGTGTCGGAGCCCTTGATGACGAGCGTGTCCCCTGCAAAAAGCGAGGAACCCGCCGCGAGTGTTGCGATGGTGAGTAAAAGTGATTTTTTCATAATTTTGGTTTGTTGGTAACAAATACTATTGGAGGGCGGAAATGTGACAGACGGGTTACAGGAACGTTACGATTCTGTAACAATCGGCGCGGATTTTTTGAGGATTTCACAGGAACTTCTGTAGTTTCCACGCATGAGCCGCTAAACTGCCTCCCAATGCCTGCCGAAGAAAAGGGAATGCCGGGTGGATGGACGCTGCCGCTCCTGAAGCTACGGGTCTGGGTTTTTGACCATATACGACCAAGCGAGACACAGGTCACCCTGTTCTGGGCAGGCGTCATCGGCTTTGTGGGAGCAGTTTCCTCGGTGCTCTTCCGCCGGCTGGCTGGCGCCGTGTACTGGTTGCTCTCCTGGCAAAAGCCCGGATCGACGGAAGGCTTCGAACACCTTCCGTGGTGGAAAATGCTCATCCTCCCTGCACTCGGGGGTATGCTCGCCGGTTTGTCCATATTTTTTGGCACACGTCTGAGTCCGAAAAAAAGCAGCACCGACTACATGGAGGCGATCGTGCTGGGGAATGGCGTGGTGCCCGCGCGCCTCAGCTTCGTAAAATGCGTGTCGGCTTTGTTTTCCATCGCATCCGGTGGCTCGATTGGGCGCGAGGGCCCCATGGTGCAGCTTTCCGCCGTGCTCGCCTCACTCATCGGCCGTATGCGTCGCATGCCCACGCTGCAACTCCGCCTGCTCGTCGCGTGCGGAGCGGCGGCGGGCATCGCCTCGGCTTACAACGCCCCGATCGGCGGCGCCATGTTCGTGGCGGAAATCGTTTTGGGCTCGATGGCCATGGAGAGCTTCGGGCCACTCGTGTTCGCCTCGGTGATCGCGACCCTCACGGTGCGGAATTTCCTCGGCGAAAGTCCCCTGTACGAAATCCAGGCCGTGGAGGTGCGGTTGAATTCCAATTGGGAAATCATCCCTTATCTTTTTCTGGGCGCGGCAGCCGGGGTGATCGCGCCGGCGTTTCTAAAGCTGCTGCGCTGGAGTGAAAGCGCTTTCTCGCGGCTGACCGTGCCCATCTATCTCAAACTCGCGCTCGGGGGATTGATCGTCGGCGCGCTAGCCGTGGCACACCCGGAGATATGTGGAAACGGCGCCGCCTTGGTGAACCAGATCCTTGGCGATGAACTGGTATGGTATGGAATCTTCACCATCCTCGTATTCAAATTAATCGCCACTGCCTCCACCTTCGGTTCCGGCGCCGTGGGTGGTGTTTTCACCCCGACGTTGGTCGCGGGGGCGGGCATCGGGTATCTTTTTTGCAGCACAATTAATTTCGCAACCCTCAAGTTCTTCCCCAGCGCCGCGTTGATTCCCAGCGCGTTCGCGCTCGTGGGCATGGGAGCATTCCTCGCGGCCACCACCCGTGCGCCGATCATGGCGATCATCATGTTGTTTGAGATGACGCTGGACTACCAGATCATCCTGCCGCTCATGCTGGCCTGCGTGGTCGCGCATTACGTCTCTCTCGGCTTCCAGGAGAAATCGATCTACGCCGAGTCGCTCAAACGCAAGGGCGCGGGCACATTCGAGCAGCAGCTCGCCTCCCTCTCCGTCGCCGACCTCATGAAAAAAGACCCCGTGGTCGTCTCGGAAAACTCCCGCTTCTCCGAGATCGCGAAGTGTTTCATCACGCACCGGTTCAATTACCTCTACGTCGTGGACCAGAGCCAGCACTTCAAGGGCGTGATCTCGCTGCACGACATCAAGAGCTATCTCAGCGACCCCGAGCTGGCCGAGATCGTGATCGCCCGCGACATCATGCAGGAGAAATTCCCCACCATCACCCCCTACGAATCCCTGGCCGACGCCCTCACCAAATTCTCCCGCCACGACGGCGAGCGCCTCCCCGTCACCGACGCCGACACGCAGCTCTTCGGCACTGTGTCGAAGACGGATGTCATCCTCGCGCTCGCGGAACGCGACAAGGCATCAGCCAAGGGCGAAAATATGGCGAAGGCCGCTTGATTTGAAAATGCCCCTCAAACTCAAACGTATTTACGAGACAGCAGAGACAAAGGATGGCACACGCGTGCTTGTCGATCGCATCTGGCCGCGGGGCGTCTCCAAGGAATCCGCAAAGCTGGATCTGTGGCTGAAGGAAATCGCCCCGAGCCAGGAACTCCGCAAATGGTTCGGACACGAGCCAAAGAAATGGTCCGCATTTCGAACCCGCTACTTTCACGAACTCGATGCGAATCCTGACTCCGTAAAAACCATCCGCAAACTGGCAAAAGGGAAAACACTCACATTGCTCTACGCAGCGCGCGATGAGGAACACAACAACGCGGTGGCGTTGAAGGAATACCTAGAATCCAAAAAGTAAACACCATGAAAACACCTGCATTCAATCTATCGTTGCTCAAGCTGCCGGTCACGGATGTGACTGCGTCTGCAAATTTCTATCGCGAAGGGCTGGGATTCGAGCAGCAGTTCGTGGCGGAAGAGTATGGCTGGGCGCAATTCATGGCCGGTGAAATTCCGATTGCGCTGTACAAGCCGGGAATGGGCGGAGGAAACCGCAAACCCGGAGGCAGCGTGGATTTTCATCTCGCCACGGCGGAAATTGAGGCATTGCGGGATCGCCTGAAGCAATATGATCCCGCGATCAAGGCCGAGATTTTCAAGAATGACGACGGTAGCGAGACGCTGGAATTCGCCGATCCCGACGGGAATGAATTCAAGATCGGCAGGATTACGGCAGCCTGAAATGTGGAGGCGGCTTCCAGCCGCCCTCACCCTGAAATTCTTCGCAGGAATGCGTACGAAACCCGGCTGTTTGCAAACACGCCGGGATCCCAATCCTTGATTGGAGGACGGCTGACACAGCCGCCTCCACACCGCTATTGCAGCAGCGCGGTGACGAGGCTCTTCTCCTCCTTCAACTCGTTCACTGTCGCGTCGATCTTCGAGCGGCTGAATTCGTTGACGGGGACGCCCTGGACGATCTCCCATTTTTTGCCATCCGTGCGGACGGGGAATGAGCTGATGATGCCTTTTTCCACGCCGTAGGAGCCGTCGGAGAGGACTGAGACGCTGGTCCAGTCGCCCGCGGGTGTCGGGGTGGTGAGGGAGACGACGGTGTCGATGGCTGCGTTCGCCGCGGATGCTGCGGAGGAGAGGCCGCGGGCCTCGATAATTGCCGCGCCGCGCTTTTGCACCACGGGGATGAAGGTGTCCTTGAGCCACGCTTCGTCGCCGATGACTTCGTTTGCGTTCTTGCCGTCGATTTTCGCGTTGTAGAAGTCGGGGTACTGCGTGGCGGAATGGTTGCCCCAGATCGCCATGTTCGTGACCTTCGTGACATCGACGCCGGCCTTGATCGCGAGTTGTGACTTGGCGCGGTTTTCGTCGAGGCGGGTCATGGCGAACCAGCGGTCGGCGGGGACGCCCTTTGCGTTGCTCATGGCGATGAGGCAGTTCGTGTTACAGGGGTTGCCGACGACGAGCACGCGCACGTCCTGCGCGGCGTTTTTTTCGATGGCCTTGCCCTGGCCGATGAAGATCTTGCCGTTGATGCCGAGCAAATCGCCGCGCTCCATGCCGGCCTTGCGCGGCACGCTGCCCACGAGCAGGGCCCAGTTCACGTCGCGGAAGCCCTCGTCGAGGTTTGCTGTGGGCACGATGCCCTTCAACAGCGGGAATGCGCAGTCGTTCAGCTCCATGACGACGCCGTTGAGTGCCTTCAACGCAGGCTCGATCTCGATGAGGTTCAGGATCACGGGCTGCTCGGGGCCGAACAATGCGCCGGAGGCGATACGGAACAAAAGTGAATATCCGATCTGGCCGGCGGCGCCGGTGACTGCGACTTTGATGGGTGTTTTCATGTTTTTAAAAAGCGAAATGGAATTCGGGTGGAGGTAAATAATCAGGAAAACCCGCCCGATGCTCAACATTTTTTGCATTTCTTTGTGCGGAATCCGGCAAAACGGGGAGTCCGTGAGGGGTGAGCGTTTTTTTCATTCATCCAAATCCCTAGAGAATTTCGATGAATGAATAATCTGCACAGGAAGCGGGCTGGTTAGCAGACTTCGCATAGTTCGCATAGTTCGCTTAATTCGCACCCCTATGAAGACGCAAGCAACGGGGTAGTGTTGCATTTTGCACGGGAATCATGGCGGGAACTTTACAAATCCACGCATTTCCACTCATTGCAGGCGGTAGCGGTCCGCTTCGAATGAGAATCGATCTGTCATTCACCCGAACCCCTCAAGGCATTTTGGATGGGTGATAAAATGTCACTGTGCAGACATGTCTGGATTCTGGCAGATATCCAATGAGGGCGGCAGCCGTTAACAGATGAACAAATTGCCCCGGCAAGCATTTCGTTACCCCTGCGAATTAAGCGAAGTATGCGAACTACGCGAAGTGGGCGAATCATGACTGTTCGTGAATCTTTCCATGGTTGCCATATTGCCCTTGCCACCGGCCATGGCTTCCGGTATGACGGATTATAATAAATTCTTTTACTGCCATTAAAAGATGGATAATGGCAGTAAAAGATAGTTTTTAAAACAAGGTTGGCTGGCGGATACCAGGGATATGGCATCGATCGCTCATCGCTCCGGGAAACCGCATCGAACTGTGCAGATTTGGATGGTTGCGAGCGGGAGCCGGCAACCATAACGGGTAAACGAATTGGACGAACAATCTTCGAAGGCATTGTCTGACCCCTGCGAATTAAGCGAACTCGGCGAATCATGCGAACCGTGCACTGCAAGTCGGCGGTCTTTGAAGCCGCCCGTGGAGTTGTACGTGGCACGCCCCGCGGGGAGTCGCTGCGACCAGGCAGCGCACGCCGGGCACAAAAGCGAAAAACGGTGGAAGCTCACTGGCTTCCACCGTTTTTACCAACCCTGAATTTGATCAAGGCTGAATCTGTATCATCGACTAGACGGCTTTGTCGCCGGTCTCGTCAGTGCGGATGCGGATCGCTTCCTCCACCGGCAGGATGAATATTTTGCCGTCGCCGATCTTGCCGGTCTTGGCCGCGCTGATGATCGCCGCGGTGGCGGCCTCCACCTGCGCCTCGCCCAGCACGATCTCGATCTTGATCTTTGGCAGGAAGTCCACCGTGTATTCGCTGCCGCGGTAGATTTCGGTGTGGCCTTTCTGGCGTCCGAATCCCTTGACTTCCGTAACGGTCATTCCTTCGATTTGCAACTCAGCAAGCGCGGACTTCACGTCCTCGAGCTTGAAGGGTTTGATGATCGCCTCAATTTTTTTCATAGATTATTTTTAAAAGGTTCCCCGGCCAGGCCGCAGGGTATGCGACCCGGCCGGAGTTGGTTAGTATTGGCTTTTGGTCATTATGTCCGCAAGCGATCTTACCGGGATGAACTGACCATTTCCGGATAAGCTTCGCCGCCGTGCTCGTGGATATCGAGACCTTCTTCCTCGCCGTCCTTCGAAACGCGCAGGGTACCGGTCGCCTTGACCGCATACATGAGGATCATCGCAACGATGAACACTCCGATGCCGATTGAGAAGTTGCCGATGACCTGGGCGACAAGCTGGTTCGTGCCGCCACCGTAGAACAGTCCGGAAACCACAGCCGCTGCGGAGTGGTCGTCACCCGTGGGTGTCGGCGCTCCAAACTGGCCCGTGGCGAAAAGCCCGAGGCTCAGCGTTCCCCAGATGCCGCAGAGACCGTGCACGGGCCACGCGCCGCAGGGATCGTCAATGCGCAGGAATTCCAGCAGATCCGTGCCGAGCACCACGAGGATGCCCGCGATGATGCCGATCATCATTGCGCCGAATGGCGAGACCCAGTAGCAGGGGCAGGTGATTGCCACCAGCCCTGCGAGCAGGCCGTTCAGGGTCATGCCGCAATCCCATTTCTTGGAACGGGGATAAACGAAGAACAATGCCGCGAGGCCGCCTGTGCAGGCCGCGAGCGTGGTATTCACCGATACGCGGGCGATGCCTTGGATATCCATGGCCGAGAGCGTGCTCCCGGGGTTGAATCCGTACCAGCCGAACCAGAGAATAACTGCGCCCACTGATGCAATGAGCATGTTGTGGCCGGGCATAGGTCCACCGCCATCACGCACGAACTTGCGTCCGAGGCGGGGTCCGAGAACAATGGCGCCCGCGAGCGCAATCATGCCGCCGATGGTGTGCACTACCGTGGAACCTGCGAAATCATGGAATGCAGCAGCCTTCCAGAACGGGATGTTCAGCAACCAGCCGTCCGGACCCCAGGCCCAGTGACCGAAGATCGGGTAGATGAAACCGCTCACGCCGAGACTGTACCAGAGGTCGCCCCAGAAGCCCGTGCGTCCAACCATGGCGCCCGAGGTGATGGTCGAGCAGGTGTCCGCAAATGCGAACTGGAACAGGAAGATCGCGAGGGTCGCGACGCCGGTTCCTTCATAGGTGTCGGGCAGATTCTGCAGGCAGAACCAGTTGTGTCCCGCGCCGTCGCCCCAGCCAATGAAGCCGTTGCCATGACCGAACATCCATGCGAATCCCCAGCAGTAGAAGAGGACGCCGCAGAGGCTTGTGTCAACCAGGCCTTCGAGCATCACGTTCACGGATTCCCGCGTGCGTGAAAAGCCCGCTTCCAGGAACATGAAGCCGGCCTGCATGAAGAACACCAGAAATGCCGCCACAAGCACCCACATCGTGTTGATGGGGTTCACGTAAGGAGGATTTGGTGGCGCCGGGGCTGCAGGTGCGGGCGATGCCGCCGCATCCGCTGCGGGTGACGCCGCAGGCGAGGCTGCAGGGGCTGCCGCCGAGCCCGACGTGGCCGGGGCCGTAGCCGCCGTGCCGGACGCTTCCTGCGCATGCACTTTGGTGGTGGAACCAAAGTAAAATGACAAACCGAACATTATCAGGAAGCACAATCCCACTCCCAGCATCTTGCCGCCAAGGAGCGCGGCAAAGTACTTCCGTTCCGCCGGATCCTTCATTTGAGTTATAAACTTTTTGATCATATTTAAACTTTTAGTTTTGTAATCGATTTCTTGATTGGTTGTCCTGCAACGCACGCGTAGCGGGCTCGCCCCGCGCGGTTATTTTTCAGTTGGATGGTTATTGGTTGTTGGGGCCGCAACTTGTGTTGAGCTTGCCAAACCCGGGACACTTTCCGGGGCGGCATCCCCCTTAGCAACGTGTGTGCCAGATTCCGAAATAGGTGATTTCTACAGAGTAAAATAGGAAAAAGATGTATTCATCCATCGGGGAAAACAGAGAGCCGTAAAGCGCCGTGTGACGCAAGCTGTATAGATTGTTGTAATGTTAACTATTACAAATTTGTGCGTTTTTATAATATGAAGACGTGCGACCACTATTGACCCATTGAGCGATTAAATATGGCTTTTTCGATATGCTTTGACCTGCATGAAAAATGCAGGTCACGGGTGCGAAAATCGCGACTCGATCAACGGGAAAAACCGCCGAACGTCCCCGTGCCCTACGCTTCGCTATTCAATTTTGCCCTTGCAACAGGCCACGGCATTCGATATTCACACTATAATAATTCTTTACTGCCACCATACGAGCAAATGGTGGCAGTAAAGATATGAATAGAATGGGGCTGATTGAGATGCAAACGTGTCGGGAAATGCATTGCCTCCACGCCGTGGGTAACAGGTGAAAACGTAATTGAAGCTGGTTTCCGTTTGTTTCCGGCTACCAAATATATAGGGGAAACGAGAAAAAGGCTGCGATCTCACCCTCTGGTGAGGATGTTCGGTGTTCCCGCAAGGCCCCGAGCCGGTCGGGGGGGATGTTTTCTTCGTACTGCTTACGGTCTGGAATCGGCTTGTATCACGCCACGTGCCGTCCCGTTTCCTTCAAAAACACGCGGGCTTGGCCTGCTTTCCAGACGATCTGCATGTCGTCCTTCCACTTGGAGACGGGTGCGGGCAGGCGCTCGCTCCAGTTTGAATCGGCGATTGCGCCGGGGACGTTGAAACGCTGGTCGCTGCCAAAGAGGTCGGTGATCATGAGGACGGCAATCCATGAGTTCGTGCGGAAGAGCGCGGCGACCAGGGCCATGTGGATTTCGTCCGAGAATGGCTGCGGCATGTCGCCGGGGATTTCCGCGAAGCGGGCGAGGCACTGCATTTCGTAAAGGGCGTGGCCGTTGCCTGCGACGGCTGCGTCGTAAAGGCCCGTCCACATCACCTTCAGCGGCGGGTGGTCGTGCGTGGCGTAGGTGGCGAGGGAGAGGCGCTGGTAGGTCTTGCCGCCGGTAAGCTGCCCGTCGTGCTGTTTTTCCCAGATCGGAATCTTGAACCCCGCGATGCCGAGCGAGGTGAGGCTGGGCCGCACGTAATCCGGCACCACGCCGAGGTCCTCGCCGATGAGCCGGTTTGCGCCCACGGTCTCCTGCAATGCCTTCAAATACCGCTCGCCCTCGGCGCGGTTTGCCTCGCTGTTCCGCGGGTTATAATCGTCGCGCGGGATGAACCCCGGCAGTCTGCCCTCGGCGCGTTCCCTCGCCTCGTCACTGTTGAGCGGCAGGTAATCCTCGTTCTCCTGCGGCCGCCACGGGAAGCTGTAGATGCGGTAAAAGCCGAGCACGTGATCGATGCGGAAGAGGTGGAATATCTCGCGCACCATCTGCACCCGGCGGCGCCACCACGCGTAATTGTCCACCGCCATCACGTCCCAGCGGTAGAGCGGGATGCCCCAGTTCTGCCCCCATTTCTCGATAAACGGATCGCTTTTGAAAACCTTTTCCGGCGGCGCACCACCCGACCATGTGAGGTCGAAAAGCTCCGGCTGCGAAAAGACATCCGAGCTGTAGTAGCTCACGCCGTACGGGACGTCGCCCATGAGCGCCACGCCGCGCTTGTCACAGTATGCCTTGATCTCGGTCCACTGCGCATAGGCGATCCACTGCACATACATGTAAAACTTGATCCTGCGGTCCAGCTCCTTGCGCTTGAACACGCTCTGCTCCCGCAGCCACTTCGACGCGGTGGCGAAAATACGCTGCTCCTCCGGCCACTTGTCCCAGCGCTCGTCGCCGTCGTTTTCGTCGATGAGCACGCGGAAAAGCGCGTAGCCATTCAGCCACGCCGCCTGCTCCTTCACGAATGCGCGGAATTTTTTCACGCGCGACGTGTTCCTGCGCACATCGTTCTCGCAGAAAAATGCGAACGCCTTTTCCAGCAGAGCCTGCTTCAGCGCCTTCACCTGCGGATACTTCACCGCACCCGTGCGCAGTTTCGGCAGGTCGGCCTTTGCCGTGATCGCGTCGTAATCCGCGCGCTCGAGATCCTTGATCGAATCCGGCGAAATGAAAATCGTGGTCGGGTCGATCGCCACGGAGCTGATCGCGTTGTACGGGCTGTGGTCGTTGCCCGTTTCGTTGATCGGCAGAAGCTGCACGAGCCCGAACCCGATGTCCGCCGCCCAGTCCACAAGCTGCCTCAGGCCATCCACGTCGCCGATGCCGAGGTCATTCTCAGTGCGGATCGCAAATAGCGGCGCGAGCAGGCCTGCGATCGGTTTTTCAGGAGTCAGATTCATGAAGCCGCTGATTTAAGAATGAAATGCGCCTCATGAAAAGCAAAAGCCTCACCCGATAACGGGGCCGCGTGATTTTATTCCGTTGATTGAAAGGGATGGCGGGGCGGAACTTTGAATAAATCCGGTTATTCCACCTCTACGATGCCATGCCGCACGGCATAGCGCGTAAGGTTTGCGACATCGTGGATTTGCAGCTTGTCCATGAGGTGCGCGCGGTGGTTCTCCACCGTTTTATTCGAAACACCGAGCCGCCGGGAGATGTCCTTGCTGCTTCCCCCCTCGGCGACCATCTGCAGGATCTCGCGTTCGCGCGCAGTGAGGCCGGACATTTCATCCGGCGCGGCATGCGATGCCGTGTTCAAAAAACTGGCGGCATATTGCGAGAAATAACCACCTCCCGCCGCCACGGTGGAAATCGCATCGCGCAGTGACTGCAATGTGTCGGATTTTTCCACATAACCATGCGGCCTGCATTTCAGCGCCTCGATGATCACGGATTGGTTAAACGTGCCTGAATATACAAGAACGCGGATCGCCGGCAGGGAGGCATTCAAGCGCCGCAGGACCTCCGCTCCGGAAAGTTCCGGCAGCAACAGGTCCAGGATGACCAGGTCGGGGCGCTGGCTCTCACAAACCCGCAAAGCCTGCAGGCCGGTGCCCGCCTCCCCCACCACTTCATAGCCCGGCTCCCGTTTCAGGATACACACCAGCATATCGCGCACCGATGCATGGTCATCGACAATAACAATTCGCTTTTTCATCCCTAAAGCTCCTGTTTTTTTAGTTTCCGGGGGGGGAAGGCCGCCTATTGCCCTGTATGCGATAGACGACAAGAATCAGGTCAACGTGTAGCGAATGTATAACATGCGGGCAAGTTCTTTTATTCGCGGAACTAAATAATAAAGCAAAACAGGATAAAAAAATAGTTTTGCAGCGGCAACCATCCCCCGGCCCCGATGGAGACGCCAAGGCAGTCCGCTCAAAATCCACCGCTGATCTGCCATTCCTCCAGCAATTCCTTCGGGACTTCGCCCAGGAAGCGGCTGGGGCGCTGGAGCATCTCGCCATAACCGGCGTTCAGGCGCATGATGGGATACGTGAGGTAAAGCTCGTCGCGGGCGCGGGTGACGGCGACGTAGAAAAGGCGGCGCTCCTCCTCGATGGCGTCGTCGCTTTCCAGGCTGCGGGAGGAAGGGAACATGCCGTCGCTCATCCAGATGACAAAGACGACCTTCCACTCGAGCCCCTTTGCCTGGTGAACACTTGAGAGCTTCACCATCTCGGTTTCGTTGTCGCGGGTGCCAAGTTCGCTCTCGGTTTCCAAGCCGCCGAGGAGCGCAAGCTGGTCGAGGAACTCGGCGGCGTTCTGGTACTGGCGCGCGTAGTTGTTCAGCGTGTTCAGATCCTCGCGCCGGGCCTCGTAGTTCGGGAATTTGTTTTTCGCGTAGTCGTCGTAGATCGCCTCGATCACGCTAGCGAGCATCTCGGCGGGCGGGTTCGCAACCCCTCCCGGGGCGATCTCGCCGAGGGTGTGGACAAGTTGATCCCACGATTTTTTGGATTTCGCCGGCACCTTGAATGCGAGCATTTTTTTTAAATCCGTGCCGCTGGCGAGGGCATTTTCCGCATCCCTCCAGAGCTGCTCCGCCGACCGTGCGCCGATGCCGGGCAGAAGCCGCACGATGCGCTTGAACGCCACCTCGTCGCGCGGGTTCACGGCGAGTTTTAAAAATGCCGCGACATCCTTCACATGCGCCTGCTCGAAGAAACGCAGCCCGCTGGTGATTGCGTAAGGCACGCCGTGGCGCGTGAGTTCCATCTGCAATTCCATAGAGTGATAATGGGCGCGGTAGAGCACCGCAATCTCGTTCAGGTCGATGCCTTCCTCGCGCAGATCGAGGATACGCTGCGTGACAAAGAGCGCCTGCTGGTTTGAATCCCCCAGCGGCACAAGGCCGGGCTTGAGCTTCGCGTTTTCGCGCGATGGTTGCAGGTTTTTCTCGAACTGGCGGACGTTGCCCGCGATAGCGGCATTGGCCACTTGCAGGATCTCCGGCACGCTGCGGTAGTTCGTCTCGATCTTGTAAACTTTCGCGCCGGGATACCGTTTCGGAAAATCGAGGATGTTCTGGAAATTCGCGCCGCGCCACGAGTAGATCGACTGCGCGTCGTCACCCACCACCATCACGTTTTTGTGGTGTGCCGAGAGGATGTCGATGAAGTCCGCCTGGATTTTGTTCGTGTCCTGGTATTCGTCCACGAGCACGAACTGGAATTTCCGCTGGTAGTGATCAGCGATGGCGGGATCCTTCTGCAGCAGGCGCAGGGGCTTTTCCAGCAGGTCGTCGAAATCCACCGAGTTCGCGGATTTCTTTTTCGCCTCATAGCGCTTCTGCATGGAAACAATCTCGTCGAGCAGTTCGAGAAAGTAGGGGTATTTCAAAAGGAGCACCTGCTCGATGTCCTGTCCGGTGTTCACCGCGAATGAAAAAACATCCGCGAGCACCTCGCCCTTTGGAAACCGCTTGTCCTTCGGGTCAATGCCGCTGGCGGCGATCACCGAGTCGAGCATGTCCTGCTGGTCCTCGCGGTCCATGATCGAGAAGCCCGGCGCGAATCCCGCAGCCTCCGCGTGACTGCGCATAATGCGGTTTCCTATCGAATGAAAAGTGCCGCCCCACAGCCCTGTGGTGTCGTTCGGCAGCAGATTGGTCACGCGCTCGAGCATCTCGTGCGCCGCCTTGTTTGTGAAAGTAAGCAGCAGGATGCTGTAGGGCTGCACGCCATTCTCAAGCAGGTACGCCACGCGATACGTGAGCGTGCGCGTCTTGCCGCTGCCCGCGCCAGCAATGACCAGTGCCGGGCCGGGAGGCGCGGTGACGGCCTCGCATTGCTGGGGATTCAGTTCGGCGGCGTAGTCGATCTTGACAGTCGCAACCTGCGGACGATGAAGGGTGTATTGCCGGGACATTTAGAAGCCAGCCGGCTCAATTACCATTTATTCTCGTCGTCTTCCTCGGACTCAAAATCGCCGCCTTCCCTCGCCTTGCGGGCATCCTCTTCATCAACACGCCGCTCCAGGGCTTCGAGATCCACAAGGTCTTCGATGTAAGCGTAAACTTTTTCGGCGCGGTCCGGGGAGAGCGCCTGCAACTGCGCCACGGCGGCCTGGAAACGGTTAAGCTCCACGATCTTGAGATTGGCGTGCCAGATGTCCGCCGCGTCGAGATGGGCGTAGCCCTTGCGCTCCGCGTATTCCGTGTCGCTCACCAGCGCCGCGCAATCCTCGCGCACATGATCCTCCAGTTCATCGAGCGTCTGGCCCTGGCCGAGCACCTCGGGAATCTCCCTCAAACGCCCCTCGAACCAGCCATTCTCCTGCCAGTACTCGAGCGTCAATTGCTTCTTGATAATCTCCATGCGGGAAATTTAGCGCGGTTCTCGTTTGGGACAAGAATTATACTCCACCAAGGTAACACTCCCTCACCTTCGCATTGGATCGCAACGCGGTGGAATTGTCCTCCAGGATGATCTGGCCAGTCTCCAGCACGTAGCCGTAATGGGAAATCTCGAGGGCGAGATTGGCGTTCTGCTCGACGAGCAGGATCGTGATGCCGAGCGTCTTGTTAATCTCTACGATCTTTTCAAAAATGGTTTTTACCAGGATCGGGGCTATGCCGAGCGACGGTTCATCGAGCATGAGGCATTTCGGTTTGCTCATGAGGGCGCGTCCGATCGCGAGCATCTGCTGCTCGCCACCGCTCAAAGTGCCGGCAGTCTGTTTCTCGCGCTCTTTCAGGCGTGGAAACGTATTGAAGACGTAGCTCATGTCGGTGGCTATGCCGGCCTTGTCATTGCGCAGGTAGGCGCCCATGCGGAGGTTTTCCAGCACGGTGAGGTTTGGAAACACCATGCGTCCCTCGGGGGATTGCGCAAGGCCGCGCGCGACAATCTTGTGCGGCGGGAGGTGCGTGATGTCCTCGCCTTCGAAGGTGATCGAGCCAGCCTTCGATTTCACGATGCCGGAGATGGCGCGCAGTGTGGTCGTCTTGCCCGCACCGTTCGCACCAATGAGCGTAACGATGCTGCCGCTGTCCACCTTGAGCGAAATGTCGTGCAGGGCGGTGATCGCGCCGTAACCAACCTGGAGATTTTTTATTTCAAGCACGGGTGAAGATAATCCTTTTGTTTCAACTGCCAAGGTATGCGCCGATTACCTTGGGATCTTTCTGGATCTCGGCGGGAGTGCCCTCGGCGATTTTCTGGCCGTAATCGAGCACGGCGATCCGCTCGCAAATACCCATGACAACGCGCATGTCGTGCTCGACCAGCAGGACCGCAATCTTGAATTTGTCGCGCACGAAGCTGATCAACTCCATGAGCTGCTGCTTTTCCGTGGGGTTCATTCCTGCGGCAGGCTCGTCGAGCAGGAGCAGTTTCGGCCTGGCGGCGAGTGCACGCACGATTTCGAGTCTGCGCTGTGCCCCGTAGGGGAGGCTTTTCGCCATAGAATCCCGCATATCCTGAAGATCGAATATCTCGAGGATTTCCATCACGCGCTGCTCGACTTCCTTTTCCTCCTTGAAAAACGAGCCGCCACGCCAGAGCGCATTCGAGATGCCGCGGCGCAGGTGCATATTCAGCGCGGTGCGGTCGTTGTCGAAAACGGTGAGCGAATGAAACAGCCGGATGTTCTGGAAAGTGCGCGCGATGCCGAGCTTTGCCAGGCGGTAGGGCTTCAATCCTGCGATCGACTTGCCCTCGAACAAAATGTCACCCTCGGTCGGCTTGTACACCCCGGTGATCATGTTGAATACCGTGGTCTTTCCCGCACCATTCGGCCCGATGAGGCCGATAAGGTCGCCTTCGTTGATGCAAAGGCTGAAATCCTTCACGGCGGTGAGACCGCCGAAACGAATGGTGCATTTTTCGACCTGGAGAAGCGGCTTGCTCATCCTTTTTTCCTCATCCGGGTTGGATCGGCGCGACGCGCGGCATTGAGATCGCCGAACAGGCCCTGTGGTCGCAACAACATGAACATGATCAGCAACAGCGAGTAAAAGATCATGCGGTTTTCAAAAAAAGCCTTCGTCTTCTCATTGGCAAACGCGAAATTCTCAGGCGAAAGGGAGTGAAAGACAAACCGGATGATACCGTCGAGCAGCGGTGATTTTGCAAACCAGCGCAGCCCCTCCGGCAACAGCGTCAGCAGCACCGCCGCCAGGATCACGCCAGGGGTGCTGCCCATGCCACCAAGGATGACCATCACCACCACGCTCACCGAGAGCATGAAATCGAAACCGCCCGGGCTGATAAACTGGATGTAGTGCGCATAAAGCCCCCCCGCAACACCTGCAAAACCCGCCGCCACAACGAACGCGATCACCTTGAACTTGGTCGTGTTGATGCCCATCGCCTCGGCGGCTATTTCATCGTCACGCACCGCGAGAAAGCCGCGCCCGTAGGTGGAATTCACGAGGCTGGTGACGAGATAAATCGTGATCGCCGCCACCGCAAACGTCCAAAAAATATTCGTGTATTGCGATGCCACGCTCCAGCCGCGTGCACCGCCGACGACCTCCATGTTTTGCAGAATCACGCGAATGATTTCGCCGAAACCGAGCGTGACGATGGCGAGATAATCCCCTTTGAGACGCAGCGATGGAACCCCCACGCAAAGCCCCGCAAGCGCCGCGCAAAGCCCGCCGGAAATTAGCGCCGATAAAAAGAGCAGCGCCCCCTGCCAGTAATGCGAATCATAGGCATCCGCAGGCAATATTTTCGGGCCAATGACGTTCGTGACTGCCGCGGACGCGTATGCCCCCACAGCCATGAAACCGGCGTGCCCGAGGGAAAACTGGCCCGTGAATCCGTTCACCAGGTTCAGGCTCACGGCCAGAATGATGTTCACGCCGATGATCACCACGATATTGTAGATGTAGGAATTCAGCGGCAGCTTCATCAGAACGAAAGCCGCCACCAGACCGAGCAGAAGATAGATCTTTGAGCGCGCGATCATCAGACTTTTTCCCTTTCGGATTTTCCGAGCAAGCCGGTCGGTTTCACCAGCAGGATCAGGATCAGCACCGCAAAGGCGATTGCGTCGCGGTAGTTAGAGGACCAGTAACCGACCACCATCGTTTCAATTAACCCGATGAGAAAGCCGCCGAGCGCCGCGCCGGGAATGTTTCCGATGCCGCCCAGCACCGCCGCGATAAAGGCCTTCAAACCCACGTTCACCCCGAGCAACGGATCGATGGAGGGATATGCCGTGCCGTAAAGAATACCGCCCGCCCCCGCCAGCGCCGAGCCAAGCCCGAACGTGAAGGTGATGACCATGTCGTTGTTCACCCCCATGAGCGAGCATGCCGTGGGGTTGACCGAAAGTGCGCGCATCGCCATACCGATCTTCGTTTTCATCACGATCATGCGCAGGGCAAAGAGCAACGCTAGCGTCACGCCAAGGATCGTGACATCGACATTCGTAACAGTGAGCCCGAACTTCGTATCCATCCAGTCGAACGAATGCATATCCATCAGCGACGGGAAGCTTTTCGGGTCAGCGCCAAAAAGAAACTGCCCGAAATATTCCAGGAAAATGGAGACACCGATCGCCGTGATCAACATCGTGAGCCGGGGCCGGCTGCGCAAGGGACGGTAGGCAACCTTTTCTGTCACCATACCGAGTATGGCGCACACAAGCATGGCAAACAGCAGCACCGCAATGGCCCCCGCATAGGAATTCTGCGCAAAAGGCGGCACGAATGGCAGATGCCGCCCGCTCTCCGCGATGCCTTTCACCAGGTACGGCGCGATATAATAGCCTGCAAACGATCCCACCATGAATACGTCACCGTGCGCGAAGTTCACGAATCGCAGCACGCCATAGATCATGGTGTACCCGAGCGCGATGAGCGCGTAGATCGAGCCCAGCGTGAGGCTGTTGATGAGTTGCTGGAGAAATTCTGTCACGATTTTAAGAGGAATGAATCAAGAATGTGCGCGTTGCCATGGGTTCCCTGCCGGTGCTTCGTGCGTTCTTAACTCATTTTGCGCTCTTAATTGCAACACTTACGGCGAGACGGTGTCGACGTAGCTGAATTTACCATCCTTCACCGTCATCATCACGGCAGGTTTGGTCGCGTTGCGATGCTCGTCCAGCGTGATCGTGCCGGTGACGGCCTTGTAATCCTTCGTCGCGGCGATTGCGTTCCGCAGTTTCTCGCCATCCGTGGTGCCCGCGCGCTTGATCGCATCGGCCAGGATGTTTGCCGAGTCATAGCCGAGAGCGGCCATGGCATCGGGCACGGAACCGTATTTCGCCTTGTACTTTTTCACAAAATCCTGGATGACCGGCGACTTGTCCTCCTCGGAGTAGTGGTTTGAAAAAAAGCTTCCCTCGATTGCAGGGCCCGCCACCGTAATCAACGAATCCCCCACCCAGCCGTCGCCGCCGAGCAGCGGAACCTTGAGCCCGAGCTGCTTGGCCTGCCGCGCAATGAGCGCGACCTCGCCATAGTACCCGGGGACATAAATCGCATCCGGCTTTGCGGCTTTGATCGAGGTGATCTGCGCCTTGAAATCCTTGTCGCCCGTGCTGTAGCTCTGCTCCTTCACGATCTTGCCGCCGTTCTTTTCAAACGCCTGCTTGAAGAACTCCGCGAGGCCCTTGCAGTAGTCCTGCTTCACGTCCGTAAGCACTGCCACATTCTTCCAGCCCCTGCCGAGCGCGAACTTCGCGCCCACCGTGCCTTGGAACGGATCGATAAAGCAGACGCGGAAGATGTAATCGCCGACTTCCGTCACCTTGGGGTTCGTGGAGGCGGGTGAAATCATCGGGATTTTATTCGACTGGCAGATCGGCGCGGCCTCGAGCGACTTGGAGGAGGCGACTTCACCGAGCACGGCGATCACTTTGTCGCTGGAAATGAATTTGCGCATGATCGTGGCTGGCTGGCCGGCCAGCGACTGGTCGTCCTCCGTGATCAGCTTGATCTTTTTGCCCAGCACACCGCCTGCGGCATTGATTTCCTCCACGGCAAGCTCGGTGCCCTTGTGCGAGGACTGGCCGAAACTGGCGTTGCCGCCGGTGAGCGATGCGAACTCTCCGACTATGATTTCGTCCTGTGCGCGCCCGGCTGCACAGCCCATTGCCATGACCGCCAGAAATACGAGTGTTTTGATGTGTGTTTTTACCATATTGGTGCCTTTGTGAGTGATCCGGCGGATGCTAGGGAAACGACGGGCCGATTTCAACTGCCAAAGCGAACCCTCGAAATTTTTCCATTTCGTGCTTTTCAGCGGCAGTCCCTTTTGTATGGTTGCCCCTGAGTCCACACACCATGTCCCAGCCCAGCGTAGCAGTCATCGGCGCTTCACACGACCGCAAGAAATTCGGTAACAAGGCGGTTCGCGCCTATCTCGAAAGCGACTACAAGGTTTTTCCTGTGAATCCCCGCGAGGAAACCGTGGAGGGAATCAAGGCTTACAAGACGGTGGAGGATATCGACGAACCTGTGGAAATCGTGAGCATGTACGTCCCCCCGGCCGTCGGAATGAAAATGCTGGAATCCATCGCGGCGATCAAACCCCAGGAAGTATGGCTGAATCCCGGTTCGGAAAGCGACGAGCTCATCGAGGCCGCAGCGGACTTGAAGCTGCGTGTCGTCGTCGCCTGCTCGATCTCGGCGCTGGGGATGAACCCCGATGAAATTTCGGACCAATAAATTCCGTCAAGTGGTGGTGGATCCGACCAATATTTGCCATCTCACGAATTTTGAATAAAATGATGGCAAAATAAGTTTAACTTTTGCCATGATGGTGTTTGCGGTATTTAGTAATCTGCTTCAGTGTCACGGCATTCTTTCCGGAAACGGCATCCCAATGTCGCTGGAAACCAACGAAATAATCGGATGAGATTTATCATTAATTTTTATAATTCATCGATCGGCAAAAAGTGGATCGTGGCCCTCACCGGGCTAGTTTTGATCGCTTATGTGATCGGGCACCTGATCGGAAACCTGCAAATCTACATCAGCCCTGAGCAGATCAACTGGTACGCCGAGAAGCTGCACAGCATGGGACCGCTCCTTTGGGTGATCCGCGCGTTCCTGCTCGCCTGTTTCGCCCTGCATATTGTCACCACGATCAAGCTCGCGATTGAAAACCGGAAGGCCCGTCCGGACCGCTACGCAGTCAAAAAGAACGTCCGCACCACCGCGGCAGCTCGCACTATGGTCGTGAGCGGGTTGATCCTGCTCTGCTTCGTGATTTTCCACCTCCTGCAATTCACGATCCGCCCCGAGAGCCTCGGGATCAAATCCTACATGCTTCCCACGGGACATCCCGACGTCTACACGATGATCATCAAGGGCTTCCTGAATCCCTTTGCCTCCGGCTTCTACATCCTCGGCATGTTCCTCCTTTGCAGCCATCTCAGCCACGGATTTTCCAGCTTTTTCCAGACCCTCGGCCTTAACAGCCAGAAAATCGCCCATGGGCTGGAAATCGGCGGCACAGCGCTCGCCTGGCTCATCTTCGCGGGCTACACATCGATTCCCGTCTCCGTCATGCTGGGAGTTCTGAAACTGAAAACAGGTCTATGAGTCTTGATTCCAAAATACCGTCCGGCCCCATTGAGAAAAAATGGGAGAAGCACAAGTTTGAGTCCAAGCTCATCAACCCCGCAAACCGCCGCAAATACGAGATCATCATCGTAGGCTCGGGCCTTGCCGGCGCTTCCGCCGCCGCCACGCTCGGCGACCTTGGCTACAAGGTGAAGTGCTTCTGCTACCAGGACAGCCCGCGCCGCGCCCACTCCATCGCGGCCCAGGGCGGCATCAACGCCGCAAAGAACTACCAGAACGACGGCGACAGCATTTACCGGCTCTTTTATGACACGGTGAAAGGTGGCGATTTCCGCTCCCGCGAGGCGAATGTTTACCGCCTCGCCGAGGTCAGCGCAAATATCATCGACCAATGCGTCGCGCAGGGTGTGCCCTTCGCCCGGGAATATGGCGGCATGCTGGCAAACCGCTCATTCGGCGGTGCGCAGGTTTCCCGCACATTTTACGCGCGCGGCCAGACGGGACAGCAGCTTCTGCTCGGCGCCTATTCCGCGCTCAACAAGCAGATCGCAGCCGGCACAGTCCAAATGTTCCCGCGCACGGAAATGCTCGATACCGTGCTCGTGGACGGCCACGCAAAAGGCATCGTGGTGCGCGACATGGTCACGGGCAAAATTTCCTCCCATGCAGGCGACGCCGTGGTGCTCGCCACCGGCGGCTACGGGAATGTCTTCTACCTCTCCACAAACGCAAAGGGTTGCAATACCACCGCAATCTGGCGCGCGCACAAGAAAGGCGCGTATTTTGCCAACCCCTGCTACACACAGATCCACCCCACTTGCATCCCGGTGACCGGCGACTACCAGTCGAAGCTCACCCTCATGTCCGAGTCGTTGCGAAACGATGGCCGCGTTTGGGCTCCGAAGAAAAAAGGCGACAAGCGCCCGCCGCATGAAATTCCCGAAAGCGAGCGCGACTACTACCTCGAACGCAAATATCCCAGCTACGGCAACCTCGCCCCGCGCGACATTTCCTCACGCGCCGCAAAGCAGGCGTGTGACGACGGGCGCGGCGTGGGCGCCAGCGGCCTCGGCGTGTATCTCGACTTTGCGGACGCAATCAAGCGCCTCGGCGAACCGGTCATCCGCGAGCGCTACGGCAACCTCTTCGACATGTATCACAAGATCACGAACGAGGACGCCTACAAGCAGCCGATGCGCATCTTCCCCGCCGTGCACTACACGATGGGCGGCCTGTGGGTCGATTATGACCTCATGAGCAACGTCCCCGGCCTGCATGTGATGGGCGAGGCGAATTTCTCCGATCACGGCGCGAACCGCCTCGGCGCGAGCGCACTCATGCAAGGCCTCGCAGACGGCTATTTCGTGCTGCCTTCCACCATTGGAAATTATCTCTCCAGCCAGTTCGGCAAGGAGAAGGTGACCACGGAGCACGCGGAATTCAAGAAGGCGGAGGAGGAAGTGACCAACCGCGTCAGAAACCTCCTGAATATCAAAGGCAAACGCTCGGTTGATTCGTTCCACCGCGAGCTGGGGTTGATCATGTGGGAGAAATGCGGCATGGCCCGCAACGAGGCCGGGCTCAAGGAGGCGCTGCAACTCATCCCCGCACTGCGCGAGGAATTCTGGAACAACGTGAACGTGCTCGGTGAAAACGAGGAACTGAACCAGTCGCTCGAAAAAGCGGGGCGCGTGGCCGATTTCCTGGAATTCGGCGAACTGCTCTGCTACGACGCCCTGCACCGGCAGGAATCCTGCGGCGGCCATTTCCGCGAGGAACACCAGACCCCGGAAGGCGAGGCATTGCGCGACGATGCAAACTTCGCTTACGTGGGGGCATGGGAATCCGCCGGCACCGGGCAGACCCCCGTGCTGCACAAGGAACCCCTGGATTTTGAGAACATTCATCTCGCCCAAAGGAGCTACAAATAATGAATCTGAATCTGAAAGTCTGGCGGCAAAAGAACGGGAAAACCCCCGGCAAGCTGGTTGACTACGCCGCGCACAACATCCCGGAGGACGCCTCGTTCCTCGAGATGCTCGATATCGTGAATGAGGACCTCATCGCAAAAAACGAGGATCCCATCGCATTCGACCATGACTGCCGCGAAGGCATTTGCGGGATGTGCTCGCTGGTCATCAACGGCGTCGCCCACGGCCCGAGCCGCGCCACGACCACGTGCCAGCTCTATATGCGCCATTTCAAGGAAGGCGAGACCATCTTCATCGAGCCGTTCAGGGCAGAGCCGTTCCCGGTGCTCAAGGATCTGATCACAAACCGCAGCGCGTTTGACCGCATCCAGCAGGCCGGCGGATTCACCACCTCCCGTGTCGGCTCAGCGCCGGACGGAAATGCAATACTGATTCCGAAGCCGGATGCCGATCTGGCCATGGATGCCGCCGCCTGTATCGGCTGCGGCGCATGCGTGGCAGCCTGTCCGAACGCCTCCGCCATGCTCTTCGTCAGCGCGAAAGTCTCCCAGCTCGCACTTCTGCCCCAGGGGCAGCCGGAACGCACGCAGCGTGTTCTGGGAATGGTTAAAAAGATGGATGAGGAAGGTTTCGGCAACTGCAGCAACCACTACGAATGCGAAGCGGTCTGCCCCGCCGAGATCAAGGCCACGTTCATCGCAAAATTGAATCGTGAATACGCAGTTGCAACTTTAAAAGAGTCCGTCTAGAAGCGCCTCTTGCAGGGCGGCGATTTTAAGCCTGTAAGAATGGCGAAAAATTGAGGCAGGTATAGACGCCCGCCCGATGCATTGCGCAATATTCCTTTTGCTTCCGCTCGCAGCCTCGTAAGCCCCCCGGCGGAGGATTTAAAGGTTTGGGCCGGGCATTACATCCCCGCCGGCGCGAATTACATCGTTTTTGTAAACTCTGTCCCCTCGCCCTTCATGCTGGGTGGAAGCCCGATCACGGAATTTGTTTTTTCGTTCTCGCGCTACGGCAGCCACGATGCCATCTCTATTTCCGTGGTAGATTACAGCGAAACCCAACGGCTCGTAGTCATGGTCTCGGCGGGACCAAAGGACTTCGACACGGTGCGCCAGGCTGCGTTTGCCAGCCTGTTCAATTGGCGGACGGAGAAGTAGCACCTAAAGTGCGGCCACGATCGCGTCGCCCATCTCGCGGGTATTCACACGTTTCGTGCCTTCGGTGAAGATGTCTCCCGTGCGGCAACCCGCCTCGATGACCTTGCGCACAGCCGCTTCGATCGCCAGCGCCGCCTCGTTTTGTCCCAGCGAATAACGCAGCATCATCGCCGCGGATAAAATCTGCGCGATCGGATTTGCGATTCCCTTCCCGGCGATATCGGGGGCCGTGCCG
>Ga0268264_10000239_pt1 | contig 104914 bp, 93 predicted proteins | sample KBSSwiS32_FD_190357 | JGI IMG/M metagenome (GOLD analysis project Ga0268264, IMG submission 190357) | Switchgrass rhizosphere microbial communities from Kellogg Biological Station, Michigan, USA - KBS Switchgrass S3-2 (SPAdes) (version 2) | ecosystem: Host-associated > Plants > Roots >... | reverse complement strand
TGCGAACTGAGTGCTTGGTCGACGTAGCGAGCCACGCGCTGCTCGTTCCTCATGACATCGCCTTAGCAGCAAGACGCTCATAGCGCGCCCGAGCCGCCCGTAGTTCGCGCACGTCAGCGCCGTACTCGCTGTACTCATCCCGGCAGTCCGCGGTGCAGAACACCAACGGCATCAGGCGCGCCCAAGCCGACTCATCCCGCACCGCACGACCCAGAAACCCCTTACCGCAACGGTCACATATCTGTAGCCGCTTCAACGACTCCCACGGGGTCATGACATGTTCCGCCGATACGACCGGGCGAAATTGATCGCATCCGACTTCTTCTCGTACGGGCCACCAATGATCGACCCCGAGCCCCGGTCGAGCCCGTCATGCACAACCCAGCCCGAACCGTGGTTGAACGGCTCATGCTGAATCAGGTAGTCGTACAGCCGGGCATCCGACCCCTCGAACCGGTACCACTTCCGGCGCTGATTCATCAACTCGGTCATCAGGCACCGCCAGCGGGTGGGCTGGTAACAGGAGGAACCAACCCACCCGCCGCTACCCTCGTGCTACCACGCAACGAGGGAGAACAATGACCACCGAACAATGCGGCATCTTCGCGACCCTGATACCCGTGTTCCTGGTCGCTACCTACCTCACGGGTAACCCCAAGTTCGGTTCGGACGGACGATGGTCGCGGATCGTCGAGTGCGTGGTTCTCGTCCTGTGCGTCGGATTCACCGCTGCGGGTGAGTACTCGGCCCTCATTGGTGTCAGTAGTGGCGGAAGCACCCGCCTTGAGGGCGTGGTGATGACAGAGGCAGCAATGGTGAGCTTCGGAACCCTGGTCGCGAACGGGGTGATTCATTACGTGGTGGCTGCGGTAGTGGATTACAAGGCCTCGCGCGTTCAACGTCACGAGACACAGGAAAGCCACGATCCCGAGCCACACCAGCAAGTCGGTCACGACGCACCGACCACGGCACGGTGACGACCGGTGTACAGCGGCCGGTCGGCCCGTGCCCGCCACTCCGGCCAACAAGACACCGCCTTGTGAATGCTGAGGAACGCGGCGATGATCCGAACCTCGATCAATCCCAAAGTCATCAGATAGACTTCCTTCCGTTTAGTTGGTGAAGGTCCCCTTGGCTTCGACGCGTGGGGGCCTTCGCTTTGCTTAGGCGTCAGGTAGGGAGTCGAACCACTCCCGAAGCGCGTCAGCACTGATCAGGTATTTGCGGCCCGGCTTCTTCGCCTTTAAGCGGCCGGCGTGGATCTCCTTCTTCAGGTGATCGACCGAGAAACCGACCGCGTCCGCCGCGTCACGGATGGCGTAGGAGACCTTCGGGCTGTTCATGAAGATCCCCCGACCATTCGGAGCAAGTTCTGGACTATGGCTCGCGTTGTTGTGGCTCGGAACATCGACGGGTGGGCGGCGAGTTGCGAGCCAAGAACGCGCCAGGCTTCGTCCTTACCAGCGCCCTCGAGATACTTCTTTGCGCAGTCGTAGTGCCACCAGACCTCGTAGATCTTCGTGATCGCTTCTCCCGCATTAGTGACTTCCTGGCATCCAGGGCACGGACGCGAAGGCGGGTCCCAGACCACAATGGATTCGTCCGGTTGCTTAAGGACTTTCGGCAGTCGGCGCCCCTGGGATTCGGCGACGGCGAGGTGACCCACTGGATCTACTTTGGCTGTGGGCATCGGATCGGTCCTGTTCCGTTGAACACTGGAATCGACGCCATCTTGCGACCGCTCCGATACGCGTTCCAGGTCCTGATGATCAGGGAGACATGGGCGATCGGGGAGACTTTGGTCTTCTCGTTACGGATCTTCTGAAGGCGAGAGCGGAGGGCAAGGATGGGATTACCTGCCGATAACTCGATGCCGTCAGCGACACGTCCGAAGAACTCCTGAGCAGCCTCCATGTCGATGCGCGCGGTCAAATAGAAAGCAGCGGCTATGGCGGACGGCGGAGCCTGGATGTCCTTGCGGAGGTTTACACCGGTATTGGTGGCGAAGGCGATAAGTTCGTTACCGTGAATGAAGTCCTGGATTTCCGCGTGGGTAACCTGCTGGTCCTTGTTGTCGACGTAGAAGCGATCGGTCTCCCATAGCACCAGCAGCTTGGCTGCGGCGGCCAAAGCCGTCGCATTCGGATAGCCGTGAATGACCAGCGAATCTCCGGCGGTACGGGCGGTACCGGTGTCCATCACGTCCTGCGCCTCGTGAGAGAGACCGCGAACGACCATCATTCGAACCGTCCGTCCGGACTTCACGACCGCCGTGAGTCGGTTTTGCCCGTCAAGGAGCCTGCCGTCCCAAGCGAACTTGATCGGCTCGGCTGTCATCCGCCAGTTGCCTGCCCGCATGTCCCGAGCGAACTGGTTGATCTTCCGCTCTTTCCTGTTGCGGTTGTTGATGTTCTTGCCGAGCCACTCCTCAGCAAGGACGGGGGTCACGTCAACTATCTCGACGGACAGAGAGTGCGAATTAGATGTCAGGACAGGCTGTGTCAGCGTGGTCATCTGCGGTAATCTCCTAGCTAGTTAGGTAGTTGTTCGAGAACGGCGGCAACCGTCTCGGCGACATGGAGCAGGTGTCCTCGCAATGCGGTGGCCACCTGCTCTTCGTTTTGGCGGTACCGGTTGTCGTCGAATAACTTCTCGATCCGGTCCATCGCTTTGCGTAGTTCCCAGCCGGCGCTCTTCGCCGCATCGGGCAGCGGCTTCCGGTAGGGCTCACGCTTCGACTTGGACTGGTAGGTCTTCCCGTCGATACCGGTAACCGGCGTCGACGGCGGTGGCTCGTTTGCAGCCGCAAGAGGCAGATTGTTGATGACGTTTTCGCGGGACATGTCGCCTAGTTCGCGTGATGCGGTCAGCGCGGCTTCGAATTCGTCCTCGGTGGCATCCGCCATCCGGTCGAAGTCGGACCAGTCATCGTCGGACTCGACTCGCGCGGTGATCAGCGCTGGGCTGTCATCAGGTGCTCCATTTGGAACAGGTGCGTCAAATGACGCACCTAGCGCGCGTCGCACGGTGGGTTCGCTGTCTCCAGTGGCCGCCGCAATCGCCCGGAGACTCAGGCCATGCTCCCGGAGCGACGAGACGATCTCCTGTCGTTCTTCGCGCGGTAACCGCAGCCGGGATGTGCCGAATTCGCGGGTGCACATCTCGTCCCAGGTCGGGTAACCCAGCGCCTCCCAGTCGCGAGCCTGATAGGACTCGACAACCAGTTGCCACACCGCCTCGACGCCGACCTTGATCCGGTCGACCCGGTCCCGAGCAACAACCGACGCGTTCGTTGCCAGACCTCTCATGCCGCGTTCCGAGAGTCGGGTTGACGCCTAGTAGGCGTAATTTGCGGGTCGAAAAGAATCTCGAGGGGCACCTCGAGAACCTCCGAGATTCGACGGGCGATCACGGGGGTGCAACTCCGTCGGCGACCCGACAGGAGATGATCTACGAAGCTGGGGTGGCACCCAATCGCGCGGGCAAGGCGGCGGCCACTCAGCTTCTTTGACGGCTCCGGCCCGACGAAGGCTCGGAGCAATTCAGCGCTTCTTAGCCTCATCCAGGTACCTTTCGGCCATCGTTTGGTGCCAATCGTGACTGTCCCCGTGCTCATGAATACTCCCTAGTAGGCGTCGATCTGTCAAGCCGTGCGCGTTAAATAGTCGCCTACTGATAGGCACTATGTCAACGAAATAACACCGGTGTAGTTCCCCGGCTCAACAGTCACGGGGGAGATGCGGGCGCCTCGGCGCATCGAATCTGTAGGCGGGTGACATACCATCTGTTGGACGCCTACCGGTAGGCAGGCGTCCAAGGCCGCGGGTTGCTGCGCGGTAGCACAGATCGGAAGGGTGGTCCTCATGCCAGCTATCCCGGATCCCGATCTCGCGACCCTGATCGCTCAAAGGAAGGGTGACCGCTCGTATGAGCGACTGGCCAGTGACTGCGGAGGGGATCCAAAGCCCAAGAGAATCCAGCAACTGGCCACGTCGGAACTTCTACGGTTTCCGGAGCCCGGGACAATCCGTGGCCTCAGCAGAGGCCTGCTCGTGCCCATTTCTGACGTGGTACTGGCATGCGCCCGCTCGCTAGGCCTTCCAGCCCACGGTCACGCCGACCCGGGAGCTTTAGTCATAGGATCGGTGCTGTCGGAGCATCAGAAAGAAGTCTTGGCGAACCTTGCCAGGGAGTTCATGTCCGCAAACATCACGCGCGCGGAAGCCGACCTGATCGCCACGATGAATCGCCTCATACTTTTCCGAGTGCAGACTGTGGCCGATATCAACCGCCACGTTGCACAAGGCGACTTAGATCGAGCAGAAGCTGCGCGCGCTGCCTTCCTGGCCCGAACTGATCCGAAAGCCCTCATCGGCGATATCGAGGATGTTGAGCAAGAATATGGAATTGACCTTGGACGGCTGAAGTCCATCGTCACCCGCGAGCATGCGATAGAACGCGAAATCTTTGCGAGCCCTCCGACAGAAGAACTGGGCCCATATGCTCATATCGTCAGCACGGAGGGGCCCGGGTATGAGGATCTCCTCCGAGAGTTTAGGCGACGTAATCCGTCGGGCGAGGCGATCGATAGCAGCGGGTCCATGGTTCATCTGGAAGCAGCTGATGTCCCCACCGACGACGAAGTCGACAAACCCACCCGCGCCTCCTACGACCTCGCGGCCCGCAAGAACGCTGAGGGTCGTGTCGACCCTGGTGTGGCTGCGGCCCGCGAGATGGATGAAGCCGGGACGGGGGACCAATCACCTGAAGTCCCCGAGGAGGACGTCCCCCAGGCTGACGGGCCGGATGACGGCGCGTGACCTACAAGGAACCCGACATCTCAGTCTGCACTATCGATGACTACCCAATCCCGCTCGCTGGCCCGCCTGAGGGTTACCGGCTGGACGTCAATCTCTGGAGCTACCGGAAGCGGATCGTTCGATTCGCTATCTCTCTGACCGCCGGCCCAGACCAAGGATCGATCGAGCGAATCGACACGTGTCACGGTCAGATCCATCGACATTCGTTCGATCGTTCCGGCGATGAGACCGAATGCCACTTGTATGAGGAGATTCCCGACTGGGGTTGGGTTTTCGTCGATCGGGCTTACACTCATTACTACGAGTTAGCGGTGCGATACTGGCCAGAATGGGTGAGGAGGTGGGCTCAATGACATGGCAAGCAGACCAACGCGCGGTATTGGAGTTCGGCCGCCTCTTATCGAACCCGAAGGTGCGCGAGGGCCTGCGATCCCGGGGCTGGACTGATGGCGAGCACAGCTATATCTGTGTCGACGCCACCGATACGGCTCAGGAAGTATTCGAAGCCGCAGTCTCAGCCGGTCCCAACACCATCATTATGGTTCGTCAGGCCGAGTCGTTGTTTCAGATTCTTGCGCCGGTCAGAGACGTACTGATGAATCTCGACGACATGAGGGCTCACGTACCGCAACACCGGACAATCTCCGAGGTCACCGACCTAGCCGAGTCGGGTTTTCGGTCTGAGGGTGTACTGCAGCTCGCCTAAGGCGGCAGCAGGCCGGCTACCCCTCGAAGGGGAGTGGTCCCTTGGACCCCTTTTCGCCAGCCTGCCCCCAACCCTAGCGTGGGAGCCGCGTTGCCGAGAGAGCAATTCAGGTCGCCTATCGGAAATGTCGTAGGGACCGAGCACTATCCAGATCCATGCAACAACACCCATGGCGGACCCTCAGAGACGAATTTCCCGAGTGGTCTGTCGTGTGGGAGGAACTACCTGACGAGATCCTGGGCCTGACTGACTACGCCCGCCGTGAGATCGTGCTCGACCGGCGCCACCTTCAGGGCCGGCGACGAACCACGTTGATGCACGAAATCTGGCACATCCGCAGGGGCGACACTCATGCCTGCGACCAGGCCACGGAGCGGTGGATCGAACAGCGGGTCGCCCGTGACCTGATCCCTGTCACCCGGCTGGTCGAGTGCGCGAAGTGGGCCACGTGCCGCGACGAACTGGCCGAGGATCTGTGGGTGGACCGCCAGATTCTCGACGTTCGCCTCGCCCACCTTCACCCGGTGGAGTGGTCAGCGATGAAGCACATGGTCAACTCCCGGGCCGGACAAGCCTGCACCCATCAATGCTCGGGATGCGCGCAGTGACCGACGACGACAAAGCTCTGCTCGATATTGAATCGAGGTTCTGGCGGTACTCCGGAACCAAGGAAGCCCACATCGCGGAGGTCCTCGGCATCTCGGGAATCCGCTATTACCAGCGGCTTAACCACCTGATCGACACTGCGGAGGCGGTTGCCTACGCGCCGACGACGGTCAATCGGCTGCGACGCCTTCGAGCGCGGAGGGTGCGGCTGTGAGCTGTAGCCGCTCCGCGATGCCGTCGAGCGCCTTGCGGGCCATGGCCTGGTTGACGTGTTGATATATGCGGCTGGTGACGATCGACGAGTGACCCATGATCGACTTCACGACGATCGGGTCAGCACCTGATTCAAGCAGCAGCGTCGCCGCGGTGTGCCTGGCCTCGTACAGGTCGTAGCGCCGCCCGGACTTGCCGTCGAGCTTCGCCACCTGCGCTTCGTCCTGCAAGGCGATCCACGCGGCCCGGTCGGCGGCGCTGGTCCGGGGCCGGCCGTCAGGTCGTGGCCACACCAACCCGTGCGGCGACGGGGGACTGATCTCCCTCCATCGGATCAGCGAGTCGTACATGAACGGAACGATCGGAATGATCCGCTGGCCCTTCTCGGTCTTGGGTCGGACCAGGCAGAGGGCACCGTCGAGTTGGCGGTACTCGTAGCCATCAGGAACGCGCAGCGGCCCGGAACGGCCCGAGATGTAGGGCAAGGACTGTAGCTGCCAGGAGACGTCCATCTGGCGCTCCGTGAAGTCGATCAGCGGCCAGCACAGGCCGAGGCATTCGCCGGGTCGCATCGCCTGGAGCAGGGCGGCGACCCATCGTGACCCGTCTGCGTGCCCCGCTGCGGCTTTGAGGAGCGCGATAGCGTCCTCGAAGTCGATCGAGTCCCGATCACTGATGCTCTTCGCGGGTGCGCTGACCATGAGGGCGTTGGTGGGAACCTGATGCCCTTCGATGGCGGCGTCCTTCAGCATCTTCTTCATCACGGCCCGGGCGCGGATGGCGGTGGAGTTCGCTAACCCGGCGTTGCGGATCGCGTTGGTAACGGCCCGGATGTCGCCGGGGGTGAGCTGGTCGAGCCTTCTATGTCCGATGGTTGGGATCACCCACACGTTGATGAGTGAGCGGTCGGTCTGCCAGCTCTTGGGCCGGAGGTGCCGCTGCGTGATGGTCAACCATTCAGTGGCCCAGTCCTTCACAGTGGCCCGGCGAGAGACGTCAGCCGAGGGGAGTCCGTTCTGCTCGACCTGGCGCATCTTGTTGCGAAGGAGGCGCTTGCACTCCACCTCGCCTTTCTCGGCGTTGCAAGAGACGGTGATTCGTCGCATGGTGCCGTTGGCGTTCCAGCCTGCTTGGAACGCGCCGATCCACCGCCCGTCGGATCGCTGGTAGACGGAGCCGGTTCCGTACTGTCGCCGCTTCTTGGTCGCCATGGTCCTCGGAGTGTAGCAATCTGTGTAGCAATGCTGTACGTTGGTAGTCGTTGGACATCAGTAGTACAAGGCGCTAAATGCCTGAGAAACAAGGGGTTTGGCGCGTGGCTCGTGGTTTTGATCGTACCCCATACCTTCACTCGTAATGAGAAGGTCTAGGGTTCGATTCCCTAAGGCGGCTCAATAAGGCCCAGTATTCACGGGGGCCTCCGAATGGAGGGCTAGCACCAATTCACGCTGGTGGACTGATCGCTGGAACCGTCGCCATTTCTATCGCCTTCGGCTCGTCGGCGATGGACCTCTTGGTGATTGCGCTTTCCGTTTGCTATCTGCTGGCGGCGCTGCGGGGCTGGCAAGCCGCCAGAAGGTAGTGCTAGCGATTCTTGGGATTCCGTCCGAACTGTCCTCTGGACGGGGCAACGTCCGGGGAGGACGCTGGCTGTGTCAGCTCACCGGACGCCTAGTGCTTCCTACGATGGTCGCCTGCTGAGCTACGACTTCACGGTCGCGGTCAGATCCCGTCGCGCATTGGGGCGTAGCGGGCACTCACCCTAGGAGGTCGCTATGGCCGATCACCCGAACGCCACCCTGATCCGGAAAGGGTACGAAGCCTTCTCCGCCGGTGACGTCGCAACGCTCACCGAGCTGATCGCCCCCGACGCGGTACAGCACATGCCCGGGCACAACAGGTTCTCCGGCGACCATCGCGGCGTCCAGAACATCCTCGCGATGTACGGCCAGCTCGCCGAACTAACCGGCAATACGTTCAGGGTCGACCTGGAGGAGGTCTACGCCAACGACGACACCGTCGTGACGGTCTATCACGCGACCGGTGACCGCGGTGACAAACACCTAGACAACCGCCACGCACTGGTATTTACCATGCGCGACGGCCATGCCGTCGAACTCAACGACATCGCGACTGACAGCGAGGCCGACGACAAGTTCTGGGCCTGATCCCGCACGATCAACGCGGCTGGCCTGTCCGTAATCCCGTTTCAGTAGCCGGGACCGCCGTTAGCCGGGACCGTCGTTCGCCGGGACCGCCGTTCGCGCTAGCCTCAGCTCTTGACGACTTTAACCTCGAGTGGTATGCCGACCTTGGCTTTTCAGGATTGTCGGCCGACTGCTCGGAGGTGCAGAGATGACGACAACTGGGTTTGAGACGGTAGAACGTCGCGGACGGGTTGGCCCATGGGCGGGCGTCGCCTTCGTCGTGCTGTTCGTCGCTGGCTTCATGATCTTCACGACGCCCAACACCACTAGCAACCGCGCGGGCAACGTTGCCAAATGGGCAGCCTGGTGGACCGACAGCAGCCATCGCACTATGGCGATCATCGGGGCGTACCTGATGGTCTTGGGTGCCCTCGCGTTCGTCTGGTTCGCCTCGAGCTTGCAGCAGCGGCTCCGTGACCGTTCCGAGGGCACGATGATGCTCGGTTTCGCGTGGCTGTTCGCGGCGCTGGCGCTGACCGCGGCGCTGATCCGGGCCGCGATACCCGGCGGCTGGGTCTTCGGACGTCTCACCATCCCCGGCGGTGACCTTGCCGCCCAGCTGGACAACATCGGCCAGGCCGTGCTGCTCGTGGCTGGGGCACTATCCGCCGGCGCATTCATCGCCTCGGCCTGCCACGCGGCTCGACGAAGCGTCGTCTTCCCGGCCTGGCTAACAGCCGCTGGCTACGTCGTGGCCGTACTCCAGGTAGCAGGAGCCTTGTTTTTCCCGTTCGCGCTGTTCCCGCTTTGGGTATTGGTCGCCTCGATCGTGCTATTGATGCGCGACGCGAAGTTCAGGGCGGGATCGATGGCAGAGGGTCACCCTGAGCGGAGGCTGCTGCACCGACACTCCAAGGTCGACAAGCCCATGGCCGACCTATAGATCGTTCGGGTGGGCGTGCGCCAGCGACGCGCGCCCACCTCAACGGACGAAGAAGACCCAATGGATGGCTCGCAGCAGCACGCCCGGCCGATCACCGGTTCGATCATTTGTGGAAGGTCGCCGTCGTGGCGCTGTAGCCACCCGAGCCTGGAGTGGCGGTAATGGTGTTAGCCGTGTTGAAGGCTGAGCCAGTCGTCGACGAGAACTTGATCTCGCCATCTAGTGTCCCGTCGCCTCCGCTATTTGATACAGACCCGCCGGTGGGGATAACCACCGATGCGCTCCCGGTGAAGGTTCCAAGGTTCTTAGTCACCGTGACGGTGATGGCGCTGCCGGTATTGGTCACCGGGTTGCCACCAGCGTCAGTGAGCATCAGTTTCGATGTAAAGGTCGTGCCGGAACCGCCGCACCCTGTGTAGTCGAGAGCGAAAACAGAGCCGGTGTGTGCCGTGCAGTTGGTAGCGGAGCTGTTGACCCAGGCGATCCTGCTGGCCGGGCCGGTCGTAATGGTGAAGCTGCTGCTGATGGCCGATGTGAGGGAACCGTCCGTGGCGGTGAGGGTGTAGGTGCCGGTCTTATCGATGGCGCACCCGGCGAAGGTGGCCACGCCCGCTGCGGCGGCCTTCGGATTCGTGGTACAGCTAAGCGTGGCGCCCGCGGGCGTGGTGATGGTCAGGCTAACCGAGCTGGTGTCGCCAGTGACGGTGTTGCCACCGGCGTCCTGCACGGTGACCGTCGGCTGAGTTCCGAACACTGCGCCGCCCGTCGAGTTGGACGGCGAGGTCGTGAAGGCTAGCTTGCTGGCCGGGCCGGTGGTAATAGTGAAGCCGCTGCTGGTGGCTCCCGCGAGACTCCCGCTGATTGCGGTGAGGGTGTAGCCGGTGCCGGCCTTGTTGATCGACAGGCCGCTGAACGTGGCCACGCCGGAAGAGGCGGCTTGGGTCAGCGTGCCGGAGAGGGTGCCGCTCGATGGGTTGGTCCCGATCGCGACGGTGACGTTGGCGGTGCTGGAGGTGAGGTTGCCGAACTGGTCGACGATCTGCACCGTCACCGCCGGGCTGATCGACAGCGCCGCGACCGTGTTGGTCGGCTGCTGGCTGAAGGCCACCTTGTTCGCCGCCGCAGCGGTGACAGTTTGTGTCTGGCTGGCGCCGGTAAGCGATCCCGAGGTGGTGATGGTTGGGCTGCCGGCTTTGGTGTCGCCGTAGTAGAAGTCGACGCTGGAGGCGCCGGCGGGGATGGCCACCGACGTGACCTGTGAGCCGCCCGAGGCCGCGGCAAAGATTTTCGTGCCCGTCGTGGTCGAGGCGAGGGTCACCGTGGTGCCGCCGGTCGGTGCGGCGACTGGGTTGCCGAAGCTGTCTTGCTGTTGGACCGTGATCGGGCCCAGCGTGGCGTTGGTGGACGCTTGGCCGGAGACCGGCAGGGAGGTGATGACGAACTTGTTCGCGGCGGCGGCTGTGATGTTGAAACCGATGCTGGTGGCGCCGGTGAGGGTGCCGCTGGTGGCGCTGAGGGTGTAGCCGGTGCCGGCCTTGTTGATCGACAAGTTGCCGAACGTGGCTACACCGAGGGAGGCGGCCCGGCTCAGTGTGCCGGACAGGGTGCCGCTCGACGGGTTCGTTCCGATCGCGACGCTGACATTGGCCGTGCTGGCGGTCAGGTTGCCGAACTGGTCGACGATCTGCAGCGTTAACGCCGGGCTGATCGACACCCCGGCCACGGTATTGCTCGGCTGCTGACCGAACGCAAGCCGGCTCGGCGCGGCGGCGGCGATGACGAAACCGCTGCTGGTCCCGCTGGTGAGCGTGCCGCTGGTGGCGCTGAGCGTGTAGCCGGTGCCGGCCTTGTTGATGAACAGGTCGCTGAAGGTGGCCACGCCGCTGGCGTTGGTCGCGACGGTGACCGTGCCGGACAGCGTGCCGCTCGCGGGGTTGGTCCCGATCGCCATGCTGACCGAGGTTCCCGACACGAGGACCGGATGGCCTTCGGAGTCCTCCACCGTCACCGTCACCGCCGGGCTGATCGACGTACCGGCGACCGTGTTCGAGGGCTGGCCGGTGAAGGCCAGCTTGCTCGCGACGCTCACCGTGACGTTGTTGCTCGAACCGCTGGTTGCGGTCCAGCTGTTATGGACGGCGATGACGGTGTAGTGATGAGTACCGTCGGGCACGGTCGAGTCGCTGCATGAGGTAGCCGAGGTTGGTGATGCCGGGCTGGTGCCGCAGGCTGCAAACGTCGCGTTGTCGCTGTTGCGGGTCCTCGTCACGTAGTAGCCCTGCGCGGCCTGACCGGTCGACAGTGTCGAGCCGGTCCAGGTCACGGAAACCGTTCCGCTGCCCGGCGTTGCGGTGCTGGTCACGTTGGTGGGTGCATTGAGCGTTGCTGTGGTGGCGCCGGCCGTTCCGTTGCCCGTGGTGCTCCAGAGGGCCCACGCGGCGGTGCCCATGGAAAGCAGCGCGGCCGCGCCGAGCACGAGGACGAGGATGCGTCGTCGCGACGCGGGACGCGACCTCGGGCCGGTGTGGGCTGCTGTGTGCCCGGCGCCGGTGGCGTGCTTCGTCATTGTCAGCTCCCCTGGCCCGAGCCGGAGTACGCGAGCGTGACGGTCGCGCTCTTGCAGCCATCCTGATTGCTCGCCGTGTCGAGCATCCTGACCTGCGGCCAGGCCGAGGAGGCCACGCCGAGGCTGGACAGCGAGGCGCTGCCGCTGCCGGGCACCGCCAGCGGATAGGGGCCGGCGTACTGGGTGACCGCGTAGTCAGCTGAGCTGCAAGGCAGGTTGTACGCGACCGCATGAGAGGTTCGTGTCACGGACTGCACCGTGACCGTGAGGTTGGTTACCGACAACGACTTCTTGTTTGGGTTGGACAGCGTCATATCCAACGGCAGCGACTTGCCGGGCGCCAGCAGGCCGGACAGGTTTCCGGTGATCGTGAATGCCTTGCCGCTGGTGCTGAGTACCAGCTGGACACTGGCGTAGGCGTACTGGGTGCTGCCGCCCGGATTCGGGCCGGAGCCGACCAGGTATAACGCGTAGCTGCCGTCCGCGGTGGTGGCAGCCGTCGTGATCTGCAGCGTCGACGTGTTCCCGGTCGTTGGGTTCGGGGTAAAGGTGGCGCTCGCCCCGGCGGGCAGGCCGCCGTTCACCGCGAAGGTAACCGAGCCGGGGAAGTTGGTGCGGGTGAGCGCGACGGTGTAGGCGGCGGTTGACCCCGGGGCCATTGTTACCGAGGCTGGCGTCACGTTCATCGAGAACGAGCTGGATATCGGATAGTTCACGGTCATGCCCGCTGCCACGCTGCCGTTGACCTTGCCGCTGACACCGGAGACGGTGAGCGTGTAGGAACCGACCGGTGTGCTCGACGTGGTGGTGACGGTTATCGCCGATGTTGCCGCGCTGCCCGCAGTCAGTGTTACCGACGCAGGTGCGAACGCTGCCGATGCTCCGCTCGGAAGGCCGCTAGCACTCAGGGTCACCGCGCCGACGAACCCGCCTGTCGACGTAACCGAGACCGTGTACTTGGCCGGCGCGCCACGCTCGACGGATTGGCTGGCCGGGGAGACCTGAAGTGTGATGCCGGGCTTCGCGGGCTGCGCTGCGTAGGCCGCGGCGGCTGTAATGAGCAGCAACAACAAGGCGGCGAGCAACAGCTTGGTTGCGGCGCTGGCGGATCGAATAGCAGGAAGAACGCGCTTGCGTGACATGTGTATTCACTCCCTCCCACTGCCGAGCCGTTCGTGATCCGTGCGATGCAGCTCTGGTGGGCCGGACGGGCCGGTTGCGCGCGCGGCCCACCAGATCAGCTGGTGTATTAGTTGCTCGCGTAGGCGAGGTTGACCGTCGCGCCCTTGCAGCCGTCCTGGTTCGTGAGCTTGTTGTTGAACTGGAGTGTCGCGCCGGTGAAGACCTCGTTGGTTCCGGAGGCGATGTCCTTCTGCACGGTCATGATCGGGTTCGAAAGCGTGTAGTCCGTGGCGTCGCAGGTACCAACAGCGCCATCAGCCTTCGTGACGCTCGCGATGCTTGCGGTTACCGCATTGACGTAGGCGCTGTTGGCTGCGTTGTTCGTCACCGTGCCAGTGATGGTTTGCGGAGCGTCACCTGGGTACATGTTGGTGATCGTGCTGGTCTGGGCGATCGACAGATTACTGGCTCCCGCAGAGGTCGACGCCGAGCCGCTACCGGAACCCGTGGTGCTCCAGTAGGCGAAGGCCGTGCCTCCACCGATGGCGACGACAGCGACCGCAGCGGCGGCGATGGCGATCTTCTTGTTGAGCTTGCGCATGGCGTATTTCCCCCCAAGGAAAAAAAAGATCCCTAGAGCGCCGGTTTCGCCATTAGCTCCCCGCCGGCCATATGGCGACCAAATCGCCCGGCGGATCCATGCTCGCTCATCCCCGACTCTTCGGGGACCGCGTAAGACTGACGTGAAGTCCAGCAGCTTGTCAAGAGCCAGCCGTAAATTTTATGTGTGTTATAGCGTGGCGCGGGGTCAGTTCGGGAGTTTCCGGCACCGTGAACCGGACCCTTTCGGGTTTTTCTTAACACTCTCTGAACCGTGGTCTCGCCGCCACTTAGAGGGGGAAGAGACGCGAGATTGCACCGGCCGAAGGGGACTGCGCGCGTACGTGCGACGGCAGGCCGTGTGCGACCGGTGGCGGCCTTCCGCAACGTCACGAGTCGGCATACGGTGACTTCAGAGCCGCTGATTTCCGGTCGGCGTCCTGAGCTGTCGGCGAAGCGAGTTCGCCGTCGAGTGGAGCGACATGGCCAAGGATCAGTATGACGCGATCGTGGTGGGTGCACGGTGTGCGGGTTCTCCGACTGCGATGTTGTTGGCTCGTAACGGGTACCGGGTCCTGGTGGTCGATCGGGCATCCTTTCCCAGTGACACGCTGTCGACACACGTCGTGCAACCGACGGGTGTTGCTTCGCTGAAGAGCTGGGGGCTGCTGGAGCGGCTGACGGCCACCGCGTGCCCGCCAATCTCTACCTACGAATTCGATTTCGGTCCCTTTAAGTTGTCCGGATCACCGGGAACGGTGGATTCGCCTGTCTCGTACGCGCCTCGACGCACAGTGCTGGACAAACTGTTGGTGGACGCCGCGGGTGAAGCGGGGGCCGAAGTTCGCGAAGGATTCACCGTCGAGGAAATACTTGTCGATGACGGTCGCGTGATCGGGATCAGAGGTCACAGCAAAAATGGCACCTCCGTATCCGAACACGCCCGGGTCGTCGTCGGTGCCGATGGCCGTCACTCGCTGGTGGCTCAAAGCCTGGTTCCGGAGCAGTACAACGACAAGCCACCGCTCTTGTGTGGTTATTACTCCTACTGGAGTGGTTTGCCGATGGCTGGCAAATTTGAGACATACATACGCCCGAACCGCGGATGGGCTGCCTGTCCCACGCATGACGATCTCACCATGGTGGTTACTGGTTGGCCATTCGCGGAATTCTCCGCGAACAAAACCGACCTCGAGGGCAACTACCTGAAGAACTTCGAGTTGGCACCGGCGTTCGACGATCGCATCCGCGCTGCCAAACGCGAGTCCAGGATCGTCGGTACGGCCGTGCCCAATTTCTTCCGCAAGCCTTACGGAGCAGGGTGGGCCCTCGTGGGCGACGCCGGATACAACAAGGACTTCATCACAGCACAAGGAATCTCAGACGCCTTCCGGGATGCCGAACTATGCGCGAACGCACTCGACGAGACCTTCTCAGGCAGGTGTTCGTTCGAAGCCGCGATGGCCGGCTACCAATCCACACGCGACGCGCACGTCCTGCCGATGTTTGAGTTCACAACGCAGCTCGCGACCCTGGAACCACCACCCCCCGATCTGCAACAGCTACTCGGCGCGGTGCACGGCAACCAGGAGGCAATGGACGGGTTCGCGCGGATGAACGCCGGGGTGACATCGCCGGCCGAGTTCTTCGCGCCCGACAACGTCGGTCGAATCTTCGCCACAGCTCGCTAACGCTCGATCCGACGGCATAAAACGACAGGTCGCGATTCGCACGCGCAGCCGCCGATCTCGAGCGCGCTAACTGGTGCGGGCACCGGCACGGATCGGGCAGTATGTGCCAATGATCTTTGGTGCCCATCTGGTGCTGTACAGCGAGGACGCGGACGCTGATCGCCGGTTTCTCTCGGAGGTTGTGGGGTTGGGATCGATTGACGCTGGCCAGGGGTGGTTGATCTTCGAAATGCCGCCGGCCGAAGTTGCGGTACACCCGGCGGAGGCGCCGGGAGCCGAGCTCTACCTGATGTGCGACGACCTCACCGTTGAAGTCCAGTCACTCGCCGCGCGTGGCGTGCACTGTTCACCGGTCGAGCAAGCGCGGTGGGGATCGATCACCAAGATCGCCCTGCCTGGCGGCGGCACGATCGGTCTCTATCAGCCGAAACATCCCCTGGCGCTCCGTCGCCACGGGTGACACCGTGGCGGATCGCGCCGACCGTCAGACTTCCCACCCACCAAGCCTCCCAACCCAGGGCGAACGCGTACACCGAGGTCGAACGCGGCACCGTCCGCGTGGGCGAGCGGGTAGCCGAGTCCGCCGACCTCGTGGATGCTCCCCGGAGGCTGGGCGCTGACGTTGACGTCAGCTTGCCAGTTGAATGTGGAGTGAGCTCAGCGTCGGCCTCGATATGGGTGCGTCAGGATCCGGCCGCAGGTGACGGTTGGGCGTTTGCTAGGTATGTGCTGAGCTCCTCGGCAATGATTTTGTCGCCGTCGGGCCAGGGCGGCTCGTCGTAAAGGCGCAGCGCCAGCCTTGGCCCGCGATGAGATACGCGGTCAGGAATAGGGGGCGGCCGCCGGTGAGAAGCATGCCACGCATGACGGGCCGCAACCGGTCGGGAGGGGCAGCCAGCCGGCGAGGTGTGCTATTCCAGCGGCTGCGGTGTCGGCCTGTTGAGAGCCGACTCCGCCGTGTTTGACAGGCAGATCGGTTGCATCGCCGGCTGCGAAGATGCGAGACGAGACGGCTGGCCGACCTGGCGGCGGGCGGTTCGCCCAATCGCCCTTGCGATCTTCTGGATCGGTGTGGTCTGGTTCTCTTTCTTTGCCAGGCAAGGGAATTTGTTGCAGGTGGTTACCAGAGTAATTTGGGTCGCCTGCCTCTCGCCCTTCATCTTGATCGGAATCCGCGAGTGGATACGAGACGGTGAAGCCGCCCAGACCCGTGACCGTATGCGTGGTCCGTCGGCGCCAGGCTGACCTCTTGGGTGCAGCTGCGGACTCTTCCCAAGGGTGTAAATCTCTTGTTAGAATCCTTGCGGTCCGACTACGGATGTATTGAATGAATTAGTGCAGCTGAGCTGCGCAGCGCGGGGAGTCGGACATGAGAACCAATGCATTCGGGCAGCGTGCTGCCGCCCTGGCAGCGACGATACTGACATGCTTGGTCTGCGTGGTCGCCGTAGTGGACCCTGCGCCGGCCGACGCCATTCAGGTGCCTCCCGTGCCCCTTTTCACTCCGATTCCCACGCAGCGCCTGGCAAGTCCGCTGGTGGGCATCAACCCGGTTGTGGTGCCCGTGGCTGGCAAATTAGGGATACCGGTCGACGCAACGTCATTGGTTGTGAATGTCGAGGTATACGCGCCGACGTCTCCGGGCTACGTCCGGATCACGCCCGCCGGCCAGGACTCTTCGGTGTCTCTTCAGGAATTTAAAAAGGGCCAGGCCATCTCTACCCAAGCGACCGTGGGACTTCACGACGGCGCGGTACAAGTGCGGGTCTCCGCCGGTACGGCGCGAATTTTTCTCGATGTCTCGGGGTATTACAGCAATAACACGGGCTCCTTTTACCGGCCGTCTTATACCGGGATCGGGATCGGCAACCCCGTCGTGGGTACCCAACCGGTGGTAGTCCAGGTTGCTGGAGCGGGACGTCCTCTGATTCCCCTGACAGCAACGGCGATTGCGCTGAATTTCCAAGTGCGGGCACCGACCGTGGCCGGCTACCTGCGAGTTACGCCCGCAGGCCAAGACTCAGCTACAGCCGCCCAGGTGTTCGCCAAAGGCCAGACGATTTCGAACACGGTGGTAGTGGCACTGCATAATGGCGCCATACAATTGAAGCTGTCCGCGGGCGCCGTTCGCGCTTACTTGACCGTGCAGGGCTACTACGACGAGGCAGGGGACTACTACCGTTCCCTTCCCACTCAGCGGGTCGGAGCTGTGACGGCTGGCGTGAAGCCGGTACAGTTGCCGGTTGCCGGACGGTCCGGGGTCCCGGCCACTGCTGATGCGGCTGTTGTTCATGTTGAGGTCTATGCGCCGACGGCCGGCGGCTACGTGACTGTCAATGCGGCCACGATCGGCACCGCCGACAGCATGCAGGAGTTTCAAGCCGGCGACACCATTTCCATCATGGTTATTGTCCCCTTGCACAATGGCGCGATTGAGGTCAAGGTCTCGGCGGGTACCGCCAAAGTATTCGTGGATGTGGCCGGGTATTTCAGTTTCACTCTTCCGCCCGACGTAACTCCCCCGGCACCAGTTACCGGGTTGACCGCCGCGGCGACCGCCACCACGGTGGCCTTGTCCTGGACGAATCCTGTCGATGATCTATATCAAGTAAACATCCGTAGGGCCGTGGGCAGCGTGCCGCCCGCATCTGCCACCGCTGGTACGAAGGTGGCCGATGCGAACGAAACTACGACCTCCCTCACGGACAGCGGACTTACGCCTGGAACTCAATACTCCTACTCACTGTTCGCAACCGACGGGGCCAACTACGCGAGTCCCGCATCGGCGACTGTGACGACGACGAGCGTTGCTCCGGGTGGTTGTACAACGACATGGACTGGTGCAACCAGCGATGATTGGGCGACCGCATCCAACTGGAGCGTGAATTCAACTCCCACGATTACGGACTGGGCGTGCATTCCGAGTGGAGCGAGCAATGTGCCCGTTCAGATCTCGGGACGCAGCGTCTACTTGGCCGGCCTGACCAACGACGGTGGTCTTACCCTGACGGCCGGAGCCATTGGCATGTACAGCTCGGTTGCGAAGTCAACCAGCACGGGATGGCTTCAGGTCAATGGCAGTGTCGTGCAATCCACGCATGGTCTAGACGTGAGTGGCGATCATGCCTACTTCAGCGATTCGCGGCTCGACGGGTCCATGACGATCCTTTCGGGCACGGCGGCTCGGATGTACGGCAGTGCCACATTCGGCTGTAAGGCGGGCTTCGCGGTTACGGACGGAACCCTCGTCAATAACGGGACCCTTCTCATCGGCGTCGGAAATCAACTGTCAACCACCGAGACCTCTCAAGTGATCAACCACGGAACGATTCAGCTGCAGAGCAACGCCAGCGTCGGCGATTGCGGATCCGGAGCGAACTCGGTGCCCCCGTTGACCAACGCGGTCGATGGAACGGTGACGGTTGGCGGCGCCTGGTTGGGGTCGATCCATGAATGGTGGCGCAACGATGGGTCGGTCTCAGTACCAGCCGGCGCGGATCTTACCTTGGCCGACAAGTCCGACGTGACTTCTACGGCCGTCTTCAGCGGCGATGGCGCGATCGTGATTGGGGGCGTCCTCAGAGTTCCGTCTGGAGCAAACGTAACGATGTCCAACTTCAGCGGCACAGGTTCGGTTGAGCTGGACGGCACGTCCAATCTCGGGCAAATCTCGGCTACCGGTGCCTACTCGGTCGGAGGACTTTCGTTAGTCATGCCAGCCCTTAACCCGTTGTGCGGAGCGAGTGTGACCGCCGTAAGTGGTGGTTCGGCATCCGGTGGTTGGTCCTCGATCTCCAGTGCCACGCTCCCAGTGGGTGGTTCGTGGCAGCTTGTCTCGACTGCGTCCTCGGCTGGCGCCCAAGTGAACTGCTAGCTGGAAAGCTGAGGTCTAAGCAGAGCTGCTTGCCGGCAGCACGGCGCATGGGTGCTGCTCGCCTACCAGCAAGCTGCGATGTAGGTCGTCTCCAGGTCCTCGTCGATATCTTCGAAGCCGCCTTCGCGACCGAGACCGGACTGCTTGACACCCCCGAACGGTGCCGCCGCATCGGACAGCGCTGGGCTATGCGCAGGAGCGTTCGCCTCGACGAGTTCGTGAGAGCGAATGTGCTGGTGCTACCGGCGACTTCTCAGCCGCGGCAGTTTCTCGACGCCGCTCTGGCCCGCTCCACCACTAGCCGCTACGCACTCGCGAGGTAAGTGGAGTTGCGAGCGTGTGCTGCCGCAGTCCGAGCAGCGCGGTGTGGACGGTCAGCTGCCGATCATCAGGTTATGAGCCATATTGAGATCGGTCTTGCCGTAGCGCTGCATCGGATCGATGTAGGTGCCTTCGGCGATCTCGTTCCAGCTGATCAATCCGTAGGCGTCCGGGGCTGACTTGGCATTTCCGTTGAACAACGCACGCATCGTCTGCCCGCCCTTGCGCGGTACACAGTTGGTGCCGCCGGCAAGCTGCTTGTCATAGCCCGGGGCCAGCGGAGCGATCCAGGCCTTGCGGCTGCCGTCGGGGTTCACCCCGGAGGCTCGCACCGCCTTGGCCAGAGTCTCCAGCTGCGTGAAGGACTGCGGGTTCTTGTACGGATCCTGCGAGGACCAGTAGTAGGCATCGCCGTCTAGGTACGGAGCCCGGGTCGTGCTCCAGCTCGATTCGTCGCCCAGGATTCTGAAGGTCGACCGATAGGTCTTGGAGATGGCCTGCAAAGTCGACACCGGGTATTTTCGGCTGCCCTGCCAGATTAAGGTCGCCCGCTTGGACTGCGATCGGTCCAGCGCTGTGTCCGTCCCGTACCGGGCCTTGAGATAGGCCAGATCATTGGCAATGTGGCTCGCGGTCAAGATCGAAGCCGAGGCTTTGTAACTGATCCAGAGCGTGAACGGAATCCCCCTCTTGTTGATCGCATGAACGGCGTCGAACAGGGCCTGCAGCCGGCGGTTGTACTGGTTACTCGTGACCGTCTGACCAGCTGTCCCCGACCCGTTCCAGTTCACGATGAACCCGGTGAGGCCGGCGGCGGCCGCCTCGGCGACATCGGCGGCGATATAGCCGGGGTCGTCCTGACCGCCCAGAACGGCCGGCACATCCGTCAGCGTGTTACCGACATAGTTCGACACGGGATTGCATCCGTTGGCGTCCAAGCGGGCGGGTAAAGGAAGCGGCGACTGGGTATAGGGGTAGTGCGAACCGAGCAGGCTGGTCCAGTGCGCGCGACTCCACCACAAGTAGTAGTAAGCCAAAATCCTGGGACGCGCGACGGTCGTGGTGGTCGTGACGGTCGATGTCTTGGCGGTTACGGTGGTGGCGGTAGTTGCCGATACCGGCCGGTTGGCTACGGCCAGGCTGGTCAGTAGCGCCAACGCGATGACAACAGCAACCGCGGCCGGATGGACACGTACAGCACGGCGCGACAAAGCTTGGTGTTTCACACTTCTTCTCCGATTCAGCAGCCCCGTGACTGTCAGTGAGTGTGACGAGCGACCTCGATCAGAGAGCGTCGTCGGGGTTGGCGGTGAGAGCCCGTCGTATGTCACTCACACGAACAGAGGCTTCGGCAGCGGAGGCAGTGGTCTGAAAGGCCCATTCACTCAAGTCGCACAACGCTAGGACGCGCTGCAGGCGTGCCTGCAGGGCCTGCAACTGACTCGCCTGTTCCACGAGCAGGGCTCCCAGTCGTTCGACGGAGCCGCCCCTTCTCAGGTCCGGTTCGTCGATCAGGCCGCTACGCTCGGCAAGGACCCGCAGATGCTCGATCTCGGCGACGAGTTCGTTCACCACAGCGCCGACCTCTCGGTCGGCCAGAGGGACGGATTTTGCCAGCTCACGCAGGATGCCACCATCGTCGGACCGTCGTTGCTCCACTGTGGCCATCCTGACTGAGAGTGATCTGAAACCCTACCTTTCTTTCGGCAACGGCTCGGCAAACTTGAGCCGAACTATCCGTGTCGTGTCATCAGAGTCCGATGTGCGCGGGCGCGGCGCTGCGACCCTGAGCTCGGATTGCCCAATCTTCCAAGGAGATCTTCGATCTGGCAAAGAATTCACCGGCCTAGCTAAGCGGGGATTAACACGATTAAGGGCGCTGTAAAAGTTAATGCCAAGCACCTATTGGGACGCGTATTTCTCAGAAATTTATCTGAGAGTAAACCGGATATCGAGAAATAATCGACCTGTTTGCACGCTGAGTAGTGCTTCCTCCGGTCGACGCTCACGGAACGCAGCCGAAATCTTCTCAAAACGGGCATAATGGTGACCGAACGGGATAAGTGTCGGCCATGTAAAACCCCGCCGCCATCGCTTGGCGGGTCGTTCGCCCGCTTGCTAACTTGCGGCTACCGGGTGGTTAGACGATGTTCAAGAAGGGTTCATCTCCTGGTAAGGGCCGGTTCGCAGAACTGGTAGTGGCTGATTCGGGGGCAATACTCAATGACCAGAATTGTCGATGGCGCACGCCCAAATGTCGCCACGTCGGTGACCGAAAACTGCGAGGCTGTCGATCTGACAGAACTCCAGCCGGGTAGCGCCGCGTGGTTCACCGTAATCGTTCCCACGCGGAACGAGTCGGGAAACGTTGAGGCGCTACTCGATCGGCTCAGGGCCGGAATCGGCGAGATGCCGGCCGAGATTCTGTTCGTCGATGACAGTGATGACTCCACCCCGGACACGATCCGGGGGGCCGCGCGCGCGTCCGGTCTCGCGGTGCGGCTACTTCATCGTCCGGTGGGATCGCGCAGCGGTGGGCTGAGCGGTGCCGTCGTCCAAGGACTGAGGACCGCCCGCGGCACCTGGGCGGTCGTGATGGACGGGGATCTGCAACATCCACCGGAACTGGCGGCCAAGCTGGTTGCCATCGGCCAGGCGCGCGAGCTCGATCTGGTCGCCGGCACGCGCTACCAAGGCGCTGGCCAGGCCAGCGGTCTGTCCGGCCAGTTCCGCCGCAACGCCTCCACCGTTGCCACTCGCTTGACCAAGGCTCTCTTTCCGCGTCGCCTGAGTCGTTTATCCGATCCGATGAGCGGTTTCTTTGCGGTTCGACTGGCCGCAGTGGACCCGGCCCGGCTCAACCCCATCGGATTCAAAATCCTGCTTGAAATAGCGGTCCGGCAACCCCGCCTGATGATCGCCGAGGTTCCGTTCACCTTCGGCGTCAGATTCGCTGACGAGAGCAAGGCTTCGGCCAAGGAGGGGATGCGCTTCGGCCGTCACCTGCTGCGGTTGCGGATGCTCGTACTGCGCCAGCAGATCAAGAAGTCCTCCACCACCAAATGGACGGTTCGGGTTCAGCGCATGCTGGCCTTCGGGTTGGTCGGCCTCAGCGGAGTAGTCATCAACACTGCGGCGCTGTGGGCTTTCACCCGTGCGCCGATGGAACATCACTACCTGCTGGCGGCGGTGGTCGCCACCGAGTTCTCCACGACCTGGAACTTCATACTGACCGAGCTACTAGTCTTTCGCGGCCCGAAGCCCGGCTCGGTCGCCGGACGTGGAGTCCGGTTCTACCTGGTCAATCACATCGCTCTGCTCCTGCGGCTACCGATCTTGGCTTTGCTCGTCTCGGCTTTCGGCCTGCACGTACTGGTGGCGAACATCATCACCCTCGCGCTGTTGTTCCTGGCGCGATTCGTGATCGCCGACGCAGCCATCTACGCCAAGCAGGACGCGACCGATTTCAGTCTGAAGCAGCCGATGCGGATCGTGGTGGACCCGACTCCCCTGCGGCCCTCAGTCGATGTGCAACAGCCCGCGGCGGCCGCCCTCAACCCGCGACTTCCAGCGGTTACGCGGCGCCATCTGCCTTACCGCTATTCGATCGACGGGCTGATCACGGTCGGGTCCCAGGTCCCGCTGCCTGAGCTCAACTACTTCCGCGCTCAGTGGGTCGGCTCCGACGTCGACCTCAGCATCCGAGTCGGGCGCGTGGGAGACAGCGCGATTCGTTCACGAGCCCAGATGACGCAGTACACCTCACCCCCGGCCATTCGCTACGAAGAGCACTTCCGCCGGCTGGGCGCCAACTTCCACGTGGAGATCGGGGACCCGATCGAGGTCACCTGCTCGCCCGCTCTGGCGGCCTCACCACACGTGCTCTACACGAATGTCATCGAAGCCCTGCTGCGGTTCCTGGCCGTGTCCCGCAACAAGATCCTGCTGCACTCGGCCTGCCTGGAACTCAACGGCTCGGGTCTGCTCCTGTCGGCCCGGACCGACACCGGAAAGACCGGCAGCGTGCTGCGGCTGGTGCGCGAGTTCGGAGCCAAGTTCCTCTCCGACGATATGACGCTCGTCGATCCGGACGGCACCGCAACCTGCTTCCCCAAACCCCTCACCATCAGCCACCACACGTTGCGTGCCGTCAACGCCGGCGACCTGTCACCGGCCGAATGGCGACGGCTTCAGCTGCAGAGCCGACTTCACTCCAAAGAGGGACGCCAGTTCGGGATGCTGCTGGCCAGCCTCAATATCCCGATCATGGGGATCAATTCGCTGACCCAGCGGATCGTTCCACCGCCGAAGTACGACGTGGACCGCCTCGTCGAATGCACGGTAATCCGCTCCACCCGGGTCGAGAATCTTTTCATCATCGAGCGGGGGGCGCCAGGGCTGGCGGACATCGATTTCCGGGAAGGAATCGACACGCTGGTAGAAAACACTGACGACGCCTACGGATTCCCGCCGTTTCGTCAGATGGCGCCTTCGATCGTGATCGGTGCCTCGGACTACCTGGAACTACGCCGCCGGGAACGAACGATCCTGGAAGCGGCCATGAGCTCGATCCGGATGCGACGGCTGGCCTCGGACAACTTCAGCTGGGCGGACGATATTCACGCCCTGCTCGGCCGGGGCGCCCACGCCGCCGCTGATCACGCTGAGGACGCTGAGGCCGTTAATCACGCTGGGACCGACGACGTTGAGCGTGCGGCTGTGGCCGCGGTCATCCGGTGACCTCCACTCCGGCTCTCGAACCATCCGAGTCGGTGCCGCTGACCCGAACCCGACGCACGGACTCTGGCCGCCGACTGCGCCGGCGGCGCTCGTTCTGGGACGCCCCGCTGACGCGAGGCGTAGCGGTGCTGATGCTGGCAATGATCGCCGGCTTCTTGAGGTTCTGGCATCTCGGCGCGGTCGGCTTCAACAGCGACGAGGCGGTGTACACGGGCACGGCCGGTTCGCTGGCCGGCAACGAGCAGCTGCGTCAAGTCTTTCCGGTGTTTCGCGCTCATCCGCTGTTGCTACAGCTGATGATCTCCTTCACCGAGCACGGCCAGCTGACCGACTGGGCGCCACGAGCGATCACGGCGGTGATCGGAACGCTGGCGGTGCTGGCCACCTACGGCCTAGGACGCAAGCTCTACGGGACACCGGCCGGTGTCATCGCCGCACTGCTGCTGGCCGTGATGCCCTATCACGTGCTGGTAAGTCGGCAGGTTCTGCTCGACGGTCCGATGACCCTGCTGTCGCTGCTGGTGGTGTATTGCGTTATTCGCTATAGCGAATCAGCGGCGCTCAGTTGGATGCTCGCCGCTGGCGGGGCGATGGGCGCGACCGTCCTGTCCAAGGAAACCTCGCTGGTCTTGCTCGGAGGTCTGTACGCCTTCTTCGCGCTCACTCCGGCCGTCCGCGTCCGGCTTCGGCACGTCTTCGCGGGTTTGGCGGTGATGCTGCTGGTGATCGTGGCATTCCCGCTCTCGCTGGCCGCGTCGGGACGTTCGAATACCGGTCAGCACTACCTGCTCTGGCAACTGTTCCGCCGAGCTAATCATGACCTGCCGTTTTACGCGGCCGTGGTGCCGCCGGCGATCGGGTGGGCCGTGCTGGCTCTCGCGGTCGGCGGATTGGTCTGGCTGCGCCACGAGAACACCTGGCGTGAACGGCTACTGGTGTGTTGGGTGCTGGTACCGGTTGTGTTCTTCACCATCTGGCCGGTCAAGGGTTATCAGTACCTTCTTCCCGCTGCCCCGATCATGGCGATACTCGCCGGCCGGACCATAGCCCGGCTCTCCAGCGGATCTCTGCTCAGGCGCCACGGCGCGTACCGGGTGGCTCTGCCGATCGTGGTGACCGCCCTGGTCGTGGCCAGCCTGGCGGTGGTCAGCTGGCCACGTATCACGGGAACCAGCCAGGACAGTCACCTGGCCGGGACGGGCGGCGTTCCGGGTGGGCGCGAAGCCGGCCGTTGGCTGAAGGCGAACGTGCCGTCCGAAGCTCGCATCCTGACCATCGGGCCCTCGATGGCCAACATCCTTCAGCTGTATAGCGATCATCGAGCGCTGGCTCTGTCCGTCAGCCCCTCACCGAACGGACGCAACCCGTCCTACGTGCCGGTGCCGAACCCAGATCTCGCCTTGCGGCGAGGGCAATTCCAGTACCTCGTATGGGACGCCTACACCGCCGGTCGGACCTCGTCCTTCGCCACCCGCATGAATGATCTGGTGCAGCGCTTTCACGGCGTAGCCGTCTACACGGCCACCGCCACCGTCGGGCACGGATCGTCGCTGGTCGCCTACCCGACCGTTGTCGTCTATCAGGTGAGGCAGCCATGATCCGGCGTCGACGGGCGGTCGCGGCCGCGCTGGCCGCGTGCATACTCGCCTTGGTGGCTCCCACGATCACGCCGGCCCAGGCGGCGACTCCGGCGAGCGCCACGACTCCGATCAAGCACTTCTTGTTTCTCATGCAAGGCGATCGGACGTTCGACAATTATTTCGGCACCTATCCCGGAGCTGACGGTCTACCGGCCACCTGCCAAGCTCAAGCTCCCTCCAAGGGCGCGACCTGCGTCAAGCCCTTCGCCCTCAATGGCACATCAGTACCGCCGTTGGGGGCTACCGCCTCGGTCATCAAGAAGCAGTACAACGGCGGCAAGATGGACGGCTTCGTCTCGGCTCTGCAGGCGGTCGGGCGCGATGGAACCAAGGCAATGGGTTACTACGATCAACGCGACCTGCCCGCATACTGGCAGGCCGCCTCGCAATACGTCCTGTTCGACAAGTTCTTCTCCTCCTCCCTCGACGGCGTGCGAGCGAATCGTGCTTACTGGGTCTCGGGCGACAATGCTGTGACCACAGACGTACAACAGCCGCTGACCATCTTTGATCGGCTCCAGGCGGCGGGGGTGAGCTGGAAGTTCTATGTCCAGAACCTCGACACGAAATCCAGCCCCGGCTCGCAGTCGACCAGCAGCACGTTGAGCGTGTCCGTGCCACTGCTCAACTACGCGCGCTACGTCGGTGATCCTGCCTTGCGTGCGCACATCGTTGATCTGAACCAGTACTACCGGGACCTGCAGGCCGGGACGCTGCCGTCGGTGGCCTACATAGCCAGTTCGAGCGCCAGCGAGCGGTCGGCTCGCTCCATGGTCACGGGCCAGAACCTGGTGGTTTCCCTGACCGAGCAGCTGATGTTGTCCCAGTACTGGAAGGACTCTGCGTTCCTGTGGTCCTATGACGGATCAGGTGGCTTCTACGATCACGTGGTACCGCCGAAGGTGGACGCGAACGGGTACGGGTTGCGAGTTCCAGCGCTGCTGGTGAGCCCGTACGCGCGTCAAGGGCTGGTGGATCACACCGTACTGGACTACACGAGCGCGTTGGCCTTCATCGAGCGCAACTGGAAGCTGGCCCCGCTCGCGACCCGCGATCGAAAATCCGCGGGACTCGCCTCGGCGTTCGACTTCACCGCTGGACCTCGACCACCGGCGCTACTGGCCACCGCCGCGGTGCCCGAACCCCTCGGTCACGTCGGTTCGACCCGCATCGTGTTCTGGAGCTACGGCGCCGCCATGGCGATCGCGCTGCTGGTCGTGTCGTTCGCCTTTGTGCGGGCTCGGATACGCACTCGCGGCGGGCATCAGGCGGCGGCTGCCGCCCGCGCGGACCTCGTGAAGATTGGAGCCGATTCGCCATGAAACAGCGCAGGAAATGGACGCTCCCAGGACAAGCCGGCGCCGGTCTGGTCGCGGGCGCAGCGCTGGTCGCCTGCCTGACCTGGACCTCTGGCGCCGCCGGTGCGCTGACCTCTCCCGGGGAGCCGAAGCCGACCACCACCTACGATCAGCATGGTCTGAATTCCACGGTTGGATCTGACATCCTTCCCTCAGGAGTGCTTCCTTCCGGACTGCCGACTGACACCGTGCTGCCCAGCATCATCCCGTCCGAGATTCCCCTTCCCACCGATGCCACGACGGTGCCGACGGATCCGGCCAGCACGCTCACTGAAAGCAGCCCGCCGGCATCGACTGACGATCCGAGCAGTTCGACGGTCGAATCCAGTGACCCGAACAGCTCGCCCACCGCCACCGATTCCGGCTCCAGCTCGATACCGCCGTCCAGCGGCTCGGGATCGCCGAGCTCGGGTGGATCCAGCGCCGTCAATCCACCTGGGACCTCGGCATCCGGCGGCTCCGCCAGGCAGACCAAGCCCCATCCGCATAAGCCCGTCACAACGGCCCATGCGATCCGTGTCGACCGTCCGCATCCGCACCGCAAGGCGTGGCCGATCACGCTGACCATCAAGACGGTTCCCGTGTTGCAAAACGTGGAGTTCGCCTTCGACGGTCACTGGGTCACCACTGACCGGTATGGCACGGCCACCGTCACCGAGGAACATAATCTGACGTTGCACACGCTGCGCATCGGTGACCTCGGCCAGGAGGACAGCCCGCTGCAGTTCCGCTTTTCGCGATGGGTCGGTCAACGAGTCGCGGACGAGGCCCTGTTGCCGACGATCACCTCGATTCCGATGCGGACCAATGACACGATCTACGCCGGCATCAGCGTGCAGTATCCCGTTCGCACTCGCATCGTGACCGAGCAGCAGACTGCGGTTGCCCCCGACGCGATTTCCTCCATCGCGGTTCGTGACGACACCGGTCGGATCACCGACCTCAAGCCGAACGGTCCCACCTGGCTCGACGGGCTGCTCGCGGTGAACCAGAACAACGTCTTGCTGTCCCAACCGGTGGCGTACTCGCTGCAGAGTGTGATGGTCCACGGAACGAATGTCGTCGATTCCGGTCGGCAACGCTTTGTTCCCAGCGAGACAAGCTCTCCGACCTTCACCGCGCTGTTCTTTAACCTCACGATCACGGCCCATGACGCTGTGTTCGGGCACAGCCTCGGAGATACCGCTGATATTCGCTATCCGGACGGAACGACTCGAACCGTCGCGCTCGGATCGAATCACTCGGTCACCGTCGACTCGCTGCCGCGCGGAAAGTACCAAGTCACGGTGAAGGCCAAGCGAGCCGTAATTTCCACGACTACGGTCAACGTCTCCCGGCCAATGACCTATGACGCCAGAGCGATTACCTGGCTGGATCTGTTGTCCATCCTCGCCTCGGCGCTGCTCGTCGCCGCCGTGTTGCTGATCGCCGGACGTACCCGATGGGCCCGTACGATCACGTCCCGAGCCGGCCGAGGCGTTCGCAGTCGTCGCGCTCGCGGTCGCTGGGCGCCCGGTCGTTCGTCCACCTCGGGCGAGTCCTCGGCCGAGACCAGCCCGCTCGAAAAGCTGCTGCTGTGACTCGGGTGCTCGTTCGCCGGGCGCTCGGTGTCCTGCTCGCAGCTATGACCGTGCTGAGTGTGACGGGGGCGATTGGCGGCTCGAACAGCGGGGCATCCACCCCCACGGCACCGGCCGGAGTGTCCCCGGTCAGTCCTTCTCCGCTCAGGCCAGTGCCGTTGCTTGCGTACTTCTATCAGTGGTTCGATCCCAGCTCGTGGGGCCGCGCCAAGGTGGATTACCCCCAACTCGGAAGGTATTCCAGCGACAACACCTCAGTCATGCGCCAGCAGATCGAGTGGGCCAAGCAGGCCGGCATCGACGGATTCATAGTCAGTTGGAAGAGCAGCGACGTGAACAATCGCCGTCTGCGTGCCCTGATGGACGTGGCCGCGGCGGAGAAGTTCAAGCTCGCCATGATCTATCAGGGCTTGGACTTCTCGCGCAAGCCATTGGCTGCCACCCGGGTTGCGGCGGACTTCAAGCTTTTCGAGCAGCAGTTCGCTCCGAATCCCGTCTTCGTACGGATGGGCGGCAAACCGTTGACGATCTGGAGCGGTACCTGGGCTTATTCCGCCGCCGACGTGCATGCGGTGACCGCGCCGGTACGCAATTCGATGCTGGTGCTGTCCACCGAGAAGAGCGTTCAGGGCTACCAGCGCATCGCTGCCGACACCGACGGCGACGCCTATTACTGGTCCTCAGTGGATCCGAGTAGCAACAGCAATTACGCGACCAAGCTTGATCAGATGGCACAGGCCGTCCATGCCGATCATAAGTACTGGCTGGCCCCGTTCGCTCCCGGATTCGATGCCCGGCTCGTGGGTGGTGAACAGTCCGTTGACCGTCGCAACGGTGACACCCTGCGAACCGAATACGCCGCGGCCCTGGCATCGTCGCCAGATGCTCTGGGATTGATCAGCTGGAACGAGTTCAGCGAGAACACCTACGTCGAGCCGTCAGAGAAGTACGGCACCGAATTCCTGCAAGTTGGGAAATCTCACCCGCGCTGCCGCTCCGATTACAGCGGCGAGCGCCGACTCGAGCCAGGCGGCACCCAGGTCTGATCGAGATTCGCTGTCGCCGGAGGTGCTGGGCGCGTTCGCATTCCTGCTTCTGGTTCTCATCTCACTACCGCTGTTCGTCCGGTCTCGGCGAAGGCGGCGTCCCGGTCCACCACCGACCGAGCAGTCCAACTCGCGCCATGTCGCCGCAAACGTGAAATGACGCGATCCACATCTGAACGCTGGCATCACGGGGGAAAGACAATGGCCCATTCCATGGTCTGCGTTAGCCGAGTAAGCCGAGTAAGCCGAGTAGGTCAACTAGGTCAAGTAAGGCACGTGCGTGCGTTGCGATCGGCTTGGCGGCTCCTGGCTGTCTCGGCAATAGCTCTCACGCTGGTCGCGGCAGGAATTACCTTGGCCGCCGGGCCGGCCGGTGCGGCCGCCGACACCCGGTTGATCCGCTACCCCTATCTGACGGACCTGACCGCAAGCTCAGTCCAGGTCACCTTCGACACGACCGTCAAGATCACCAGCGCAAACGGCGCCGTTCGGTGGGGAACGCCGAGCGGCACGACCGACTGCACGCTGTCCAAATCTTCGGTGTCAATGTCGACCAACTCGGTCAACGCGCCCATTGCCGTGGCCGGGGTCACTGAGTACCAGACCTCGATCAGCGTGACCGGTCTGTCACCGGGCACCTCCTACTGTTATCGGGTCTACACCGGTGGCGCGTCGGCGATCGACCTGCTCGGCACGGACGTTGCTCCGCGGTTCAGCACTATGTCGGCCACGGGATCGACCACGTTCGACGTATTCGGTGATTGGGGTGACACCAGCATTGACGGCGGTGCGGGACAGGCCAATGTAGACGCGCTGATCGCCGCCAGCGGAGCCAAGTTTGCCGTCTCGACCGGCGATATCGCCTATGCGAACGGAACTCAGACGAACTACGGCAACCTCGTTGCCACCGGGCCGGCGACGTCGGAGGTATTCGGCCCGGCGTTCTGGACGAAGCCGGGCGCCAGCACGCCATTGTTCTCCACCACGGGCAACCACGGCCGCAGCACCACGTACCTGCAGAACTGGAAACAGCCGGCCACGGTTGCGGCGTCCAACGGCGTCTATGCCATGCAGACCTACTCTGGTATCGATGGCACGACCTCGGCGTCCTACCCGTCCAACTGGTACGCCTTCTCCACGGCGGGAGCCCGGTTCTACCTGCTGACGGCCGACTGGGCCGACAACAACTATGGCTCCGCGGCAGGTGGCCCGTATCAGGTCGACCGGGACTATCACTGGCAGCCGAACAGTGCCGAATACCAATGGCTCAAGGCTGATCTGGCTGCGCATCCCGGTGGCCTGAAATTCGCGTTCTTCCATTTCCCGCTGCGCTCCGACAGCGCCACCGAGGGATCTGACCAGTATCTGCAAGCTGATCCGAACAATCCGACGGCAATCAATACCTTGGAAGGGCTGCTCTACAACAACGGTGTCAATCTGGCGTTCAACGGTCACGCCCATATGTATCAGCGAAATGTGGCTCCGCCCGGCGGTGTCACGAGCTACGTCACGGGAGGCGGCGGGGCCAACCTCGGGCCGGTGGACAAGTCCGGTTGCAGTCCGACCACGGCCTACGCGGTCGGCTGGTCTGACACCGCGGCCCAGGGGAGCAGCTGCGGATCGGCGTCCGCGCCGACCTCGTCCGCGCAGGTCTTCCACTTCCTCAAGGTCACGATCAGCGGCACGTCGGTCACCGTAACCCCGACGAATTCGGCTGGCGCCAGCTTCGATTCCATGACGTACGACTTCGCCGCCGACAACACCGCACCGTCGGCGCCGTCGGGACTACTGGCCGTGGCGGCGGGAACCTCGGTCAACTTGTCCTGGGCCGCGAGCGCAAGCGGCGATGTGAGCGCGCAGGACCTGTACCGCAATGGCAGTTACCTCGCCACCGTGCCCCCGGCGGTGACCCGGTTTACCGACAAGGCACCGCTCGCCGGCGCGAGCTACACGATTCGGGCTCATGACCTGTCGGGCAATCAGTCCGTCGACAGTTCCCCCGCGTCGGTCGGGACGGGCACGGACACCACTGCACCGTCGACGCCGGCCTCGGTGACGGCGACCGCGACCAGCTCGACCTCGATCAAGCTGGCCTGGTCGGCCAGTTCGGACAACGTAGGAGTGACGGGATATCGACTGGCCCGTGATGGCTCTGCGCTGACAACGGTGGCCGCCTCGGCGCTCAGCTATGTCGATAACACGGTCAACCCCGCTACTACGTACTCCTACACCGTGCAGGCGGTTGACGCCGCCGGCAACGTGTCCAGCGCCAGCACCCCGGCCAGCGCGACCACTCCGGCCGGCGGCGGACAACCCGATGTGATCGTCCTGGCCACCGACGATGCCACCATCGACGCAACGGACCCGAACGCCAACGCCGGGCGCACTACCCGTCTCACGGCCGACGGCGTTCCGGTGGACGACTTCGTCGTGAAATTCGTGGTAACCGGAACCTCCGGATGCACCCTGAGCCGGGCGCAGCTGGTCATGACGGTGGGTACCAGCACGAACAACAATTCGATCAAGGGCGGCGACGTCTACCTGGCCGACGGAACGGCCTGGACCGAATCGAGCGTCAACTGGTCCAACGCCCCGCTGAGCGTCGGCGGCCCACTGGCCAGCCTCGGCCCAGTGGCTCTCGGTGAAACTGTTTCCGTCGATGTGACCTCGACGGTCACCGGCGATGGCACCTACAGCTTCCGCGTCAAAACCGGCAGCGGTGACGCGGCGGCCTACTTCTCGCGCCAAGGTAGTAGCACCCAGGGACCCCGCCTGCAGCTCAGTTGCGCCTGAACGTAACAACGACAGGACAGGATCACCGTACGATGCCAGCAAGCGGTCAGAAGGTACCGGACGAACGGCAGTCTGATTCTGCTCAAAGGGATTCCACAACGATGATGGTCGCTTACCCGACTTCCGTCCTGGAGTTGCCGGCCGTGCGCGGGCCGGGCGATCCTCTGCGCGCCCTGGTCGTCGACGATGAACGTCAGTTGGCCGACGTCATAGCCGACATGCTCCGGCTGGAGGGCTGGCAGGCCACCAGCGTGTACGACGGGCGGTCGGCGATCCGGATGAGGCAGGAGCTGCAGCCGGACGTTGTCGTCCTGGACATCAACCTTCCCGACCGCGATGGGCTGGAGGTGCTGCACGAGATGCGGCGGGCTCAACCCGAGCTGTGTGTGCTGTTCCTTTCGGCCCGTAGCGCCGTCGAGGATCGTATTGCCGGCTTGGCTGCCGGTGGCGACGACTACGTGACCAAGCCGTTCAGCTTTCAGGAGGTGTTGACGCGGCTGCAGGGCCTGGTCCGGCGAGCGGGGCTGGCCAGTCGCAACACTCCGTCCTGCCTGGTCGTCGGCGATTTGAGCTTGGATATGAGTACCCGCGAGGTCCGGCGGGGCGAGGACCGGATCGAGCTCACCGGGACCGAACTCGACCTGCTTAGGCTGCTCATGCAGAAGGCGGGTCGGGTCGTCACCAAGGGCGAGATTCTGGAAGGAGTCTGGGGCCAGGGCTTCAGGGTCCAAGGCCACATTGTGGAGTTGTACATCAGCTATCTGCGGAGGAAGCTCGACGCCAACCGGCCACCCCTGATTCGCACGATCCGCGGGGTCGGCTACCTACTTCGAGATGATCAAACATGATGCGGCACTGACGAGAGCCCATGACGGAGGCCACCCATCCCGAGCCTGTTCGTCCGTTGGTTCGCGCCCGGAGTTCAGTTCGACGCCCCCGGCCAGCAGATCGCTGGACCTCTCACGCGGCCGCCCGTATCAGCGGTGTCAGCCTCACCCGTCGTTTCGTGCTCGTGCTGTTGCTCCTGCTGTGCTTGTGCTTCGTCGCGGTAGCCGGATTATCGGCGTTGGTATTCAAGCATGCGCTGGTCCAGCGCCTGGATCGCGATGTGGCGGCCGCGAGCTACCGCTACGCCGCGCTGAACGAAGATCCCAGCGACAACGATCACGACGCGGACGACAGCTTCCTAGGCATGGTCGGGCCGGTGAAGGGCACCCTCGGGGTTCAGATAGTCAACGGCCGTGTGGCGCACGCCGAGATCGTGCGCCCGCCCGAGGATAAGGTGCCGGCGGCCGACCAACTCGCTCTGCTGTCGGTGCAGCCCAGCCTCAAGCTGACGTCCGTGACCTTGCCCAACTTGGGCGACTATCGCCTCAGTGTGCTGCGTGGGCCGAACGACGAGGTCTTCGTACTGGGCTTGCCCCGGGATCCGATAGATCGATCGGTGGCCCACCTGCTTCGGGTCGAGGCGATCATCATGGGTCTGGCGTTGGCCTTGACCGTGACGGCGTCGGCGTTGCTTGTTCGATCGTCCATGCGCCCGGCCCGCAGCACAGCTCAAGCTCTCGTCGACGTGCGGGCCAGTGAGAACCGGCTGCGCAATCTGATGACGCAGGCCACCCACGAACTGCGGACGCCGGCGGCCGTCATCCACAGCTACGCGGAGTACGCCGAACGGGCCAATCCCGGCTTGCCGCCTTCGGTGGATCACGCCTTGCGACGCATCGGTTCCGAGTCGTCGCGGATGGGCCGCATCGTCGACGATCTGATGATGTTGTCGCGTTTTGACGCCGGTTACGAACCTGATCTGCGTCACGTCGACCTCATCGCAATCCTGGAGGATGCGGTGCAGGATGCCACAGTCAATTCGGCCGATCATCGTTGGGTTTTGCGAGTCCCGATCGAGGCGGTTTCGGTCCGCGGTGACGATCAGGCGTTGTATCAAGCCCTGGCCGGTATTCTCGCCAATGCCCACGCGCACACACCGCCCAAGACCACGGTGACCATTACTTTGAGTATCCGAGATCAGTCGGCGGTGATCAGTGTCGTCGACGACGGCCCGGGGATAGAACCGACGATCCTGCCGCTGGTGTTCGAACGCTTCGTGCGTTCCAGCAACAGCGTGCGGTATGACGGTTCCAGCGGCGCCGGCCTTGGGTTGGCGGTCGTGGCTGAGATTGTGCGTGTCCATAACGGTGATGTGAGTGTCACCAGTACCGTCGGCCGGACCGAATTTTTGATCACCCTCCCATTGCTGGCCGAGGCTAAGCAGCTTTGATGCTGCAAGTCGTCCTGGCCGGTTTGGCTCAGGGTGTTGTGGTCGGTCTGATCGGCCTGGGGTGTTGGTTGGCTGGCCGTGCGACCGGTCTGCTGCCGCTGGCCCACGGTGATCTCATGGTGTTCTCAGTGGTCGCGGGTGTATTGCTGGTCGTGGGCCGGACACCGAGCACGGCCGACCTAGGCGTGCTCGCCTCACTCTCACTCGTCGCGCCTGCCCTCGGATCGGGGGTGCTGTTGGCGGCCGCGATATCGCTGGTCACTGTGCTGCCGGTGATGCGTCGGGGTCCGGCCGGTCGACTTGGCCCGGCCGTCGCCTTACGCTGGGTCGCGGGATCGCTGGCGGCCGGGTTGCTGATGCGAACCGCGGTCACCACGTTACTGCCGGTGCCAGGACTTGCGGCTCCGGATCCGGTTCATCTGGACAGCCTGCTGGGTGAGAATTCCCTTATAGGGTTTGGGCATAGTCAGATCGAGTCCCGAGCGATCGTAGTGCTGTTGATCGGTCTGGCCCTGGGCTGGCTGACGGAACTAGTGGCCGTTCGATCTCGTTGGGGTCGCTCGGTGCGAGCTGTGTGCGACGATCACCTCGCGGCCCAGCTGTGCGGCATCGACGTCCGACGGGTAGTGATCGCCCTATTCATGATCATCGGTGCCTTAGCCGGTGCGGCCGGGCTTCTGGCCGCTCCAGGCCGTAACCTCTCCGTCGAAGACGGCGTGCTTCTGGGACTGCAGGGCATCGCCGCGGCCCGGTTAGCCGGATCGGGCGGGGTGTCGAAGGTGATGATCGCCGGGCTGGCCGTCGGTGTCGTCCAAAGCCTCAGCGCCTACGCCCTCGGCGCCGGCTTCTACTCGGTGGCTCCGTTGGTAATGCTGTTGATGGTGCTTGTCGCCAGGCCGATTCACGACCGCCGACCCACCGTCGTTCGGTCGCCGGCATGACCGGCTACCAGTGGAGCCTGATCGGTCTGGCTCAAGGATGCTGGCTGCTGTTGGCGGCCCTCGGCGTCAACTTCGCGGTGTCCTACACCTCGATGCCGCTACTGGGCCAGAGTGCCTTCATCGCCGTTGGCGCCTACGGGTTCGCACTACTCGGGCCGGGAGGTGTCGGTCTTGCGGTACTGGTTGCCGCGCTACTGGCCGTGCTTCTGGCCGGCGGCTGCGGCCTGATGGTCGGCTGCGCATTGGCTCGCTCGGGCTCGGCCGACTTCGCTCTTGCGACTTGGGTGCTGGCCTGGCTGACCCCCGCCGTCATTGGCGCGTTTCCCGCCGCGCTCGGTGGCTCAGCCGGACTGACCCGTCCCGCACCCCCCGAACTCAGATCAGACACCCTCGGCCTGCAGCTACAGCTCACGCCCAAACTGAATCTCGCGGTGGCCGCGGTGAGCTGTCTCGCGGTGATGCTTGTGCTTACCCGGCTGTCGCGGAGCCCGATCGGCCTGCAGCTGGCCAGCCTTCGCGACTCGCCGTCCTTGGCGTCCTCACTAGGAATTTCGCCACGCTACCTCGCGCGGTTGTCGCTGGCCGTGGCGGCGACCCTGGCCGGGGTGGCCGGTGTCGGACTCGTTGCGTTGCTCGGTGTGGTGTCGCCCTCCGACGTGAGCCCGCTGCTGGCGCTGGCGCTGTACGCGGCCGGTCTGCTCGCCGGCCCGGGCCGATGGTGGCCGGTCGTCGCCATCGTCGCGGCGATCGGCTGGCTGCCGACGTTGGTGAGCCAGGGCGTGGGCGGGATCGGTGGCGGTGGCGGGGGGCTTGGCTCGGTCGGTGCGTCCAGTTCTGCGGTGCTGGTCGCGGTGCTGCTGCTCGGGTCGTCACTACTCGTGATACCGGCGGTTCGACGCCGAGGATCACCCGAGCTTTCGGCCTCGCTGGACGCGCCCCCGCCCGGGCCGACGATCCCGGCTCCATCCGTCCCAAGCCCGGCTGACCTCGACGTGTGCGCCCCACTGGTTCGCTTCGGTTCGGTGATAGCACTGCAGCCGTTGACTATCCGGTTACGCCGCGGTCAGGTACATGCCCTCATCGGGCCGAACGGTAGCGGAAAGTCCACGGTGCTCGCACTCATTGCCGGCGACCTGCCGGGCGCCGAGCTCATGATCGACGGCACCGCGCTGTCCGCGGGAACGGCAGTCGAACGGGCCCGGCTGGGCATAGTGCGAACTCCACAGGATTTCGATGCGCTGCCGGAGATTGTTCTTGGCCGTCAAATCCTGCTGAGCGCCTTCCTCGGTCTGCGGCGTCCGGGCGCGGTGGCGCGCGAGGTGCTGGCGACCCCCCGTGCGCGGTTGCTCCGCGAGCGAGCCTCTGGACGGGCCGGCGAATGGATCCGGGCCAGCTGCTTGACCGAGGTCGTAAACCGCTCGCCGTCAGAACTGGGAACGGGCGAACGCCAGCTCATGCAACTCGTCCGAGCGGCGGCCACGGGGGCGTCGGTCCTGTTGCTCGACGAGCCGGCGGCGGGCCTGACGCCGAGTGAGAAAGCGCGGCTGTCCGGATTCATTCGACGTTTGGCCGAGACGGGGCGGGCGGTCCTGGTGGTCGAACACGATATGCAGTTCGTTGCCGGCGTCGCCGACTACGTCAGTGTGCTGGATACCGGCCGCGTCGTGGCCGCTGGCTCGCCGTCGATCATCCGAACGGATCCGCTGGCCGTGCAGGCTTTATTCGGCGCTTAGGAGCGTCTCCAGACCCACGCCGCGGTGGCGAGCAGAGCCGCCATCAGCAGGGCGCCCACAGTGATGGGAACCGGGCGAGGTCTCAGTCTCTCGCCCGGTGACGGCGCCGCCGGCACCAACGGCAGGTTGTAATGAAACGTGGTCCGGCCGGTCTGGTCGAAGTCCGAACCCAGATAAGGAGAGTAGGCCGAGGCTCGGGCGCCGACGGCGCTGAGCTGAAGCAACCGATTCGCCGCGAGCCGGCGCTGCGTCAGGCCTGGACGGGAGGCCGCCCAGGCCGGCCAGGACCGAAAGCCGGCTGGCGGGCTGGCTGTCTTCGGATCGAGGGCCGCAACTGCCGCCAGGTCCAGCCTGATCCGGCCCGGTCCGGTCACCGCAACCGCCACCGTCGATGATCCGCTCACGAGAAGGTCGATCGGCGTGCCGGGGGTTGAGGTGGTCCCGCCGGCCCCGGCGTCGGCTTGAACCTGGACGCGGCCCGACACCCGGAATGGGACGGCGATGCGCAGTCGGGCCGGCCTGACATCGGTCGCCGGCACCGACGTCGGTAATCCGGTGTTGACTGTGGGCAACCGGGTGTTGGCCGGGTGGTTGTCGGTCGGGCCGGGCGTTCCGGCGCCAGCTCGGGTGAGCAGATTCAGCGCGGCCGCCACCGGAGCGGCCGGAGCGTCCCCGACCGCGGGGACCAGCATGACCGTGCCCGTCTGATTGGTGAGCTGCAGGCTGAGGGTGCCCGCGCCGGGGACGCGACCATCCGCCGTGAGGGCGACAGCCCGGTCGGTGCGATCCCGAAAGCTCAGCTTGACGCCGAGGGGAAGATGAGCAGTCTCCAGTTGGGGATCCAGGCTGAGGTTCGCCGCCAGCTCCCGGCGGCCGGTGGAATACCCCTGCCAGATCAGGTCACCGAGGTTGAGCACCGGCGACTCCGCGGTGCTGGTGCGTGCGCTGCGTGCCGGACCGGACTCGCGGATGACGTAATCACCCTCGCCGGTAAGGGTCAGACGCTGCTGATCCACTACTGAGACGACGGATCCATCGGGGGCGACCGCGACCCGCACGTCCTCGGTGTTGTCGACGGGACCGGGCACCAGGTAACCGGGTAACTGATCTTGATTGATGCCCTGAGCTTGAAACAACTCAGAACCGGTCAGCTGTTCCGATTGCGGCCGGACAAGCTCGACGGCGTCGGCGAAAGCGCCGCCGGCCAGCGACGCGCTGGCCACGCTCAGCATTGTGACCAGCGACGCGACACAGGCCAACCGGGTCGCTAGCCGCATTGATCAGTGCTCGATGGTGTAGGTGAGTATCAGCCGACTTTTACACAGCACACGAACGTTGACCGCCCCGTTCACCTTGCCGGAAAAATCGGCGTCGGCCTCGAAACCGGCCTCCTCGTCGGATCCCGTTTTGCGCAGCCCAACCCCGATGAGCTGGGTGACGGCCCGGTCTCGAACGGCTGGGATGTCGGCCGGGGAACCTGCAACCTGACCACGGAAAGCCTGGGTTTTACCCTGCGTTACCAGCTCGATCGGCATCCAGTCCGACAGCACTGGAAACCCGGTGGGGAGCTGCTGTTTGAGTTCTGGATGAACGGTGGATGGGCACGGCCGGTCGGTGTCGGCTTCGGACGATGCCGCCTCGGAGATCGAGGCGACATCGCCGCCTGGTGTCGAGGAGGACTGCGCCTTGTCGCTGCCACACGCGACCAGAACCGATCCGAGCAGGCCGAGCAAAGTGGCCGCGAAGATCGATGTAACCGTGAATCGGATGCCCACTCTGCCCCCCGGGCGGGTGCCTATAGTCAGCGATTTGACGGTGCACCGCAGATGAAGGGCCAGTATAGGGCGATAGCCGAGAGTGGGTTTCGGCCGAACGGGGAGGGATGCGAGATGAGGCCGGGCCGGGCACTGACGCTGATCGTGGCCCTGGCGGCTGTAGTCGGTGCCCTCGTGGGCTGTGAACCGTCGGCGGTGCCGAGCGATTCCGGATCCGGGCCGTTGATCGTCGTCTCGGTTCCCCTCGGAGTCCAACCGTGGGTCGGCCAGTCGATCAGCCGTGGGGCGGAGCTGGCGGCTTCCCAGCTCAACTTGACGGCGGCGCCGAAGAAACGAATACGCCTGCAAATTATGGACAACGGCGCCTCGCCCAGCATCGCCGCGGCGAATGCCCGCTGGGCCGTTGCCCACGGTGCCGCCGCAATGGTGACCGATGGCACCGGCAGTCAGGTCGTTGCCCAGATCGCGGCTCCGGCCGCTCTGCCGATCATGGTGGTCTTCGACGGAAGCGCCGAGGTCGTCGATCCGGATCGGTATCCCACCGTGTTCCGGCTGGCGCCGGCGAATCGATTCCTCAGCCGTCGGCTGGCCGACTATCTGGCTGAGAAGGTTAAGACGGTGGCCGTCATCCAGGACGATTCGGCCTATGGTCGCGATGGCGGCCAGCAACTGGTGGCCGATCTCGACCACGACGGCATCGCCGTGGCCCGCAGCAGCGTCGTCCCGGTGGATAGCTCGGATCTGAGCGCTCAGGTGCAGTCGGCCCGGCGGTCGGGGGCTCAGGCGCTCGTCGTGTGGGCCGGTGCTGCGGTGTTGGCTCAGGTGATCCGCGCGGCCCGGGCCAGCGGTTGGTCGGCGCCGGTGTATTCGGGGCCGACCGCCGAGGATCCTCTGGTTCGTCAACAACTCGCGGCCCACCCGCGATGGCTGGACGGCACGGTGTTCGTCTCGTCCCGGATTACCAGTGAACAGGGCCCCGCTGCGTTCGAGCAGTTTCGAGCCGCTTACGAAGCACGTTATGGGCAGGGTGACATCGGTCTGAGCGCCCAAGGGCGTCCAGTGCGCCAACCACCTGACTGGCCGATGTACGCCTATGACTCCGTGCGGTTATTGGCCCTGGCCTTCGCGACCGGCGGCCAGAGCACCGGGGCGGCGATGCTCAACGCCGTGCAAGAAGTGTCCGTCGTGGGAGCAAACGGCGATCAGCGTGGATTCGGTGCCGGCAATCGCGAGGCCGTGAGTTCGGGTGACATGTATCTGGCCCGCTTCCAAGAGCTGCGATTCGCTCCGGTGACCGATGACCGACTGTCCACGACGCTGCCCCCGGTGGCCCAATGAACGCCGCACCACCGCGTTGCTTGCTCAGACCTCGACCCGCCATCTCGTCGTGCACGGGTCCTCGGCACTCAGGACGATGACGCCGGGATTGCCCTGCCTGGTAAAGGGTAACCGGCTCTCGCTAGCTCCGGCGATGCCTCGTCCGACGGTGAATCCGGCCTTCGTCAAGGCGGTGACCGCAAACTCCAGGCTCTGCGCTACGGGCTGCGGGCTGGTGTAGGTCAGCGACCAGAATCCATTACTCAGTCGACTCGCCGAGACCAGGTGAGCACCGGGCGGCCAGGGGAGATCGGGAGGAACGGACGCGGGCCACTGTACCGGCGGCGTCGTTTCGCGCACTGTCGGACAGGGCTGGCTGATCGCCGGGACCGCGATCCGGACGGCTGGGGTGCAGCCGGTGACCGTGGCGAGCAGTACCAGGAGGAGTCCTGCCGGCAGCCGGGTAGCGGCGGCCCTCACGGCCGGTGGCGCAGCCGATCACGCAGCGCCCGACCATCAGGGTCATAGAGGAATCGGTAGAACGGCAACGCCGCTGTTCGGCGCAGCGTCGACATCCTTTCCGGTACGTGCGGGCGTAACCGTCCCGGTGGCTTGGGCCCGACCCGACCGCCGTCGTACCAGGCCTGCAGCGCCTCCGCTCGCTCCTGCATGACCCGAAATCCCTTGGCCAGATCGAGCAATTCATCGCCTGGATCGCTCGGCTCGAGGTCCAGATGCTCCCGCCAGAGCTCCAGTCGCAAATTGCGGGCTACTGAGCGGGCTCCATCTGATGTTCCGGCTGGATCCAGCGGCTCGCGCCCGTCTCGGCGCTCATCGAGCAAGGAACACGACAACTCGCTGTCATGGGTCCACGACCGTCGATTGAGGTTGTCCGAGCCGACCATTGCCCAGACATCGTCGATTACCACCGCCTTCGCGTGCACGTAGATCGGTGTGTCCTCGGCGTTCTCGACATCGTAGATTCCGAAGCGTTCCCGGCCGGCCGCGCGGCACACCTTGATCGCCTGCTCGCGCCCGATGAGGCTCGGCCAGCGGGCCAGACCCTCCTTGTCGGGGAAACGAGGAACTACTGCGATCACGTGCAGGTCGGGATTGTTGCGCAATGCCTGGGCCAGCAGATCGGCGACGAAGGGGGCCCAAAGGTACTGGTCCTCGATATAGATCAGGCGACGCGCCTGGGCGAAGACCCTCCGGTAGGCGTGGGCGATACTGCGCTCGCCCAGGGGAGCGAAAGGATAGCGCCGAAACCGCGCCGGATAGGTCCTGAGAACCTGTATCGCAACCTCGCCGGCCGCCGGGGGATCAGGTAAGGGGTCGGGCAGCGGATTCCCGGTAACAACGCCGGCATGAAACGTCCGATCGGCGATCATCCGTATCGGGCTGGGCAGATCGAGGATGTGACTGGCTTCCCAGCGCTCCCGGAACGTGGTTTCCAGGTCGCCGATGACTGGTCCCTGCACCGCAAGTTGAATGTCGTGCCACGGGGGCCGTTGACCATACGCGGATGGGAAGGCCATGGCTTGCGGGTCGCCGAGGTGACGCTTGTCGTCATTGCGGCTCAGGCCGAGGTCGATGCCCCCGATGAACGCGATGTCTTCCTCGGCGCGGTCGGGGTGCCGGATGATGACGAACTTCTGGTGATGTGAGCCGGCTCGCCGGGTGCGGGCATCCAACAGAACCTCACCGCCGGCATCGTTGATGTCTCGGGCCAGCTCGGCGTTCTTGCCCTCACTGCCTTCCAGCCATTTCGGCTGGGAGCGCCAGATGAGACCGAAGATCTGGACGCCGGCGATCGCGCAGCGCTGCAACGCTTCTCCGATGGATGACGATGAACTGCCCAACGATTCCTCAGTGTCGCCACGGAAGTCCGCGAAGTAGATGAAGTCGCCGCGGCGGGTGCCGGCCAAGGCACGGGCCAGCTGGTCGAAATAAGTCGCTCCATCCACCAACGCTTCGACGCGATTGCCCGTCGTCCACGGACGGATCGCCGTTGCGGGGTTCCCCCGCTGCCGGGCCGACAGGAACCAGCGTTCAGTGGCTGCCTCGCAGGCCGGCTCGTTGTGCATTCTCACGAGTTGAGTGTGATGGGTAACACGGTTGTGGACAACCGCCGACGGGCGTGTGTTCGAGCGCATTGCCCGCCATCGGGCCGCGGCCCGTATGCTGCACAGATGCGAATCGTGCCGCTGGCAGTGGCGGCACTGACCGCCGTGTCGTGCACTTCGCAGCCGGGCAGCACCTTTCCCACGCCGCCGCCCAACGCGACCGAGTCAACCAAGCCGGCGACCGCGGCGGCACCGAGCGCAAGCGTGACGCCCTTGGCGCCGCCGTCGTTGCAGAAGTACTGCCATAGCGGGGATCCACTCCTCGGCGTCTATTCTCCGCGGCGCCTCAAGGTCAAGAATCCTTGTGTGGCCGTCACCGGGACGGTTCGCTCGATCAACCGGGAACACGACGGCGATCTGCATATCTCCCTGGCCGGGGTGGATTCGCAATGGCTCAACAGTGTCAACCTCTCGCGGACGAAACAGGACCTGGTCGTCGAAGCCGTGCCGGCGATTCCCGTCACCATGCCGCAAATCCAGTCGCGAGTAACGGTTATCGGGGCCTGGGTCCTAGACAGTGAGACCGGCTGGCTCGAGATTCATCCGCTCTGGGCGGTTGTGCCCGCCGAGTGATGTTCACTTTGTGCTGTATTTCGCGGTAGATATTGCCAGTCGCGGCCAGGTGCTGAATCTTTAGAGCGAGAGTTCATTCAACGAAACGACCACGTTTCGCACCAGCTGTGCGATGAAGATACGGGGACGGCATGGGTCACACGCATCGGTTACCGCCTCGCCGAGCAGGCCGACGCTCTAGGCCACGACTGAGGTCACCGAAGGCGTTTCTCGTTATTTTATCGATGATTGCGGTGGCGATCGTCGGCCAGCACCTGGTTCGTTCCGGCCGCACTGCAAGTGCCGAGACGCTGAGTCCGATCATCATTTCTGCTTCCGCCGATGCCACGATGTATTCCGATCGCTCCGAGAAATCAGACGGCAGCGCCGATTGGATCAGGTTCGATGCATCGCCTGAGCGTCAAGGTCTGTTCAAGTTTGACGTGCCTGTTACGCCGCATGCGAATATCTCCCACGTTTCATTCCAATGCTGGGCCGGCAGCTCGTCGACCGGTGGCGCTGAATTGTTCACGACCTCGTCCAGCTGGCGCGAAGACAGCGTGAGCTGGGCCGACCGAACCGACCTGGCAATTTCCTCGAGTGCCGTTGGCGCCACGGGAACCGTCGTTGGTGACAGTTACGTCACTATTGATGTCACCGGGACGGTAACCGAACCCGGAACGTATTCCTTTCTGATGACCACGCGGGCCAACACCCGATGGTCCTGCCAGAGCCGCACCGGTGGCTCGCATCCGCCTCGCTTGAACATCGCCTTGTCCGACTCCGACAACCCGGTCCCCACCGCGTCCTCATCGTCCCCATCGTCCGCGGGCGGCAGCTCCACAAGTCCTGCTTCCACGTCGAACTCCGTACCGCCACCGGCTTCCAGCTCGTCAAGCCCCGCCGTACCGCCGGCCACCAGCTCGTCGAACTCCGTACCGCCACCGGCTTCCAGCTCGACGCCGGTCAGCCGCCCGGACCAGCACAAGATGCTGGTGATTCTCGGTGAGAACCGGGCCGATGACGTCCTGTCACAGATGCCGACCCTGGCTGGCCTGGGCAAGAAGTACGGCCAGGCCACCAACTACGCGGCCCTGACGCATCCGAGTCTGCCGAACTATCTCGCCATCTTCGGTGGCAGCACCTTCGGCGTGACCAGCGACTGCTCGGTTGGCAGTAGTGGGTGCGTTCCGAGCGCACCCTCGGTCTTCGGGCAGACGGTTGCCGCGGGCAAAACCGCCATGGCCTACCAGGAATCGATGAGCTCGAACTGTCAGACCTCGAGCTCCAACGGCTACGTCGCCCGGCACGGGCCCTGGCCGTACTGGACCGACGCCACGGAACGTTCCGCCTGTCAGAGCTCGGATGTCCCGAGCGGCAATATCGGCAGCGGAAACTTGGCCGACGACATCGCTTCGGGTGACCTTCCGGTGACGGGAGAGTTGACGCCCAACCTGTGCAACGATGCGCACGATTGCAGTGCCGCGACCTTCGACCAATGGCTGGCCGGGTGGCTTCCCCAAATCATGGGTGGGCCGGACTATCAGGCTGGCAACCTGACCATCGTGATCACCTTCGACGAGGACGACGGGGGATCGAGCAATCAGATCGCGTTCGTAGTCGTCGACCCGAACCTGTCCGGGCGAGTGGTCACCGGATCGTTCAACCACTACAGCCTGACCCGTTGGCTGGACGACAACGCCGGCGTGGCCCGACTGCGCAACGCGGCATCGGCACCCGACCTGCGGGCGGCGTTCGGGCTGGCTCCTTAAGGCTTAACTCAGCAGGTCCGGCGATCCTGGCCGGGAAACCGAGGTCGCTTGGACGGCGAGTTCCGCACGAGAAAGCATGGCCAAGCTGTAGGTCACGGCCACGGCGATGAGGGTGGCCAAGGCCAGCGGCACGGTGAGATGAATCTTGAGCAGTAGGGCACCGACCAGCGCGCCGAGGCACATCGCCGCCCCCGCTCCGAGGCGGCGCAATTGCCGGTTACGGTTGCGGCCACCGAAGCGGCTGTCCGCGGCCAGCGAGACGATCGCCGAGGTGACCACCACCGTGGAGACGTCGGTGACGGCGAGCCGGCGGGCGGCGCCGGCCTGCATGCCCATCGCCAGCCCGAACACCGCCGTCACCGCGTCCAGTCCATGAGCACCGGGGTGCCAGAACGCGAACGTCACGGTGAGCACCGCCAGCAATACCGCGACCGTCCCGAACAGGTGCACCGTCCGCGTCGGGCAACGCAGCCCGATCGGTACCGCACGCTGATATCGACCGGCGATCAAAGCGCCGAGCAGAAAGCCAACGAGTGCCATCAGTGAACGCAGGATTGGCAGGTCGTCGTGACCGGCTAGGCCCAACCCGATGAACACCACATTGCCTGTCATGTTCGCCGTGAACACCTTGTGCAGGCCGAGGTAACTAGCCGCATCGACGACACCGGTGCCGAAGGTGAGCAGCACCATCAGGCGGGTAATGGCCAGGTCTGAATGCTCGCGCCAATGTTCGGCGCGCGGCCGCCTTAGCACGAGAATCATGCCGGTCAGGGTATATCCCCGTTCCGGGTCCAGTAGCGGCCTCGATGGTGATCAGATTCGCGGCACGGCAGAATCGGCAGATGGCATCCACTAGCGCCGGAATCTTGCTTTTTCGCGACTCGAGCGCCGGGACGCCGACCTCGGTCCAGGTGCTGCTCGGCCACATGGGTGGCCCGTTCTGGCAACGCAAAGATGCTGGTGCCTGGTCGATTCCGAAAGGTGAATACGGGCCGGACGAACAACCCGAGGCCGCCGCTCGACGCGAGTTCAGCGAGGAGCTGGGTGTCGCGGTGCCGCCCGGACCGCTCATCGAGCTTGGATCGGCTCGCCAGTCCGGCGGGAAAACCGTGACCGTCTGGGCTCTGAAGGCCGACCTCGATCCGTCGGTGATCGTCCCTGGGACTTTTCGTGTGCAGTGGCCACCTGGCTCGGGCCGATGGGCTGAGTTTCCCGAGGTCGATCGGGTCGAGTGGTTCGACCTGGCAACCGCTTCGGAAAAGATCGTCACCGGGCAGCGGCCGTTTCTGCAGCGACTGCCCGTTGATCATCTGTAGGTTTTGGGGCCCAGAGCAACCAAAACCTACCGATCATCAAGCGGGACCCGCGCGTCTGCTCTCGGCCTGGGTGGCCGATGAAGGGGCTGGACGTACTGGGAGGATGGATCTGTGACCGAGAGCGAGAACCGGACCCGAGTGCGGATGACCGGCAAGGAACGTCGCGAACAATTGCTCGACGTCGGGCGCGAGCTCTTCGCCGAGCGTGGGTTCGAAGCCACGTCCATCGAAGAGATCGCCGCTCGCGCCGGGGTGAGCAAGCCGGTCGTGTACGAGCACTTCGGAGGCAAAGAGGGCCTGTACGCCGTCGTTGTCGACCGCGAAATGGGCAAGCTGCTGCAGACGATCACGTCGGCGCTCACGGGAGACAACCCGCGGGCCCTGGTCGAGCAGGCGGCACTGGCCCTGCTGGTCTACATAGAGGAAGAGACCGACGGCTTTCGAATTCTGGTACGGGATTCTCCGGTGGCGTCGAGCCGGGGCACTTTCTCCTCCTTGCTCAACGACATCGCCAGTCAGGTCGAGTACATCCTGGTCCGGGAGTTCAACGATCGAAACCTGAATCCGAAGCTGGCCGGGATGTACGCCCAGATGCTGGTCGGAATGGTTGCTCTGACCGGCCAGTGGTGGCTCGAAGTCCGCAAACCGAAACGGGAAGAGGTGGCCGCACACCTGGTCAATCTCGGGTGGAACGGCTTGCGTGGGCTGGAAGCCAATCCGAAGCTGACCTTCGGCTAGCCAGCGCCGATTGCGGTTGCCAACCTGCACGGCGACATCTGCACCACTAGTGCGGTCGGGGGCGGCCAGTCCCACGTTGGGGGTCGACTACGACGAGTACGGCAACCCCGCGGACGGTCAAGCCCGCCGCTACGGTTGGCTCGGATCCAAGCAACGATCGGGGGATGACCTCCTTCTACGTCCTCAACCCCACCGACCAGTTCGACCTCAACGGCAAACGACGCTGGCGAAGGTGGGCCCGGTCGACGTGGAACGGCTACCGCAACGCGTACACGTTTCAACGGGACCTTTCTTTGACAGCATTGGCGTTGGTCTTGCCTACAGTGGCGGGGGCTCATGTGGCATGAGGTACAACCTGCAAATTGCATGCGGAGGATCGCGTTGGGGCTACGCACGGGGAGGAACCACATCTGGGAACACCTTCGTATTTGGGCAAAGCCGGCACTACATACGTACCCAACCGGAACTCCTCCGCCACGAGTACGTCCATAGCCGTCAGCGGGCTAGGTATGGACTAGCGTTTCCTTTTCTTTACTTCGATTGGGGGACGAACCCTGCAAGAATAGGTGGGAGCGTCAAGCTGGCTTTAGAGCCGGGCACTACTCCTGCTAGGGGACTGCGCCTTGAAGGGTGTTCGGGCCAGACGCCCACTCCTGGCCGGGGGCATTCTCTGCGTGGCAACGCTGCTCGCAGCGTGTGTGCCCGGTGACCCGGGCGGTGGCCTTGCGGTGACGAGGATCAACGGACAGGCTGCGGTCGAATTGCCGGTGTGCAGGGGCGCCAATCTAACGAGCCTTTCGGTTTGGGACGATGACCACAAACACGTTTTATGGGAATTGCAGGCCATCGGCCCTCAGCTGGCTGAGACTACCTACGTGTTAGGGGTCGTTCCGCCTGGCTATCGCCAAGTTGGGACATGGACCACCCAGCAAGAACAGCAAGAGCTGGAGGTAAGCGTGTTCATCGGAGGGGTTCACCTTGTGGGTGTCGACATTGCCCTAGGTAAGGTGAGCGACTCTCGGTTGTATATGGGCGGAAAGGTTATCTCGCGAAAAACATTAAATTCTCAAATATACTGCGCGAGCAAGTAGCTTTGAAGAAAATATGGGCTGCTTGTGATCTGAGCCCGGGTCGCGTGTTTCTGCCCTCGGTGGCGTTTGGGAAGCGGGAGAGATGCTCATAGGCGACAACGGCTGGCGACCCGACAGTCGACGGCGACGTCTCGTTCACCCGGGCCCCGACCGGCTCACCCTAATGGGTGTCCGGCTCTACAACCCGGTCACCGGACGCTTCCTATCCGTCGACCCCCTTCAGATCGTTGCCGACAACGCCAGAAACGTAGGTAGATGCCTGCAGATAAGTGTGCGATGGTATTAGCTCCCCAGCCTTACCAATGATCGGATTGCCGCGGCAGATGATTGCATCCCAGGCCTCAGGAATTACGACCGCGAGTCCGCTCACCTGGATTGCGGCTGCCGTCGGCCTGGCGGGCGCGATCGGTGGAGTGACCGCCATTGTTAAGCGCACCGTGATCGTTCCCTGGCTGAAGCCCCGATTCGACTGGCGTTGGTGGGGCCCGGCCCAGATTATGGTGGGGGGATTTCTCCTGCTCGAAAGCATTCCGCGACTAGCTAGCGCCTCGCGCGATTCCGTAGTGGTTTTGACTAATGTCGGGCTCGTTCTGCTTGCGGCAGGGCTGCTCTTCCTATGGCGATCGCAACGCAGGTCTTGGCGCACCTAGCCACGTGTTAGGTGCCATGCGGTTTGTAGAAACTGTTTGAACCATAATTCTTCACACCATGATTCTCATGGTTGGCAGATCCGTTCCCGGTCCAGTGGCGCGATTCCCCACCGGCAGCTGAATTCGACGTGGGTGCTGGCGGCGGCTTTCAGTCCTCGAACATCAGCGTCGCCCGCAAACTCGGCGAAGGACTGCTCGGCGCGTCCCAGCTGTCGTGCGGACGCACTCTACGTCTTAGTCGGCTATCCATCCATCATCGCGCACTCGGTGGAGTTAGATCGGTTACCTGACGCCTGCATCCGGCCAGCGGTCCTTGAACGCCGCCAACGCGTCGAGATAGCCCTGCCGATCGAACACGATCGGACCAACGTCGGGGAGCACGTCGTCGGGGTCGAACAGCTCGTAGTCGTTCTGATATGCGAAGTCGCGCCACACCACCGTGTCCGCGGTTTGCTCGACCACCGCCGTGATCCCGCCGCATCCAAGGTCTCCGCACTCCGCGCAGACGTAGAGCGGCACTCGGCCATCGGCCAGGGGCGCCCGAAGCTCGCCCACCAAGCGCCCGTAGTCCTCGGACGGGAAGCCGATCGGCCAGTCCAGCACAAGGACCGGCACGTAGCTGGCGGACAGATTCGCGTCTGCGAGGATCGGAGCGAGCTTGGCTCCGAGCGACTTACCATCGACGACGAAGTCCAGGTAGTCGCGCCTCGATCGACTAACCGTCCCACCGTCGTCAGCGCTTTCACGGGTGTGCTCAACCAACGTCAACGAGCTCGTCACGTCGATCAGCCCGCCCTCATTGCAGGGCGACTCGCACGGGAGGCCCCCAAGCGGGGCCGATTCAGACCGTCACACCGGGGCCAACTGAGGCTGAAACACCAGCTGGCATCTGGTGGCTCGCAAGCTCAGCCATAACCAAAGGTTAGCCGCCGCGAGGCGTCGGCCAAGCTCCGTTTTCGACCTGCTCGGCTCTATCTCCGAAACCTGAACCGATTGTCCACCGGTTGCTGCGCGGCCTCGCCGGCGTGCCCTGGGATAGTGACCTCGTGTCGACCGACCAGCAAGGCGAGCCGAGTGGCGCCGAAAGCGATGATGACCTGGATCTCGCGCGTGCGGCCTCGTTGTGGTTCATCCTGGTCGGCCTGATCGGCTTTCCGATCGTGGGCCTCACACGGGGATGGCACGATGCGTTCCGCACCGGTGAGATGTCGGTCTATCTGCTCGGTCTTGGCCTCGCCGTTTTGGGGGAGATCACCATCGAACTGGTCGAGCTCGGGCGTGCGACGGCAAAACCGACGCCAAAGCTCTGGCCAGCCTTCCGAGCTGGTATCCGGCTTCAGACAACTGGGTCGAATCCAGTCGGGCGCCGGGCCCTGGCGGCGTTCTTGCCCGGACTGGTCGTGGCAGCTGGCATTCTCAGTGGCCTTGCACCCTCGACCCGAGTGCTCGGCCTGTCGACCTCAGCTACCCATGTCGTCGCATGCATCATCGGTATCGCCACCCTCGCGATTATCCGCTTCGTCGTTCGCAAGCAACCATCCAGCTAACCGCATATACGAAGACCGCGACGACTGCCCGACACAAGACGACGTTTCCATCAAACCAAACCGTGCTATCGATGTCGTTTATCGAAAGTGCTCACGCGGGGCCTTGGAGCCCGCCCTGACTAAGTGGCAGCGGTAAATGGCAACCCTGTTTCTGATTGCATAAAACGCGGCATGCGCCGGCTCCCGCCAGAAAATGGAGGAAGGCGTAAGCAACGCATTCCGCTCGTCCTACCGTCACGTGGGGATCGATGTCAGGGCCTTTATGACCGACTGAGAAACGGTGAGGTAGGAATCGCAATATGTCTTGGCGACATATCGGCAGGCGGCTAGGAACCCCACTATATGGTAACGTCACCGCTTCCCGGCAGCATTGGCGGTTCCATGGAGCGACCACTGTTCGAACGCTCGCTAACAGCTTGTGTGCTGCTGGGCGTCGTTTGGTGGCTTTTATTGGCGGCTCTAAGCGCAATCATCGTCATGAATACCGCCAAATAGGGGTCCGTTCGATGGCAGGCAGGCAGTGTTGACCAGCACGCTGCGAGTCGTTGGGGGTGGCAAGACGTTCTTAGATTAGGCCGAAGCCTTGTGATTGGGTGGAACGTAATGTCATTTTTAATGTCCACTGCCTTTCTTGCCGGCGTGTGCACCGTCGGTGCTGTAGTTGGTGCCACGGACTCACCAATTCAAGACAGCGTCGCATCACTGGTCGGCGGCGGAGTGATCGCTGGTGGGATGTTCCTCATGGGCACCTCGCATGTTTCTGTGCGGGGTGGCCAACTCGAATTCGTGAACACGTTGACCCGGACAACCGTGAAGCCCAACGAAATAAAGGAAATTCTAACTGAGAACGGTCTGCAGGTGCGCCTCACCTCTGGTCGGGCATTCGGTTCCCTGGCATACGGTCCGTCGTTGCTGGCGTTGATCACCGGAAATCGCAGAGCGAAGCGTCTAGGTAACCGGATCGTCGCGGTTGTGGGCGAGCCGACCCCTGCGAACACCTGGACACAGGACAGTGCCAGGACCTTTGCGCGGTGGTCGGGAATTCTGAGCGCCATGTTTGTTGCGAGTCTGCCGATGGTTGTGACGATTGGCGTGCGCGTTCTATGAACCAATTGGCGGTCCCGGGTGACGGACAGGACAATCCCAACGCCTCCTGGAATAATGGCCGTATGCCCATCGTTCGGGACTACTTCCTATGACGGATGCTCAGATCGTTTTGGTGGAGCTGAGCGAGTCATTCAAGGTCAGCCTGCGCGGTCTGGCTACCGTCAGCTTGGAGCCGAGCGGCACTGACTGCCGCCGCTTTGGGGCTCTCCAAGGCTACGGGGTGGCCGGTTGCGAAGAGCCCGCTGAAGGTGAAGGCCGCAGCGGAGATACGGCAGTCACTCGGCCTGTGAGGATGTTTTCCTGAACGAGTGCCGGGCCGAAATTCCGTCCGACGCGACTTGGGGCTTCAACGTGCATCGGGAGGGAGCCCAAGAGTAAAGTTTAGATACACCGGCTGGGCGCGGGTATCCGTAACCCGTGCTAACGAATCTAAATGTGCCCGAAGGGGCTGAGAGTGCTCAACATTGACGCTACCCAGTCGGCGAACCTCCTCCGCCAAATTGCTAGCGCGGTTTCGAGCGAGCTGCCAGGCGACGTGCAGCTCGAAGTGAGCGGGACGCCTACTTACTGGAAAGTTACTTCCCAAGGGACTGGCCGCTTCCTAGCAGTAATGGGAAGGGGGCTGGGCGACTGGGTTCCGTGGTGGTCTCGCCAGAACTCGGTTCATCGCGCAATTTCGGAGTCGGTAGAAATGATCATCCGCATGGCAGCGACCACGAGTCTTACCGATTGGGAGGCGCGTGGCTATCGCGCTACGGTTACGGTTGATACGGGTTGGTCATACGTCGAGTTGGTACCTACGCATCCCGACTGCGGCGTGGCAACACTTGACCCGTTTTCAGTTGCTCACCTCCTAAAGTAGGTCGGGCGACCCGTGGGATGCTGAATCTGAGAGGTGGCATGGCGGTGAGGATCAGTTGGCGACCAAGAGAAGACGGAATTGTGCTCCGTACTAATGGGTATCGCTATGTCAACGTCTATTGGGGATATCCCTTTTGGTATTCATGCTAGCGGGTCGGTGGCGCCGCTGGCTTCCTGAGCCCTTCGGCTTCGCGAGCGCGCTGCTACTTACGCTCCTAGCCATCCGAGACTGGGACTCCAGTTGGTGGCAACCCACCCTAGTGGCTCTAGCCTGGCTGGCAGCGATCGATACAACGCGGCGGAACGTCCGAAGGAGACGACAAGACAACCCCGAAAAGGGCCACCTAACGGATCGATGATTCGCTGCCTTAGTGATGAATGGGAGAGGGCTTTATACCTCCGCGTGGGACGCAAAGCCCTTTCTTATTGCGCCATCCCATCTGTGCCGAAGCGAACTATTATTGGAACGGCAACTGGACCCAGCAACTCGGTCCAAGGATCCAGCGGTGGCGCGGGAGCTTCCGTTCGTCTCTTGGAGCCTCCGGCCAAGGTCCTTCTGATGCCCCGAAGAAATCTCGGTGCGCCCGCTTCGCGGGGTTCGTCATGGCTGCTCCCTGGGAGGCCCGATCCGGAGTCTGGTGTGTGGCCCCGATCCAGCGTGAACCGTCGGGAGGCAATTGTCCAAATGGTCGGCTTCTGGTCCTGCGGCTAGTAGCTGCACGTTCATCGTTAACCTTGCTTACATCTGAGTACTGTCGCCCACCGCGATGCTTGCCCAGGCTGCGCACCGTGCTGAGCCGTCCGGGAACATGTGGGGGTCCGACTCGTGAGTTCAACGCAGCCCAAGCGCGGTTCGCGATTTGTTTTCGTGCCGTCCCGCGCCGGCCAGACGAGCTGGCGGTTGCTCGCGGCCAACAATCGCCCGCTGGCTCTGGCCACCGAGCACTATTCGTCCTCGGCCTCCGCGAAAGCCGACGCCCGGCTGCTGCTGTCGGAGTGCGCGCGCCTGGTTCCGTCCGTCGCTGTTGACGCGAACGGGCGCTGGCGTTGGACGGTGAGCCTGGACGGGCGGCCACTGGCTTCCTCGCCGAACGGATACTTCCGCCGGTTGGAAGTCGGTCGGGCAATGGCCAACTTCCTGACCACATTGAGCACGGCCGCGCCCGCCTTCGACACCCCGGGCTGGGCGCTGCGCACTGCGGCGGGCCGCCGGCTCGCGGCCCAGCGATGAGCCTGCCCAGGGGGGACTCGCTCACCGTGCTGCGGCCGGTGGAGTCGATCCCGGTTATGACGTCCGCGGTGTCGAGCGGGGCTCATTTTCAGATCTTCGGAGTATCGCTGCGTTCTCCACTGCGGTGGCGACTACTCAGTGGCAACAACCGAGAGATCGGCCGCAGCGTGGCCGAATTCCCCGATACCAACACGTGTTCCGCGGCGGTCGAGGCCCTGCAGGCCGGCATCGACGATCTGGAAGGCGTGATGCGCAGAGTCGGACACGAATGGACCTGGCAGCTGCTGGACAGCGGCGTGCCGGTCGTGATGTCCGGGCACAACTACGACCGAAGGATTCGGTGCGAGCGAGCGCTGACCTTGTTCGTGCAGCGAGCTGGTCACGCACCGACCACGGCCAACGTGATGCTGTCCGCGGCTCGGCGATGGAGTGCCGGTGCGGCGGGTCGTGGTCTGGCCATCGTCAGTGGCCGGGAGTCGCCGTGACGATGCCGGTCTCACCCCTGCGCGCCGAGAACGTCTCGGCCTGGTTCGGCAACCGAAAGGTACTCGACCGGGTGTCGCTCGACATGCCCGCCAAAACCGTGACCGCCCTGATCGGCCCATCAGGCTGCGGCAAGTCGACCTTCTTGAGGATTCTCAACCGAATGCACGAGTCGGTGCCCTCAGCCAAGCTCGCCGGTGAGGTCAGGCTGTTCGGGAACGATATCTATGACGCCGGCCAGCGCGTGACCGAAACCAGGAAGCGGATCGGCATGGTCTTCCAGAAGCCGAATCCCTTTCCCGCCATGTCCATCATCGACAACGTCACCGCCGGGCTCAAGTTGACCGGCACCAAGGTCTCCCGCAGTGAGAAAGCCGAACTGGTCGAACGCTGCCTGCGTCGAGGCGGCCTGTGGGACGAGGTCAAGGATCGCCTGCACACGTCCGGTTCATCACTGTCCGGCGGCCAGCAACAGCGACTGTGCATAGCGCGCTCGCTGGCGGTGGAGCCGGACGTGCTGCTGATGGATGAACCGTGTTCGGCCCTGGACCCGACCTCGACCTATCGGATCGAACAGACGATCGCCGAGCTGGCACCCGACGTCACGATCGTCATCGTCACGCACAACATGCAACAGGCAGCTCGAGTGTCCCAGCAGTGCGCGTTCTTCCTGGCCGCTCAATCAAGCCCTGGGGTAATCGTCGAATCAGGTCCCACCGACCAGGTGTTCGACAATCCGCAAGATCAGCGGACCTCGGACTACGTGAACGGTCGGTTTGGATGATCGACACGCTGTGGCCCTCGGAAGTGGACGAGCCGGACGAACCCGAACTCGACCGTCCGCGCACCATCAACCCAGGCTTGGATGCCTCCGACCGGGTCTTTCGGTTCACCGCGCGCTCGATCGGTTTCTTCGTCCTCGTCTTGACCGGTTCCATCGGTTTGTTCCTGGGCTATCAGGCTGTACCCACCGTCCGGCACTACGGACTGAGCTTCTTCACCCAGACCCAGTGGTTGCCCGAGCGAGACAAGGTCGGCATCGCGGCAATCACTCTCGGCACGGTGGAGGTAGCGGTCATCGCGCTGGCCGTCGGCTTTCCCTTAGCTCTGCTCTGCGCGCTCTACATCAGCGAGTACGCCCCGGCCTGGTTGAAGTCGACCCTGGTGTCGATGGTCGATCTGATGGCGGCCGTGCCCAGCATCATCTACGGGCTATGGGGATTCTTCCTGTTGCAGCCCCGGGCGCTCTACTTGTCGCGGTGGCTGGCCAGCTACTTCGGCTGGATTCCGATCTTCAAGGTCGACACTGATCCTCGGGCGGCCTTCTGGGCGCAGACGCAGTTCACGTCCTCGGCGTTCATTGCCGGTTTGTGCGTGGCCATGATGGTGATTCCGTTGGCCTGTGCGGTGATGCTCGGCGTTTTCAGTCAAGCACCGCTGGGCGAACGTGAAGCCTCCTATGCTCTGGGATCGACCCGATGGGGGATGATCCGCACCGTCGTGCTGCCCTTCGGGCGCGGCGGCATCATCGGCGGCACGATGCTCGGTTTGGGCCGGGCCTTGGGCGAGACGATCGCCGTCTTGCTGATCATTTCACCAGCGTTCGATATCAAGATCGCCATTCTGAGCAACGGCACCCAGACGGTGTCGGGCCTCATCGCCGGCAGCTTCGGCGAGGCCACCTCGACCCAACTCACTGCCCTGCTCGCGGCCGGTTTCATGTTGTTCCTCATGACGATCGGAATCAACACCGTCGCCGCTGTCTTCGTGAGCCGCAGTCGCAGCGGCACCGGTACGGATATCTGAGGACGTAATGGTTGCCGTTTCTGATGAGGATCTGTTCGAGGACGAACTCGACCCGTCCGGGCCACCGCTGGCCAGCGAGCGGGCATTTGCCGAATCCAAGACCGAGTCCAAGCATGAGCCTGAAGACCAACCGCGTTCGCTGCCGCGCAAGACGCTGGATGATCGGGCCGCACTGTGGGGTAGCGCTCTTGGTGCCGTGGCGTTCGTGTGGGTCATCTACGAGCATGTCTTGATGTGGAGCGGGACGCTGGGCTTCATCGTGTGCGTCTGGGGCGTGTTCGTCGCCTTGTACTTCGCGGTCAGCCTGAGCGCGCACCCGATGCCGATCGTCATCGATCGGATGGCGGCGGTCGTCGCGGCCAGCGGAGCATTGCTGATCGGATTCGCCCTGGCCACCACCATCATCTCGACCTTCGTCAAGGGCTGGCCCGCCGTTCATCATCTGAACTTCTACCTGCATGACATGGGCGGGGTGTCACCGGGCACCGACCCGCTGAACCGGGGCGGAGTCCGGCACGCCATGATCGGCTCGGCCATTGAAGCGGGAATCGCGACGCTCATCTCGCTGCCGCTCGGCCTGGGCACGGCAATCTATCTCAGCGAGATCGGCGGTCGCTCCACCACGCTCATCCGGACCGTTGTCGAGGCGATGACCGCGCTGCCCGACATCTTGGCCGGCCTGTTCGTCTATGTCCTGATGGTGATTCTGCTCGGCCTGGAGAAGTCCGGCTTTGCCGTGGCCATCGCCTTGTCGGTGACGATGGTGCCGATCATCGCTCGTTCGGCTGAGGTCGCATTGCGGGTCGTACCGAGCGGATTGCGTGAGGCCAGTCTGGCCCTGGGATCGTCAAGATGGCAGACCGTCTGGCGGGTAGTACTGCCGACCGCCCGCTCGGGACTGGCCACGGCACTGATCCTGGGAATCGCTCGTATCACCGGTGAAACGGCACCTTTGCTGATCGTCTCGGCCGCCAACACCTTCACGAACGTGAATCCCCTGCACGAGCCTATGAATTCCCTGCCGCTGTACATCTACTCCGGCGTCCGCAGCGGGCAGCCGCTGTTCATCTCGCGCGCATACGGGGCGGCGTCGCTACTGCTGGTGCTCGTCCTCGTGCTCTTCATCATCACCCGCTTGCTAGCCCGGAAACGAGGCCGACGTTCGTGACCGGTCGAAGGAGTTGCTCGATGCCTGCCCGCCCGAGACGAATGAGATCCGCGACGCTGGTTGCGGTCTTGGTGAGCCTGGCAATGCTGCTCAGCCGCACTCCGGCCCAAGCCGCCGCCCATCAGCAGATTCAGGGATCGGGGTCGTCCTGGGCGACCAACGCGCTGAACGTGTGGATCGCCGGGGTGACTTCCAGCGGGTTGCAGGTCGTGTTCACCTCGACCGGTTCGGCCCAAGGCCGTAAGGACTTCGGCAACTCCACCACCGACTTTGCGGTGAGCGATATCGGCTACCAGGGCCGGGATCCGCAGACCGGTGACGTCGATGTTCCGTGCAAGCTGGGCTCCACGAGCAACTGCCGCGACTACGGCTACCTGCCCATCGTCGCGGGCGGCACGGCCTTTGCGTATCACTTGCAGATCAACGGCAGCCTGGTGCGTAACCTGCGACTGTCCGGTTCCACCCTGGCCAAGATCTTCACGGCAAAGATCAAGAACTGGAACGACCCGGCGATCACGGCCGACAACAATGGACGCAAATTCCCGTCGATCCCGATCATTCCGATCGTGCACTCGGAAGGGTCCGGGTCCACCGCGCAATTCACCCAGTATCTGGACACCGAGCATCCCGACATCTGGCGCGGCTACACGGGCAAAGCTGGTGAGACCGAGTACTACCCCAAGGGGCCGTCGATGATCGCCCAGAACGGTTCGGACGGGGTCATGAACTACATTGCCTCGGCGGCGGCCAACGGTGCCATCGGTTACGACGAATACTCCTACGCCCTCGGCAAGAACTACCCGGTCGCCAAGATCGAGAACGCGGCCGGCTATTTCACGCTGCCCACCCAGTTCAACGTTGCCGTGGCCCTGCAGAAGGCGCAGATCAACACCAACAAGTCAGACCCCAACTATCTGCTGCAGAAGCTCGACCAGGTCTACGTCGACAGCGACAAGCGCACCTACCCGCTGTCGTCCTACTCCTACGGGATCATCCCGACCGCGGCCAACGATGATCGGCTCAACACGGCCAAGCGCCAGACCCTGGCCGACTTCCTGTTCTACTCGGTGTGTCAGGGCCAGGCCCAGATCGGCCCGGTCGGCTATTCGGCCTTGCCGCTGAACCTCGTCCAGGCCAGCTTCGATCAGATCGCCAAGCTCAAGGCGGCCGACCCGAACGTCGATCTGACCTCACGCAATGTGACGTCCTGCAACAACCCGACATTCGTTGCCGGCAACCTTTCGGCCAATCGGCTGGCGCAAATTGCTCCGCAGCCGCCGGCGTGTGACTTCAAGAACGCTGGTCCCTGTGACGGTGCCGGTGACAGCGGCACCAGCGGAATTCCTCACAGTTCCGGCACCGACGGCTCGTCGAGCCCGAACGCCAACGGCGCGGCGGCCGGTACCGCCGGGCAACCGGGAAGCACGACGAAGGCGCTCAAGCCGGGTACCAATCCCAAGGCCGGCGCGAGCGGCGCCAACCAAGGGACCACCATCGATCCTGAGACCGGTGAGCCCGTGGCGACGGACACGCAAACGGCGCAGGCGGCCCCGGCCGCGACTGATCTGGCCGACTATCGCCAGTTGAACATGAGCACTTTGCTCGGCCCGCTTGCGGTCATCGAGATGCTGGTGGTGTTGATCGCCCCACCGCTCGTGTACTTCTACGTCATCCGCCCGCGGGCAAGGAAACGATCGTGATCGAACGGGCGACACCACGCCATGCCACGGGTGTCCGGCGCCGCGGAACCCGTCCGCTGGGCCTGGTGGCCATCCTCAGTCTGGTCGCCTCGCTGGTACTGCTTATCTCGGGGGCCAGCTTCGGCGCGCCGTCGGCGCGGGCCGACGACACGGCGGATTCCTCGTTCAGCAAGACGGTGACCGTGACTCGCGATCACCTGATCGGTGGCGCGGATTCGGTCGTCGACACTCGGCAGGTCTCGGTCCATGTCGATGTAACCGATGGACTTCGCAACCGGCAGGGAGTCGGAATCACCTGGTCGGGCGCGCGTCCCACGGCCGGGATCGTCTACGACAACAACTCCCCTTTCGCCGCCAATCAGGAGTATCCGGTGGTGATTCTGCAGTGCCGCGGCGTGGATTCGGCATCGGCTCCAGCCGAGGAGCAACTGAGTCCGCGGACCTGTTTCACCCAGACCCCCGAACTGCGCTACCAACCCTGGTTTCGCGGCGACTTTCCGGCCTACCGGTTGGACCGCTACGCAACCGCGGCCGACCGGGAGCAGAAGGTCGGAGCGCCGGCGACGGTTCCGGCAAGCTGTTCGCAGGGCGCCGGAGCTGAACGATGGGTGCCCTTCGACGCCGCTGACGGGACCACTTACTACGGCGGCCCGTTGGGCTGCGCGGGTTTGGCTCCGGAACAGTCCGTCCTCGCCGATCCCGCTACCCCCAGCAATGCGACGTTCGGAACCACTGGAGCCGACGGGCAGGGCAGCGCCCGCTTCGTGGTCCAGGACTCTCAGTCCAACGGATCGCTGGGGTGTTCGGCGACCGTGCGATGTGCGATCGTCATCATCCCCATCGTCGGGATCAGCTGCGATGCCTCCGCCGCCGATCTACCTCCCGCTGACCGGCCGACTGATGCGGCTGCCGCTCAAACGGCCTGTGGAACAAGCGGTTTCTACCAGCCGGGACAACCCAACGGTGGACAGAGCACAGCGGACCCCAACTCCAAGATTGCCGTCAACGGTCAGCTCTGGTGGAGCGCCTCCAACTGGCGTAATCGGATCACGGTGCCGATCACGCTGGCCCAAACCTCGGCCGTGTGCGACCTCACCGGCGGGAGCAGCCCCGAAAACATCTACGGCTCACAACTGATGTTGCAGGTCACCCAGCAATGGGCGCCGACGTTCTGCCTCGACCCGCAGCTGTTCCGCCTGCAGCAGGTGCAAACGCCCGAGGTCCAGGCCAAGAATCTACTGGCAACCGGGCTCACGAATGGCCAGTATCTGGGCGTCAAAGCGATCTTTCAGGCCGGCGCCCCATCCACTCGCTTCACCAATCCGGTCGTTCAGGCACCGACGGCGGTCACGGGCTTCGCCATCGCGTTCGCGATCGATGACCAGCAACATCACGCGGTCACCGACCTCAAGCTCAACGCCCGTCTGCTGGCCAAACTGATGACGATGTCCTATCCGGCCTACCCGGCGGTGCGCGATGGCTGGTCCAAGACCGAGGCGTACAAGCCCTTGGCCAAGAATCCCCTGGATATGTCGGTCGATCCGGAGTTCGTCGCCCTGAACCCGAACGCGGCGACCAACCTGATCAATCAGCTCGAAGCCAGCGCGACCCTGTTCTCGATGTCCAGCGACAGCGACGTGATGACGGCACTCACGTCCTACCTTCAGGCCGATCCTGAAGCCCGATCCTGGTTGGATGGCAAGCCCGACCCGTGGGGCATGGTGGTCAACCCCAACTATCGCAAGATTGCGCTACCGACCTCGTCCTGGCCGCTGCTGGACAACTATTACGATCCGCTCGGCAACGAATGCATCGCCGATCAGCACCTGCCGATTCTGCCGCTGGTGGCCAGCCCGGTCTCTGATCCGTCGCTCATCACCTACAACATGCAGTACGGCATTACCAATTCGCAGGTCAACTGCACGGTCTTCGGCTCAGTCGACAGTGCCGATTCTCGTCGGCTGACCGCAGCCGGACGCCAGAATCCCGGTATTCGCTTCCTACTCGGGGTTGTCGGTCTAGGCGACGCCGCCCGCTATCAGCTGTCCACGGCCGCTCTGCAAACCCACAACAGCTCGACGTCATCGGCCCCGTTCACCGATGCATCCAACCGCAGCTTCGTTACCGCGTCGGATGATTCCGTGCTCGCGGCGGCTCGTCTCATGAAGCCGGACTTCTCGGTTGGCACCTGGCAGCTGCCGTATCACGACCTCGCCACGACCAGCGCCGGTCAGGCCGCCTACCCGGGTACGATGCTGATCTCGACCGACATTCCCACCAAGGGTCTGACCTCCGACGACGCCACCAAGTTCGCTAACTTTCTCAACTACGTGGCTGGCCCTGGGCAAACTCGTGGCTTGCTGAACGGGCAACTGCCTGACGGCTACCTTCCGATCACTTCGGCCAACGGACTGGGCAACCTCGCGAACTACACCCATGACGCGGCGATCGCCGTCGGCAGCCAGTCCGGTGCCGTACCGCTGCTTCCCGGTGAGCCCACCCCCGTTCCGGCCGCGTCCAGTGCTTCGCCGTCCGCCTCTGACGTGAGCGGACCAATCGTCAATTCCCCGACGCCGCCTAGTGATGTCGTCGCCGATCAACCAATCGCGGCGCCAAAGATCGTTTCGACGCCGACCATCTCAGCTCCCCAGACCAAGGCCTCGCAACTGTCGAGTCGGCCGGCCGGGGCGACTTCAGCGGTCGCGCCGGACTGGCTCGGCTACTCAGTGGCCGGGCTGGCCTTGCTGGGCTTGGTCTCCGCGGCCGGCTCGGCGTGGATGAGTGGAATTGGTCGACGGCGATGACGACCACCCCGCTGCAGCCTCAGTCCTACAAGTTTATTCCGCCTTCGAAGCCCCGGTCGCAACGCGCGATGCTCGCGGGCAAAGTTCGCTCGGCAGTCGCGGCGCCACCCCCGACCGTGACGTCCATGATCATCACGTGGGTTCTGGCCACCCTCAGCGTGGCCCTGCTGTGGTTCGTCTTCTACGCCACGGTGCTCAGCTCGTTGCAGTTCGCGCATCATCAACATGACGCTTACGCCTTGTTCCGAGAGGAACTCACCACGCTGAGCCCGCGGACGGCTCCGCTCGGTGGCCGGATAACCCCCGATGCTCCGGTCGCCCTCATAGATTCACCGGCTCTGGGCCTGAAAAACCTTGTCGTCATTGAAGGAACCGCTTCGGGTGACTTGACTCGCGGCCCTGGACACAAGCGAAGCACCCCACTGCCCGGGCAGGCCGGGACGTCCATGATCTATGGACGGTCCAATCTGTTCAGCGGAGTCTTCGGCGATGTCGCCAAAGCGCAGCCGGGCGACGTTATTAAGGTCACGACCGGCCAGGGGCCAGCCGTCTACCGCGTGGAAGACGTGCGTCATAAGGGAGATCCCTTTCCGATCAGTCTTCAAGACGGGCAAGGGCGGTTGACGTTGGTCACCGCTCAAGGTGGGCGATGGTCCAATGGTTGGACACCGACCGAACCCGTCTATGTTGACGCCAGACTGCAGACGGCCACGTTTGCCACGCCCGCCGGCCGCGTGTCGGTCGTCCCGCGCTCAGAAGAGACCATGAAGGGCGACTTCGGTGCCCTGTTCTCTCTCGTGTTGTGGATTCCCTTGTTATTGATGGTGTTTTTGGCCATCGCCTGGGCCTTCGAGCGGTGGGGACGATGGCAGACCTGGTTGGTCGGCGCACCGCTGGTCCTGGCCGCGCTATGGGGCGTCAGCGAAACAGCTGTGCAGTTGCTGCCCAACCTTATGTAGCCGGCGTGTATCGACCGCAACCTGGCAAACCTTAGCTGTGTTCCTGATATGTGTCTGGGGGTTCATCCCCCGTTAGCTATCCAAACGCCTGCCAGCGGTGTGAAGCCGGGAACCTTCTTCTGCCCTCCTCACATCCCTGAAAGGATCGACCATGCGGGTAAAGAAATGGTCGTTCGGACTGGGAGTTGCCGCCGCTGTCGCCAGCGTCGTCGCTCTCGCCCCGAACTCCGCGTACGCGGACTACGCACCGTCGTCTTCTGACGTCGTCGGTGTCGGATCCGACACGCTGCAGAACGGCATCGACTTCATCGCCGATGGAGATTTCCTCGCCGACCCCGGCTACAACGCCGGCAAGAAGAACAAGTTCATCAGCATCGACGCGACCGCTGATTCCAACGCGCGACTGTCCTACGGCAGTTTCGGCCAAGGTCCGCAGTGTGGGCCAGGTACCGGTGCCACCGCCGGGACCGGTAACCAGAACACCACCCACGCCGACGCGCCGTGCAGCCAGAACCCGACTGTCGTGCTTCGCGCCGGCCGGGCTCCGATCCTGCGTCCGAACGGTTCTGGCGCCGGTATGACCTTGCTGGTCAACGACACGAACACCACCACCGGCAAGAGCATCAAGAACCTGGTCGACTTCGCCCGTCGCTCGTCGGCCAACGGCACGAACACGCTGTTCGACAGCCTGCAGATCGGCAACGACCCGCTCGGCATGCTGACGTCGTCAACGAGCCACGCCGCGAAGGCGCTTTCATTGGCGCAGGTCAAGGCCATCTACCAGTGCACCGTAACCGACTGGAGCAGCGTCGGCGGGACGGCCGGAACGATCAAGCCGCTCATTCCGCAGGCCGGTTCGGGTACTCGTAACTACTTCTTGCAGCAGCTGGGCAACATCACTCCCGGTCCGTGTGTGACCGCGGTCGAAGAGAATGACCCGGAGGCGATCGATGCATCCGGTGACGCGATCAACGCGGTCGAGCCGATGTCGCAGAGCCGGCTTTTCCTCTTCCAGGGCAAGCTTTCTGACGGTACGGACAACGGCGTCGGTGGGTACTTCCACGACCCGAGCTGTGATGGGCTTTCCATCAAGGTTGCTTGTGGTGGAACGGGAACCGCTTCCGGCGCCTCGACTCCGACCCTGGCCCCCAACGTGAAGTTGTGGACGGCGGCCGACCCGGCTCCGTCCGACAGCGCCGCGGTTTTCTTCCCCACGCGTCCGCTGTACATCTACTTCCGGCACGCCGACATCACCAGCACGGTCAAGTTCCAGCCCGGTAGCACGCTGAACTGGATTCAGACCATGCTGTTCAACCCGGGTGGCGCCACCCCGTACTTCTGTACCGGTGCCGGCCAAGCCCTCATCGCGGCTTCGGGTATCGATCCTGCTTGCACGTACACCGCATCTGGCCCGTGATCCATCCGGTGGGGCGGGCTCGCCCGCCCCACCGACCCACTACATCCTCTTACTGAGAAAGGCTTTTCCATGATCGGACTGAAAGCGAAGCTCATAGGGATCACTTCCCTTGCGCTCGCGACCGGTGGTCTGATGCTGGGTTCCGCTCCCGCGAACGCCGCGGCGACGGTACCGGCCCCGGCCATCACCAACGATGCCAACGCCGCCAATGGCAACCTGGCGTTCTTCAACTCCTCGGGCGCCCCTGTCACCAGTGGCACCAACCTGAGCCACCTCTTCGACTTCGCCCAGGCCTCCACCGCTGGTCGGGCCGGAGCCACGAAGGCCACGGTGTATTTCGCATTCCCGGATCACACCCAGGCTGACTCGAACAACTGGTTCTCCCAGCAGGTCAGCACCCCAACGTCCTACCCGAACTCAACCTTCCCAGCACCGTTGAACGGTTCGAACCCGGTGACCAAGTTCGCCGCGGCCGACGCCAACCTCGGCGCCCTGCTGTCATCCACAACGCTGGACACGACCTCGGGTTACCAGGGGATCGTGCAGGTTCGCCTGTACGACACCGGCCCGACGGTTTCGCAGGACACCGTGTTCTGGGCCACTGACATCTACTTCGACCAGGCCGCCAACACCTGGCAGCAGGTTTTCCCGCACGTCGTGTCGGCCACCAGCACCACGCTGTCGGCCAACCCGAACCCCTCCACCGTTGGTGACAGCGTGACCCTGACCGCGACCGAAGCGCCGGCCACTGCCGGTTCGGTCCAGTTCAAGGACGGCGCGAACAACATCGGTTCGCCGGTAGCGGTCAACGGATCCGGCGTTGCCACCGCCACGGTTTCCACGCTCGCGCAGGGAAGCCACGCGCTTTCGGCGGTATTCACGCCGACCGACACGGCCAACTTCGGTTCCTCGACGGGGACGTTCAGCGCCACCGTCAACCCGGCCGCGACCCACACCACGACCACGCTGGCCATCGGTGGCTCGCCGACCGTGGCCGGTTCGGACACCACCCTCACCGCGACCGTCTCGCCGAGCGCCGCCGCGGGTACCGTCGCCTTCTTCGACAACGGCAGCTCCACCGCCCTGCCGGGCACGGTTGACTCTTCGGTTGCGGGCACCTACGTGCTCGACCTGCCGACGGGTTTCACCGCGGGTAGCCACTCGATCGTGGCGAAGTTCACCCCGACGTCCCTGACCGCCTTCGCGGTGTCGCAGTCGGCTCCGTCCACCTTCCTGACCCAGGCCGCCGCTGTTGGTGCCTGTGCTCAGCCAGGTTCGGTGTGTACTGACCAGCAGTTCGTTCAGGCGACTGTCCCGGTCGGCACGCTGGTCATCAGCACGCCGTACGTCGATGCCGCTCACGCATTGGACCTCGGCACGCTGGCTCTGAGCCCGGACTCGACTCAGCTGCAGGGTCACGCGACCTTCGCGAACATCGTGGTCACCGACACCCGCTCGGGCAACCTGCCCTGGACTGTGTCGGCTCTGGCCAGCAACCTCACCGACGGTGGCAGCAACCCGGGCAGCGTGATCAACAACCAGAACCTTGGTTTGACCGCGATCACCGCAACCCCCGGCACCGGTTTCACCGGCACGGTCGTTCCGACCAACAACCCGGCCGCCGCTGGTGTGGCTCCGGCCGACCCCGGCGTTCTGGGTCTCGGTGGAACCACCTCGCACACGGTGGCCACTGCCAACCACGGTCTGGGAACGGTCACGATGCAGGGCACGCTGAGCCTGAACGCGCCGTCGTCCACCGAGCCGGGTCTGTTCACCGGCACGATCACCTTCACGGTGGGCTAGTTCCGCTTCATCCCCGGAGGTAGCCCGAGGCTGCCTCGATATAACCGCAGGGCGGGCAGAGTAAATCTGCCCGCCCTGCCGGCACGTTCGATGCCGGCCGATTTCTGTCCGACCCGGTCGCGCCGCTCACGGTGATCGAGAGCTGCGTGCGTTTCTACGTAGACCACCGTTCACCTTCTGTTGGGCCACCGGTCGGGTCGCCAGGATTAGCTGCCCGCCATGGAAGTCCAATCGCGAAGCGCGCGATACAGCAGTGCCAGCAGGCGCTTGGCCTCGGTATTCGCCACGGTGATCGCCGTCCTGCTGTTGAGCAATGTGATTGGACCGGCGGCGGCCACTCCCGCCGATACACCGAAGCCACCGGCGGCGACCTTCGGCATCGGACCTTCGGACGGCAAGAAGCTCGACCAACGTCCCTACCTGCGCTACCTCGCCTCACCGGGCGGAAAGTTGTCGGACCACATCGCGATCGAGAACTTCGGCCTCGAGCCGATTACCCTTGCGGTGTATGCCGTGGACGCCAAGAACGGCAACGACGGCCGGATCGGGTACCTGCCCAAGGCCAGCCCCGGCACCGACTCGGCGCCGTGGTTTCACATCGCAACCCCTGGTGGCAGCGGCCACATCACGATCGCTTCGCGCAAGTCGGTGATCCTGCCGGTCACCCTCACCGTCCCGTCCAAGGCCACGCCGGGTGACCATACGGCGGGCATCGTGGTCTCGGTGACCTCGCGAGTTAAGGGCAGTACCGGCCCCGTGAACTTCGAGCAGCGGGTTGCATTGCGGGCCGCGGTCCGGGTCAGTGGCCACCTCGTGGCCCGACTGGACATCGACGATCTGCGCGCGCACTTTGCCGGGGCGACCAATGTGCTGGGCCGCGGTAAGGTCACCGTCCGCTACAACGTCCACAACTCTGGCAATGTGACCCTCGGCGGACAGCAACGAGTGCAACTGAAGGGCCTGTTCGGCAAGACCGGGGTCGCGCCGGCGATCGTCGATGTGCCACCGCTGCTCCCGGGCGGGTCGGCCGAGGTCAGCGTCGTCATCAGCAAGGTCATGGCGGAATTCCTGATGACCGCTCGGGTCACAGTGACGCCCTTGGCCCTGGCCGGGGACGCTGATCCGCCCCTGACCGACGGGACGGCGACCACCAAGTTCTGGGCGATTCCCTGGATTCCGCTGATCATTCTCATCCTGCTCGGTTTGATCGGAGCCGTCCTGATCCGGCTTCGCCGCCGTCGGCGACTCAATCCGTCGCGGCACTCGACGTCGCCGGAATCCAAACGAACCATCACAGTGGGGACCTCGCCGTGACCGTCCGATCCATCTGCTCACGAGCCGCCGCTGCCCTCGGCGCCGGTGCCATCGTTGTAAGCATGACGCTGGGCGCGGCCGGACCAGCGGCCGCCGACAGCGTTCCCTTCAGCGATCCCAACGCCCAGGGCACGATCGGACTCTGCGATGCCCACGGCCATCCGATCACCTCGGGACGCCTGACTGATCGGCCGTTCGCGAGCACGGCGGTTTCCTCCGTCGCCGCGACGGAGGGCATCAGCGTCAAGACAAACGCCAAGGCGACCCTGTACGCCTACCAACCTCGCCGCAATATCGACCCCGGGGAATGGTCGGGGCAGCAACTCACCGGATCTTCGGTGTACAGCAACGACGCGCATCCGATGGCGGCCGGAACGATTCTCGACTCATCACTGGCCGACAACCTGAGCGCCTACCCGGCCCAGTGGGACGGCCTGGTGCAGCTACGAATGTTCTTCAGTTCACCGAGCCAAGGCGTCATCACCTCCCCGTACCCGGCGGCCGTCATACAGGTGACCGGCTCGACCTGGAAGCTGGTCAGCGGTTCATCGCGCGATGATTGCCAGGCCGGTAAGGCGGTCTCGTCCGAGACGCAGCTGCTGCCCCAGTCGAAGTTCGCGTCGGCATCGGCCTCAGCGGCGCGGCGGTCCGCCGCAGAATCGGCAACCGCATCGGCTCAGGCTGGCAAGTCCAGCCCGGCAACCGGCAGCGCCACGGGAACCTCGCCCAGTGCCTCGTCCAACCCGGGGGCCACGGATTCCGGGGAAGTGTCGGCACAAACGTCGCCCGCTTCGTCCTCACACCTGTTGGCCATCGTGCTGGGCGCCCTGGCGGTTGTCGCTCTGGTGGGTGCGGTCGGCATCGGGCTGTGGACGCGAGGATCTCGCGCCGGGCACTGATCACCTGCGTTGGTTCGTGCGTGGTTCATCTTTTGTACACCGCAGCACTGCCGTCGCGTTCCACCGTCGCGGGAGTGTGAGCCGAGGGCCCGGGACAGTCACCTGGCGCCACGATCAAGTCAATGGGGAGAATTGTGAGAGTCTCAAAGGGATGGGCCGCGACACTGGCTAGCCTCGTCGTGCTCGCCGGAACTGTCTTCGCCGCCACATCAAGTGGGGCCGGAGCGGCAGTGACCATCAGCCCGGCGATCACCGGTGATCCCAATGCCGCCAATGGCAGCATTGCTTTCTACGACTCTTCAGGTAACCAGATCACCGGTGGCAGCAACCTGTCGCACCTGTTCGACTACGCGAGCGCCTCTTCACCTGGCCGGCCCGAAACCACCAAGGCCACGATCTATCTCGCCTTTCCCGACCACAACCAAACGGACTCCGTGAACTGGTTCTTCTCCCAGGCAACCACGCCGACCGCTTTTCCGATTGCTTCCGCGCCAGCTCCCGTCAACAGTTTCACCAACCCGACGGTGAAGGCGGCCGCGGCCGACGCTGACCTGATGTCCCTGCTGTCCAGCACCACCCTGGACACGACAGCTGGCTACGCCGGCATCATCCAGGTACGGATGAAGGACACCGGCCCGACGGTTCCGGTAGTCGATGCCCCTTTCTGGGCAACGGATATCTTCTTCGACTCCACCGCCGGGACCTGGCAGCAGGTATTTCCCACGCCGCCCGCGCCCAAGATCTCCAGCTCGTTCTCGAGCATCACGCCCAGTCCGGTGAGCCCCGCTGCTCACGGTTCGACGGTCAGCCTCACTTCCACGCTCACCGCCGCTGACAGCAGCCACCCGGACGGAACCGTGCACCTGTTCGACGGAGCCACCGATCGCGGTGCGGCTACATTCACCGCGGGATCTGGTGCGGTGTCGGCCAGCGACACCCCGGCCGATGGGCCGCACAGTTACACGTTCAAATTCACTCCCACCGACACCACTACTTACAACACCGCGACTTCAAGCGCGTTGGCCTACACGGTGAACGGTGTCACCGCGACCACGACGACGCTGGGCGTGACGCCGACAACTTCGGCGGCGCTCGGCGCTTCGGTCACACTCACCGCCACGATCAGCCCGACCAACGCGGCTGGATCGGTCCAGTTCATGGACGGCAACAACGCCCTCGGGGCACCGGCGACCGTGAGCAGTGGGGTCGCCACCACATCGACCTCCGCGCTGAGCGTCGGCACTCATAGCCTGAAAGCCGTTTTCACGCCGACCGATTCCAACGCGTTCGCGGGTTCGACTTCCGCCGTCGCGAGCTATTCGATCACCAAGATCGCCACCAGCACGAGCTTGGCGGTCGCACCCGCGTCGGCTGTCGTGTCAGGCGCGTCGCTGACCTTCACCGCGACGGTCACCCCGAGTTCGGTCGCCGGTAGCGTCCAATTCAGTGACGGTTCGACCGCACTCGGCTCGCCGCAAACGGTCACTGCTGGAGCGGCCAGCTTGTCGACTTCGGCTCTCACGGTCGGCGCGCATGCAATCAAGGCCACCTTCACGCCAAGCGATTCGACAACCGCGACCGGTTCGGCTTCGGCCCCGACGACCGTGACCATCTCAGCCGGACCGGTGACGCCCACCATCGCCCTGAGCAGCATGCCGAGCCCGGCCGTGGCTGGATCCCCCATAACCATCAAGGCAACGTTCACCCCGAGCAGCGCGGTCGGAACCGTCCAGTTCGCTGACGGCGCCACCCCCATCGGGAGCCCGCAGACGGTGAGCCAGGGCGTGGCCTCGCTCACGACGTCAGCATTGACCGCTGGGCCGCACCAGATCACGGCCGCGTTCACCGCGGGAAGCTCCGCCTTCAACGACACCCTGTCGAGCACCTACGCGCTCACCGTCATTGCACCCCCGACGGCAACGACGACCACTCTGGACGTCCAGCCCGGCGGACCGGCCGCCTACGGAACTGTGGAGACGCTGACCGCGACGCTCAATGACAACACGGCCGCCGGTTCGGTGAAGTTCTTCGACGGAAGTACCCAGCTCGGTAGCACCGTTACAGTCACCAACGGTGTCGCCACCATGACGACGACGCTGTCCACTGGCACCCACAGTGTGACCGCACAGTTCGTGCCGTCTGATCCGATCGCGTTCGCCGGCTCGACCTCGGCCGCACAGACGTACGTGGTCAACAAGGCACCGGCTACATCAACGTCGACGACTCTGGTCAGCGACCCCGCCGCCATAGCGTCCGTAGGGACCCCGGTTTCGCTGACCGCGACGGTGGCTCTCGGCTCGCCGGCCAACGGACGGACTGCGGCGGCCGGTGCGGTGGAGTTCTTCGACGGCACCACGTCACTCGGGTCTGCTCCCGTTTCCGCGGGTGAGTCGGCCATCACGACGAGCGCCCTGACCGAAGGGGATCACACCCTGACGGCGACGTTCACGCCAACTGACCCAACCGACTTTGTGGCTTCGACATCAGCCGATCTGGCTCTGAGGATCAAGCCGGCGGCCGTGCTGGACCAGGTGATGGTTGACGGACAGGTGGCCGGTGACGGCGTGACGCTGAAAGCCGGCGACGAGGTGACGCTGTCCGCCTCCGGCTTCGTCCCGGGTGAGTCGGTGGACGTCGTTCTGCGTTCGACTCCGGTCGTGCTGGCAACGGTGGTAGCCGATTCCAGCGGCAACGTCACGGTGACGGTTACGCTGCCGACTTCGCTGGCCGCCGGCAACCACACGTTGACCCTGGCCGGATCGACGGATGCTCCGGCCTTCGCGTTCACCGTGGCTGCGCCGACACCGCCGAACCCGGGTACCAACGACCCTGGTGCGGATAATTCGGGTACGGATGCCGGATCGGGAAGCGGCGCTCTGGCCGACACCGGTGCGCACGTCGTGGCGCCGATCGGATCCGGCCTGTTGCTGGTAATCGTCGGTGTCGGGCTGGTCGTGCTCAACCGTCGACGCGCGGCCTGATCGATAGACACCGTAATGCTGCCTGATCGATCGAGACAGTAATGCCAACGGGACGGCGGGGACGAGCGGCAGCGCTCATCGCGCTGGGGCTGGTGATCTTGACCGGATGTAGCGGATCGAGCCACACCGCGAAGCCGCGACCCGCCAGCTCGACCCTGGATACCCCGGGGCCGTTCCCCATAGTGAGCGGTGCCTTCGGCGACAAGCCGTCGGTCATGTTCACCCCTGAGGGGCTGCCAGCCACTCAGCTGCGGCGCAAGGTGTTGGTGACGGGACACGGAGCGCCCTTGGCCAAGGGCGACCTGGCTGTGGTCGACTACCTCGGTCAGATCTGGAATGGAAAGGTGTTCGACAACTCCTACGACGCCGGTCAGGCGGCCGCCGTACAAGTAGGTATCGGTGGCTTGCTACCCGGCTGGGATGCCGGTCTGGTCGGCGTCCCGGTCGGAAGCCGAGTCGAGTTAACCCTTCCGCCCACGTCCGGTTATGGCGCTGAGGGCAACAGCAAGGCCGGGATCACCGGCAAGGACACCCTGGTGTTCGTGGTGGATGTCGCGGCCCGCTACGACACCAAGGCGACGGCAGATCCATCCGACACGACCGAGGCCTTGCCGGCTCACCTGCCCATCGTGACCGGAGCTCCACCACGACCGCCCGAGATCGCGATCCCGAAGGGTTTGCCCATTCCCCATCAGCGTTCCACCCATGTCATCGCCCGTGGACATGGGGCACCGGTGAGGAAGGGATCGCTCGTGATTCAGTACGACAGCATCAACTGGATGGGACAGTTCGTCAGTTCTACCTGGCAGAACGGTGTTCCGACGGCGGTGCCGATCGGTGATGCCACCGATACCACCGGCGGTTTGTTTGACGGTCTGGTCGGCGTTCCTCTGGGCAGCCGGGTGTTGATCGTGGCACCCGGGGTCAACAACGCCAGTGGCGACGCGGCCACCAACAGCGCGGCCGTGGTCGTCGACGTGATTGCCCAGGTGAGTACGGCGAAAAAGATGATTTCCGGTTGAGTCCGCAACTGCACAGCTATCAGTTCTGAGCGAAGCCAGCCGATGGTATTGGTGATCCCAATCCTCGGAGGCTCTCGCATGTCGGCCTGGTTGTCACGATCTCGCCTGGGTAAAACGTTCGTCTGTGTGGCCACATTGCTCACCGTGGCGACCGGCAGCGCTACGGCCTGGGCCTGCGGACGTTCCGCCGGCCATGGCCGACCGGACCGGCCGACTGCCGGACCGGTCGACAGCCCCGTCGCGAGCTTGAACTCCTGCCAGGGCAAGCCGTTACACGGCGCGGTGAAGGTCGGTGACTGTGTGATCGTGAGCGGCGACGGCTTCAAAGGCAATGAAGCCGTCAACGGACGACTGCTGAGTTCGCCGACGCAGCTGAGCCGGCTGTCCGCTGATGCACAGGGGCGGGTCAACTGGCGGTTCACCGTGGTCGCTGCAGGCAACGAGGTTGCCACTCTGGTCGGGCAGGGGGCCGTTCAGGCTCGGGGTGCGATACCTGGGGGTGCGGTGACCGGCAACGTCACCGCGGCCGTTCCCCGTTTCGCCTACGCTCGTTTTCGCGTCGCGGGCCACGATTCCCACGGCGTCCCCAGTCCTGATCACCCGGCGCCGCCTGCCGATCGCGGGAATCAGTCGTCGGACAGTTCGAGCCACGCTTCTTCAGCCGCTTCTCGCGCGGCGATGACGGTCCTGAGCTCCGCGTCCAAGTCGGCGACCTTTTCATAATCGGTCGAATGCGCGGCGAGGTCGCTGTGCAGCTGGGCTTCTCGCCGGTCGTGGCGGGCGATCTCGCGTTCCAGGCGCGTCAGTTCCTTGCGGCTGGCCCGCGGATCCGCTTTGCGCTCGCGCCGACCACCTCCGCTAACCGCGAGTCCCTCGCCACCCGCTTCCTCCGAGCGAGCCTTGCCCCGCCGATCGAGGTATTCCTCGATTCCACCTGGCAAAGCGGCCACCGAGCCGTCGCCGAGCAACGCCACCGTCGAGTCGCAGATGCGTTCGATCAGGTAGCGGTCGTGACTGACCACGACCAGCGTGCCGACCCACGTATCGAGCAGATCTTCCAACGCAGCCAGGGTGTCGGTGTCCAGGTCGTTGGTCGGCTCGTCCAGCAGGAGCACGTTGGGTTGAGTGAGAAGCAGGCGCAGTAATTGCAGGCGACGGCGTTCCCCGCCGGACAGGTCGGCCACCGGCGTCCACTGCCGGTCGTTGGCGAATCCGAATCGTTCGGCCAGCTGGGAGGCCGACAATTCGATTCCACCGAGTTCGGCCGTCGTGCGGACCTCGGTCACGGCTTCGATAACCCGAAGTTGGGGCGGCAGTTCGGCCACGTTCTGGGACAGGTAGCCGACCCGAACCGTCTGGCCGATGACGACCCGTCCACGGTCGGGTTGCAGCTCGCCGGCCAGCAGGCGGAGTAGGTGTGTCTTGCCCGAGCCGTTCACGCCGATGATCCCGATCCGATCGCCGGGACCGACGTGCCACGTCACGTTGCTGAACAAGGTCTTCGCGTTTGGCGGGTCACCGACGCTCAGGTCGATGTCCTCCACGTCGTACACGCTGCGTCCTAGTCGGCGGGCAGCCAGGGCACGCAACTCGGTCTGCGACCGGGCGGGCGGGACGTCGGCGATCAAGGCCTCAGCGGCATCGATTCGAAACTTCGGTTTCGAGGTGCGGGCCGGTGGTCCCCGCCGAAGCCAGGCCAGCTCCTTGCGAAGCAGGTTCTGCCGGCGGGCTTCACTGGCCGAGGCCTGCCGGTCACGCTCGGCTCGAGCCAGGACGTAGGCGGCGTAGCCACCGTCGAAGCTGCGCACGGTGCCGTCGATGACTTCCCAGGTGCGGGTACAGACGGCGTCCAGGAACCACCGGTCGTGAGTGACCGCCAGCAGTGCACCGCGACGTCGGTTGAGGTGTTCGGCCAGCCAGGTCACACCTTCGATGTCGAGGTGGTTCGTCGGTTCGTCGAGCACCAGCAGTTCGGCGTCGGTGACCAGAGCCGCGGCCAGCGACACGCGCCGTGCTTCACCGCCGGACAGGCGATCGACCGCGGTGTCCAGACCGACCGCGGCCAGTCCGAGGCCGGTGAGGATCTCCCGAATGGCAGCATCTCCGGCCCACACGTGCTCCGCGGCGTCACCCACCACGGCCTGACGGACGCTCTGGCCGCTGACGAAGGTGGCGGCCTGTTCGACGGTGGCCACCCGCACACCGCCGGTTCGACTGGATCGACCGGAATCCGGCGGCTCGACCGCGGTGATCATCCGCAACAGTGTCGACTTGCCGCCGCCGTTGCGTCCGACGACGCCGATGCGATCCGATTCGGAAATCCCCAGCGACACCGAGTCGAGCACGACGGTGGTGCCGTAGGCCTTGGACACGTTTTCGAGGTTGACGATGTTGACGGCCATCAGCGCTCGCTCACTCGGGTTACCGCATTGCCGCGGACGGGCCGGGCGTAGCGGCAAGTACCGCTGGCCTGCAGCTCGTGGGCGAGTTGGGTGGCTCGCGAAAGGTCGGCGGCCAGGAAGACGCAGGTGGGTCCGGATCCGGACACCAGGGCGGCCAGCGCGCCGGCCTTGGTTCCGGCGTCGAGGGTGTTCTGAAGGAATGGGGCCAAGGCGATCGCGGCCGGTTGCAGGTCGTTGCCGAGCACGCCCGCAAGCGCGGCCGGGTCGGGGCTGGCGAACATCTCGGTGATGTCGGTGATACTCGGCAATTCGACCGAGGCGACGGAACCGCGCTGGCGGTCTAGTTGGGCGTAGACCGCCGGGCTGGACAGGCCGCCGTCGGCGGCGGCAATCACCCAATGCAGCTCGGGAACGAGGTCGAAGGCCGTCAGTTGCTCGCCCCGTCCGGTTCCCAGCGCGGTACCGCCGCCCAGGGCGAAGGGGACGTCACTGCCCAGCTCTGCCGCGAGCGTGGCCAGGTCCCGTTCGGTCGCTCCAAGCTGCCACAGCTCGTTGCACACCCGCAAAGTCGCGGCGGCATCGGCCGAACCGCCGGCCAACCCCGCGGCCAGCGGAATGTGCTTGTCCACGGTCAGCGTCCCGCTCGGCTGGATGCCACCCAATTCGGCCAGTCGCATGGCCGCCCGCCAGACCAGGTTGTCCGGGCCCGCGGTCAGCCCGCCGGCCTCGGGTCCGGCCACCGTGAGGCGGAAGTCCGAAGCCGTTTCGGCCACTACTCGGTCGTACAGTTCGACCCCGTGGAATACGGTCACCAGCTCGTGGAACCCGTCCGGACGGACCGCGCCCACCCGGAGCAGCAGGTTTATCTTGGCCGGGACCTCGGCGACGAGCGAACGCCGAGAAGTAGCCACCCAGCGATGGTAATGCGCTGGTCGGCCCCTACAGGCCGGATGCCCACTGGCGGGCAAACCGTTGCTGCGGGTTACACTGGACCGGTTGCCTCGGCGAGGGGCCTGACAATCGGCAGTCACTGTCGATAGGGACCCGTTATCGACGCGGTGTTTGCCGGCGCTGAACTGTGCTGGGGCGACACCGCGTTCGACAACCGAATAGACCGAATCACCGAGCAATCAACATCTCGCAGATCAGCCAACAGGAGTGCCGTCGTGTCCGAAGTTCGTCTCGCCGCAAAGGTCCGCACCGAGTTCGGTAAGGGTGGCGCCCGTCGTACCCGCCGCGCGGGCATGATCCCGGCTGTCATCTACGGCCACGGCGCCGACCCCCAGCACGTCTCGCTGCCCGCTCGCGAGTTCAGCCTCGCCGTCAAGCGTGGCGGGGCCAACGTGCTGGTCACCCTCGACATCGAGGGCACCAACCAGATGGTCCTGCCCAAGGCGATCCAGCGTCACCCGATCAAGGGCGAATTCGAGCACGTCGACCTGCTCGCGGTTCGTCTGGGTGAGAAGGTCACCATCGACATCCCGCTGGTCGTGACCGGTGACATCGCGCCCGGTGGCCTGCTCGCGCAGGAGCACACGTCGGTCACCGTGGAAGCCGAAGCGACCCACATCCCGACGGAGATCGCCGTCTCGGTCGAGGGCATGCAGATCGGATCGCACATCACGGCCGGCGAGCTCACCCTTCCTGAGGGCAGCTCGTTGGTGACCGACCCCGACACTCTGCTGCTCAACGTGTCGCAGGCCCCGACCGAGGCCGAGATGTCGGCCACCGACGAATCCGGCACGGACGGTGCGGCGTCTGAGGCCGCGGCTCCGGCCGCTGGCGATCAAGCTGCTGAATAGCGCCCGCCTCGAGCGTCTGGGCTAAACCGATGGACGGCGATGGCTGAGGTTCGACATCTGGTTGTCGGCCTGGGTAATCCCGGTCCTCGATACGCCGGAAACCGTCACAACGCGGGGTTCCTGGTACTCGATCTGCTGGCCGAGCGCATGGGCGCCCGATTCAGCGCGCTGCGGTCGATAGCGGACGTCGCCGAAGGACGTTTGAACAACCAACCCGCGGTGCTGGCCAAGCCTCGTTCGTTTATGAACGAGTCGGGTGGCGCTGTTGCCGCGGTGAGCCGCTTCTACAAGATCGACGTGGCCGACATCATCGTCGTGCACGATGAGCTGGATCTGCCCTTCGCCTCGCTGCGGCTCAAACGGGGTGGTGGCGAGGGTGGCCACAATGGCCTGAAGTCGGTCAGCGGTTCGCTGTCGTCCAAGGAGTATGTCCGGGTCCGCGTCGGCATCGGCCGTCCGCCCGGTCGGCAGGATCCGGCCGATTACGTCCTGCGGGATTTCGGTGCGAGCGAGCGCAAGGAGCTGCCACTGCTGATCGACCGGGCCGCGGACGCGGTGCTGAGCATCATGCAGAACGGTCTCGAAGCGGCTCAGAACGAGTTCAACGCCGCCGGTTAGCCCGCCTTCCCCTTGATCATCTGTAGGTTTTGGGGGCCAGCGCAACCAGAACCTACCAATGATCAAGATCGGCTAACGACAGGACGGGGAGCTGCCCCGGATTCGGCCCCGAGGCCAGACTGCTCGTGTCGGAGCAACCAGCGCTTCGCGTCCAAGCCGCCGGCGTACCCGGTCAAGGATCCGTCGCTGCCGACGACGCGATGGCAGGGGACGATGAGCGAGATCGGGTTTCGGCCATTGGCCATTCCCACCGCCCGGACGGCAGTGGGCTGACCGATGCGCTGCGCAATCTCGGCGTAGCTCGCCGTCTGGCCGTAGGGAATCCGTCGTAATTCGGCCCACACCCGCTGTTGAAAGTTGGTCCCCTGAGGCGCTAGCGGCAGGTCGAACTCCGCCCGGCCACCGCTGAAATACTCAAGCAACTGCTGGCGGACCGCAACGAAAGCCTGGTCGTCGCGGTCGCCATCGGCGGCCGGTCGCCGGACATGTTCAGCCGTGTACAGCGCGGTTATCTCCATCGTGCTCGGATCATCAGGCCACGGACGGCCGAGAACCAGGAGTTCGCCGATCGGCGATTCGATAATGGTGTGAGTCATGATGTGCCTTTCCGAATAGGGGTGATCGACGCCGTCGAGCCATCCAGGCGCCACAGGTGGTGGGTCAAGTAGCTTCGCCACGGGGCAGCCGCGCTGGCGTCGAACTCGCCGATTTCCGAGATAGCCCGCCGAACCCCGAGATCGGTGTCGAGAAAGACGTCGGGATCACCGAGGGCTCGCATCCGCAGATAGTCAGCCGTCCACGGACCGATCCCGGGCAGTGCGAGCAGCTGAGCCCGGACCTGTTCTCGGTCGGACCCGCCGTCCAGGACGAGGTGGTGGTCAGCCATCGCGCGAGCCACGGCATGAATGGTGCGGCCCCGTGCTCGCGGCATGGGAAGTTCAGCGGGATCAACCTCGGCCATCCGCTCCGCCGTCGGAAACAGCCACCACTGGGAATCGGCGTCAGCTTCGGCCCACGTCACCGGCTCGCCATAGGTCTTGACCAGGCGGCTCAACACGGTGCGAGCGCCACCGACCGATACTTGCTGTCCGACGATCGCGCGGACCGCCATCTCGAAACCATCGACCGCGCCCGGCGACCGCAGGCCGGCTAGACCCCCTAGACCCCCTAGACCCCCTGGGCCCGCTGGGCCCGCTGGACCCGCACGAAGTGCCGCAACGGCGCTCAACGTCTCGTCCACGGCAACGGGATCGGCATCCAGATCGAGCATCCGGCGGACGCGACTTACCGCCGCCCCCAGATCACGGTGATCTTCGAGTTGCAGTCGGGCCCGGATAAATCCGGACGCCGGATCGAGGGCGACCAAGCCTGCTCCGTACGGCAGTCGCAGCGTCCGGGTGAAGGTGGTGTCGCGATACTCCTCCAGGCCGGCGACGGCTCGAGTGCCGATGAAGGCCATTGCCTCGGGCACCGCCATCGGCGTTCGATAGGCCAATCGCAACTCGATCGCTCCGGAGCCGATGGACAGACGATGTCGCTGCCGGCGGGCCCGCAGCTCGCGCGGTGTCGCGTCGAACACTTCGCGCATCGTGTCGTTGAACTGTCGGATACTGGCGAAGCCGGCGGCGAAGGCAACGTCGGCGATCGGGAGCGCGCTGCTTTCCAGCAGGATGCGGGCGGTTCGCGCTCGCTGGGCGCGAGCTAGAGCCAGCGGCGGTGCCCCCATCTCACTGACCAGGGCCCGGGTGACCTGACGCTCGGAATAGCCCAACGTCCGAGCCAGACCGGGAACGCCTTCGCGATCGATCATCCCGTCGCCGATCAGGCGGACGGCGCGTCCGGCCAGGTCGGCCCGGACGTTCCAATCCGGGGAGCCCGGCGTCGCGTCGGGTCGACATCTCTTGCAGGCCCGCAGCCCGCAGCGTTGGGCGGCGGCAGCACTGGGGAAGAAATCAACATTGTGCCGATGAGGGGTGCGAGCGGCGCAGGACGGCCGGCAATAGATCCCCGTGGTACGCACTCCGACGTAGAACACCCCGTCGAATCGAGCATCCCGGCTCTGAAGGGCTCGGTACGCTGCGTCCGGATCGATGTTCACGACTACAGTCTGCCTCGTCGTCGACGAATGTACTGGCGGTTTTCGGACAGGGCAGTCGTGCTCTCAGCCGGTGTTGCGCAGCCCGGCGGCGACTCCGTTCATCGTCAGCAACAGAGCCCGGCGCAGATCGTCGGCATCCTTGTCGGTCGCGGAGCCGTCTTCGGTTCGCACGCGGGCCAACAGATCGACCTGGGCGTAGGAGATCGGATCGAGGTAGGCGTCGCGGACGCTCAATGTCCTTTGCAGCAAAGGCTGATTGTCGAGTAGGTATTGCTCTCCGGTGATGCGCAGGACCTCATCGACGGTCAACTCGTGTTCGGCCCGCACCATGTCGAACAACGGGTGCAGCCGTTGCGGAACGAGGCTGGTGACGTAATGAGCGGCCGTGTCCAGGTCGGTTTTGGCCAGGGTCATCTCGACGTTGGAGATGAACGTCCGGAAGAAATGCCAGTTCGTTTGCATGTCGGCCAGCACGTCGTCCATGCCGGCTTTTCGGGCTGCTTTGAGCCCCGACCCAACCCCGAACCAACCGGGGACGATTTGGCGGGACTGGGTCCAGCCGAACACCCACGGAATCGCCCGTAGACCCGAGATGCCACCTCCGGAGTCTGGTCGTCGCGACGGCCGTGATCCGATGTTGAGCGATCCCAGCTGTTCGACCGGGGTCGAGGCGAGGAAGTAGTCGGGCAGGCCGGGATGATCTACGAATCCGCGGTAGGCCGCGAAGGCGGCATCGCTGATCACATCCATCGTGTGATCCCACCCGGCCAGCTGATCGGGCCGTTGGCGAGGAGCGGTGTGCAGGGCACTGGCTCGCAATACAGCGGCCAGGGTCAATTCCAGGTTTTCCCGGGCAAGCTCCGGCAGGGCGTACTTGTCACTGATGACCTCACCCTGCTCGGTGAACTTGATCTCGCCGTCCAGGACACCCCACGGCTGAGCCAGGATCGAGTCATAGGTCGGGCCTCCCCCTCGTCCGACCGTGCCGCCTCGGCCGTGGAACAGGCGCAACCTGACGCCGTGCCGGGCCGCGACATCGCGCAGGGTCCGCTGAGCCTTGTGGATCTCCCATTGAGACGTGGTGATGCCGGCGTCCTTGTTGGAATCGGAGTAACCGAGCATCACCTCCTGCACATCACCGCGCAGTCGGACTATCAGCCGATAGGTCGGATCGGACAGCAGATCGTCGAGGACCTCACCACTGCGACGGAGTTCGTCCACCGTCTCCAGCAGCGGCACGAATCCGATGCGGGCCGTCGGCGCCGTGTTGACCGTCTTGCCGTGCTCGTTGAGGTGACCGTTGCCATGCACATCGATGAGGCGAGCTTCGCGGGCCAGCACCACCGCGGCCAGCACATCATCCGCACCGCGGGTCATCGACACGATGTAGCTTTCGATCACGTCGGAGCCGTAGGTGTCCAGGGCCCGACGAATCTCGGTAAAGACCGAGAACGTGGCCGTGGCCTCTTCGTCCAGTGGGGGAGGTTGTTGAGCCAACGGACGGCGGGACGCGATCTCCTTGGACAGCAGGCGCGTCCGGTAGTCGCGCGGCAGATCGGCGTAGAGCCAGGTTTCTTCGACCAGACGATCGATCAGCTGGCCAACCGCGTGGTGATGAGCATCGGCATGCTCACGAATGTCGAGCGTGGCTAAGTGCAATCCGAAAATGGAGATCGTTCGCTGCGTTCGGGCCAGCAACCCATCGGCGATGAGGTGACCGGAGTTGGCTCGCAGTGATCTTTCCAGTAGATCGAACTCGGCCAGCAGCTCCGTCCGCCCGAGGTAGTCGCGACCGGAGACATGGCGACGTCCGGCGTCGATCCGTTCGCGGGTGTTGTTGAGCTTTCGCCGAATGCACGACAGCTTCATCCGGTACGGCTCGGTGGCATTGACGATCAGCAGTCGGGGATCGATCTCGGGCAGGTTACGCAGGTCGGCCTCGATCGAGGCCCGCAGCTCATCGCTGTAGCCGACGATCGCCGAGGACGAGGACAGTTCCTCGATCAGGTGGTTGACCGAGTCGAGCACCGCGCGGATGGCGACCTGATGGTGTAGCCGCAACACCTCGGCGGTGATCTGCGCGGTCACGTTGGGATTGCCGTCGCGGTCGCCGCCGATCCACGATCCGAACGTGAGTGGTCGCGCGGCGGAAGCCAGCTGGACGCCATGAGCGCGAAGCTCGGCGGCCAGGTCGACCGTCAACGTCGGAAGCGTCTCATCAATGAGTTCCTGCAAGTAGTACAGGGCATTGCGCGCTTCGTCGATCGGCGTCGGACGATGTTGGCGCAGTTCGTCGGTCTGCCAGATCAGGTCGATGATCTCGGCCAGTTCGTGGTCTTGCCGAGCGCGGGCCACGGTGTCGCTTTGAGTGTCGACCGACAGAACGTCGGCCAGCCGGTGCAGCTTGCTGAGGATCGAGCGTCGGCTGGCTTCGGTCGGGTGTGCGGTGAACACCGGTCGAACGGCCAGGCTGTCTATGGCCGCGGTGAGACCGGCGGCTCCGGCCTGCTCGGCGACCGCGGCCACGGCCACGGCTATCCAGCCTTCGCTGGCGGGCCGATCCCTCATACTTCGAACCCGGTGTACCTGTTCGGCGACGTTGGCCAGGTGGAAGTAGGCCGAGAATGCGCGCACCAACGATGCTGCCGACTCGGTCGGAAGTTCTGAGAGCAACGCACGCACCCGATCGCGCGCGCCTTCACGGTCGGCCGGACGTACAGCTTCTTTACTTTGTTTGGTCAAGGCGCGGACCTGCTCGACCAGGTCGAGCAAGTCCTGGCCGTTTTGGCGCACCAGCGATTCGCCGAGCAGATCACCGATTCGCCGGACATCGCGACGCAGGGGAGTGTCGTCCTCGGAGAAGTCGACGGGACGGATCGAGATACCAGCGGTCATCGATCAATCCTCCCGCATGACGTTTCGGTCGTTCGTATCGGACGGTTACCAGCAGGTCACTGCTGGTTGCCACTCATACCGTAGTCGATGGACCGCGCAGCGTGACGATGAACGAGGGTGTTGCTTCGACGCCGACTACGCGGGATTGTGGCGGTAGCACAAGGCCATTCTCGCGGCGAGCATCCGCCGGGACAGTGGCGGTTTCGGGGAATTGTGATGCGGAGTTCGAATCTGCCACGCGCTCAGAATGGTAAGTCGACCTGGACGGTTATCCGTTGGGCATCCGCGGCCCGCTCGGCCGGGAGTTCGGCCGACCACGTCGAACCCGCTCGTTGGCCGCACACCACATTGGCCGGGGCTGCGTACGGACAATTGAGCGCCAGGATCGAGCCGTTGACGCCACCGTTCAAGCCTTGCACTCGCACGCCGACCGGAACGCTGTCGACGATCGGTTGCAAGAGCGGTGTGATCACCAGGCTGGCCCGTCCGGCCGGTCCGGGTGCGGAAAACACGGCGGCACCGGCCAACGAATATGTCAGCTCGATGGTGTGCCGACCAGCGGCTGACGGCGGCAACGACATCAGCCAGCGGTGTCCCGGTGTCATCACCGTTGTCGCCAGGGGCAGGCCGTCGAAGTTCGCTTGCAGCCCGTCCACCCGTGGCTCGGGCACGCGTCCGGCGGGAACACCCGGCCCGGCCAAGCGGGTCAGTTCGCTGAGCGTGACTTGTGAGGGAAGGTCTTTTTCGGTAAGGGATTCCACGATCGCCATCGTCGCGTCGGGCTTGACCGTCACCGTGATGTCGAAGCCGGCGGGCGTGGTGACCGCGGACCGGGGCGGGACCGACGCCGATGTCGGCGCCACGGCCGGTCGGGACGCGGGGACTGATGTCGGCGCCGATGTAGAACCGGAGGCCGGTGCTGCGCTCGATGAGCTTGACGGCCTCGGCACCGTTGCCGGTCGGGCCGCCCAGGCAATACCCACCGAAGCGCTGACCAGAGCGGCCGCGAGGACCCCGGTCATCCAGCTGCGAGCGGAAGCGCTCCACATCGACACAAGTTCGATTTTGACCACACCAGCTCGACATTCACAAGATGACTTGAGGAGCTACCGATGCGAGGACCAGTAGTCGGCACCGCGTTGAGAACGATGATCGCCGCATTGGCATTGGTCGTGGCGGGAGTGGGCCTACCAACGACGTTGGCCGATGCGGCGAGTCCAGCCCAGGGTGGGCTCTACATCCTGCAGGGGTGGCCCGGCCAAAACGTGGATTTCCGCGTGGACTCCGGACTCGTTGCCGGCAATGTCGCGCCGAAAGCAGTGGTCGGCCCGTTGTCGCTCAATGCTGGAAAACACCAACTGTCAGTGAGTAAAACGGGCTCCTCGACAGTGATGTTGAACTCCGATCTGACGGTGGCCGCGGCCGCCAACGTCGATGTGGTCGTACACGAGGACGCCCAGGCCAGCCCGCAACCGAGGCTGACCGTTTTCCCGAACGATCTTTCGACGGTGAACGCCGGGAAAGTGCGGCTGGCTATTGCCCACACGGCGGCGGTCCCGGCGGCCGACATTCGGGTCGACGGCAAGGTGCTCTTCTCCAACGTCGCCAATGGTGAGGGGCTGACCACGATCGTGCCGGCCGGGTCCTACCAGGTGGACATCGTGCCCACCGGCACCAACGGGCCAGCGGTCCTCGGCCCCGCCGCGTTCGACCTGTCGGCCGGGACGCTGACCCGAGTGTTCGCGATCGGCAACCCGCGCTTGGGCAACATGGAGGCAATCGTGCAGGTGCTGCCGGTTTCCACGTCGCTGTCCGGACCGCCCACGGCCGTCGACACCGGCTCGGGTGGTCGGGCCGGATCTGTCGGCGCGCCGACTTCGCGCGACTATTCGCTGTTGACGCTCGGGCTCGTCCTCATGCTCATCGCGGCCGTGGCTCGCGGCCGGGTTAGCCGGCCGGAGCATCGACGACCGTGAGTGGACGACATAGAACCGATGAATCAGCCTTCACCCAACGTCGACCGCCCCGACGCCGGGGCCGGGGCCGGCTTCTGGCCGCCCCACTGTTCGCGGTCGCCGGAGTCGTCGTAGCGATCGGGGTCCTCCGGATCGCCACGACCGGTGGTTCGACGTCATCGACATCGCGGGGGGCGGCGATCCCGATCGATCCGCTGCCGTCCGGTTCGCTGATCTCGGCCGTGAGCACCCTGAGCCCGGGTCCTTCGGGGTCGTCGGTCGGCCCGTCCAGCATCATCGATGCTCCACAGCCGCCCGGGAAGGTAGGCGCCGGTGATGTTCAAGCGCGTCAACCGGCGCCAACGGCCGGCAATCCGATTGCCCATAATCCGGTGCCTATTCGCCTTGTTCGTATTGAGGTATCTCAGTTGAAGGTGTCGGCCCCGGTGGTCGATGTGGCCGTCGATCCCGACGGGGCGCTGCAGATTCCGGAGAATCCCGCGATCCTCGGGCGCTGGGCGGGTGGAGCTGAACCGGGTGAGCCGTTCGGCAGTGTCGTCGTCGTCGGTCATGTCGATGACGCTCAGACGACGGGGGCCCTGTTTGCGCTGCACACGATCAAGGTCGGGGCAACCGTGGTGGCGGTCGGCGCGGATGGCCGGAGCTTCACCTATCGCGTCTCGGCGGTGCGCGAGGTGGCCAAGACCAACCTGGTCAGCACGCTGAATCCCTTTGCGCAACAGGTCGGATCGCGTCTGGTGCTGATCACCTGCGGCGGTGCCTTCGATGAAACCGAACGCAGTTACGCCGACAACGTGGTGGTGTTCGCCGAACCGATCGAGGTGGCTGAGCGATGACCGGACTTCAGGCCCTGGTCAACGTGACGGGGCTCGTCGGCCTGGTGCTGTCGGTCGGCGTGCTGGCCTTCTGGCTGTTGGCCTGGCCCGAGGGTCGACGCGCCCGGGAGATAAGCCGGCTGGCCTGGATCGGTTCGGCGGCATTGTTCGCAGCCGGCATCGCCCAGCTCGTGTTGCGTGCTGTGGACGATCACCTCGGATTCAGCGAGCTGTTGGCCACCCGATCGGGCACGGTGCTCGCGGCCAGGATTGCCTTGCTGTGCTTGGCCTATTCGTGGTTGACGGAACTTGATCGAACCTACGCCGCTCGTCGTTATCGGGCGATGAACGGCGCCGTGCTCGCCGTGGGCGCAGTGATCTTCTTGGCTCTGCCGGCGACCTGGGCGTTGTCGGTCGGCGGCGACTTGGGGTCCTGGGCTGCCCTCAAGGTCATCCTGGCCATCGTCTACCTCCTCGCGTGTGTGAGTTGGCTCGGTGCCCTGACGGTGCTGGGCCGAGTGTGGCTGGCCCGACGGCTCGGTCGGCGCCCAGCTGGTGAGATGGCGCAGTTGCTGCTCCGGGTCGCGGTGGTCGTCGTGGTGGGTATGTCGGTGGCGGTGCTGAGCAGCTCGGCCTATCTGTGGCTGAACGAGCACCGGGCTCCGGCCGAACACTGGTCCGCCTTTGCTGGAGTTGCCGCGATGCGGTTCGGGGCCCTCGTCATCGTGCCGCTGCTGGCGGCGCTGCTGATGTGGGTTCACCGCCACCGCGTCGGGCCAGCCGGCCGATCGGTGAGGCAGAACCGGATGAAGGGCGCGTCGTAGCTCGGCCCACCACCTCGGCTGACACGCCGACGTGGCGCGGATCACGTACGAGTCGGGCAGCTCGTTCAGATACGTCCAGATGCGAAACGGCGTGAAATCGCATGTTAAGACAAGATTTGGTGACTCTCTGAAATGGCTCGATTACACTAAGCCTAGAGAGCTCTCCAGTAAGAAAAATACCTGAAAAACAAGGGAATTTAGCGCTTCCCAAACATGCACCTCACCCGCTATAAACGTCTAGTCACAACGTCTAAGCGGGTCACGGGGGTTTCCCGACTAGACACAATCGGGGGGAGTCGTCCGGGCTTAGGCCCGGACGGCTAAACGGGGGAAAGGGCTTGATCGGTTTTCGGACCGGTCGGCCAAAACGGGGGAAAAATGTTCACGGTTGGCCAACGGGCCACCGGATCAAAGTCGCGTGCGTCATCCAGCGTTGCGCTGGATGGTGCCGCGGCTCTGGATCCGGTGAGTGCCTCTCAGGACACCGACCCGGCTGGGTTGAGCTCAGTCGGTGGTTCGGGCAAGTCACGGTCACAGAGCGCAAGCGCCAGTGGCTCGCATTCCGTTACGCGCACCTTCGCTCGCCGCACCTTCGCGGCCCGGTCAGTCCGGGTCAAACCGCTGGACGTTCCAGCGGGCGCCCCTGGTTCGACCATCCTGGCTCAGCCGGCCGGAGCGGCCGACGTCGTCACCAAGGCCAGCTGGTTGCGCAGGTATCAGCAGGGCCTGGTCGCCATCGATCTGATCGCCGTTGTTGTGGCGGTCGTTGCCTCCTTCGCATTGCGCTTCGGGACTGACGTCAGCGGTCGCAACGACTTGGTGCTGGCTTCGCTGCTCCCGCTGGGCTGGATCGCCATGATCGGCGTCAACCGGGGGTACGAGGGCCGCTTCGTCGGCGTCGGCGCGCAGGAGTTCCAGCGCCTCTTCCACGCCTTCCTGTACCTGACCGCGGTCGTCGCCTTCACCGCCTTTGCCATTCACGCCGACCTGGCTCGCGGCTTCGTCCTGGTGGCCCTGCCGCTGGCCCTGATGCTCGACCTGCCCGGCCGTTACGCCGCTCGCAAGTGGTTGCACAACCAGCGCTCGGTCGGAAAGGCCATGACGTCGGTGCTCATCGTCGGCGACCCGCACGCGGTGTCTGACTTCACCACGCTGCTGGGGCGCGATCGTTACGCCGGCATGCGCGTGGTCGGCGCTTGCGTCCCGTCCGAGCTGATCGCCGACAGCGACACCGTCGCCGCCCTGGACGCGGTCGAGGTGCCGTTACTCGGAGACGTCGACTCGGTGTTGTCCGCCGTCATCTCCAGCAACGCCGACACGGTTGCCGTGGTTTCCTCCGGAGCAATCGGCCCGGAAAAGTTGCGCTGGATCTCCTGGCAGCTCGAGGGCACCTCGACCGATCTGGTTGTCTCACCCGGCCTGATCGAGGTCGCCGGGCCTCGACTGCACATCCAGCCCGTCGCCGGGCTGCCGCTGCTGCACGTCGAAGAGCCGGAGTTCAGTGGCTTCCGTCGCGTCGTCAAGGGGCTGTTCGACCGGACGATCGCCTTCTTCGCGCTCCTGGTGCTTTCACCGTTCCTGGCCGGACTGATCGTGGCGATCCGGATGACCAGCAAGGGCCCGGCCTTCTTCCGCCAGATTCGCGTTGGGCGCAACGGCGAAGCGTTCACGATGATCAAGTTCCGGTCGATGTTCACCGATGCCGAAGAGCGGCTGGCCACGATCTCGAGCCAGAGCGACCACGGTGACGGCGTGCTGTTCAAGATGCGCGACGATCCCCGGATCACCTCGGTCGGGCGCCTGCTGCGCAAGTTCTCCCTGGACGAACTGCCGCAGCTGATCAACGTCGTCAACGGCACCATGTCGCTGGTCGGCCCTCGTCCGCCGCTGCCTCGTGAGGTTGCCCGTTACGAGGATCACGTGCACCGCCGGTTGCTGGTCAAGCCGGGAGTGACCGGCCTGTGGCAGGTCAGCGGCCGCAGCGATCTGGCGTGGGACGAGTCGGTTCGGCTGGACCTGCGTTACGTCGAGAACTGGTCGATCGCTGGTGACCTGCAAATCTTGTGGAAGACGATGTTCGCGGTTGTCCGCGGGACCGGCGCCTATTGATGCCTACCCGTCACGCACCGGTGAACCAGCGATCAGCGATCGCTGGTTTCGCCGTGGGTGCAGGTAGCGCAGTCCAGGTCCGCCGGTCGTTGCGGATCGCGCGACACCACGGCTCCGCAGCGACACACCCAGCCGGCCGGGCGGGCGGGATTTCCCAGGACGAGTTGGTGCGGCAGCACCGAGCGGGTCACGACCGCCCCGGCCGCGACCAGGCAATGCTCGCCGAGTTCGTTGCCGCACACGATCGTGGCGTTGGCTCCGACCGAAGCGCCGGCCCGGACAAAGGTCGGCGTCAGGATCCAGTCACCAGTCGCGCGCGGGTTCAGATCGTTGGTGAAGACCGCGGCCGGACCGACGAAGGCTTCGTCGTCCAGGTGGACGCCCTCATAGACCGAGACGTTGTTCTGGACCTTGACCCGGTCACCGATCACAACATGGGCGTCGACGAATACGTTGGACCCCAGCTGGCAATCGCGGCCGATGCGGGCCCCGGTGCGAACGTGGGCCCGACGCCAGATCCGGGTGCCGGTTCCGATGACGACGTCGTCCTCGATCTCGGCGCTGGGATGTATCTGGGCCGCGCTGGCATCCTCTGCGCTGGTGTGGGCATCCGGTTGGGTCATCGTCCTGCCTCTGTCGTGGTTGGCCGGGTCGGAGCTCGCGCTGTCGGGTTTCGGCCTGTCGGGGTTCGGGCCGATCGTAAAGGCAGCCCGGAAATTGACGCTTTCTTTACGCTTGGTAAGCGGTCGATCACACGTAGTTGTGAATCGAGTTTCGCCTGGTGTCAAAAGGCCAAAGTTGGCCCGGTTAGGTGCGGTTTTGGACTCGACAAGCATGTTGGGTTCACGTTAAGCTACCCGTGCTCCGCGGGGGGCGCTGTGGTGATCTACGGGGGAAATAACTGATGCACGCCATCAAAGCCGGCCGATTCTTTGCTGCCTACGGAACCGCCTTCGGCACTGATCGACGGTCAAACGGCAAGCGTCGGACCGCGGTGGTCACCGTCGCGGTTCTCCTCGCCTCGCTGATCGCCATCGTGGTCGGAGCCCGCCCGGCCGCCGCCGCGGGATCCAGCTGTGGCGTGAGCGTGAACGCGGTTGCCTGCGAGAACGCCCAGACCAGCGGCGTCACCGATCAGAGCGACTGGGACATCAGCGGTGCCGGCGACGACGACATCCAGGGCTTCAGCACCGACATCAGCGTGAACGCCGGCGCCAGCGTCGGCTTCAAGATCGACACCACCCTCAGCGCCTACACGATCAACGTCTACCGCCTCGGTTACTACGGCGGCCACGGCGCCCGGCTCTGGGCCAGCAACCTGACCCACACCGTCAAGCACCAGCCGGCCTGCCTCACCGACCCGTCGACGTTGCTCTACGACTGCGGCAACTGGTCGACCTCGGCCACCTGGAGCGTCCCGTCCAATGCGGTCTCCGGCGTGTACATCGCCCTGCTGACCGGCAACAACGGCGATTCCAGCCACATCACGTTCATCGTGCGCAACGACGCCAGCACCTCCGACATCGTCTACCAGACTTCCGACCCCACCTGGGAGGCGTACAACACCTACGGTGGCTCGGACTTCTACCAGGGCACCGATCAGCTCAGCAATTCCCAGGCTCGTGCCTTCAAGATCAGCTACAACCGTCCCTTCGCCACCCGTGGCTGGGTGAGCGGGCGTGACTTCCTGTTCAGCAACGAGTACCCGACCATCCGTTACCTGGAACGCAACGGCTACGACGTCAGCTACATCTCTGGCGTGGACACCGATCGCTACGGCGCGACCCAGCTCACCAACCACAAGGTGTTCATGTCGGTCGGTCACGACGAGTACTGGTCACAGGCGCAGCGCACCAACGTCGAGCACGCACGCGACGCCGGTGTCAGCCTGATGTTCCTGTCCGGCAACGAGGTCTACTGGCACACCCGCTACGAGTCGAGCATCGACGGCACTAACACGCCGTACCGAACGCTCGTCACTTACAAGGAGGCGTGGGATCAAGCACCCACGGACCCAACCGGTGAGTCGACTTCCACCTGGCGAGATCCGCGATACGGCAACGCCCCTGGCGGCGCCAACCCGGAGAACGGGTTGACCGGCACGATGTACATGGCCAATGACGACGACCTGCCGGTGACGGTCACGCAGGCTCAAGGCAAGACGCGCCTGTGGCGCAACACCGGTCTGAGCTCGATGACGACCGCGTCCACCGCTCTGGCCCCGCACACGGTGGGATACGAGTCTGACGAGGACGTCGACAACGGCTTCCGCCCGGCTGGTCTGGTCGATCTGTCCACGACCGTCGGAACAACCCCGCAGCTGCTTCAGGACTTCGGCCTGATAACCGCGCCCGGGACGACCACCCACCACTTGACCCTGTACCGCGCGGCCAGTGGCGCGCTGGTCTTCGGCGCCGGCACCATCCAGTGGGGCTGGGGATTGGACCAGGACCACGACGGCGACAACTCCGCTCCGGCCGACGTGCGCATGCAGCAGGCCACCGCGAACATGCTCGCTGACATGAAGGCGCTGCCGACCACGCTGATGGCTGGTCTGACCATGCCGTCGACCTCTACCGACACGCAGGCTCCCACCGTCACGATCAACACGCCGGCCGCCAACGCCACCCTGGCCAACGGCACGTCGGTCACCGTGACCGGTACCGCGAGCGATCTTGGTGGCGGACAGGTCGCCGGCGTCGAAGTCTCGCTGGACAACGGCACCACCTGGCACCCGGCGACGGGGACGACCTCCTTCAGCTACACCGGAATCATCGCCGGCGACGGGGCTTCGGCCGTCAAGGTCCGAGCCACCGATGACAGCGCCAACACCTCCGCACCCAAGGCCGTTGCGCTGAGCGTCAACTGCCCGTGCTCGATCTTCGGTGCGCGCACTCCCAAGACGGTCGACAGTGGTGACGCCGGTGCGGTCGAGCTCGGCCTGCGGTTCACCAGCAGCACCGACGGCTACGTCTCCGGCATCCGGTTCTACAAGGCCACGGCCAACACCGGCTCGCACACCGGCACGCTGTGGACCACGTCCGGACAGCCTTTGGCCAGCGGCGTCTTCACCAGCGAGACGGCTTCGGGATGGCAGACCCTGCAGTTCGCCTCGCCGGTCGCGATTACCGCAGACACCACCTACGTGGCCAGCTACTACGCGCCCAACGGCCACTACTCAGCCGACAGTTTGTCCTTCTACTACAAGGACTTGACCGCCGCACCGCTGTCAGCCCTGCACAACACTCCGGACGGAACCAGCGTCAACGGCGTCTTCAACGCCGGCCACGGCTTCCCGGCCAGCAGCTTCAAGGCAACCAACTACTACGTGGACGTACTGTTCACCGGCAGTTCCACCATCGCGCCGACCGTGGTCGGCCGCACGCCGGGCATCGATGCCGGCAGCGTCGCCGTCACGGCGACGCCAACGATCACCTTCTCCAAGGCGATGAACGCCGCCACGATCACGTTCACCCTCAAGGATGAGTCGAACAACCCGGTTGCCGGCACCGTGACCTACGACGCGCCCAGCAAGACCGCGAAGTTCACGCCGGGCAGTGCGCTGGCTCAGGGAACGTTGTACACGGCAACCGTCACCGGCTCGGACATCAACGGCAATCCGTTGGCCGCACCGGCGAGCTGGAGCTTCCGGACGATCTATCCCGGCCAGGTCGGCAATGGTTGCCCGTGCACCCTGTTCACCGACGCCACGGTTCCCAGCGTCGTCACCGAGCCGGACTCGGCCTCGGTCGAGTTGGGGGTGAAGTTCACGGCCGACACCGATGGCATCGTCACCGGCGTCAAGTTCTACAAAGGCCCGCAGAACCTGGGCAGCCACACCGGCACCTTGTGGTCCTCGACCGGTCAGCAGTTGGCCAGCGCCGTGTTCACGAACGAAAGCTCCAGTGGCTGGCAGACCGTGACCTTCGCCAGCCCGGTGACGGTCACGGCCGGCGCGACCTACGTCGCCAGCTACCACACCTCGATGGGTTACTACTCCGCGACGCCGGGGGCCTACGCCACCAGTGGCCTGGACAACTTCCCGCTGCACGTGCCGGTCAACGGTGGCGTGTACACCTACGCCAGCGCGTTTCCGAGCTCGAACTCGAGCGCGGACTACGGAGTGGATGTCATCTTCACGGTTCCGGCCAGCCTGGTGCCGACCGTGTCCAGCACCACCCCGGCCGCCGGTGACCTCAACATCTCCACCACGGCCGGAGTGACGGCCCAGTTCAACACCAGTGTCCTGGCCGGCACGACCACCATGACCCTGACCGGTCCGGGTGGCGTCGCCGTTGCCGGTGCCGCGGCGCTGGATGCCCTGCACAAGTCGATCACCTTCACACCTTCGGCCGCTCTGGCGGTGGGCAAGGTCTACACGGCCACCGTCTCCGGTGCCCGCAGCCTGGCCGGTACACCGCTCACCGCGCCGGTCACCTGGCAGTTCACGACCGGTGGCGGGGCCTGCCCGTGCTCGATCTTCCCGACCAGCATCGTCCCGGGAACGGTTGACAGCGGTGACGCGTCGGCCGTGACGCTCGGGATGAAGGTGGTCTCGGACACCTCCGGCACCATCACCGGAATCCGCTTCTACAAGTCAGCGGCGAACACCGGCGTGCACACCGGTTCGGTCTGGGATGGCTCGGGCGCCCGCCTGGGCACCGTGACCTTCTCCAACGAGTCGGGCAGCGGATGGCAGACGGCCACCTTCAGCACCCCGGTCGCGATCACCGCGGGCGTCATCTACACGGTCGGTTACTTCGCGCCCAACGGTCACTACTCGGCTGACAGTCACTACTTCGACAACACGTTGACCGTCGGCCCGCTCAGCGTTCCGGGCGGAACGAGCGGAACGTACTTCTACGGCTCGGACTCCGCGCCCAACGGCATCTTCAACAACACCAACTACTGGGTCGAGCCGATCGTTTCGCTGAACACCGCAGTGGACACGACGGCACCGACGGTCACTGGAACCACCCCGATCGATGGCGCCAGCAGCGTGGCCGGGAGCGTGACGCCGAGCGCGTCGTTCTCGGAGCCGGTCCCGCTGAGCTCGGTGACCATGACGCTCAAGAACGCGGGCGGCACGAACGTTGCCGGCACGGTTTCCCTCGACCCCACCGGCACGATCGCCAAGTTCACGCCGTCGGCCGCCTTGACGGCCGGCGCCACCTACTCGGTGACGCTCAACGCTTCGGACAAGAGCGGTAATGCCCTGGCTGCCCCGCTGACCTGGTCGTTCAGGGTCGCCGCAGCGTCCACTGGCAGCTGCCCCTGCAGCGTGTGGGACGACTCGGCCACGCCGGCCGTGATCAGCGATCCCGATCCGTCCGCGGTCGAGCTCGGCCTGCAATTCAGTGCTGACCGTGACGGTCAGATCACCGGTGCCCGCTTCTACAAGGGCCCGCTGAACACCGGCACCCACACGGCCACCTTGTGGACGTCCACCGGACAGTCGCTGACCAGCGGCATCTTCACCGGCGAGTCATCCACGGGCTGGCAGACCCTGACGTTCACCACGCCCGTAACGATCACCGCCGGCACCACGTACGTCATCTCGTATCACACGGACGCCGGACGTTTCTCCGCTACGGCTGGGGCATTCGCCACCGCTGGCGTCGATAACGTCCCGCTGCACGTGGCCGCTCACGCCGGGCTGTACGCCTACGGCCCGGGTGGAGTCGCCCCGTCCGGTGCCTCGGACGCGAACTACTGGGTCGACCCGGTGTTCGTCCCGTCCGTCGCCCTGGACATCACCCCGCCGGTCATCGGTGGCGTGACGTCGACCGCGGCCGGTACCGCCGAGACGATCAGCTGGACGACCGACGAGCCGGCGACCACCTCGGTGGCCTACGGTGTCTCGCCGTCGGCGCTGACCTCGACGGCCACGGCCGCCGGTTTGACCGCCGCGCACACGGTGAGCCTGCCGGGCCTGAGTTCGTCCACGACCTACTACTACCGGGTCACCTCGGCCGATGCGGCCGGGAACTCGGCGACCAGCCCGGTGACGAGTGGGGCTCCGGCTTCGTTCACCTCGGCTGACACCACGGCCCCGGTTGTCACCCAGGTCGCGGCTTCCGGTTCCGGAAGCACCGCCTCGGTGACCTGGACGACGAACGAAGCGTCCACGAGCCGCGTCGATTACGGCGTCACTGCGACAGCACTCACGGGGTCGGCGACCACTGCCGGATCGGTTACCGCCCACACGGTCGCCCTGACCGGCCTGGCTGTGAACACCCGCTACTACTACCGGGTCACCTCAGCCGACGCGGCCGGCAACTCGACGACCTCGCCGGCCACGTCCGCGGCCGCCGCGGTCTACGTGCCGACCGTCACCCCGATGCAGGACGTGACCACGGCCAACTTCGCCGCCGGCACGCCTGGCACCACGACGTACGTCACCGCCGACGGCGACGGCGGCGTGGTCTTGGCGCCGACTACGGCCACCGAGTTCACCGCGGCCACGATTCCGTCCGGTTGGTCGTTGTCGACCATCAGCGGTGGCTCGGCGACGTACTCGGGCAACGCGACGTTGAGGGGTGCGACGCTGTCCACCTCCACCGGCTACAGCACCGCCAAGTCGCTGGAATTCGTGGGCACTCTGAACAAGAACCAAAGCGTCGGGTGGGCCGCCAGCGCCAGTTCATCGACGAAGTTCGCCTTCAGCGTGAACTCCAGTAACCAGCTGATCGCCACCGTTGCCGATGGGTTCCTGACGAACTCGACGTTCGTGGTGGCCAGCGGCTGGGTCGCGGCCAGTCACAACTTCAAGATCGACTGGAACTCGGGGTCGGCGACGTTCTACCTCGACGGCACGTCCAAGTGGACCAAGACGTTCAGCACGCTGGCCACCAGCAGCATGCGTCCGGTGTTCTCCGACTCGACGGTTGCCGACGCCCCGCTGGTGCTGGACTGGGCGCGAGTCGCACCGTACGCGCAGACCGGAACCTTCACCTCGCGTATCATCGATGCGTCCACGGCCGTCGCCTGGGATGCTCTGAGCTGGGACGCGGTCGTGCCGACCGGGACGACTCTGGTCGTCAAGGTGCGGACCGGAAACACGGCCACCCCGGACGGGACGTGGTCGGCTTACACCACGATCGCCGCCACCGGAGGAGCAATCGCCAAGACCAGCCGGTACCTGCAGTACCAATTGGTCCTGACGTCATCCGGTACTCGCTACGTCACTCCGACGATCAAGTCGGTCACGATGGCCTACCACGTCTTATAGGTCTGTTCGCCCTTTCTGATCTTCTCTGCTTCACTCTTACATAACAGTGGGGCGCTGTGTGCTGCGCGCGTGGTGCCCCGACCGATCGAAAGCTCCACCCAGTCGCAGAAAGTGATCCGTCATGAATGAGCAGCTCGTCGACGTCGAGGCCCGACGCCGCACGATGCTGGCCACCGAGCTGGAGCCTCTGGATACCGAGGCGCCTGAAGTGCCCGAGACCGATCAGGCGCTCGGACGCAAGGTCGGTCGCGGTGCGGTCTGGGCGGCGGCGTCCAATCTCGTTCTGCGCTTCGCCAGCATCGCGGTCACCGCTCTGCTTGCTCGGCTGCTGACGAAACAAGACTTCGGAGTATTCGTCGTTGCCCTGGCCGTATTCCTGGTCGTGACCAGTCTGGCCGAATTGGGGATGGGATCGGCCATCGCCCGTTCGGCGATGGAACCCGAAGACATCGCGCCGACCGTGGCGACCATCTCGATCATGGTCAGCGGTGTCCTCGCGGCGCTGATGGCCTTGACTGCTCCGCAGTTGGCGGGCGCCCTCGGCCAGCCCGACGCGGCCAATCCGATCCGAGTCCTGTCGTTGTGCACGTTCTTGACCGGGGTCTTCGCCGTTCCTGGCGCGCAGCTGGTCCGCGATTTCCGTCAGGACAAGATCTTCCTGGCCACCATCGTCGGCTTCGTGGTCGCCAACCCGGTGCTGGTCGTGCTGGCCCTCAACGGTGGCGGCGCAATGTCATTCGCCTGGTCCCGGGTCATCGGGCAGTTGGCCACCGGCGTGGTCTACGTGCTCTGCACCTCGCGCAACTATCGCCCCGGTTGGCACCGTGCGGTGGTCGGGCCCCTGATCCGCTTCGGCATTCCGCTGTCGCTGGCCAACCTGGTCAACTACACGTTGCTCAACGCTGACTACGCGATTATCGGACGCCTGCTCGACGCCGCGGAGTTGGGCGTTTACGTGATCGCTTTCAACGTCGCCAACTGGTCGACGGCGGTGATGGGTTCGGTGCTCAACAGCGTGGTCGTACCCGCCTTCGGCCGGGTGCTGCATGATCGGGCCAAACTCACGTCCGCACTGGAATCGGCCTGCCGGCTGGTCGGCATCATCGCCTTCCCGATCGGCGCGATGACCATAGCCCTGTCCAAACCGCTGGTCGAGACCGTGTTCGGAAGGCAGTGGAGCGCGTCCGCGCCGGTGCTCTCGATCCTCGCCGTGTACGGCGTGCTGTACGCGTTCTCGTTGCTCTTCGCCAACGTCCTGGTCGCCACCGGCGCCACGATGCGGCTGCTCGTCGTGCAGATCGCCTGGGTCGCGGTACTCGTCCCGATGATCTACCTGTGGCTGCACTTCGACGGGCTGCGGGGCGCCGGTTGGGCCCACGTGCTGACCATTGCCGCGGTGGCCATCCCGATCTATCTCAGCGGGGTTCTCCGTTCGACCTCGATCCGATTCGGCGCGGTGTTCGCCGCGATTCGTACTCCCCTGTCGGGGGCGGCACTGGCAGGCGTCGCGGCGTGGTCGGTGGCTCATCTGGGCTCGGCGGCCTGGCTGAATCTGGTCGTCGGCAGTGTGGTCGGCGGCCTGGTCTATCTGATCGTTACCGGTCGCACCCTCGCGGCCTATGCGCCGCAGCGGATCCAGCAGATTCGCCTGTTGGCGCCGAAGGATTCTGGTCACCGCCGGCCGGCCGACGGGTAGCGCGATGTCCGCCGAGAACGCCACCGCGCTGCGGATCCTCATAGGCCTAGAAGGCCTGGCTCTGGGTGGTTGCCCGATCAACGCGTTGGATCTGGCCCGAACGGTACGAGCTCGCGGGCATGAGGTGTCGGTCTTCGCGGTCGACGAGGACGTCAAGGTGTCGCTGCTTCCCTACGCCGAGCAGGCCGGCTTCGCCGTGCAGATCCTGCCCGCCGAGGCCGGTCTGCTGGCCCGTTCGCGACAGATCGGTGACCTCGCTCGACGGCACCACGCCGATGTCGTTCATGTCTATGCACCGTGGTTGGGTCCACCGGCGTCGATCGGAGTTAGCCGGCGCTCGGAATGTGCCGTCGTGGTCACCAACTGGACGATGGCCAACGATGTGCGTACCGCCTCCCATGCGCCACTGATCGTGGGAACCAAAGATCTGCAGATCGAAGCGTCGGCCTATCAGCGCAGTCCCGTGTCGCTGATCGAGCCCCCGGTGGACCTCGATCGCGATCACCCCGATGCGGTCGAGGCAAAGGCTTTCCGCGCGCAGTACGGCATCGCGGAGGACGAGCTCTGCGCGGTCATCGTCAGCCGGCTCGATCAGGTGATGAAAGCCGAGGGAATCGGCTACGCCCTGCGGGCGGTCGAGAATCTGGACGATCCGGGCTTACGTCTGGTGGTCGTCGGTGACGGTGATGCCTTCGAGATGCTCAATGCCCAGGCCGAACAGATCAATGCCAGCCTCGGACGTCCGGCCGTTGTCATGACCGGATCTCTGATCGATCCGCATCCGGCGTACGCGGCGGCGGATTTCATGTTGGGCATGGGTGGTTCGGCGTTGCGGTCACTCGCTCACGCGCAGCCGCTGATCGTTCTCGGCGAGCAGGGCTTCGCCCGGGTCTTCGAATCGGAATCCACCGGCTACTTCTACGATGCGGGATTCTTCGGCCACGGATGCGCGGGTGATCCGGTCGAGCATCTGAGGCGGGTTATGTCGACACTGACCGATCCGGACCGCCGAGGGCGTCTCGGTGAGTTCGGGCTGGCCCAGGTCCGGGAGCGGTTCAGCCTGGCCGCGGCTGCCGATCAGTTGGAAACGGTTTACCGCCAGGCCGTGCTGAACCTGCCGCCGCGCCGAGTGCGGACCGGTGAGGCGGCTCGACTGCTGGCCCATCAAGGGGCTCGGTTGAGTCGCGGATGGCTGCGCAAGCTGGGTCGCCGGCAGGCCCGGCGAGACGGCCGGACGGGATAAGGGCCACAAATTCATGTCCCGTTCCGTCTGGTTTACCCGGCCCGGTCGTGTAGAATTCTTGACACGAACCTTACGCCGGTATCAATACGTCCGTATGGTGCTCATAAGCCATGTCGACCGGCGAACTGGCCAGACCATCACTAGCTTTTTGGGGCATTCATGAATCGGGGAATTGCGGTTGTCGGTGCCGGGTATTGGGGGCCCAACCTGGTACGGAACTTCGGCTCGAGCGCAGAGTGGGACCTGGTGGCCGTCTGCGACCTGGACGAGGCTCGGGCTCGGAAGGTGATCGGCAAGCGCAGCACCGTCGAGGTCGAAACGTCCTTGGAGCGACTGCTGCAACGCGATGACGTCGAGGCGATCGCGATAGCGACGCCAGCCCGCACCCACAGCCCGATCGCCATGGCCGCGCTGGCCGCCGGAAAGCACGTGCTGGTCGAAAAGCCGTTGGCCGACAGCCTCGAGGTCGGACGCAACATGGTTCAGGCCGCCGAAGATCGCGGCCTGGTGCTCATGACCGATCACACGTTCTGCTACACCCCGGTCGTCAACCGGATCGCTGAACTGATCGCCGACGGCGTGCTGGGCGACATCCTGTTCATCGACTCGGTGCGCATCAACCTCGGTCTGATTCAGCCCGACGTGAACGTCTTCTGGGACCTGGCCCCGCACGACCTGTCGATCCTGGACTTCATCCTGCCCGGTGGACTGCATCCGCTGTCGGTCGGAGCGCACGGCGCCGACCCGCTCAACACCGGCAAGGCCTGCGTCGGCTACCTCACGATGCCGTTGCCCGGAGGCGCGATCGCTCAAGTGCACGTCAACTGGCTCAGCCCCACGAAGATCCGTCAGTTCGTCATCGGTGGCAGCCGCCGCACGCTGGTCTGGGACGACACGAATCCCTTGCAACGATTGGCTATCTATGATCGCGGCGTCGACTTCTCAGCCGATGCCGTTAACGCCACCGAGCGCCGCGACGCCGCAATCTCCTACCGCAGCGGCGACATGCTGGCCCCCTCGCTGCCCGAGCGTGAGGCACTGAGCGGTGTCGCCGCCGAATTCGCCGACGCCATCAGCGAAAAGCGGCCGCCGAAGACCGACGGCGGCGCCGGCTTGCGAGTGCTGGAAGTCCTCGAAGCGACCAACCGCAGCCTGCAAGCCAACGGGGCCCTGGTATCGCTCGAACGTGAAACAGCAACAGTTGGAAGGGCATCATGACCAACATCGAAGGCGCACGGATCCTGGTAACCGGCGGGGCCGGCACGATCGGATCGACTTTGGTCGATCAGCTGGTCGAGGCCGGAGCGGCCCAGATCGATGTGCTCGACAACCTGGTCCGCGGTCGGCGAGCGAATCTGGCCCAGGCCTTCACGTCCGGCAAGGTCAATCTGGTCGAGGGCGATCTGCGCGACCGCGATCTGGTTCACGATCTGACCAAGGGCAAGGACATCGTCTGCCACCAGGCCGCGTTGCGGATCACCCAGTGCGCGGAAGAGCCGCGGCTGGCCCTGGAGGTCCTGGTCGACGGCACCTTCACCGTCCTGGAAGCGGCCGTCGCGGCCAAGGTCGACAAGGTTGTCGCCGCGTCGAGTGCTTCGGCTTACGGTTTGGCCGAAGAGTTCCCGACGACCGAGCGCCACCACCACCACAACAACGACACCTTCTATGGCGCGGCCAAGTCCTTCAACCAGGGCATGATGAAAAGCTTCCGCGCCATGTACGGGCTGAACTACATCGGCCTGCTGCCGTTCAACGTCTACGGCCCACGCATGGACGTCCATGGTGTGTACACCGAGGTCCTGGTCCGCTGGATGGAGCGCATCATCGACGGCAAGCCACCGCTTATCTTCGGTGACGGCCTACAGACGATGGACTTCATCTACACCGAAGACATCGCACGGGCTAACGTCCTGGCCATCGGCAGCAACGTGGTCGAAGGCTTCTACAACGTGGCCAGCGGCGTCGAGACGAGCCTGCTGGACCTCGCCAAAGCCCTGCTGCGGGCGATGGATTCGGATCTGGACGTCGAGTTCGGTCCCGAGCGGGCCGTCAACGGTGTGACCCGCCGACTGGCCAGCACCGAGGCCGCCGCCAAGGACTTCGGTTTTCGGGCCGAGGTCGGCTTGGAGGACGGGCTGCGTCGGCTCGTCGCCTGGTGGCAGGCCGAGCGGGCCGCCGCAACCGAAGGTGCGCTGGTCTGATGGAGCGCATCAATGTCATCAAGCCGTGGATCGGGGCCGAGGAGGCCGCCGCAGCCAGTGCCGCCATCGAATCGGGCTGGATCGCGCAAGGCCCGAAGGTGGCCGAGTTCGAGTTTCGCTTCGCCGAGATGGTCAATGCGCAGTACGCCGTGGCCGTGTCCAACTGCACGACGGCGTTGCATTTGGCCCTTATCGTGGCCGGCCTAGGTCCGGGCGATGACGTCATCGTTCCGTCCTTCTCCTTCATCGCCACGACGAACGCTCCGGTGTACGTCGGCGCGCGCCCGGTATTCGCCGATGTCGAGCTGAGCCACGGCAACTTGTCGGTGGCAACCATCCAAGCTGCTCTGACCCCGAGCACCCGGGCCGTGATCCTGGTTCACCAGGGTGGTCAACCAGCCGACGTCGACGCCATTCGCGCGTTCTGCGATCCGCGCGGCATCGTCGTCATCGAGGACGCTGCCTGCGCCGCCGGTTCGCGTTACAAGGACGGACCGGTCGGCAGCGCCAGCACTATCGCGGCGTGGTCGTTTCATCCACGCAAGCTGGTGACCACCGGCGAAGGCGGCATGATCACGACCGACAACGCCGAGTGGGCCGCCCGGGCCAAGCGGCTGCGTGAACACGGTATGAGTGTGAGTGCCGCCGACCGGCACAAGTCCACGCTGCCGACGGCCGAGGAGTACCTCGAGCTCGGATTCAACTACCGGATGACCGATGTGCAGGCCGCGATCGGCATCGTGCAGTTGCGACGACTGCCCGAGATGCTAGCTCGTCGCCGCGAGATCGTCGCTCAATATCAGCGGGCGTTCGCCGATGTGGCCGGGGTCCGCTGTGTGGCCGATCCCTCCTTCGGGCAGTCGAACTTCCAGTCGTTCTGGATCGAGCTGGACGACCGCTTCCCGCTAGACCGCGAGTCGTTGCTGGAGCATCTGGCCAACCACAACATTTCGGCGCGTCGCGGCATCATGGCCGCCCATCATCAGCCGCCCTACCGGCACAACGTGGGACAACCCTTGCCTAACACCGATCAGCTCACCAATCGCAGCCTGATCCTGCCGGTGTATCACCAGATGACCGAGGCCGAGATTCGTCACGTAATCAACGCGGTTCGCGCCGCCGCCGGACAAGCGGCTGCCTGATCGATGAAGCGTCGTCTGGTGCTCGTCGCCGCGAGCGGGCTGGCCCGTGAGGTGGTGGAAACCGTCCGGGCGGCCGACGCCTACGAGGTGCTCGGTTTCGTGGACGACAACGCCGCCTTGCACGGCACCTTGATCGATGGCGTGCCGGTTCTGGGGGGCATCGATGACTTGCCCGACCTGCTCGGCTCGACCGGCGGCAAGGGGCCAGCCGAGGTTTTGCTCTGCGCCGGTAAGGGATCGAGTCGTCACGCCTTGGCTGCACGCCTAGCCGCGGCGGACTTCGGGCCGCGCTATGCCACTGTCATTCATCCCAGCGTGATCGTTCCGAAGTCGTGTGAGGTCGGCTCAGGGACCATCCTGCTCGCCGGCTGTGTCCTGACCGCGTCAGTGCGCATCGGAGCACATGTGGTGGCGATGCCTCAAGTGACGATGACCCACGACGACGAGGTCGGGGACTACGCGACTCTGGCCGCCGGAGTCAGCCTCGGCGGCACCGTCCAGGTCGGGCAACGGGTTTACCTCGGTATGAACAGCGCTGTTCGCGAGGGGTGTTCGATCGGGGCCGACGCCGTGATCGGAATGGGCGCCGCCGTGGTGAGCGACGTCCCGGCCGGGCAGATCTGGGTCGGCGTGCCGGCGCGCCCGATGAAACAGGATCACTCGAGCGCTAGCAGCAGTGACCGCGACAACGCAAGGAAAGTGATAGGGGTATGAAGGTTCCTTTGGTAGATCTGGCCGCCCAACAGGCCGAAATCAACGACGAGGTTCGGGCCGGCCTGGATGAGGTCTTCGCCAAGACCTCGTTCATCGGCGGCCCCGCGGTCGGTGAGTTCGAGGCGGCCTACGCCGAAGCGACCGGTGTGTCGTACTGCATCGGCGTGGCCAACGGGACGGACGCGATCGAGCTGGCCCTGCGAGCGGCCGGGGTCGATGCCGGCGCCGAGGTGATTCTGCCGGCGAACACGTTCATCGCTACCGCGGAGGCTGTGAGCCGCATCGGTGCGGTACCGGTGCTCGTCGATGTCGATCCGACCTACCTGCTCATCGACCCGAGCAAGATCGCCGCCGCGGTCACCGAGCGGACCAAAGCCATCGTCCCGGTGCACCTGTTCGGCCAGGTCGCCCCCGTCGAGCAGCTGACCGACATCGCGGCCGAGGCCGGCGTGGTCATCGTCGAGGACGCCGCGCAGTCGCAGGGCGCTACTCGCCACGCTCGCTTCGCCGGCAGCATGGGACTGGTCGCCGGGACCAGCTTCTATCCGGGCAAGAATCTGGGCGCGGCCGGTGATGCCGGTGCGGTGACAACCAATGACGCCGACATCGCACGCCAGGTGCGCGTCCTCGGAGCGCATGGCAGCGCGGTGAAGTACGTCCATGAAGTCATCGGCATGAACTCGCGGCTGGACACTGTGCAAGCGGTCGTCCTCAACGCGAAGTTGAAGCGGTTGGCCGGCTGGAACACTCGCCGCCGGGAAGCCGCTGACCGTTACAGTGAATTGCTGGCCGGCGTTGCCGGCGTCACGGTGCCCACCTCGGCGCCGGGTAACTCCGATGTTTGGCACCTGTACGTCATTCGGGTCGCTGAGCGCGACCGGGTACTGAAGGGCCTCAACGACGCTGGTGTCGGAGCTGGGATCCACTACCCGACTCCGCTGCACCTCACCGAGGCTTACGCCGACCTCAAGCTCGGACGCGGTGAATACCCGGTTGCCGAGCAGGCCGCTGATGAGATCTTGTCGCTGCCGCTGTACCCGCACATCTCGGCGGAGCAGCAGCAGTTCGTCGTGGAAGCTCTGATCAGGGCTCTCGGCTAGTCCGGTGGCCACATCCGCCCTGACTTCGGTAAAGGCGGCTATCGCCCGGAGCCTGGTCGCGACCCATTCGTGGCAGGCCAAGGTGATCGCTCGGCTGCCCCGATCTGTCCGTACTTTCCTTCGGTCAACGCTGGCCTTCCTTGCTGCGCTGCGGCCGGGGCGCCGGGTTGACGAGTGGGGTCATTCGCGCCAGCAGCTGGCCATCGACGGCTGGGACCACGGGCTGATCGCCGGAGCGCCGGCCGACGGTGATGTCTTCGGTGTTCCGGAGCCGCTGGCTGACGCTTCCCCAGCCGCCACGGTTGTCACCCGGGCTGAGTCATCGACCGCTGATAGTGAGGCCCCGCGGTGCGTGTTCGTGACCAGTGTCCTGGACGTGGGTGGGGTCGGCGAGGTCGTAGCCTTTCTGGCGAGCCGCCTTCGCGAGTACGGCATTCGGCCCGCGGTTCTGAATCCGGTTCCGAATCCGTCGGCCGACGGCATCCCGACCGGACGCTTAGCTCAGCGTCTGCTGGCCGATGGACTCGAGGTCGTCGAGGTGGACGAGGCCTCGGGCCGGGTCTGGCTGGATCGGTGGCAGCCGGAAGTCATCAATGCGCACGGCGCCCCGGGCTGGTTGTTGGATTACGCCGTCGACAACGCCGTCCCCTATGTCGACACCTTGCATGGCATGCATTCCTTTTTCGGCATCGACTGGGCGGCGGAAGCCGAACGAGCGCAAGGGATCACGCGGTTCATCGCGGTCAGTGAGACGGTGCGGCAGCAGTATCTGGCCGGCAATCCCTCTTTTTCGCCGGAGCGGGTGGTGGCGATTCCGAATGCGGTGGACGAGCGTCGGTTCGCGCCGGCCAACCGCGAGCAGTTTCGCTCGGCGTTGGGGCTGAGCGAGGAGTACGTGTTCGTCTGCCTGGCCCGGCATTGCCTGCAGAAGAACACCTATGGTTTGGTGGCCGGTTTCGCCGAGCTGGCGCGCACTCATCCGAACGTGCATCTGGTGGTTGCCGGTCGCATCGATGACGACCGGTACTACCGGCATGTCCGGCGGCTGCACGACAGCCTGCCGAGCAAGGACCGTATTCATATCCGCGATCACCTGGCCGAACCACGCAAGTTGCTGGCGGCCTCGGATGGGTTCGTCCTCGATTCCTTCTTCGAGGGTTGGTCGTTGGCTTCGATGGAAGCGTTGTTCGCTGGTGTTCCGGTCGTGATCAGTGATGTCGGGGGAGCGAAGGAGCAGGTCGAGGACGATCCCAACCGGGGTTACGTCGTGCAGAACCCGCTGGGTGATCCGATCGAGGTCTCGTGGGACACCATCGGCCCGATTCGCTTTGCGCAGCAGGTGAATCGCGACGAATTGGTGGACGCGATGGCTCGCCTGGTCGCCAATCGGGACTCTTTGCTCGAGCGCCGTGCAAGTTTGGCGGCCGAGTCGGCTGCGCGGTTCGACACCGCGACTTGCCTTCGCCGCCAGGCGTCCGTGCTCCGTGAGGCCGCGCGTGAGGGTTCATCGTCGCCGGTTCGCTAGAGGATTGTCTCGCCAAGCCGTCTGCTGGTTTCCGACACCCGGGTACCACACTCTCCGCGGCCAACCAACCAACGGTCGAACGAGATTCTGTCGACCGCGAAACGCTAATCTCTATTGTGACAACTAAGCGGGTCCGCTAGTCACCGGGGCGGTAGTTGGGGTCGATGTCCGGGTCGAGGAGCACGGTCCGGTAGCTCTTGAGGTTGATGATCTTCGGGCTGGGACTGTCGGTGTAGATCTCACCCGGGATCGGGATCGCCACCCCACCATCAACGGAAAACGAACCCACCCAATACGTCCGCACCGTCACCCGGGCTGGACCCACCCGATACCAGGCATGCGATAAATACCGTCGGCACTGCAGAT